>WNFD01003499.1_pt1 | contig 15772 bp, 13 predicted proteins | sample 5400491 | NCBI WGS metagenome assembly WNFD01 (sample SAMN13153343, study PRJNA577476) | soil metagenome | isolation source: 120 cm saprolite under Douglas fir tree site 2 hole 2 replicate 2 | place: USA:California | collected 2015-04-18 | reverse complement strand
TCGGTGACTATGCCGCCGGACCCGTGCTGGCCTGGATGGTCGCGATCAGCGGCGCGCTGCTCCTGATCTTCGCCAGCAACACCGCCCTGATCGGCACCTATCACGTCTTCCTCGCGCTCACCCACATGCGGTTCTTGCCCCGGCTGCTGGCCCAGCGAAATCGGTGGCGCAATACGCCTCATTGGGCGATCGCCGTTGCCACCATCATCCCGGTCGGGGTTGTGATCTTCGCCGGCGGCAGTACCGAGACGCTCGGCGGTATCTACGCCTTCGGCCTCCTGGGAGCGTTCATGCTGACCTCGCTGTCGCTCGACGTGATCCGCTGGCACGAACGAGCCTCGGCGATCGTGATGGTGGTTGGGGTCGTAACCACGGCGGCCGTAACCATTGCCTGGGTGACCAACCTCTTCGCCAAGCCGCTGGCAACCGTCTTTGGCGGAGGTCTATCACTGGTGGGCATCGCGATCGGCGTGGCCACCTATCGGCTTGCCCACCGGCAGGGTGTGCCGGCCGTTTTTCCGCACATCTTGCGCGATGATCGCTCGCCTACGCTCATCTCGCGCGCCCGCCGAATCGGAAAGTGCAACGTCCTTGCGGTCGTCCCGAATGAGGCGGGGCTGGCGGTCGCACTCACAAAAGCCGCGGTGGAGGTGGCTAATAACCAGCCGATCGTCTTCGTTTACCGGGGCCAGGGCCTCCCGAGAACCGGATTGCCGCACCTGATGGAGATCGTCGATCCGTATCTCACCGACGCCACCGCCCAGGACGTCCTCGGGCGAGTCGAGCGCGAAGCCAGGACGCACGGCGGGCATCGTAAGTACATCTATGTAGGAAAAGGAACCGCCGCGGAAGCGGCCAACCGACTGGCGGAAGTTCTTCGCCCGATCCACACGCTCGTCGTCGATAGCCCAACGGAGAGCTCAGCGCCGAGTGGGGCCGGACGCCCGACCCGAATGACCGAGGGTTCGGTCACGATCGTCGACTATGGCCCGTCCTGACGGCGCGCCCCTAGCTCGCCACGAGGGAGTCCAATAAGTCCAGGGAGGGGACGAAGAAAAGGCTGCCGGTAAGGGCGCGGCTGAAGTCCAGCAGACGGTCGTAGTTGCCGGGTGGACGGCCGACGAACATGTTCTCGAGCATCTGCTCGATCGGGCGCGGCGAGCGCGCATAGCCGATGAAGTAGGTGCCGAACTCGCCGCGGACGGCGTCGCCGAACGGCATGTTGTCGCGCAGAATCTTGGTTTCTTTGCCGTCCTCCTGGATCGTGGTCAGTGCGTTGTGCGCCGAGGTCGGCTTGACCGCGTCGTCGAGCTCGATGTCAGAGAGCTTGGTGCGGCCAATGATGCGCTCCTGGGCTTCGGTAGACAGCCCGTTCCACGCCGCCATGTCGTGAACGTACTTCTGCACGATGACGTAGCTACCGCCGGCGAAACCGGGATCTTCATCGCCGATCAGGGTCGCGTCCGCGGCGGCTTGATCGGTTGGGTTCTCGGTGCCGTCGACGAAGCCGATCAGGTCACGGTCGTCAAAGTACTGAAAGCCGTGGACCTCATCAACCGGGTAGACTGCGCCGCTGAGCCGAGCCATGAACTGTGTCGCGAGTTCGAAGCAGAGGTCCATCCGTGCCGCCCGGATGTGGAAGAGGATGTCCCCGGGCGTTGCAACGGCATGCCGCGATTCGGCGTGGAGCTCACGAAACACATGGAGGCCCGCCGGCCGGGCCGACTTGAAGAGCTGATCCCAGGCGTCGGAGCCGAATCCCATCACGCATGACAGATAGCCTTCGAGATCACGGAACGCAACCGCGCGCACCAGCGCGGGGAAGTCTTCGCAGAAGGACCGCACGGTCGCGCGATGGTCATTACCGGGATTGACGGTCACGACCAGAAAAATCGCAGCTCGTGTCAGAGGCGCGATCACCGGCTGCGGCTGCCGGTTGCTCATGGGCGCTACGCGCGCTCCGCCTTTGCCTCGTCGCGCGCGATCAAGACCGGGTCGGGGCGGAGCGCCAGGCGCACGCGCGTTCCCGCCGCGTAGGCGCTCGCTTCCGAGGTGGGCAGCTGCGCCAGGACCGTCACGTCCCCAAGATCGACGGTAACCCGACTGGTAGCGCCGAGGAACGCGGTCGCGATGACCGTCCCGACGAGAGGCCCGGTCGCCGCCTCGCCGTCGCTCGCAATCGTGACTGCTTCGGGTCGCACCAGCGCCACCGCCGGCCCGTCGGCGGCGTCGGGCTGGACGAGTGGAATGCTGGCGCCCCTCACCTCGACGCTGCCGCCGCGCACGACCCCCGGAAGGCGATTGGTCAGGCCGACGAATTCGGCAACAAAGGGCGTCGCCGGCCGCGAGTAGATCGTGGTCGGCGGTCCGAGCTGCTCGATCCGACCCGAATGCATCACCCCCACCCGGTCGGCGATGGCTAGGGCCTCCTCCTGGTCATGGGTCACGAAGAGGGTCGTGATCCCGACCTCGAGCTGGACCCGTCGGATCTCGTCGCGCAGCCGCGACCGCACCTTGGCGTCAAGTGCGGATAACGGCTCATCGAGCAGCAGGACTTTCGGTTGGATGGCGAGGGCTCGAGCGAGTGCTACTCGCTGCTGCTGGCCGCCTGACAACTGGTGGGCGAACCGATCGGCGAAGCCGGAGAGCCCGACCAATTCGAGCATCTCGCCGGCGCGTTTGCGCCGCTGAGCCGGAGCGACCTTGCGCATCTGCAGGCCGAAGGCCACGTTCTGCCAGGCGGTCATATGCGGAAACAGCGAGTACGCCTGGAACACCATGCCGACGTCGCGCTTGTTGGTCGGCTGCCCGGTAACGTCCTCGCCGCCGACGACCACCCGCCCGCTGTCGGCTTGCTCCAGACCCGCCACCAGCCGGAGCGCCGTCGTTTTGCCACAGCCGGATGGCCCGAGCAGGGCGACGAGCTCGCCCGGGGCCATGGTCAGACTCAAGCCGTCGAGCGCCGTCACCCCCGCGTAGCGACGCTGGAGGTTCTCGAGCCGAACCTCGACACCACCGCGCGTGGCGGTCCCCACCCCGGCGGCCGCGACCGCAGTCGTCACCTCTGGCCTCCTCCAGCCGCGCCCGGAAATGGGAGGCCAGCGCGCTCAGGAGCGACGCGGGCCCGCGTCCGGCCGACGAACGACAGAATCACGAGCAGGATAAAGGCGAACATCAGCGACGCCACTGCGACGGCGATCGACGTCCCCGCATTGGCCTGACCGAGCTGGAAGATTTCGACCTGAAGGTTGAGATAGCTGAGCAGGTTCGCGAAGGTGAACTCACCGAGCACCAGGGCGACCGAGAGCAGAGACGCATTGAGGAGCGCGCTGGACATGTTCGGCGCAATGACGCGAAACATCACGGTGCCCCAACCAGCCCCCAGGCTGCGAGCCGCTTCCGAGAGGGTCTTGACGTCGATTGCGGAAAGACCGGCGTCGAGCGCGCGGTACGCGAACGGCAGCACCAGGATGACGTATGCAAACGAAAGCAGGAAGATCGTATCGACCAGGTTGATCGCCATCCACCGGTAGACGGGCGATAGTCCGACCACGAGCACGATCGCGGGGATGGTCAGCGGCAGGAGACAGAGGAATTCGATCGTCCGCTTCAGTCGTGGCAGCCGGAGGCGGACCCAGATCATGGTCGGCAGCAGAAGAACCACCATGGCGACGGAGGTGATCGCGGCGAGACCCAGCGAGTCACGGATGGCCCCAAGGAGGTCGGGGTAGGTCACGATCGTCGTCCACGCATCCAGCGTGCGTGGCGCGCCGACATGGTTGCCTCGCGTGGAAAACTCGAACATCGCACCGATCGGAACGAGGAAGAAGGCCCCGCCCAGGACGAGCACGATGACGCGAAACACCCGCAGCCTGAGCCGGCGAGCCCGAGTCATCCGACGGCCTCCTGTGACGGGTTCATCGAAGCCAGCGCGACGTCCTGCGTTGAAGCACGGCATATAGCGTCATCACGATCGCCACGATCACGACCATCCCCAGCGCCAGCGCTTGCGCGAGCCCTGGGTTGGCGCGCCCGGTCTCACTGGTCAGAAAGTTGCTGATCGCGATCGGCACGATTGGATTGCCCTGGCTGATGAGTGCGGCCGCGGTGGCGTACGCGGAGAACGCATTGGCGAAGAGCAGCAGTGTGGCGCCGAGGAAGGCCGGGGCCAGAAGCGGACCGGCGACGTAGCGCCAGTAGTGCCAGGTGCCGCCGCCGAGGCTCTCGGTCGCCTCGCGCCATTGCGGGCGGATGCCGTCGAGTGCCGGCAGAAAGACCAGGACCATGAGCGGGATCTGAAAGTAGGTGTAGACCAGCACCAGGCCGGGTAGCTCGGTGAGCCACACGCCATTCGCATAAATGTTGAGGCCACGGTCCTGAAGCCACAACGTGATGAAACCCACGCTGCCGATGGTGGCGATGAAGGCGAAGGCCAGCGTCACACCACCGAACTGGGCCAGCACGCCACATGCCGACGTGACCACCCGACGCAGCACACCCCGCGGGTTTCCGGTCGCGACGGCGTATGCCAGGAGGGCCCCGGCCACGGCGCCAACGACGGCACTGGCCGTGGAGACCAGGAGGCTGCTGACAAAGGCGTTGAGCACGAACTCCTGATTCAGCTCGGTGATGTTGGACAGGGTCGGGCCATCCTTGCCCGCGAACGCGCCCACGACGACGATCACGGTGGGGAGCAGCAGAAACAGGCCCACGTAAAGCAGGAACGGAAGCGCTCCGATCCAATGAAGCGGGAAACGGCGGCCGCCCTCTCGAGGGCGGCCCGCCGTCTTGACGTCCGGAATACCGGTAGCGATCAACCCATGGCCTTGGACCAATTGTCTTTGAGGTAGGCGTTGGCCGCTGCGGCCTGGTCATCGCTCATGAAGACCGGCGTGCCCTTCACCGGCGGAAGTGCCGCCGCTGCGGCCGCGTCGACGGTCCCCGCCGCCGTCATGGCGGCCATACGGATCGGGTGTGCGCCGCCCCTGAGGAACTCGTTCTGGCCGGCGTTCGAGTAAAGGTACTCTTCCCACAAGCGGGCGGCCGCCGGGTGCGGTGCGCCTTTGTTGATGGCCTGCGCGTAGGCGGCTACCACGGGGTTCGCCGGCAAAAAGAGCTTCCACGTCGAGACGTCCTTGACGTGCGTCTGGGAATTGTAATCCCATTCGAAGAGGACCGGCGTGGTGCCTTCCTTGACCGTGGCCGTCGTCCCGATCACGTTGACCCAGTTGCCGTTCGCCTTTAGCTGTTTGAAGAAATCGACGCCCTTGCTGATGTCATCGAGCGAACCACCGTTGTTGAGGCTCACCTCCATGATCGAGTTCACCGCCTGGTTCGAGCCCAGCGCGTTGCCCGGCAGGGCGACCTTGCTCTTGAAGGCCGAACCAAGCAGATCCTGAATCGAAGTGATGGCCGGCACCCTGCTGGAGTCGTAGCCGATCGCCATGGCGCCGTTGTAGTCCTGGACCCACAGGCCGGTGGGCTCCTTCGCGCTCGCGGCAATATCGCTCCACGTTGAGACCTGATACGGAGCAAAGCGGTCGACATTCTTCAGAGCAACCGCCATACCGACGTCAACCACGTCGGGAGCACGGGTCGTGCCGGCGAGCGTGCCGATCGCGTCGACTTCCTGCTGGCTGCTGTCGTTGGGAGCGGCCGAATTGACGTGGATGCCGTATTTGGTTTGGAACGCCGTGATGGTCACGCCGTAGTTGGCCCAGTCAGGAGGAAGCGCGATGACGTTCAGCGTGCCCTCTTGTTTGGCCGCCGCGATCAAGGCGTCCATCCCACCCATGTCGGCAGCGGACTTTGCCGAAGCCGCGCTTGTGTTCGCCGAGTTGCTCGTTCCACATGCGGTCAGCAGGGTCAGCGCCCCGGCCAGGATACCCAGGCGGCGCAGGTCGAGCGCCCGGCTCATCCTTTTTCCCCTTCGAGCTGGCCGCCTACGGCCAGGAAGTCGCGTCGCCGAAGCCAAGCGTATTCCATGTTCCCCTCCCTTCAGAGTCGAGCTAGTGTGGGCTCTCCCCGTTTAACCATCTCCCGGACGACTTGTCAAGGAACGCCCGGTTAAGGCTCGGTTGCGCCATGATTGACTCTGGAGTGCGATGAACGAGAACTTGAGCCTTGGCCGTATCGCCGGTATCCACGTTGGGCTGAATTGGAGCCTTCTGGTCGTCGCTGCCCTGATCGCCTGGAGCATCGCCACGGGGATCCTGCCGGCGGCCGCGCCCGGCCAGACATCCGCCGCGTACTGGACGGCCGGCGTGGTGTCGGCCTTCGTCTACCTGGCCTCGCTGCTTGCCCACGAACTCGCTCACTCGATCGTTGCCACGCGGCGCGGCGTCAAAGTCGAGGGGATCACGCTCTGGCTGTTTGGCGGGGTTTCTCGGTTTAGCAGCGAGAGCAGCTCCCCCGGTGCGCAAGCGTGGATTACCTTCGTCGGCCCGCTCACGAGCCTCCTGCTGGGCGTCCTCTTTCTCCTCGTCGGGGCGGTGGTTGGCGGTGGCGCCAACTCGGCCCTGTTGTCCGCCAGCCTGGCCTGGCTCGGCTACATCAACATCCTGCTCGGGGTCTTCAATCTATTGCCCGCCTTTCCCCTGGACGGCGGCCGGATCCTGCAATCGCTGATCTGGCGAAGCACCGGCGATCGCCTTCGCGCCACCAGGATCGCCGCCCGCATCGGCATGGCCTTCGCGTTCCTGTTCATCGCTTACGGGCTGATCACGTTCTTCGCGGCGGGCAGCCTGTTCGGCGGGGTCTGGGCGGTCTTCCTCGGCTGGTTCCTACTGAGCGCCGCCCGCGCCGAGGAAGCCGGCGGCCTGATCCGCCAGGCGCTGTCCGGGATCAGCGTCGCCGAGGTCATGACCCCCAATCCCGCGCAGGCTCCTGACGACATCAGCGTCGAGGAGGCGCTACACGGCTACGTTTTGACATCTCGCCATTCGACCTTTCCGACTCATGACGCGAGTGGCCAACTGAGCGGGCTCTTGACCATGGCCGCGCTCAAGAATGTCGCCCCGGACGCTCGTCCCACGACCCGGATTAGGGAGATCATCTGTCCGCTCGACAAGGTGTCCAGCGCCAGGCCGGCTGACCCGGCCACCAACCTGCTCAATGTGTCCGACGGCTGCAGCGAAGGTCGCACCCTGGTCGTCGATAATGGCCGACTGGTGGGAATCATTTCCCCCAGCGACATCAGCCGCCTGATGCAGAGGTCCCTTGCGGGTCGCTCCGGATAACGGTTAGGACGACGTTTCCTGTCTTCTGCTCTGTCTCGACGTACCTCGTCGCCTCGACCACCTGGTTCAACGGATAGGTCTGGTCGATAACCGGCCGGTATTTTCCGGCCTCGATGAGCTCCTTGAGGAAGAGGACGTCCTGCTTTGTCTGTCGAGGTGGTATCTGGAACAGCACCTTCTTGCCTCGGCTCCGCCGGGTCAGCAGCGCCCACATAAGATTCGCCAGCCCGTCGGTTGGCAGGAAGATACCGCCTGGTTCCAACGAGCCACGGCACCGCCGGAACGATTGCTTGCCGACCGCGTCCAGGATGACGTCGTAGGTCTGGCCGTTCTTCGTGAAGTCTTCCCGCGTGTAGTCGATCACCTTGTCCGCTCCAAGTGATCGCACCAGGTCGACGTTCTTGGTGCTGCAGACCGCGGTGACGTCGGCGCCGAAGGCCTTCGCCAGCTGTACGCCGGCGGTACCGCTGGCACCGGACGCGCCGTTGACGAGGATCCGACGGCCCTCGTGGAGATCTGCCTGCTTCAGACACGTCAAGGCATTGAGCGCTCCGTCGCAGATTGGCGCAGCTTCCTCGAAGGTCATACCAGGCGGCATGTGCGCAATTCGCGCGGTCACCGGCATCGCGAGGAACTCCGCGTGTGCCCCGAACCTGAGCCCGGTAGTGCCAAAGACCCGGTCACCGACCGCGAACTCGCCGACGCCTGCGCCGACGGCTTCGACCTCTCCTGCGAATTCGGTGCCGAGGACCCGGTGCCGCGGCCGTCGGAGCCCTGAGACCAAGCGACTGAGCAACGAGATGGCCAGGCCGCTCCGCCGGTTGGCCTCACGGGTAGCGGTGTCGAACCGGTTGACTGTCGTGGCATGGACCCTGACGAGAACCTCGTTCTCCGCAGGGACGGGCCGCGCGACGTCTTCGAGTCGCAGAACCTCCGGCGGCCCGTACCGGTCGTACACCACGGCTCTCATGTCATTACCGTTGAGCTCTTGCGGCCGAGGGCGAGTGCATCCGTGCGGTCATGACAACCGAAACGGCGGGTACTGATCGGTGACCAGAAGAAACGCGTAGCTGGTCACCCGGTTGCTCCAGCGGAGCACGCCAACGACGTAGCGGAAGAGGCTCTCCGGATACCGACCCGTGAAGACGATGACGAACCAGGCAACGATCACGGCCAGGACAGCGCCAATTCCAAGGAAGAGGAGAACGATGTAGTGCGGGATAGCGAGGAACCACTTGACCAGCGGTAGCCAGCGGTTCAACTGATGAGCATCGGGGTAATCGAGGTTGAGGTGGACGGCTTGCTCCTCATCGGTTGACGGGTAGCGATCGTCGAGCAAGGCCAGGTACGCCGTGACGCGGTTCGAGAAGCGAAGAAGATTGACGTTCCAGTCGAACCACCAGCGCGGATACTTCTGACGGAAGAGGATCATCAGCAAAAGCGGCAGGAAGAGGAGGCCGACGCCGCTGGCGAACGTCGTCGTCGTATGATCGCTGTCCTGCATGGCCTGGCGCGACAGCAGGCCCAGCAGGATGAGGATCGGGATTGCCGCGAAGATCCGAAAGGCCGTCGACACTCGATCGAGCGGGCGGGCGGGGAAATCGACGTCGAACTGAACCGGGTAGTTGCTTACCATGCGTTTCCTCCTAGGAAATTTGGATCGTGTTTGGTACGGTTTGTGAACACTGACTTGCCTCCCCCCAATTGCACCTGGGCGGCCTTGAACACGAGCCAGGCGACGACTCCCAGTTCACCGAGATAGCCCACCGTGACAATGCCAGAAACAACGGGGCCGAGCGGAGCTGAGAGAAGGAAGTTGAGGCTGCCGACCAGGTAGGCGCCGCCGGCGATGGTCAGCATGTAGCCCAGAATCCTGGGGATGAAGCCCGACTTGATCACCAGCAAGCCGAACGGCAGCAGCCACAGCCCGAAAAAGATTGAGTTGAGGGCGCTGGTGTCGCTGCTCAAGGCGAGGAAGAAGGATGCGAGACCGTTCATCTGAGTCGTTCCCATGCCGGACAGCGCCGGCCCGTCGATGAGCCTCAGGGCGGCGATCTCGTTTAGCCAGCTCAGGAACGAGATCGGGATCGAGAGCAACACCAGCACGACCATCAGGGACGCCTGCGTCCTGTTCACCTCGCTGAGCAAGCGATAGAGCTCCCTGGCAAGAAAGACGAATGCGATCGTGGCGATCAGCGAGCTTACAAGGGCAAGGCGGAAGAGCGTCTCGGAGGAACGGATGTTGTGGACCGTCGCGGTCGCATCGTGCGGAACGATAAGGCTTTGCGAAGCGATGAGGCCGAAGATACTCGTCACCACAAGAAGCAGATAAAGGGCACCCGCCGCGCGGACGGCTCGGTCACCCGGTTGGATGTTCGAGGCTTGTTGAGTTGCCGGCATGCTCCCACTCTCCTTGAATTGACGTTGACCTCAAGCTGACGACTTCGTGACCCCGTAGCGCCTCGAGAAAGGGCTGAAAACTCCCGTAGACCAGACAGCGCAGGGTGGCGCCGTCGATTTCGACCTCGCTGACTCCCGACGCACGCTTGATCTGGTGTGCGGGCGGCGCGCCGACGAAACTCACCTCGACTCGCTGGACTGGTAGCTCGCCCGTCATGTCCTCAACTTAAGGGAGCTTGCTACGTCCTGAAATCCGTGAAATTACTGATCAGGGGCTTAGCGGAGCCACCCGTAACACAGGCCCGTAGTAACGTCCTCGTAAGCATGGCCAGGCCCAGCCGCCGGTCAGGCAACCTGCCAGCTGAAGCGACGAGCTTTATCGGCCGCCGTCGCGAGCTTGCGGACGTTCGAAAGAAGCTGAGCGCGGCCCGCCTGGTCAGCCTCGTCGGGCCAGGAGGTGTGGGCAAGACCCGCCTCGCGATTCGAGTCGCAACCGAACTCGGACGGGGGTTTCGGGACGGCACATGGTTGGTCGAGCTCGCCGACATTCGCGATCCCGAGCTGGTGAGCAGCGCCGTCATGTCGGCCCTGGACCTGCGCGACCAGGCCGCCGCCGAGCCTCTCCCCCTCCTCCTCACGTACCTGCAGGACAAACAGCTCTTACTCCTGGTGGACAACTGCGAGCACCTGATCGCTGCCGCCGCCCAATTGATTGCCGAAGTCGTAAGAGCGGCTCCGGGCGTCCGAGTGATCGCCACCAGCCGCGAACCGTTATCGGTGGACGGCGAGCATGTGATCCCGGTTCCACCGCTCGAGCTGCCTCCTCCACAGCAGGCTGAGCCGCTGAGTCGGCTGGGACAGAACGAAGCGGTGAGGCTATTCATCGAGCGGGCGGCAGCCGCATCGGGCAGCTTCGAGCTGACGGAATCCAACCGGTCCGCGGTCGTGGACGTATGTCGGCGACTGGACGGTCTTCCGCTGGCCATCGAGCTCGCTGCGGTGAGAACACGTGTCCTGACCGTGGAGCAGATCCGGGACCGCTTGAACGATCGGTTCGGCCTGCTGACTGGTGGAGGCCAGGCCGCGCTACCACGCCATCAAACGCTCCGGACCACCTTCGAATGGAGCCACGAACTTTTGAATGCGAGTGAGCGGACGCTGCTTCGGCGGTTATGCGTGTTTGCCGGCCGCTTCACCCTCGAGGACGCGCAATCGGTTTGCATGTCGGACGCCGTGCCAGCGGCACAATCACTGGACTCGCTGTCGTCACTCGTCGATAAGTCCCTGGTTCTCAAAGAGGACGTTCGCAGTGTGGCCTGCTACAGGCTGCACGAAACGATGCGCGAATTCGCCCGCCTCAAGCTGGGGGAGGCCGGCGAGGAGGAAGCAACCGAGGAGCGAGCCACCGAGTATTACCGAGCGAAGTACCTACAGGCAGTTGGAGAGAGCCGCTATCGGCTTGCGGAATGGCTTGAAGGGGTGGAGCTGGAGATCGACAATATCCGAGCCGTGCTTGGACGCTGCCTGTCTCGGGGCGACTCGCTGCGCGGCCTTGATCTTGCGACGGCCGTCGGCTGGTACTGGATCACGCGGGCGACGACCGAAGGTGCCCGCTGGCTGGACGAACTGGTCGCCTGCGGACCCGGTACTCCCGGAGCACAGTTCTGGGCTCACTTCCTGCGCGGATTCCTCGCGGTCCTGAAGGCTGACGCGGTCGCAGCCCCGCCCGCCATCGAGCGAGCGCTGGTGCAGGCTCGCGAGTTGGCGCAGCCGGAGTTCCTCTCGCAAGCTCTTTCGATGGCGTCGATCGCTGCGAACCTGGCCGGTGACCATGCCGCCGCGGTGCGCCTGCTCGATGAGGCGGCCATCGTGACCAGCGCTCTCGATGATCGGCCTGCTCAAATCTCCGTCCTGCAAGCTCGCGCGCTGAATGGGTTTTTCGGCGGCGACATCGAGGCGGTCAAGGCCGCAGCCTCCGAAGGCGTCCGTCTCAGCCGAGAGGCAGATGATCTGTACAGCCTCGAGATGATGTTGCTGAACCGCGGCGGCGCCGCCCTATTCGTGGGTGATCTCGAGCACGCGAAGGCGGATTACTTGGAGGCGCTCAGGATTGCGCACCGCATCGATGACCGGGTGGCGCAGTATGCCCTTCTCGACTCGCTGGGCTGCGTGGCAGCAAGATCTGGCCAGCCACGCCTTGCGGCGCGGTTGCTTGGCGCGGCCGAAACGGTCCGAACGCAGGCCGGGGCTAGTCTGATCCCGATCCTCGCTCCACTGATTTCAGAGGCGGAAGAGTCAGCGACCGCCGCCCTAGGCGCCTCGAAATTCGCTGCGGAAGTGAACGCCGGAAAATGGCTGAACCGTGACGACGCGATCCGTCTGGCGCTTGGGGATCCGGCTAAAGTCACGGCTGCCGCGACGGCGAACGGCGAGGGTAATGCGGTGCTCGGAAAGCGTCAGGCGGACGTCGCACGGCTGGTCGCGGAGGGCCTGAGCAACAAGCAAATCGGCGCTCGTCTTTTCATATCGGAGCGCACCGTCGACAGCCATGTGCGCAGCATCCTTAACAGGCTTGGCTTCAACTCGCGGGCGCAGATCGCCGGCTGGGTGGCGTCGGCAGGATCCCCCCTTTTGCGGCACGACGGCCCGTACCACTAACTTGCCACCAGGCGGCTGGCCGGCGAACGCGTGTCGCCGGCTCAGCCAGCCGCGGACCTGGTCGAAGCGTCACGGAGCGGGATTCAGCGTCGCGCTCCCGGTCGGGCAGTAATTCATCGAAATGATCAAGCCCCCAGGCGCTGGGGTCGGCGTGCAGGCTCCGCTCGCCGCGTTGTAGTACTTGAGCGCAAAGCCAACATACGTGATTCCAATCGGCCCCAACGTATTCACGCCGGACTCGTCGAGGACAGCCTGCTGGTATTGGGGAGCGTCATAGCTGTTGTTCGCCCACACCTGAACGCCGTAGCTCGGATACCAGTCGGTCTCCCATGGCAGGGTCAGCGTTCCATCGGCGTTGAAGGAGCCGCGCAGCGTGGCGTCGATGACGTCGTTGTAGGGGCCACAGAACGCCAGGTAGAAAGTGATGCAGTTGTACGAATTGGTCTCGCCTGGTATGAAGGGATCCCAGCCTGAGGTGCCGGTCGTGAAGCTGGTCCCGGAGGCTGAGCTCGACACGTACCGGATTCCGTCCTGACTGTTAATGGTGCAGGGACCGCCGACGTGGGCGCCAAACCAGTAGTAGTCAAGGGTGACGGAGCTGGTTCCGTGTTGCTGGGTGGTGGTGTAATTCGAGATCGTTCTCGTGACTGGGTTCCAATCGAAGTTGACCACGGTCTGGGTGCGGAACGTGCCGTTGTATCCGGAGTGGCCATCCCCGGCGAAGACGCCGGATACAGTCGTGTCGAACGGATCGAAGGGCGTGTAGCAGCCCGGGACCCCTGGGTCGCCGGGTCCGGTGCCGAACACCGTGTTCTCGCTGCTGTAGGTGAGATAGGGACAGGTGTCGGCCGTTACAGCGCCGAGCGCCCCAAAGAGCAGGAGCGCGCAAAGCGACGAGGTGCCCGGATCCCAGAGCTGCGCTTGGGGAATGAAGGATTTGAGCGTGATCGTGTAGTGGGTGTTCGGTAAGAAGGTCCACGTGATCCCATAGGCGGTGCAGATCGTCCCGCCGACGACGTGCGCGATGTGTTTGCCGGGGAACTCGTTCTGCGCCATCCAGATGTTGATCCCCCTTCCGTTGAGGCAGGCGAAGTTCGGATCGCTGGTCTGGAAGTTCTGCAGCTGCACCGGCGAGCCGCACCATGGCTGGCCCGAGCCGCCGCAGTTGTTCTGGTAGGTGATCAGGTTGGCGTCGGGAAGCGTCTGGACCTCGTTGTTCTCTAGCAGGGTCAGCTGGTAGCTCACCCCATTCCAGGAGCCGCTGTAGGTAAAGATGGGAAAGGTCCAGGTGTCCCCGTAAGGCGTGCACATCGAGCCTCCGACGACGCGAACGACATAGAGGGCGGGAAACTCGTTGGGCGCGCCGTACACGTTGAGGCTCTGCCCATCGAGGCACGAAAAGTGGGCGTCCTGAGTCTGGAAGTTCGAGACACTGCCGACCACCGTGGCATCGGTGAAACACTCGACGCAGGTGTTCGCAATGAGCTTCAGCGAGGACGACGGATAATTTAGCCACGAGGCCCCGTAGCCGTAGATCGGGAAGGTCCAGGTCCCGAGGAAGCAGACAGCTCCCTGGCTGTCGTCGTCGACAACATACGCCCCGGGGAACTCCGCCGGAGCGGTGTACACATTGATCGCCAGCCCGTTCAGGCACGACGCCTTGTGACTGGTGGTCTGGAAGTTCGTGACCTGCCCGACGAATCTGGCATCAGAGTAAGCCGCCACCGTGACGTTCGCCACAGGGGTCAAGGAATACGAGTACCCCAACCAGCTCGCGGTGTAGCTGTACGTCTGGCCAGCGCTCGCCGGCGTTGCGAACATCGTGGCAGAAAGGAGCGCGAAGACGGTAGGGAGAAGCATCACCCAGCGAAGTCGACCTCTCATTGCTCATCCTCCTTTGCTTAGCGCCGATCCCGTCGGCGGCCACACTCTATGACCTGGTCGCGCTACGGTCTATCCACCGAAGGAATGAAAAAGCGCGTCGAACGGGGAGCTCTAGTGATGAGCGGAAAGGAGGAGCGAAAAGGAGGAGGAGAACAAGTGCGGTGAGTTCAAGCGGCTAGAATGGCCGCGGCCGGGGCGTGATGCAACGCTTGAATCTCGGGAGCCTGGCGGAAGAGCGGGCGACGCCGTGGGTTCGGCGGCTGCTCGGTGTCGGCGCCATTGTGCGTTGGATCGGTCTCGGCGTAGCGGGCATCATCGGGGTGCTCGCGCCGCCCCGGGCGCCTGGGCTGCTGGTGGCGCTGATCCTGACGGTCGGCGCGTACAACGCGGCTGCCATGTGGCTCGCCGGCCGGGTCAGCGATCAGTACCTGATTCGGATCGGTCAGGTCGTCACCGTCCTCGACCAGATCGGTTGCCTGGTCTTCCTCGCGATCTTTACCGGCCTCCCAGGCGGAACGCAGATCGCCTTCTACGTGCCGATGGTGGTCGAAGCGGTCGCCTACGGCGGGGTGCTCGGAGCCGGTCAGGCCGTTGTGGTGTTCTCCGTTGGGATCATCGGCGTCGAATGGACCCAGCGAGTCTTCTTCACCGGGTCGTTTTCGTGGGCCGTCATCCTACTCTGGATCCTGGTCATGCTGGTCATATCCGTCTCGATTGCGGCCCTTGACCGGACACTTCAGGGGGATCGGCTTCCGGGCCTGAGCCAGGTTCCATCTGAAAGCAGCGGGCGGTCCACACCGGCGGTGCGCAACCTGACGCTCTCACGCCGAGAGCAGGAGGTTCTTCACCTGATCGCTGCCGGCCACTCCGACGCGATGATCGCTGCTCGATTGCACCTCAGCGAGACCACGGTGAAGACGCACGTCGGGACGCTGCGCACCCGCCTCGGCGCGCGGACGAGGGCGGAGGCGGTCGCGATCGCTTCCCGCATGAACCTCCTGGATCACGAGGGCACTCCTCCGCAGCCATGAGTTGGCGCTCACCCCGGGTTCCTAATTGACGCCGGTCGGGCAAGGTTGCTGGCAAAATGAATGCATGTCCACCCTTGAGAACCGGCGGAACACGGCACTGCTTGTCACCGATGTGCAGAACGGCGTCGTCGACGGAGCTCACCGTCGTGACGCAGTCGTCGCGAACATTAGCAGCCTTGTCGAGAGGGCGCGGCTGGAACGGGTCCCCATTGTCTGGGTCCAGCACTCCGACGAGCAGCTCGCGAAGGGGAGTCACCGCTGGCGAATCGTCCCCGAGCTGACTCCACGCGACGCCGAGCCGCTCGTCGCGAAGAACTACGGCGACTCCTTCGAGGACACCAACCTCGAGACCGTGCTGTCAGACCTGGAAGTCGGGCGACTCGTCATCGTCGGGGCACAGACCGACGCATGCATCCGCTCGACGCTGCACGGTGCGTTCGTCAGAGGATACGACGCGACGCTTGTCAGCGACGCCCACACGACCGAGGACCAGACAGAATGGGGGGCGCCCCCACCCGACCAGGTCATCGCCCACACGAACCTGTACTGGACCTACCAGAC
>WNFD01003494.1_pt1 | contig 15782 bp, 17 predicted proteins | sample 5400491 | NCBI WGS metagenome assembly WNFD01 (sample SAMN13153343, study PRJNA577476) | soil metagenome | isolation source: 120 cm saprolite under Douglas fir tree site 2 hole 2 replicate 2 | place: USA:California | collected 2015-04-18 | reverse complement strand
CGCCGCCGGCCTGCTGGCCGGCATGTTCGGCGTCGGCGGCGGTTTCCTGGCCACGCCGCTACTGATCTTCGTCGGCATTCCGCCGACAGTGGCGGTCGCCAGCCAGGCCAACCAGGTGATCGCCAATTCGGTGTCCTCGCTGCAGGTCCAGTGGCGGCGCGGCAACGTCGACCTGCGCATGGGGCTGGTCCTGCTGCTGGGCGGCATGATCGGCTCGACGGCAGGCGTGTCGCTGTTCACCTACCTCAAGAAGATCGGCCAGATCGACTTTGTCATCGCCGTCCTCTACGTCGTCATGCTGTCGACGATCGGCGTCTTGATGCTGTTCGAGAGCCTCAGGACCTACCTGCGGCGCCGGCGCAACCCCGAGGCGCCGCGCGGCAAGCTGCATACCCACTACCTGGTGCATCGCCTGCCGCTGAAACTGCGCTTCTACAAGTCGAAGCTCTATATCAGCGGCCTGCTGCCGCTCGGCATCGGCTTCGCCATCGGTATCTTGTCGGCCATCCTGGGCGTCGGCGGCGGCTTCGTCCTGGTGCCGGCCATGATCTACATCCTCGGCATGCCGACGGCGGTCGTGATCGGCACCTCGAACTTCCAGATCCTGTTCGTGGCGGCCAACGTCACCTTTCTGCAGGCCGCGACCAACGGCACGGTCGATGTCGTGCTGGCGATGCTGCTGATCCTGGGCGGCGTGGTCGGCGCGCCGGTCGGCTCGCGGCTCGCGGCCAAGCTGCCGGGCGTGGTGCTGCGCGGTCTCATGGCGATCCTGATCCTGGCCGTGGCGAGCGAGCTGTTGACCGAGCTTTTGCGCACGCCGAGCTCGTTCTACTCGCTGGGATCGCGCGAGGTGCTGCCGTGACGCGCCGGGCGCTCGCCGTGGCGCTTGCCTGCCTGCTCGCCTCGCATGCCGCCGCGCAAGGTCCGCGCATCGAGCCGCCGGCCGGCGGCCTCGTCGGGCCAACCCTGGGCGGGCCGGTCGATTCCAGCGTGCCGCCCTCGGTGCCGGCGCAGTCCACGACGCCCGATCTGGTGGTCGACCTGTCGCGGGCCCGCGTGTCGATCACCTCGGCGTTCCAGGGCGAAAGCATCCTGCTGTTCGGCATGTTCGACCCGCCGGGCGAGATCGTGGTCGTCGTCGCCGGTCCGCCGGGGCGCGAGACGGTGCTGCGCAAGCAGCGCTTCCTCGGCCTGTGGCTCAATATCGGCCGGCAGGCCTTCGACGACGTTCCGGCCTACTACGCCATCGCCGCCAGTCAGCCGCTGCAGCGCCTGCTCGCCCGCAGCGCCGGCGGCGAGATCCTGTCGTTGGAGGATCGGCTGGCGAGCGTGCGCTCGGTCGGCGAGCGCGAACATCAGGATCTCACCAAATTCCGCCTCGGCCTGGTCGAGGTGAAGCGCCAGGAAGGGCTCTATCCCCCCGCCATCGGCCAGGTCACCATCCAGGCCCACCGGCTGTTCCGGGTTGACCTGCCGTTTCCCTCCCGGTTGCCGGAAGGGGTCTACGATGTGAGGACCTATCTGTTGCGCGACGGCAAGATCGTCGCGGCGGTGTCGCGGCCGCTGCCGGTGGGCAAGGTCGGCTTCAACGCTGAGCTTGCCAGTTGGGCCACCCATGACGGTCCGCTTTACGGCCTGGGGGCGATCATCCTGGCGCTCATGGCCGGCTGGATCGGCGGCGCGATCATGCGGCGCCTGTAAGCGGCGCGACAACGCGGAAAGGGAGCGATCATGAGCGAGCAACCCAGCCGATCCGAGGAGCGCGTCTTCCTGGTCGTGGTCGATGAAAGCCCGGAAATGCGCAAGGCGCTTCGCTACGCCTGCCGGCGCGCCAAGCGCACGGGCGGGCGCGTCGCCATGCTCTACGTCATGGAGCCGCCGGAGGGCCAGCAATGGGGCGCCGTGGTCGACCTGATGCGCCAGGAAGCCCGTCAGGAAGCCGAAGCCATCGTCGCCCGGCATGCTGATGACGCGGTGACGCTGACCGGTCAGCCGCCGGCGATTTACATCCGCGAAGGCAAGAGCCGCGACGAGCTGATCAAGCTGCTGACCGAAGACCGCTCGATCTCGGTTCTTGTGCTGGGAGGCGCCTCGGGCAGCGAGGGACCCGGGCCGTTGGTCACCGCGTTCGCCGGCAAACTCGGCAACCAGCTGCGGATCCCGCTGACCATCGTTCCAGGCGCTCTCACCGAAGCCGAAATCGATGCCATCTCATGAAGCGTGAGCGAAGTTTCTGCGACGATTTGGCGGGCGAAAGCTCGGAACCTTTCTTTGTGTGCGCGATGCGGATTGATGCCACACCCGCGCCACGATCTTGCAGAGCATTGAAAAATAGTCGAAATAACTATATTTACCATAATCTTTATACATAAACGTTCAAGAAACAGCTTGATCGCCTCTGCACCGGTTCCTAGGTCAAAGGTCAACGAGTGGGGAACGGAGACGTCCCGATCCCAGCCTGAGCGACGCCGAGCGGTCCTGCCGCAACGCGTTCGAGAAGGAGGAAGGTTTGTTTATCCAGACCGAGCAGACGCCCAATCCATCGACCCTGAAGTTCCTCCCTGGCCGGGTGGTCATGGAGAAGGGCACGATGGATTTTGCGTCGGCCGATACCGCCACACCCTCGCCGCTGGCCAAGAGGCTGTTTGCGATCGAAGGCGTGGAGCGCGTGTTCTTTGGCTCGGATTTCGTGACCGTCACCAAGGCGGCCGACCGGGATTGGCAGGTTCTGAAGCCGTCGATCCTGGGCGGGATCATGGAACACTACACGTCGGGCGATCCGGTGATCGCCGACGCTGCCGAGGCCACTGCGGCTTCGGCGGACGACGACGAGGTCGTCGCCCAGATCAAGGAACTTCTCGATACGCGCGTCCGTCCGGCGGTGGCCCAGGATGGCGGCGATATCATATTCCAGGATTTCCGCGATGGCGTGGTCTACCTGCACATGCAGGGTTCGTGCTCGGGCTGCCCGAGCTCGACCGCCACGCTGAAGATGGGGATCGAGAATCTTCTGAAGCACTACGTGCCGGAAGTGGTGGAAGTGCAGGCGGCCCAGTAGGCCGCCCGCCATTCAAGCGTAAAGCGTAACTGCAGCGTCGCGGTCCGCGGGGGGACCGTGTGCGATGGGCCGTTCGCGCGGCCAAACGAAACGAGGGTGTGGGATGCAGTCGGCCATTTGGCCCGCGGTCGATCGCGGGCGCCAATATGCGTTTGCGGCCGTGTGGGCGGCCGTATTCGCCACCGGGGTGGGGCTCAGCGAACCGCTTCCATCCCTTGATGATGTCGCGCCATATCTGTCCTTCGCGCCGGTCGGGACGGCCAGCGCGGCCCCGCTGGAGCCGCCGACGTTCCTCGCCATGAACGCCGCGCCCGAGGCACTTGTCTTCGTGCGCCACGACGTGAGCGAGCCCGACGACACCTTCCATCGTTCGACCCGCGAGTTGTCGTTCGGGCACGGCCGCTTCGCGGCGCCCGGCAACGCCATTCACCGCCAGGTTCAGCTTCGTCCGATCAACCCGCGAACCGCCGACGAACTCGCCGGCTTCTTCCGCGACGCCGCCTATACGCTCACCGAGGTCCGCCAGGGCGAGGCCGTGCCGCCGATCCGCGTCGAACGCGTGCCGGCCGACCTCGGCAACAAGGACGGCAACGAGCGCAAGGCGTTGTTCATCACCGCCCTCCTGCCGGTGGTACTCGAGGTCAATCAGCGCGTGCTGGCCGATCGCGAGCAGCTTCTCTACCTGCGCGACAAGATGTTCTCGGTGCCGATGACCATCTCGGCCATCGAACGCATCTGGCTGGAAGATCTCGCCGAGCGCTACGGCACGCCGGCCGACAACATCGATGAATTGGTGCGAAAGGTCGATGTCGTCCCGCCGTCGATGGCGATCGCCCAGGGCGGAGTCGAATCGGGCTGGGGCACGTCCGTTGCCGCCCGCAGCAACGCCCTGTTCGGCCAGATTCGCGCGGGCACGCCGCAGCCGTTCGCCAATGTTGCCGAGGCGACCCAGGCCTATATCGCCAATCTCAATACCCATCCGGCCTATTCAGGCTTCCGCGCCGCGCGCGCAACCTTGCGCGGGCGCGGCGAGGCACTTGACGGCTATCAGCTCATCGGGTCGCTGCTGCGCTATTCCGAACTGGGACAGGAGTATGTGAGGTTCGTGCGCCAGATCATGCGCGAGAACGAGCTCAGCGATTTCGACAAGGCGCGGCTGTCGAGCTTTTAGGCGCACCATACCTCCCCCGTCTTACGGGGGAGGTGCCCCGCAGGGGGCGGAGGGGGAAGGCCACGGCCGAGGTGCCGGCAGATTCCAGATCTGAAATTGTCGGAAGTTGTCTCTGTGGCTTTCCCCCTCCGGCCCTACGGGCCACCTCCCCCGTATGACGGGGGAGGAAAGGGATCGGGCTACATCATCGGTCGCGGCAGATCGGCGTCGCTGACCAGCGGATAGCGTCGCGCGTCGAAAAGCTGAAAGTGCCACCATTCGTTGCGATAGAAGTCCCAGCCTGCGGCCGTCATCAGCCCCATCAGCAGCAGCCGGTTGCGTTGCGCCTCGACCGGGAGGTCGGTGCGGCCATGGTGCGACAGCGGCGTGAAGGCGTCGAACGGCGTGCCCATGTCGAGCTCGTGCCCGCCGTCGTCCAGCAGCGTGAGATCGACCGCCACGCCGCGCGAATGAGGCGAGCCGCGGCGCGGATCGGCGAGGAACTCAGGATCGGGCCGGGCATTCCACAGCGCCCATTGCGCCTCGACCGGACGCAGCGCGTCGAACAGGCGGAGCCTCAGCCCCAGCGGACGGGCGAGCGCGATCGCCGCGGCGAGCTTGTCGGCGGCCTCGCGATGCAGCCAGCATTGGCCATTCCGATAGACCGGGCGCCCCGTTAGATTGGCGGTGGTCGCATAGGCCAGCGTCACGTCGAGGTCGAAGTCGGGCGGGACGATCGCAACCAAGTCGAGTTTCATGATCCAACAATGCCCAGCCGACCTGATCGGCGCCAGCGCGTGAATCTGGTCCTGGCCTTCGACTGCGCGGTCAGCGGTCTTGGCATCGCCGTCGTCCGCGACGGCCGCCTGCTTGCCGGCCTGAGCGAAGGCGGCCGCGACCAGGCGGCACGCCTGCTGCCGGCCATCGTGACGGTCCTGGGCCAGGCCGGCGTCGGACGACGCGAGCTGTCGCTGATTGCCGTCACCATCGGGCCGGGCAGCTTCACCGGCGTGCGGGTTGGCCTCGCCGCGGCGCGCGGCCTCGCCGTCGGGCTGGGCGTGCCGCTCGCGGGCATCGCCACGACGTCGGTATTGCTGGCGCAGGCGCGGCCGCGCGAGCGGCTGGTCGTTGCCGCCATCGACAGCCGCCTGGGCGACTGGTTTTGCGCCATCGAGGATCAGCCGACCCCGTTCGTCGCCGCGGCGGCCGAGCTTGCCGTGCGCCTGCGCGGCCGACCCTGTCTGGTCATCGGATCTGGCGCAGTGGCGCTCGCCGGCGAACTCGGTGCCGCCGGCATCGACGCGATGGCCGAGGAGGCACTGCCCGATCCCATAGTCGTCGCCCGCCTCGCGGCCGATGACGGAGCGGCGGCCTGGCGGGCGCGCAACGCACGCGAGGGCCTGCCCCGTCCGCTCTATCTGCGCGGCGTCAACATCACCTTGCCGGATGGCGGGCGGCGGACCGTCGAATGAACGACGCCGGATTTGTCCTGAGAGCGCTCGGCGCGCGCGATCTCGACCGTGCCGCCCAGCTGCATGGCGCGGCCTTTGCGGCCTTGGGCGAACCCGCCTGGACGAGGCAGGACGTCGCCGAGCTCCTGGCATCGCCGGGTGTCGCGGGCCTGCTGCTCGAGGCCGACGGTCACGACGTCGGCGTCGCTTTATGCCGAGTGGCGGCCGATGAGTCGGAATTGTTGACCATTGCGGTCAGCCCGACCCATCAACGGCGGGGGGCGGGACGGCGGTTGCTGATGGCGGTGATCGATCGCGCGCGCGCGACTGGGGCACGGGCGTTATTCCTTGAAGTCGGTGCGGATAATCCGGCGGCGCGCGCCCTGTACGAGGCGGTGGGCTTCCAGGCGATCGGCGCGCGGGCCGCCTATTACCGCCGCGGCGAGGGGCCGCCGGCGGATGCCATTGCCATGCGTCTCACCCTCGGCTGATCAGGCGCGCCGGATCGTCACGATATGGTTCTCGCCATCGGCGTCGATGGCCAAAATGGCGTGGCCTTCCTCGCGGGCCGCGCGCGGCACGTTGCGTAAAGGTTCTTCGCCGCGCAGGCGAACGCTCAAGACCTCGCCCGGCCGCATGCGCTCGAGCTTGAGCTTGGTGCGCACGAAGGTCATGGGGCAGACCTCGTTGGTGATGTCGATGGTCTGGTCGGGTTGGACGATCATCCCCCAACTATACCCCGGCCGCGGGCGGGTGTAGGCTGCCGTTGCATGCCCGATCGGAAGTCGAAGCTCGAACTGCTGTGCGCCGAGCGCGGTCTAAAAATGACTGAGCAACGACGCGTCATCGCGCGCGTGCTGTCCGAAGCGCATGACCATCCCGACGTCGAGGCGGTGCATCGCCGCGCCACGGCCATCGATCCCAACATCTCCATTGCCACCGTCTACCGCACAGTGCGGTTGTTCGAGGAAGCCGGTATTCTGGCCAAGCACGATTTCGGCGACGGCCGCGCGCGCTACGAGGAAACGCCGGAGGAGCACCACGACCATCTGATCGACATTCAAAGCGGCAAGGTTGTGGAATTTCATAACGACGAGATCGAGGACCTGCAACGCAGGATCGCGGAAAAGGCCGGATACAAGCTGGTCGGCCACCGGCTGGAATTGTACGGCGTGCCGCTGGACGGGAAAACCGACCGGCAAAAATGAGTGGACGGAGCCATCGCCACCCCGATAATAGGCGGATGATCGGGGCGGCGAAACATGCGCATTGACCGCGCTGACAGCGAAGCCGAACTTTTAGGCGCTCCCGCTTCCAGCGCAGAGATCGTCAAGGTCGTTGCCGGCGACTTCGAGGTTCGGTTGGCCGAAAGCGCCGCCGAGATCGACGCCGCGCAGGCGCTTCGCTATCGGGTTTTTTACGAAGAGATGACAGCGCGTCCGACGCCCGAGATGGCGGCGGCGCGGCGCGACTTCGATGCATTCGACGAGGTCTGCGACCATCTGCTGGTGCTCGACCGCCGGCGCGGCGACGGCCCGGAAGGCATCGTCGGCACATATCGCCTGACCCGCCGCTCGGCGGCGGCCAAGATCGGCCGCTTCTATTCGTCCGCCGAATACGACATCCAGCCGCTGATCGACTATCCGGGCGAAGTCCTCGAGGCTGGCCGCTCGTGCATCGCCAAGGACGCGCGCAACACCGCGACCATGCAGATGCTGTGGCGCGGCATGGCGCTCTACTCGTCCCACTACAACATCCAGGTGTTGTTCGGCTGCCCCAGCCTGCCGGGCACCGATCCGTCGCAGCACGCCCAGGCGATGAGCTATCTCTATCATCATCATCTGGCGCCGCCGGAGATCCGCGTGCGGGCGCTGCCCAGCCGCTACGTAAAGATGAACGTGCTGGAACCCGGCAGCTACGACCCGCGCAAGGCGCTGGCGCGCGTGCCGCCGATCATCAAGGGCTATCTGCGGCTGGGCGGTTTCGTCGGCGACGGCGCGGTGATCGACCCTGAATTCAACAGCACCGACGTCTTCATCATCGTCAAGACGGAAATCATCACAGAGAAGTACATCCGCCATTACGAGCGCGGGATACGCGAGCAGGATTGACGCGTCCGTCGCGACAATGTGGATCGGTTCTCCTCTGCGAGGCGCCTTCCGGTTGCTGAGTTACCTGTTGGTGACGCTCGTCCTTGTGCCGATCTATCTTCTGGTCCTGGCGCTGCGCATCCGTCCGGTGATCCGCTGGATGCCGGTCGCCTACCACCGCTTCGTCTGCATCATCCTCGGCATCAGGGTGCGTGTGCACGGCCAGCGCTCGACCGTCACGCCCACCCTCTATGTCTGCAACCACGTCTCCTACCTCGACATCGAGGTGCTGGGCGGGCTGATCCCGGGCAGCTTCGTCGCCAAGGCCGAGGTCGCGACCTGGCCGTTCTTCAGCACGCTGGCCAAGGCGCAGCGCACCATCTTCATTGAGCGGCGCACCGGCAAGACCAGCACCAGCCGCGACCAGATGATGAACCGGCTCAACACCGGCGACAATCTCATGCTGTTCCCCGAAGGCACCAGCAGCGACGGCACGCGCGTGCTGCCCTTCCGCAGCGCCTTGTTCGGCGTCGCCCAGCTTCGCCGCGACGACAAGCCGATCACCGTGCAGTCGGTGGCGATCGCCTACACCCGGCTCGACGGCATTCCGCTCGGCCGCTACTGGCGCCCGCTGTTCGCGTGGTTCGGCGATCTCGATCTGGTTCCCCATCTTTGGCAGATGGTCTGCCTCGGCGAGACCGAGGCGGTTGTCACCTTCTTTCCACCAGTCGACATCGACCGCCTGGGCGATCGCAAGAAGCTCGCCGATTATTGCTTCCGCCAGGTGTCCACCGGCGTGCAGCTCGCGAATTCCGGCCGACTGGTGCAATTGCCGCCGCCCAAGAAGGCGGCGTAGCAGGCATGACTCTCTAGAATCGGATTCCTCTCCCCCGCTTGGGGGAGAGGCTAGGTGAGGGGGCAACAACGTGCCTATCCCCCTCACCCAACCTCTCCCCCAAGCGGGGGAGAGGAGCCCGATTCGTTGGGAGGAAAGCGCGGCTCTCGACCGTGGTCGCTCCGGGTGTTAGAAACCGCCGTTCCAGCAACGGAGACAGATGACGAACGTCCGCACTGACGGGCAGCGCAAGCGCGTGTTCATCCGCACCTACGGGTGCCAGATGAACGTCTATGATTCGAACCGCATGGCCGATGTCCTGCGGCCGCTCGGCTATGCCCTGGCCGATGGGCCCGAGCAGGCCGATCTGGTCGTGCTGAACACCTGCCACATCCGCGAGCACGCCTCGGAAAAAGTCTATTCCGAGCTCGGCCGCCTGCGCGACGCCAAGTACCAGCGCCGGGCCGAAGGCCGCGATCTCACCATCGCCGTCGCCGGCTGCGTCGCCCAGGCCGAGGGCGAGGAGATCGTGCGCCGCCAGCCGGCCGTCGACATCGTCGTCGGCCCCCAGGCCTATCACCGTTTGCCCGAGCTGCTGGCCGAGGCCGAGCGCAAGGCATCGATCCGGCGTGCCGGCAAGCGCCTGCCGGGTGCCGGTGTGCTCGACACCGATTTCCCAACCGAGAGCAAGTTCGATCACTTGCCGGCGCCGCAGGGCGTGCGCGCCGGCTCGGCGTTCCTGTCGATCCAGGAAGGCTGCGACAAGTTCTGCACCTTCTGCGTCGTGCCCTATACACGCGGCGCCGAATATTCGCGGCCGGCGTCGGCGGTCCTCGCCGAGGCGCGCCAGCTGCTCGCCGCCGGCGCGATCGAGATCACGCTCCTCGGCCAGAACGTCAACGCCTATCACGGCGAGGCGGCGGATGGCTCGACTTGGTCGCTGGCACGATTGATTCGCGCCTTGTCGGAGATCGATGGCGTGGCGCGAATTCGCTACACGACCTCCCATCCGCGCGACATGGACGACGATCTGATCGCCGCTCATAGCGACGTGCCGCAGCTCATGCCGTATCTGCACCTGCCTGTGCAGTCGGGCTCCGATCGCATCCTCGAGGCGATGAACCGCCGTCACGGACGCGATCTCTTCCTGCGCCTGGTCGATCGCCTGCGCCATGCACAGTCCGACCTTGCGCTGTCGTCCGACTTCATTGTCGGCTTCCCCGGCGAGAGCGACGCCGATTTCGACGAAACGATGCGTCTGATCGACGAGGTGGGATTTGCCTCGGCCTTCTCGTTCAAGTACAGCCGCCGGCCGGGCACGCCCGGGTCGGCGATGCCCGATCAGGTGCCGGAGACGGTGAAGGCGGCGCGGCTCGCCGCGCTGCAGGCCCTGCTGGCTAGGCAGGCGCGCGCTTTCAACGCCTCGAAGGTCGGCGCCACCGTGCCGGTGCTGTTCGCCGAGACCGGCCGCAAACCCGGCCAGATCGTCGGCAAGACGCCGTGGCTGCAGTCGGTCTATGCCGACGGCGATCCGCGCCTGATCGGCCGTATCGTCGACGTGCGTCTGACCGAGGGCCATGCCAACAGCCTGGCGGGCGAGATCGCCGTGCCATCGTGCGAGGCCGCCGCGTGAGCGATCCGACAGCCGTTGGCGGCCGCTCGGCCGACGTGCGCCGCATGACCTTCGACGACAATGCCTTGCTGGCGGTGCTCTATGGCAATCACGACCGTCATCTCGTGCGCATAGAACAGCTCGCCAATGTGCAGTTGAGCGCGCGCGGCAACCAGCTTGCCATTGCCGGGGCGCCGGACGATGCCGCGGTGGCGCACAAGGCGCTGGCCGGGCTTTACGAGCGGCTGAAGCGCGGGCTGTCCATCGAGATGGCCGATATCGATGCCGCCGTGCGCTTTGCCCGCAGCGGCGCCGATGGTGGCGACGACGGCATTCGTACGCGCCGGCGCACCGTGCAGGCGCGCTCGCCGGGCCAGCGCATCTACCTTGCCGCACTGCGCGAGCGCGACATGGTATTCGCCTTGGGCCCGGCTGGCAGCGGCAAGACTTACCTCGCGGTCGCCATGGGCGTGTCGCTGCTGACCGCGGGCAAGGTCGAGCGCATCGTGCTGTCGCGGCCGGCGGTCGAAGCCGGCGAAAGGCTGGGCTTCCTGCCCGGCGATATGAAGGAAAAAATCGATCCCTATCTGCGCCCACTGTACGACGCGCTGCACGATATGCTGCCGGCCGAGCAGATCGCCAATCGCATGGAATCGGGTGAGATCGAAATCGCGCCGCTCGCCTTCATGCGCGGCCGCACCTTGGCGCATTGCTACGTCATCCTCGACGAGGCGCAGAACACCACGCCCATGCAGATGCGCATGTTCGTGACCCGGCTGGGCGAGGGCTCTCGCATGGTGATCACCGGCGATCCCAGCCAGACCGACCTGCCGGGCGGCCAGCGATCGGGCCTGGCCGACGCCGTCGATACGCTCGGCAACGTCGACGGCGTGCGCTTCGTGCGGCTCGGTTCCCGCGACGTCGTGCGCCACGACCTGGTGACCCGCATCGTCGAAGCCTATGACGCGCGCGACAAAAAGAACAAAGTCGAACAGCGTTAGCTGCACGGTTGTCGTGATTGACGCGACTTGGCGCGACGTGCTGCCCGGCGTCGAGCGGCTGGTAAGGCGCGCGGCGCGTGCTGCGGTGACGGGCGGGCGCCGAGGAGATCGCCGATCCCTCACCGTCGCTCTGGCCGACGACAGGCGCGTGCGTGCGCTCAACGCCCGCGACCGCGGCAAGGACAAGTCGACCAACGTCCTGTCCTATCCGTCGGGCGAGCGCGGTTTCCTGGGCGATGTCGTGCTGGCCCGCCAGACCGTGTGGCGCGAGGCGAAGGCGCAGAACAAGACGCCGGCTGAACATGTCTGCCATCTCGTGGTGCATGGCACGCTTCATCTATTGGGCTACGATCACGAGACGGGCGCCGCCGATGCCGAGCGCATGGAGGCGCTGGAACGGCGCATCCTCGCAAGGCTCGGTATCGCCGATCCATACTAGGGAAGGAAACAACATGCGGGTGGGATTCATCGGTCTCGGCCTGATGGGCTCGGGCATTTCGGCCAATCTGCGCAAGGGCGGCCACGACTTGGTGGTGCACGATGCGCGCCGGCAGGCGGCCGAGAAAATTTGCGCCGCCGGCGCTGCGTGGGCCGACTCGCCCAAGGACGTGGCGGCGGCGACGGAGATCGTCTTCACCTCGCTGCCCGGACCGCGCGAGTTCGAGGCCGTGGTGCGCGGCAAGGATGGACTGCTCGCCGGAATGTCGCGCGGCCAGCCGCTGTTCGATTTTTCCACCAACTCGCCCACCCTGATGCGCAGCCTTGCACCGCTGTTCGCCGAACGCGGCGCTGTCCTGCTCGACAGTCCGGTGAGCGGCGGCCCGAGCGGCGCCGCGTCGGGCAAGATGGCGATCTGGGTGGGCGGCGACGAAGCCGTCTTCAAGCGCTATCGGCCGGTGCTCGACGCGGCCGGCGACCAAATCCTCTATATCGGACCGATCGGCTCGGCGTCGGTCGCCAAGCTGGTGCACAATCTGAGCGGCTATATGATCCAGACGGCGCTGGCCGAAGCCTTCACCATGGGCGTCAAGGCCGGCGTCGATCCGCTCACGTTGTGGAAGGCGGTCCGCAACGGCGTCACCGGTCGCCGTCGCACCTTCGACGGCCTCGCCGAGCACTTCCTGCCCAACGTTTACGACCCGCCGCGCTTTGCGCTCAGGCTCGCGCACAAGGATGTCTCGCTGGCGACTCAGGTCGGTCGCGAGGTCGGCGTGCCGATGCGGCTCGCCAATCTTACGCTCGAGGAGATGACGGAGGCGCTGGCGCGCGGCTGGGAAGGACGCGATTCGCGATCGTCCATGCTGCTGCAGCAGGAGCGTGCCGGTCTCGACATCAAGGTCGATCCGGCCGATATCGCTGCCGTCCTGCGCGAAAGCAGCAACGTGTAATGCTGGGGCGCCTAGAGCATCTCCAGCGCCTGCTTACCCTTCGGCGGCGGGAAGGCGCGATCGAGCTCGGCCAGTATCTTCGGCGAAAGCTTGACATCGAGCGCGCCGAAATTCTCCTTCACGCGCTCGCGGCTGGCCGATTTGGGGATGGTGACGACGCCGGGCTGGGCCAACAGCCAGGCGAGCGCGAGGTGAGCCGGCGTGCAGCCGACTTCGTCGGCGAGCTTCTTCAACGCTGATTTGCGCAAAAGCCCGCCCTGGTCGAGCGGCGAATAGGCCATCAGCGGAATCGAGCGCTGGCGCATCCACGGCAGAAGATCGAACTCGGGGCCGCGCCGCGACAGGCAGTAGAGCACCTGATTGCTGCCGGTCAGGCCCCTGTCGAGGCGCGCGGCTTCTTCCATGTCGTCGCGGTCGAAGTTGCTGACGCCGAAATCGGCGATTTTTCCCGCCTCACGCAAGCGGTGGAACGCCTCGAACGTCTCCTCCAACCGCGCGCCGCCGCGCCAGTGCAGCAGATAGAGGTCGATCCGCTCGATGCGCAGGCGCTTGAGGCTGCGCTCGCAGGCAGCGATGGTGCCTGAGCGCGTGGCGTTGTGCGGGTAGACCTTGCTCACGATGTAGGGCCGGGGGCTGAGGCCCGCGATCGCCTCGCCGACGATCTCCTCGGCGCGGCCTTCGCCATACATTTCCGCCGTGTCGATCATCGGATAGCCGAGTTCGACGCCGTACTTGACCGCGTCGAGCTCCTGGGCGCGCCGTCGTTCGCTTTCCCCCATACGCCAGGTGCCGAGCCCAAGCGCCGGCATTGCCCCGCCCGAAGGAAGTTTGTAGGAACGCATGGCGAACATCCACAATTGCAACACGGGGGCGATAGCCTATCTTAACGGCCATGCCGGACTCCACAGCGCACAGCACGCCGCCAGGCGCCAATGGCCAGGCTTCGGCGCCTGAACCTCCCGCCGCGGCCGGCCCGGCGCCGAGCCCCGAAGCTCCGTCCACGGGCGGCCTGCTGCGCGCCATCCTGCGGCGCCTGCGCCGGCGCGAGAAGAACGAGGCGGTGCGCGAGGCGATCGAGGAACTGATCGAGGAGACGCCCGAAAGCGACACGCCGATCAGCGAAGACCAGAGGATCCTGCTCGCCAACATCCTGAAGCTGCGCGACAAGACCGTGGCCGACGTCATGGTGCCGCGCGCCGACATCTCCGCCATCGCCGCCGACATACCGCTCGACGAGGTCGTGCGGCTGATCCAGGCCGAGGCTCATTCGCGCTACCCGGTCTATCGCGAGTCGCTCGACGACGTGATCGGCATGATCCACATCAAGGACGTGCTGGTTTACTGGGGCACCGCCAAGAAGTTCAACCTGCGCGACATACTGCGCCGCGTCGTGTTCGTGGCGCCGACGCTGCCGGTGCTCGACATGCTGCTCGACATGCGCCGCTCGCGCACTCACATGGCGCTGGTGGTCGACGAGTTCGGCGGCACCGACGGCCTGCTCACCATCGAGGATCTGGTCGAGGAGATCGTGGGCGAGATCGAGGACGAGCACGACGTGGCCCAGACGCCGACGGTCGCCCGCCGGGTCGACGGCACGATCGACGTCAACGGCCGCACGCCCATCGAACTGCTGGAGCAGGAGATCGGCCGTGTGCTGTCCGAAGACGAGCGGCGCGAAATCGACACCGTGGGCGGCCTGATCTTTTCCCTGCTCGGCCGCATTCCCGAGCGCGGGGAGGTCGTCCGCCATCCGTCGGGCGTCGAGTTCGAAGTGCTCGACGTCGATCCGCGGCGCATCCGGCGCCTGCGGGTCCGGCCGCCGACCTCGTCACGGTCGGCCGCCTGATCGCCGCACCGAGACGATGACGCTTCAGGGATGGCGCGCCATCGGCGCGGCTTTGCTGGCCGGCGCGCTGGCCGCACTTGCCATGCCGCCGCTTTATTGGCTGCCGCTTGCCGTGCTGGGCATCGCGGCTTTCGTCTGGCTATGGCAGACCGCGCCCGGCCCGCAAAGCGCGCTGCTGCGCGGCTGGGCGTGGGGCATCGGCCATTTCGCCGTCGGTTCCTATTGGATCATCGAGGCGTTCTTCGTGCCGCCGGCCGATTACAAGCTGCTGGGTCTCCCGATCGTCGCCGGCCTGGCGGTTCTCCTCGGCTTCTTTCCGGGCTTGGCGGCCGGCGTCGCGCGGCGCCTGGTCGAGCGCTGGCCCGCCTTGGGCGGGCGCTACCGCCGCCTGATCCTGCTGGCGCTCACCTGGACGGCGGCCGAATGGCTGCGTGGCCACCTCTTCAGCGGCTATCCGTGGAATCCGCTGGGTCATGTCTGGGCCTTCGCCACGCCTTTGCTACAGGGCGCGGCCCTGTTCGGCGCCTATGGCTTGGGCATGTTGACGTTTCTCGTGCTGGCGGCGCCGGCCGCCGGCTGGCGCGCCTCGCTGGCAGCGCTGGCCGTGGTGGGAATTGCCGGCCTCGCCGGCGAATGGGCAATGGCGGCGACCGCCGGGGACGGCGCGCCGGGTGCGCTGGTGCGCATCGTGCAGCCCAATGTCCCGCAATCCGAGAAATGGCGGCCGGAAAACCTCTCCCGCCAGCTTGCCCAGCTGGTGGAACTGAGCCGGCGACCCGGCTTCGACCGTCTGGCAGCCGTGGTATGGCCCGAGACCGCGTCGCCCTTCGTCATCGAGCCGGGCTCGCCGGCGTTGCAGGTCATGGCCCGGGCCGTGCCGCCGGGCGGCTATCTCCTGACCGGCGCGGCGCGCAGCACCAAACGGCCGGAAGACGGCGTGTGGAACTCGCTGCTGGTGATCGACGCAACGGGCGCGATCCTTGCCACCTATGACAAGGTCCACCTGGTGCCGCTCGGCGAGTACATTCCATTCCACCGCCAGCTCGCGCCGGTCTCGGGCTTCATTGGCCGCGGCTCGTTCGAGGAGGGCGAATCACGGCTCACCATCGGCCTGCCGAGCCTGCCGGCCTTCTCGCCGGTGATCTGCTACGAGGTGATCTTCCCGGCGGCCGTCACCGGGCCGGGCGCGCGGCCACGCTGGCTGCTCAACGTCACCAACGACGCCTGGTTCGGGCTCTCCAGCGGACCGCACCAGCATCTGGTCAGCGCGCGCTTGCGTGCGGTCGAGGAAGGATTGCCGATGATCCGCGCCGCCAACACCGGCATCTCGGCCGTGATCGACGCCTACGGC
>WNFD01006924.1_pt1 | contig 15787 bp, 11 predicted proteins | sample 5400491 | NCBI WGS metagenome assembly WNFD01 (sample SAMN13153343, study PRJNA577476) | soil metagenome | isolation source: 120 cm saprolite under Douglas fir tree site 2 hole 2 replicate 2 | place: USA:California | collected 2015-04-18 | reverse complement strand
TTGGGGGCGAGTTTGGACATGGGAGAAGGGCCGGCTAGAAGCCGACGCTACCATTGATCGATCGGGATCGTTGATCAGATGGATAAGAGAGTCAAGGGCGGAAGAGGGAGGGGAGAGGAAGTAAGGAGGTAAGGACGTAAAGAGGTAAAGAAAAAGAAAGAATTAACGCAGAGGGCGCGGACAACGCAAAGGACGCAGAGAAGAAAGGGAAAGAAGAGAAAGAAGAGAAGACCCGCCACTACAAAGGCAAGATGGAAGAAAAGAAACGGAGCCGGTTGGAAACCGGCGTTCCCAGGGGGAAAACGACTAGGAATAGGCGCGGGGCTTGGTGGACTTCAGGTATTGGACGCCGCAACGGAAGAGGCGCTGCTCGGGGAGTTCCTCGGCGAAGACGATTTGCGCGGGAACGAAAATGGCGGGCTGGTGGCCGGGCTGGTAGGGGACGGCGACCTCGATGAGGGTCTGGGCGTAATACCGCTGGCGGCTCTTGAAACGCAGGCCGCCCTTGGACATGTCCTCGCACTGGACGACGTCATCGCCACGCCCGGGATGGCGGATGCAGACAGAGTAGGCGACTTTGACGCGCGGATGTTGGCGGCGATTGGCGCGAGGCGCAGCGGGCTTTTCGTTAGCCGGAGGAGTCATCGCGAGGACGGGGGCTTGCGGCTCTGCTGGAGGCTCGCTTCGAGGCTCAGGGCTAAGGGGATAAACAGTGGATGGCGATGAAGATGAGGGTGAGTCTTGCGCGGAGCCTGGCAATTGAGCGTAAAAAGAAGATGGCGACGCGGCTGGAACGGGCGGAGTCACGGGCAACGCCGCTGGCGCGGGGACGGAATTTGACGGTGGCGCGGAAGGAGCAGGCGCGGGCAAGGCTAGAGAAGGCGAAGAGAAAAGCGCGAGTTGAGCGGAGCCGGAGGAGGGAGCGGAGTCCTGGGCTATGACGCCGAGGGCGGGCTTCCAAAGAGTGCTGGAGCCGCAGCGTTTGCAGAAACGGAGGACGCCTTCGTTGGTGGCGCAGACGTCGGCTTCGATGCCGGAGTCGTCGACCTTTTCGAGGGATTGGCAATGGCTGCAAACAAGGGAGAGAAGGCCTAGCTCCATTTCCGCGGGAGTGACGGGAGGAAAGTCGATGTCCCAGAAATTGAGGTGGGCATCGAAGAAGGCGACGCCGTAGGTGTGCTTGCCGTTTTGCGAGCCGAGCTGGCCGACGACGCGGATTTCGGCTTCCGTGTTGCGCTCAGGCCAGCGGAGGAGGAGCTCCTGTTCGGGGGAGAGCCTGTGGCGGGAGAGGATGCCGGCGCCGTGAAGGCTGAGAAGGACGGTATTGGTGGGCTCGGAAAAGACTTTGCCATTCAAGTCGCTCCCGATGAGGAGGATGGGAATTACTTTAGGGATGCGTCCGCTGCTGCGCACAACCTGTGGTGGCAAGTGGAAGGCCAGAGGGAGGGGATGAGTTGCACAATTTAGTACCTAAGAGGAGTTGAGAAGGTTGCGTGTGTTCCAGATTGGAATGGGCGCGTACGCGCAGAAGAGGGGCACGATGTAGCGTGCCCCTACAAGAAGAAAGATGGAATGCGGGACGAAGGGCTACTGGTGCGCCCCCGTAGCGGCGGAGGCCGAGGTGGTACCACCGATGGCGTCGCCGTTGACGACGAGCTCGACGCGCCGGTTGCGCTGGCGGCCTTCGGCGGACTCGTTGGAGGCGACAGGCTGCGTTTTGCCGAAGCCGTGAGCGGTGATGGAAGACGGAGATACGCCTTGTTCGGCGAGAAAATCGCGGACGGAGTCGGCGCGGCGCTCGGAAAGCTGCTGATTGAATTCGTCGCCGCCGACGCTATCGGTGTGGCCTTCGATCTGGAGCAAGAGGCCGGGATGCGCAAGGACAATGCCGGAAATTTTGGCGAGTTTTTCGCGGGCGCCGGGCTTGAGCGTGTAGCTGCCGGTGTCGAAAAGAACGTCCGACATGTTGACGATGAGGCCGCGGGCGGAGTCGCGGGTTTGCAAGATGGAATTCAACTGGGAGAGAAGCTGGGCGCGAAGCTGAGCCTTTTCGGCTTCGGCTTGCGCGGCGGCCTGGCGCGCTTTTTCGGTTTCCGCTTCGGCGGCACGCTGTTGGGCGACGGCGGCGGAGCGGTCTTTGGCGGCCTGGTCGGCGGCGGCTTGCGCGGCTTGCTGCTGGACTAACGCGGCGGCGCTGGCTTTTTCGGCTTCGGCTTGCTGGCGAGCGGCGGCGGCGGCGGCTTGCTGCGCTTCCTGCTGCATGCGCTGCGCTTCGGCCTTGGCGGTTTCGGCCTGCTGGCGAGCTTTCTCGGCTTCCTGGCGGCGTTGCACTTCAGCGACGGCATCGGCGCGGGCCTTGGCTTCACGCTCTTCGGCGGCTTTCTTGTCCCAGGCGATTTTTGCGTTGGCGTCTTCCTCGGCTTTTTGTTTTACGGCCATGACGCGGGATTCTTCGGCGGTCTCCACGACTTCGCGTGCGGCGGCGATGACGGATTTCTTGTCGCTCTTGCGCCCGTAGACCTCTTCCGCGTTCCTGAGCTGCAGTTCGGCCTTGGCGAGCGTGGGAGCGGCGTATTTGTCAGCCAGGGCGATGTGCGCGATGCGAATGGAGTTGCGGGCTTCAAAAAGTTCGAGCGGGGTCTTGCGGTCGATGCCAAAAATAGCGTTTTCGATTTTGGTGTTGGAAGAAGAGTAGATGCCGCGGCCGAGAAGTTCGTAGCTGGCGTCGATGTTTTCGACCTTGCCGAGGGTCGCGGGACCAAAGACGTTTTCGAGAACCACGGTGTTGCCGGGCTGGGTGACGGCGAAGTACGGTTCGGCGGTGACGATCATGCCGAAGGTCTGCATGTCGGAGATGGCTTTGACTTCGCCGGCGCCGTTTTTGAGGACCACTTCGCCGAGGTTGACGGCACGGCCTCCGGGAGACACGGCCCAGAGAACGTAGGTGAGATATTCGAGGCCGAACTTGGTAGCTTCGTCGAGGCCGAGGAATTTTGCGTCGATCTCCGTGCGGCTGCCCTTGTTCTGCACTCTGGCTTCTCCGCTGGCCTGCTGCATCAATTCGGTGCCTTGAAAGTCGATCTTGGCGGCGCCGGCGCGGCGGTAATTGACCGCTTTGGTGGTGCGCGAAACATTTTTGGGGGTGCTGGCGGACGGAGTCGTCTGGCTGAGCGCAGGAGCAGCCAAGACCCCGAGCGTCCCGGTTAGAGCGAGAACTAGCGATGCAATTTTCACGTCAATCTCCTGATCGCCGGACTGGGCGATGAAATTCCACAGGCCGCCGAGCGGCCGCGTCTTTGGAAAAGTGACCCGCCCCGTACCACAGAATCTTAGAAAGTTGGTGATCCGGGGGATGTCGTTTCTTATCTATAGGCTAGCAAAGAATCAGGCAAAAAGAGGCGACAACGAAAGGGGGTTTGCGCAAATAATCATCACCTAAAGAGGCCGGAAGCGAGGACCGGGGAATGGGGCGCAACGAGTGCCGCTGCAACTACTTGGGCCAAGTGACGGGCCCCAGAGCCGGATGCGAACGTGGAACGAACATTTTCGCTGGGATTAGCTCGAACAAGCTACAACGGCACTCACCGCCCTAGAGGGAGCGCAGGAACTGGAGGAGCGCCTCTTTTTCCGCCGGTTTCAGCTTTCTGAATTTTTCCGCGACACCCTTGGCTTCGCCACTGTGGCGGAGGATGGCGTCGAGAAGGGTGACGGAAGCGCCATCGTGCATCAAGCGCGAGTGCAGGCGGACGCCCCAGAGCGGGGCGGTGCGGATTTTGTTGGCGGTGCCGTTGTATTCGGTGGCGGAGAAATTTCTCCATGCGATCTGGTACATCCTCTTGCCGTAATGCTCGGTGAAGGATTGAACGATGCCGTCGCCGGTGCCGACGTCGTGGAGCAGGAAATCGCCATAGGGATGAAACTGTTTTTGACCGAGCGAGGGATCGATCGTGAAGGTTCCACCATTGATCTTTGTCCCCGCAGGAGCCGTAGTCAGTGTCTGGACGTGACAGGTATCGCAGCCGACGATGTCAAATAACTCAGCGCCACGGCGCGCTTCGGTAGTTTGGGCTAGTTGTGCGTCGCGCGCAGGAGCTTCCGTGGCGCGCAGGAAGCGGGCGAAGTGATCGATGTCGGCGAGGCCGTCGGGACCGGGGGTGTCGTTCGGCTCGGAGGCGGTGTTGCAAAGATTGGTGACTTCGTCGGGTTGAAGACGATTGGTAATACCCATCTCATTGAGATAGGCGTCGCCGGAAAAGGATAAGAGGCTGGCGTGCTGGTCTTTCCAGCCGAAGCGGCCGACTCCGGTTTGGCCTGGCGCTTCGACGATGGGAACGTAGAGGACCTGGCCGCAAATCTTGTTGTGGCTTTTCTTACATTGTTCCCTGGCAAGGTCGGCGAAAGTCTGGTCCGGGACGGCTTCGACAAATCCATCGCCGAGCACGTTCAGCGAAACGCGAAAGGTGCGAATTTTCTCCGTGTCCGGCACACGTTCCTGAATTTCCGTGCTGGGAAAGGCGGCATTGGGACAGATCGTCCGATCATTCACCAACGAACGGTCCTTGATGATTTCCGTTCCGCGTGCGATGGGTATCTCTGGATTCACGAACTTGCCGTCGGGTCCACGATGACCAACACGCAATTCGGACACCTGGCTGGAGCCGCCGGAAGTGGGATTCTGGTGGCATTCGCGGCAGGATTGCGCGTTATAGAGCGGGCCGAGGCCGTCGGCGATGGCTTCGGTCTCCTCAAACTTGGCTTGATCCGTCGCGTGCGTGGCGTCATCCACCAGCCCATTGGTCTTGTTGTCGAAGCCAGTAGGCACCTCAGGAAACGGCGGAGCAAAGAAAAAAACGGAGATGGCCAAGAGGGAAACACCGACGAGAATTTTCATAGGTACCTCGGCGGCTGGTCAGGAGAATTTACGCTGAGACCGCTAAAAAGCCAAGCGGAAAAAATACAGGGGAATAGCATCCTCCGTTACAAAACGTTAATGGATGAATGGACGTGAATCGCCTACGGAGTCCAGCTGAACTAGACGGGGCGGCGGATGCCGAGCTTGCGCATGCGGGCCTGAAGAGTGGTGCGCTTCATGCCCAGGACGCCAGCCGCGCCCTTGGGGCCGGCGATGCGCCACTGCGTTTGCCTCAAGGCACGGAGGATATGCTGGCGTTCGGCTTCTTCGAGCGTGGAGATGGAGGAGGCTGAGGAAGTTAAGGAGGCAAAGGAAGTAAAGGACGACGAAGAATCGGCCGCTGAGGCTGCGAGCGCATTGGACTTGAGTTCGGAAAGAGGGACACGAAGTTCCTGGCTCGGAGAAAGCAGCACGGCGCGTTCGATGAGGTTTTCCAGTTCGCGCACATTGCCGGGCCAGGAATAGTGCGCGAGGGCGTCCATGACGTCAGCCGGAATGTACTGAACGTCTTTGTTGAGGCGGCGGCTGAAGATCTGGACGAAGTAACGCACAAGAAGAGGAACATCTTCCGGGCGTTCGCGAAGAGCGGGGATTTGAATAGGGAAAACGTTGAGGCGGTAATAGAGGTCGCTGCGAAAGGCGCGCTCGCTGGCGAGTTTGGCAAGATCCTGGTGGGTGGCGGCGACGACGCGGACATCCACGCGCTGCGTGCGGTTGCTGCCGAGGCGTTCGAATTCCTGTTCCTGCAAAACACGCAACAATTTGGGCTGGAGATCGAGCGGGAGATCACCGACTTCATCGAGAAAGAGTGTGCCGCGGTCGGCCAATTCGAAGCGGCCGATTTTTTGATTGATAGCCCCGGTGAATGCGCCCTTTTCGTGGCCGAATAGCTCGGATTCGAGAAGGCCGCTGGGAATGGCGGCGCAATTGACCTTGACGAAGGTGCGCTCGCGGCGCGGGCTGAGGTTGTGGATGGCCCGGGCAAAGATTTCCTTCCCGGTTCCGGTTTCTCCCAGGAGGAGGACGGTGGTGCCAGCGGGAGCGGCAAGCTCCACCTGGGCGAGGGCCCGTTTCAGCGCCGCGCTATCGCCAATGATCTCCTCGAAATTGAATTCGCTGCGGATTTCTTCTTCGAGGTAGAGCTTTTCCTCGGCAAGCTTGTTTTTCAGGGCGTCGATTTCCTTGAAGGCCAGAGCGTTTTCGACGGCGATGGCGATCTGCGCGCTGACCTGGCGAAGGAGTTCGACATCCTCGGGAGTGAAAGCATCGTTGCGGCGGCTGGCCAAATTGAGAGAGCCAAAGGTGCGGCCGTGGGTGATGAGCGGAACGCAGCAGACCGTTTGGATGCCCTCGTTCCGCAGCTGACCGATGGCTTCGCTGGAGTACCGGTCGAGTTCCCCGCCGCACGCGAGAAGAGGCAGACCGGTGGAGATGGCGTGGCCAGAAGGGGATGTATCGCGAGGCACGGTGATTTCACGCGTGAGCAGACCGGGACGGCCGGGAAAATCGAGAGAGTGGATTTTCAGCAAGCCAGTGGCGGGGTCGAGAAGCGCGAGGCTGGTGAAGTCGTGATGAATGACGCGCTCGAGGGTGGAAACGATGCCACGGAAAACCTCGCCGACCTCGCGGCTGATCACCAGAACATTGTTGATCTCCAGAAGAACGCGCAGGCGGTCGCGCTCGCGGGCGAGCTGGGTTTGATAGGCTTGAGAATTCTCGAAATTGAGCGCGTTATCGACGGCCACGGCGACCTGGCTGGCGACGCGCTGCATGAATTGCAACTCGGTGTCCGTAACGCCCTGCGGGACCATGCGGCCGAAACCCATCGAGCCGATCCGGCGCTGCGCCGTAGTGAGCGGGAAAATCGCCAGGGAACGGACGCCGTGTTCGCGGAGCCTTGGCATGAAGTCCGGGAATCGCGTTTCTTCGTCGACATCGGCGATGACCAGAGGCTGCTGCGTTTCCCAGACCCAGCCGGAGGGATGGCCTTCGATGGGCGTTTCCGTGCCAGTGGCTTTTTCCGTGGGGATGCGAGTTTCCAGAATGTGAAGCCGCATTACATTCCGGACGGGATCGTGGAGGACAAGAGTAAGGAAGTCGAACTCGATAACGGAATGAAGGCGGCCGGCAAGGTCGTGGAAAAGCGCGGGGAGATCGCGCTGCTGGGCAATAGCCTCGCTGACTTCGAGCAAGGCTTCGAGCTGACGCCGGGAATGGTCCAGAGGCGAGGGGAAGGCGACTTCGGGCGGGGAAATGACGGGATCCGCCATAGAGGGCAGGATAACACCCGCGTTGGCGGAGGCTCAACCGCCGGACGCGCGCGCACGGAAGAGATTCCGTCCAGCGACACTGAGGGGCACTTTGGCAGCAGACGGGCGTGGACGTTCGGCCTCGGAGAGGAGTTTGTCCGAGGTCAGCCCCCGAACGCGGGTCGAAACTTCTGCTGGGGAGCAGGGACCACGGCATTGCAGGTTTTCTGATAGACGGTATTTCTCCATGCTTTGACATCCAGATCGACGAGTGGGGCGATGAACTGATTAGCGATAGTCTCGCTCACGCCGAGAAACTTGCCACGGAGTTCGATGGTAGCCGCCAAAGCCCCACGATTCACGAATACGAGAACATTTCCGTAATCTTCGGGCGGAATACAGCCTACTTCATTTAGCGCGCGGGCCAGGTCAACATGGATGTGGATGTTTGCCATTCTTGCGCCGCAGAACTCCACCTCACCCACCAACGCAGGGTTTTCCCTTGAATTCTTCTCAAGTACCTTGCAGAACTGAAACGCGCGCTTCCAGCCATCATGAGCCTGGCCATTCAAGGCGCGGATAAACTCTTCGGCGAAATGAAGATTAAGGCGCAAGAGAGCGTTAGGACGTTGGAACAGAGTCAGATTTGTGTTGATCTGTCGGGTAATATGCGCGTGAGCCAGTGCGAAGAACCAACGAAAGTCACCGGCCCGCAAATACGCTTGGGCATCATTGAACAGGGTCTGTTCAATCCTTTGGTTGCGCGCCAAGAGCGCTGGGTCAATGGGGGTCGTGCCTGGTCTGGCTGGAGCAAAGCTTTGGGGTCCCCATACGGCAAGCTCGGCTGGCGGACTTGGAGGGCATCCTAATGGTCCCATACATCCCTTCATGCGCTGCCAAGTTAGCGGTCCGAGAATCCCGTCGGACGGCAGAGCAGGAACCGCGCCGCGCTGCCATTTGGCCACAGCTTCGGCGAAGGCGTATTCCGTGGGGCATTCTGCAGTAAAGCCAAGGGCAGAATAGATTTGCGGCAAAGCGGATTTCCATATTGGCAAATAATGCAGATTCGAACGAACAGCTGCATGAATGTTCATTGGCGACCTCGTTCTCGAGACTCAGAGCCCTGATGGGGAGCAGCAGCTTAAAGCCAACAGGGAATTCCCCAACAGCTACATACTAAGTTGAGTAAAGATAGGCTGCACTGGCCTTGGTGTCAAGGTGTCCCGGCGACTAGCCTGGAGCGGAAGTTGCGCTCTGCGAGGTACCATCTTCGGGCAACAGGAAGGATGACGCGACTTGAATAAGTCCGCTGCAGAAAAGGAAGCTGCGGGAAAATCGTTCACGTCAAGATCTATGTGTCGTACGCGGGAGCGTGGCGAGCGCCGGTGGCGATGAGGTGCTCGATGGAATCGACGGATTGGATGCCGCCGCGGGCGCCGATGGCGGTGCAATTGAGCGCGGCAGCGGCACAGGCAAAATCGAGCTGGCGCGGCAAGGGCCAGCCCTGCAAGAGCCCGTAAATAAATCCCGCGTGAAAAATATCTCCGGCACCAGTGGTGTCAACCGGCTGCACGCAAAAAGCAGTGGCGTAGTGGAAGCGCGTCCCGTCGCAGGCCAATACACCTTCTTCGCCCAAAGTTGCGGCGGTAAGGCGGCAACCAAATCGTTCGCGGAGCGCGGGCAGGGACTTCCGCAAATCCGGTTCTTCCATCAGCCGCCCGGGGATATCCCTGCTGGTGATGAGGAAGTCAACACTTTTCAGGAGCCCGTCGATGCCGGGATAAAGCTCGTCCAAGTCAGCGATGACGGGAATGCCGGCGGCACGCGCCCAGCCCGCCGCTGTGGCCGCAGCCGCGGTGTCGTGACCATCCACGTGAAGCGCGCGGGAGTTGACGATCCAATCGCGCTGGAGTTCTTCGGGGCGCAGAGTCAAGCGGTCGTCACGTTTCCAAAGAACGGTGCGTTCGCCGGAGTCATCGACAAGGATGAAAGCCTGCTGGCTGGGACAGCCGGGCGCGGTGAAGAGATGCGCCTCGAGGCCGAGGCGCGCAAATTCCGCGCGGTGCAGCTCGGCGGCGATGTCGTCCCCGACCTTGCCCACGTAGCGCGCGCGCAAGCCCCACTGCTGGCAGGCAATCATTGCCGTGGCGACCTGGCCGCCGGGCAACACCTTCGCGGATCGAAATTCGACTTTGGAGCCGCGTGCGGGATAGTGCGCCACGGGAATCAGCGTGTCGGTGGCGTTGAGACCGACGCCGACTACGTCCACTTTGGACAGATTCGTCATGAAGGACCCGGCAACTGTAACGGAAGCGTGGACATTTTCAAAGGCGGAGCGACTGCGTCAGTTGAAGCGCGTGGTGCGCCAGAGGGCGAGGCCGCAAATAACAAGGAGCAGGAACAGGACGGCAGTCAAAAGCGCGGCTGGTCCCCAGTGCAAGGACATCTGCGGGACGCGAGCCATGGCCGCAAAGATCACGAACACGCTGGTAGCGAGGACAACCAACAGCCAGTCCAGCGCGCTGCGGGAAGGTTTTAGTTCACCAAGGAGTTGGCGGCCGTCCATACGGGCTTCGACGAAGTCCGCGGCGACGCCATAGCGGTTACTTTCGCGAATGGCGGCCTCTTTCCAGCGGGTCTGCTCCTGACCGGTTGCCGAAGAAAACGCAATGGCGCCAACTCCCAGCATCATAAGAAGTGAGCCGCCGATGACTTCGAGGTAGATGGAAGAGCTGCGGCCGTGCAGCTCGCCAAAAACGAAAATCCCCCACAGCAACCCCCAGAGCTGATTGGAATTGGAAAGCGGGATGCCGCGGCTGATGCCCACGTACTTTGCGGCATATTGCTGGAAGACGTCACCAATCACCCAGACGAAGCCGCCGAGCATCAGCCAGAAAATGACGCTGCGCGCGCCGAGCAATTCCTGCCGCAACGCAACCAGTCCCAGGGAGCTGACAGAGAGGACCGTCATCATGCCCAGTTCGCCGAACGAAAAGAAAGTCACAAACGAAAGCGGATTCATCCCGGTCAGGTAGGCTTTGCGGTAGGGGATGTACATGGTGCCCCAAAGAATTCCGGCGCCAAGCGCGGCCCAGACACCGTGCAGGGAATGCGCCGCAGGGCCGCGTCCCGAGGACGCGACGGCCAACAGGGCCGCGCCGACGCACATAACCAGAGCCCCGCCCAGGACACCGGCGAGACGGCGCCAGCCGGCTTGGCGCAGCTCATTGAAGAAAAGAAATCCCCAAAGAATGCCGAGAAGGCTATTGGAATTCCATAAAGGAAAGGCGATGCTCAAGCCGATGTCACGAATGGCAAAAATCGTCAGTGTGTTCGCGACCGCCCAGAGACATCCGGCGAGAAGCGCCCAGATGACCAGGTGAGGCGTCCGGCGAACATCGGCGCGGACGGACGAGGTGCCCAGAATCAGCGCGGGCAGGCTCCAGCGCGCGAAAAAAACGCCAATGACCATGATGAGTGAGATGACCGTCGGTGAGATGCCAATGGAAACGAGCTTTGTGGGCGCTTCCGCGGCGCCGAGCCAGGCTCCCGCAGCGAAACCGCAAAGGATGCCGAGCAGTTGCAGCTTTTTCGGACGCGAGGCGTCCTGGATTGTTGGGGGAAACTGGGAAGAAGAGACAGGCGGCATATTGCTCCGATCCGAGAATCAGCGAATAAATCGAAGAAGAAGCAATCCACCCATCAAGACAGCGACGGGCACCCAAAAATGGATGTCGGTGAGCACACTCGTCACCCAACTTCTGCCGTGTTCACCCATGTCCATTCACCCCGTTTCCCGGTTCCGTTCACAGCGCAAAATACTAAAGATAAGGAGATTCGTCGATCAAAAGATTTTGCGCGAAGCTGAACGTCGAATACGGCGCTCCCGGGCGGATCATTGATGCCTGGAATTTTGCACGATCGTGACCGGGAGACGGCCTGCATCACGCAGCACGCGCGGAATTGGCAATCACCGATCGCGGACAGGCGCGAATCGTGGTTGCAACGGGAACGTCCCAGTTGGATTTTCTCGATGCCCTGACCACCTCAGCAAGCATCGACTGGCGACGCGTCGAAATGTTTCACCTCGATGAGTACGTCGGGCTGCCCGTCACTCATCCGGCCAGTTTCCGCAAATATCTTCTGGAGCGTTTAATACACAAAGCGGGGATTTTGCAATATCACCTCCTTGACGGCAACGGCGATCCCAAGGAAGTTGCCGGCCGTGTGGGCGAGGCCGTGAGTTCGGCGCCGATTGATGTTGCTTTTGCCGGTATCGGAGAGAATGGCCACCTGGCATTTAACGATCCTCCCGCGGACTTCCAATCGGAAGCCGCCTATCTGGTCGTCGACCTTGACGAAGCCTGCCGTCGCCAGCAGGTTGGCGAGGGATGGTTCGCCGATATTTCGGAAGTTCCGCAGCGAGCCATCACCATGTCAGTGCGTCAGATTTTGAATTCGAAAGAAATTATTTGCGTGGTACCTGACGCGCGGAAAGCTCGCGCGGTTAAGCTTTGTTTCGAGGGAGAAATCAGTCCCATGGCGCCGGCTTCGATCTTGCGCACCCATCCGGCCACGACGCTTTATCTCGACAGAGAATCCGCCGCCTTGCTCAGCCCGGCGACACTCGCAGCGTTTGCCGCCACTGGATAACCCGTGATCGGCGTGGATTCATTCGGCACTCTTGAACTACCGGCCGCCGCTGGATCTTTATGGCGGTAGCCGGACAAATTGGTTCGGCCCAGCCTCGCTCCATTCCCTCTTTGCGCTGGTGGATTGGCGGAATTTTGTTCGCTTCGACGGTAATCAACTACATTGACCGCCAGACGCTCTCCATTCTTGCGCCCTATCTGAAACAGGACTACCACTGGAGCAACGTGGACTACGCTAATATAGCCATCGCTTTTCGCATAGCCTACACCATTGGACAAACACTGTGCGGACGCCTGATGGATCGCGTCGGAACCAGGCGCGGGCTGACCATCAGCGTGACGTGGTATTCGATTGTTTCGCTGTTGACCTCGCTGGCGAATGGTCTATCGAGCTTTGCCGTGTTTCGCTTCCTGCTGGGTGCGGGCGAATCCGCCAACTGGCCTGGCGCGAGCAAGGCCGTTTCCGAGTGGTTTCCAAAACGCGAGCGCGGGCTGGCGGCAGCGTTCTACGACAGTGGTTCATCCGTTGGTGGCGCGGTCGCCCCCTTCCTCATCTTGCCGATATACTTTCGCTGGGGATGGCGTGTGGCGTTCGTGATTCCCGGGCTGCTGGGATTTTTGTGGCTGATCGCCTGGCGCCGGCTGTATCACCTGCCTCAGGAGCACCCGCGCGTCTCCGACGCCGAGCGCCAGATGATTCTTGCCGACACTCGCGAGGCGGTGACCGCCGGAAAATCGCGATTGCGATTGCGCGACCTCTTGAAACTCCCGCAAACCTGGGGAACGATTATCTCCAAGGGCTTAACCGATCCGGTTTGGTTCTTCGTGACCGATTGGTTCCCCATCTACCTGGTCGCCAAAGGCATTTCTCTCAAGAGCGGTCTTCTTGCCGTGTGGATTCCCTTTCTTGCTGCCGACCTGGGCAATTTTTTCGGCGGTGGCGCTTCCGGATACTTGATTCGGCGTGGATGGCCTCTCGGTGCCGCGCGAAAAGCCCTCGTTGTTTTTGGCGGAGTCGGCGTAATGCTTCTTATCCCGACAATTTTCACGGCGAATCTGTACTTGATCGCACTGCTGTTCGGGCTAGCCACGTTTTCGTACGCATCCTTTTCGACGATCGCAAACGTGCTGCCCACGGACCTCTACGCAAGCGATTCCGTTGCTTCGGTGAGCGGCTTGAGCGGAACGGGCGCGGGAATCGGGACCATCATCGCGTTCGAATTGATCGGACACTTTTCGGACGCGCGCCGGGCGTCCGCGGCACATTCCTTCGACCCGATTGTGATTGTGGCCGGACTTATCCCCTTCATCGGCATGCTCCTGGTCTTGCTGCTGGTACGCAACACGCGCGCAACCGATGAGGGCCTGGTGCGGCGAATATGAACCAGCTGTCACATGCGAAGACAAAATGTCCTGCTATTGGTTTTCGCGCTTGGAGTGCGCGGCCTCTTGTTCGCTTTTGTAGGCTTTCCAGGCTCCGTCGATGACGTAGGCGTGAATGGCGTCCGCATCTTGCACGGTCATCCTGTCATGCGGGAATGCGAACTTCGGCGGGTCGGCAAAACCAGGCATGCCTTTGTTCCAATGGCTGCCACCCAGAACAATTTGATACCAATCCTTGTGAACATCGGGCGGCATATAGCGAAGATCGGGAATCGCGCCGTCGAGAACCCAGGCGCCGCTGCCGTCAAGCCCGGGAGAGTGACAACCGTCGCAGACAAATGTTCCGTAAAGCTTTTCGCCCTTGCGAATGATTTCCTCGCTCACGTTTTGTTCGGGAGGCTTCGGCACGGGCGGAATCACGATTTTCGGATATGGAAAAGGCACGGTGGCGCCGAGCTTGAAGGCATAAAGGCGGGCCGGGCCGCGTTTCGATTCTGGAGTTGCCATGGTGCGGGCCGGAGCAAACAAACGCGAGCCCGAACCCCAGCCGACAGGTGTGATGACGTATTGCTCGCCTTTCAACGAGAATGTGACGGGGATGGACTCGATGGCCGAGCCCGTCTTGACTGACCAAACTTTTTTCCCGGTGTCGGCGGCGTAAGCTGCAAATTCACCCGTGCCTTGGCCTTGAAAAACCAGATTGCCTGCCGTGGAAAGAACGCCGCCATTGGTGGCGATTTCCTCTTCGACGGACCAGCGCGCAGATTGCGCGACAGGATCCCAGGCGATGAGGCGGCCAAACAGCCCTTCGCCGCCTTCTCCTGCCTCGGCAGCGGCCTTGGCGTCTGCGCGGCGATCGGTTGTCGGTACGTAAACCAAACCGCTCCGCGCGTTGTAGCTCATCGGCCACCAGTTGTGAACGGTCCACTGTCTCCCGCCGCCCTGCGACGGCAGAATAAGGACGGCGCGTCCGGTCGTCAAGTCGATCGAAGAAGCCCAAACCGTCTTGACCAGAGGTTTTGCTGAGAGAAGCTTCCCAGTCTTCGCGTCGAGCACGAAGAAGAAGCCATTCTTCGGCGCGGTCATCGCCACGTGGCGTTTCTCGCCATGGATCACCAGATCCGCCATCACAATGTGATTGTTCTCGGAGTGGATGCCCTCGGTCCCGGTCTGGTAATGCCACACGTATTCTCCGGTGTCGGCGTTCACGGCGATGATGCACTCGCCAAACAGCCGATCGCCCGTCGCCTTGATCAGCCTGAATTCGCCGTAGTCCACGCCTACGCCGGCGGTGCCGAAGATGACCTGGTTTGTCGCTTCGTCGTACGTGATCGCGTTCCACACGTCGCCGCCGCCGACCCTCCACCATCCGTCGCCGGACCACGTTTTTGCCGCCATTCCGAGCGCTTTCGTTTCGAATGGCTTCGAGGGATCGCCTGGAACAGTCCAGAAGCGCCACGCTTCCTTGCCGGTTTCCGCCTCGTAGGCGACCAGCGCGCCGCGCACGCCGTCATCCGAGCCGTTGAAGCCCATCAAAATTTTCCCCTTCGCGACATGCGGCGCGCCGGTGATGCCCGTTTGCGTTGGTTCGCAAACCGTGGCCTCCCAAACTTTTTTTGCAGTTGCAGCATCAATAGCAACGAGCCGGCAGTCTCCCGTGCCAACGTACACTTTGCCGTTCCAAACGGCGACGCCGCCATTGGTCCGCGCGGAATAGGAACCATTGATGGCCTGATCCAAGCGAACTTGGGGATCAAATTGCCATAGCAGTTTTCCCGTGGCCGCCTCAACCCCGTAAACTTTCGAGAGCGGCGCGCTGAAGTAGATCACACCGTCGACCACGATCGGCTCCGATACCACGCCCATCGCGCTGTCGATATCCAGGGACCAGGCCAAACCCAGGCCAGCGATATTCTTGTCGGTGATTTGCTGCAACGGGCTGAAATGACCGGCGTCAAAAGTGCGGCCGTTGAGCAGCCAGTTGTTGCCAGTGGCGGCATCGGACGTGACGCGCGCTTCGTTCACGTCGCCGGGCTTCGCTGCGTTGTCCGCCGAAGAGCGAAGCGCAATGGCCACTCCGATCGCGACAATAACGAGAGTCAGACCAAGAGTGCGCCGTGGATTCATGCCAAGCCGCCTTTCGAATACGTTGCAGAAAATTCGCCGCCCCGATGTGAGATCGCTTGCCCGAACCTGATTGGCGTGGAATTTCCGCTTGCCATGTTAGAAGCGTGGTCGAAAGAAAGTCAACGCGCTCCCCGGTTTTCCTAGGGCCGCGGGGTAGCGCGCATTAAAATGAGACAATTGCTGTTTCATTCGTGGGGAGCGAAATGAAACCACGGCTACAAGTGATGAAATTCGGCGGCACGTCGGTGGGCGATGCGTCATGCATCGCCAGGACGGCCCAGATTATCGCGAAGGCCGCGAAGGAGAGCGGCTGCGTCACCGTGGTTTCTGCGATGAGAGGGGTCACCAATCGATTGATCGAAGCTGCAAAGAAGGCGCAGGCCGGGAATGCAGGTGAGGCTGCAGCCATCATCGACGCGCTGCGGCAACAACACGAAGCCGCGCTGACGAGCCTGGTCCGGCGA
>WNFD01003664.1_pt1 | contig 15792 bp, 13 predicted proteins | sample 5400491 | NCBI WGS metagenome assembly WNFD01 (sample SAMN13153343, study PRJNA577476) | soil metagenome | isolation source: 120 cm saprolite under Douglas fir tree site 2 hole 2 replicate 2 | place: USA:California | collected 2015-04-18 | reverse complement strand
AGGCCGACGCCACCTACAACACCCGCCAGGCCGCCTACGATCTGCGCAAACTCCGCGGCAAGCAGCTCGTCGGCAAACTCCCGCGCACCCGCCGCTACTATCTGCCCGGCCCGGCCGCCCGGACCATATCGGCCCTGCTTACCCTTCGGGACCACGTTATCGCCCCGATCCTGGCCGGCGTCCAGATCCGCCGGCACGACCACGTCCCGACCAGGCTGACCCCCATCGACCAGGACTACGAACACCTCCGAACCGACATGGCCAGGCTGTTCAGCCACCTGGGCATCCAGCCCGGCCCAGTCACGGCATAACCGTCCGCAAAACCAAACTTTTGGAGATCATGGAACCTCAAGTTTCTAGCGGCCAGACCCCGTCTATCGAGTGTGCAGAGCGGCCCAAGGTCGGACTCAGTGCGGCGTCAGGCCTACCGCGTGACGGGTTCGAGCAGGTTGATCAGGGCGGGTTGGTCGAATTGCCTGGCCCAGTCCAACGGCTTTGCTTGATGGTGCTTGCCGGGGATGTTCAGGTCGGCACCCAACTCCAGGGGGCAGGCTTGCCGGCGTCGAGTGTCATTCCACCAGAATTCCCGGTGATTGCCGAAGCAAGCTGCCGGTCGAGGAGCCAGGGATCACGACTCCTCGACCGATCCGGTGACTGCGCGCACGATCGCTTTGACATGGATCCGCGCCCCGTCGAGATGAGGGAAGTCCGTATTCTCGGGTCGGAAGACAAACGCCAAATCGGTGCCGGCGAGGAGGATCTCGTCTACTCCCTCGTGATCGATCAGTCGATGAGCGAGGGACCTCAGAGTTTCGAACTCTTCAGGAGACGCTCGTTCAGTCTCAACAATCCTTCGGTAGATGTCGCCGACCTGACCGAACGTCGCGGGCGGCAGCGGCACGACTTCGGTCACACCTCGCAGACGGCCGAATAGTTCCGTCTGCATAGTCACATGAGCGCCAAAGATTGCCGTCCGCCGGAGTGCGCGACGTTTTGACTCTGCGGCGATTGCATCAAGCAGGCTGATCATCGGCAACGGAGCGAGCACCTCCAACTCTTTGGCGCATACCTGTGGTGAGAAGGCCGGGATCGTCGCAACATCAGCTCCGGCCGCGGCAAGTTGCTTCAACAGCCCCGCGAGATACTCCGCCAGTCTTCGCGTCTCTCGCGCTTCTGCAAGTCCCATTACGTGGCCAACGTCGGCGTGGACCATCACAAGATGCGGAGAGAGGCCTCGCGCGACGTGAGCCTCGACCAATGAGCGGTAGTAAAAGACGCCTGCACCGACGCCCAGGCCAGTCACCAGGCCCAGGGTCTTCGGCTCCGCCGCTTGCGTCACTGCAGACCTCCGAACTGATTGCGCCCTTGCGCCCTGTGTTCCCAGTGACTTGCGCTCTTGCAGTTGGGTCGCAGTCCGGCACTGGTGATGTCCCGTTTGGCGTGCTTGGTCGCTATACCCCGCGACACATGGACGAACATGTGCCAAATGGTACAGAAACCACGTCTCCGAGGAGCCCCCGACTGGGGCGTTAGAGCGAAATGCCTCTCGCAAGGCCGGTCACCACGCCCTGTCCAAGTGATCGCTACGGTCGACGGAAGGTTCAGCCCAGCTCGTTGATGCGGATGAGGGTGCCTACGGGTCGCGAACGCGCCCACGGGCACGGGCTCGGGCAGCCGGGGACCGATATACCGCTCACGGCGTGCACGTGCGGAGCCGAGCACGCCCAGGCACACGCGGCTGGCTAGACCGGCGGGGGCGAGCCGGGCAGCACTCGGCCACGCCCTGGCCTGTCGGCTGCCGCGGCCCGGCACCGCGGCCCCGCGACGCACGCGGTCAAGCCGGCCGGGACCGGGTTCACGGTGGTTCCCCGGCCGATTCCGGTGAAGGACGGCCAGGGCCGGCGCTCCCGGCGCCGGGGGGCCCGGGCCCGTAGAGGACTGAGATGAAGCGGTCGTACGCCTGGTCGACTTCTTCGATGTCCCCGGTCGCCAGGAGGTCGAGGAGCAAGCCCCGCACGACGGCGACGCCGAGCCGGGCGTCTACCCGGGCGTCTTTGTCCTGCCATCCCAGTTCGACCAGACCGTTGGCCACCGGGGTAACCCAGGACGCGACGATATCGTCCAGGAACCCTTCCGTTCCGGGGCGGCCCCGGAGCGCGAGGGAGTACAGCTCGAAGAACAGCCGCTCTTGCGGCCAGAGGCTGGCGTCGCGGATCTCGCGCCAGAACTGCCTCGGGTCGCCGTTCCGGAACCCGGCCAGGCGAGTCCGCTGGACCTCCTCGACTGCTCGCGCCACCTCCACGAGCAGGCCCTGCCGGGACCCGAAGTGGTAGATCAGCATCCGGTGGCTGGTTCCGATCGCGGCAGCGATCTCGCGGAGGCTCAGGTCAGCAATCCCGCCCACTAGGGCGTGTTCGACGGCCTTCGCCAGGAGCCTGTCCTTTGCTTGCGATGCGGGCACAAGACACTGTACCATCTGGTTCAGTGAACCAGATGGTACAGTGAGAGGTTCCGGTGCCAGGCTGACGGCGGGAGCGAGAGGTAAAACTTACCCGACCGGAACAGCTTGGTCGTCGGTATCAGGCGCGGAGGTGTCAGGCGCGGAGACTTATTCCGAGCAGGCCCGCGGGGAGCAGGCGAGATCAGGTGCTTTCGAACCGGGCGCCCAGGGGCTGTGGAAAAGTGGCCGATTTAAGGAGAACGAGCGCCTGGCTACGTCCTATTTAACGGCATGCCCGCGAAGGATTACGAGGCGGGAATCACCTTGAAGCCGAATCCACGAGCACACAAATAGCCTGGAATGCATTGGGATAGAGCGTACACATGACGAGTCGCGCGCCGCTCTCTGCGCAAGTTCTGCCCGCGGATGCCGGGGCAGCTTGCCGCAGCCGCAGGCCTTCAAGGCGTCACATGGTCAAGCCCGCGCCAGTCAGGGGCCAGGCGAAAGCCGCAGCGGTACGTTGTCTGCCAGCGGGGTTGTCATCGGCGAACGTCGCGGCGCGCGCGTATGGAGGACAGAGGTGACTGACTATCAGACCGTCCGCTACGAGCGGGACAATCATGTCGGGACGCTGACCCTCGCGCGGCCGGCGAAGCACAACGCCCAGAACCCGCAGATGTGGCAGGAACTCGCCGATCTTGGCAGCGAGCTACTGCCCGACCGGACCCTGCGGTGCCTGGTGGTGACCGGCGAGGGCCCGAGTTTCTCTTCGGGGATTGACTTGGCTGAGGGGCTGGCCGGACTCATCGCGGATTTCGCGGCCAGAACAGAAGAAGACCGTAGTCTCAAGGCGGGGTTGTCGGTGGCGGGGACCTTCAGCTGGATCCCCAGGCTGTCCTGCCCGAGCGTCGCCGCCGTACAGGGCCACGCCTACGGTGCGGGCCTGCAACTCGCTATTGCCTGCGATTTCCGCATATTCGGCCAGAGCGCCAGAGTTGGCCTGACCGAGACCCGGTACGGGATACTGCCGGACATGGGCGCCACCGTGCGCCTGCCCCGGATCGTCGGGGAGGCCCGGGCCCGCGAGCTGATCCTGCTCGGCGAGGTCATCGGCGCCGACGAGGCCGTCCGCATCGGCCTGGCAAATCGCGTGGTGGCAGACGCCGACCTGCTGTCGGCCGCAAGCGAGTTCGCGCTGAAACTGGCCGCCCAACCGCCCCTGGCCGTACAAGGAGCGCGGCGTGCACTGGACGCCGCCTGGTACCGCCATCCTGAAGACAGCCTCACCGTGGCCGTGGATGCGCAGATCCGGTGCCTGGAATCGGCCGACTTCAAGGAGGCGCAACGTGCGATGGCGCAAGGCCGCAGTCCAGAGTGGAGAGGACGCTAGTGAACCCTCGTCCGCCGCTGGCCAGCGCGACGCGCTGGCCCGGGCCCGGGACCACCTGTTCCGGCTGCAGCACGAGCACGGCTGGTGGCACGCCGAACTGGAGACGAACGTCACCACGGACGCGGAATACCTGCTGTTCCGTGAGTCCCTCGGCATACGCGACGCGGAGCGGACGGCCGCCGCGGCCGCTGGATCTGCCGCGGCCAGCGCGAGGACGGGACCTGGCCCAACTATCATGGCGGCCCCGGCGACCTGTCGACCACGGTCGAGGCGTACGTGGCGCTGCGGCTCGCCGGCGACCCGGCCGGGGCGGCCCACATGACCCGGGCGGCACAGTGGATCCGCGCGCAAGAGGCCACCAGGGGTGTTCACCCGAATGTGGATGGCGATGGTCGGCCAGTGGTCCTGGGACGACCTGCCCGTCATCCCGCCGGAGCTGATCTACCTGCTCGCGTGGTTCCCGCTTAACATTTACGATTGGGCGTGCTGGGCGCGGCAGATCATCGTGGCCTTGGCCATCGCCGGCACCTTCCGGCCGTCACGGCCGCTGCCGTTCGCGGTCGGCGAGTTGCGTGGTCTGGTCATTAAAGGCATCGTGCCCATTCGAGGGCCTGCCTGACACGTGCGCGGGTGAGGCCGAAGGCCGGCTCGGTGGTGATGAGCCTGGTCGGGGCCTGGCGGCCATGGCTCCAGGCCCCGGCCTCGGGAGTGTGAGCGTCGTCGATCCACGCGGCCGGCCACTTTCCTGCGCGGGACGCGATGAGCGGGACTTTCGCGCTGGGCGGTGACGGGCCTGACAGCATGGAGAGCACGGGCAGGGAGCCGATGTGCAGCAACGGGGCCAGCAGGCGGTTGGCGTCCCCGTTCCAGAAGGTCGCCCAGATGATGTCGAACGCTGCGAGCAGTTCAGTGATCCAGGTGCCGTGCTCGGGTTGCCCCGGAAATGCTCTTCCCCGGAGAACAAATCGTGGTCGGCGAACCCAGACGGGGCAGACGGGGCCGAACAGGTTGAGCACCCCGTCAACATCGAGAAAGAGCACCGGACCCGGCGGGGCACCCAGCGGTTCGGGGACAGGGCGCGGTGCCGGTGAACCGCCAGATCACGACCACGCTGGCCAGCCCTCGACCGCGAACACCTCGGCCAACGCGCGAAGCCCCGCAAGCGGCGTGCGTCCGCCACCGATGGGAGGCCAGCACCGGTAAACGCCTGACGCTCGCGTCGCTCCACCTCGCGCGCGACAGCGACGAGCAGCGCGACCCGAAGTGGCAGATGAGCACCCGATCCCTCGCTTGCGAAGCTGTCACACCTAACTGTACCATGTGGTTCACGAACCAGTTGGTACAGTTAGGAGCGGACGATCACCGATGAGCCAGCTACACGTGGAGGCGGAAGGCACCACCGGCGCGGATCCCGAGGTCGTTTGGTCGCTGGTGGCGGACGCCAACAGCTACCCCTCCTGGGGTCCCTGGAGCGACGGCGGCTACCAGCCGGCGTCGCTGGGCCCGTCCCGGAAGGGCTCCGTCCAGTGGTTCCGCTACGGCCGGCGCACGACGAGCGTCGAAGAGATCCTGGAGGCCGAAGAACCCCGGCGGCTGGTCTACACCGTCATTCGCGGCATTCCGGTACGGAACTACCGGGCGGAGGTGACACTGACCCCGGTAGCCCCCAGGGGCACGTCGGTCCGCTGGACGGCAACCTGGGACGGGACGTTCATGGGCCGGATGGTGCACCGCCGGATGCAGCAGGTCTACCTGCGGGTCATGACCGCCCTGATCGCCGCGGCCGACCACCAAAGCGACCCGAGCCAAAGGTCCGGCTGACCGGCTCGTGAACAGCGGGAACACAGGAGCGCCAGCGCAGCTGTTCCGGGCGCGTGCCGGGCACTTTGTCGCGTTGGCCCGCTTGGACGGTGAGTTCGGTCCACCGGGCGCGCTTGCCGGGCGTGGCGGCCTTTGCGGGCCGCAGGAGGCTTGGGATTACGTCACGGCTGACCGCTGTGCCGGACGCTGTTGGTCACCAGAATCCCTGGCCAGCAGCAGCACCACATCCGCGTGCGGGTGAGACTCACCCAGCACGGCAGCCACGAACGCGCGGGCCACCCGCACCTGCTCGGGCACCGCCGGGATCGTCATGCTCGCCGGAACTGCCGCCTCGGACATCAGGCCACCAAACCTCCCTGGCCCGCCTGGCCCGGATGAGCACCGGGAACGGCAGCGGACACAGGACCAATGCACCCCTCATTCCGCCCGCCACGTCAAGCCGAACGGGGGCACCGCAACCGGGCAGCGCGGCAGCACCACGCACCCGGGGACGGCCCGAACTATACCAATTGGTCTAGACCTATCTCGCGATTGGTCTGGACCATGTCCCCCCAGGTATCAGCACGGATTCAGCACGAGGCCCGGAAACGACGGGAAATAACCGGCACGATTCGGGTAAACCGGACACGAGAACGGGCCGCCCCACTCCCCCGCACGACGGCCCGCCTTCCACCAGATGACTCGGTAAAACCGCAGGTCAGGCTACCGGACGTCCAGGCCGGTGAGGGCGCGGCCGATGATCAGGCGCTGGATCTCGGAGGTGCCCTCGAAGATCGTGAAGATCTTCGCGTCCCGGTGCCAGCGCTCGACCGGGAAATCGCGGGTGTAGCCGTTACCGCCGAGCACCTGGATGGCCTGCTCGGTCACCCGTACGGCGGTCTCCCCCGCGACCAGCTTGGACATGGATCCCTCGGCGTCATCGAGGGCGATGCCCTGGCGCGCCATCCACGCCGCCCGCCACACGAGCAGCCGGGCCGCGTCCACCGACGCCCGCATGTCGGCGAGCATGAACGCGATGGCCTGGTTCTGCCCGATGGGGCGGCCGAACTGGACCCGCTCCCTGGCATAGTCGCGGGCGTACTCGAAGGCCGCGCGGGCGACACCGACCGCCATAGCCGCAACGCCAGGCCGGGACGCCTCGAACGTCTTCATCGCCGCCTGCTCGCCGCCCCGCCCGCCCGCGCGTACCCGGCTCAGCCGATTGTCCAGCCGGTCCTTGCCGCCGACCAGGCAGCGTCCCGGTACCCGCACGTCGTCGAGCACGACCTCCGCGGTGTGCGAGGCGCGGATCCCGTGCTTGCGGAACTTCTGGCCCTGGCTCAGTCCCGGCGTCCCTGGCGGCACGATAAAACTCGCCTGGCCGCGGGTGCCGAGCGACGGGTCAACCGAGGCCACGATGACGTGCACGTCCGCGATGCCGCCGTTCGTGGCCCACGCCTTTGTTCCGTTAAGTAGCCATTCGTCGGTGGACTCGCGGTATTCGGCGCGGGTCCGTATGGACCCGATATCACTGCCCGCGTCCGGTTCTGAGGCGCAGAACGAGCCCAGCTTCACGTCCCCTGGTCCGCCGAACATCTGTGGCAGCCACTCCCCGACCTGCTCCGGGGTGCCGTTGCTGGTCACCGCGACCGCGGCCAGGGTGGTGCCGACCAGTGCGAGAGCTATCCCCGCGTCGCCCCAGAACAGTTCCTCAAAGGCGACCGGGATGCCGAGGCCGCTCGGCTCCAGCCACTGCTGGCCGAAGAAGTCGAGCGAGTAGAGCCCGACCTTGGCCGCCTCCTCCAGGACAGGCCACGGGGTCTCCTCCCGCTCATCCCATTCCGACGCCGCGGGCCTGATCGTGCCGACCGCGAAGCCATGTACCCAGTCGCGCATCTCGCGCAGGTCGGGGCCGAGGTCCAGGGAGAAGGCCCCGGGGGTGTCAAGGTCACTGGTCATCGACGTCCTCGCGGGCCTGGCGGATCAACCGTTATGTTACTGAAGAGTAGCATATGCCGGGGCCGGAACCCAGGGCCGGATTACTCGCTTCCGTGCCGGTCGAGGAACTCGTACACGTCGGACTCGTCCACGCCGGGGAAGCTCCCGGTCGGCAGCGCGGACAGGATGTGCGAATGCGCCCGGGCCGACGGCCAGGCCATGCCCTCCCAACGGGCCGCGAGCCCCGCCGGGGGACGCTGGCAGCACTCGCCGTCCGGGCACGCCGACGTCATCCGCGTCGACGTGGCCCGGCCGCGGAACCATCGGGCGTGCTCATACGGGGTGCCAAGAGTGATCGCGAACCCGCGCTCGGCGCCCGGGTCGACGTGCGCGACGCACCAGAACGTGCCGGTGGGGGTGTCGGAGTACTGGTAGCACGGCGAGAACCGGTCAGCCGTGGCGAACACCTGGCGGCCGGACCACTGACGGCACATCCGCTGGCCCTCGATCGCGCCGGTGGCGTCGGCCGGCAGCACCAGGCCATCGTTCTCGTACGCCTTGTAGATGATGCCGCTTTCGTCGTTCTTCACAAAGTGGCAGGTCAGGCCGAGATGATGGGTGGCCAGATTGGTGAAGCGGTGGGCCGCCATCTCGTACGACACCGAGAACACGTCCCGCAGGTCCTCGACGGACAACTCCCGGCTCTGCTTGGCGTCGAGCAGGAACCGCGCGGCTGACCGCTCCGGGACGAGCACCGCGGCTGCGAAGTAGTTCGCCTCGACCCGCTGCCGCAGGAAGTCGGCGAAGTCCTTCGGCGTGTCGTGGCCGAGCACGAAATGCCCAAGCGTCTGCAGCAGCACCGCCCGGGGCGAGTGCATGCCCATGTTCTCCTGCTTCAGGTAGATCCGGTGGTTGCGCAGGTCAGTGACCGACCGGACGGACCGCGGCAGGTCCTGCGCATACCTGACCGCAAAACCATGCCGCATAACGATCGCCATGATCGTGCCCTGGGACAGTGCGCCGTCACGATAGCTAACGTCGTCGAGCGCGCGGGCCGCGGCGGCCTCGATGTCCTCGAAGTAGTTGCCCCGCTCGCGCATCGCACCGCGCAGCACCGCGTTCGCCATCCGGGCCTCCTCCGGCGTGGCGGTCGGCCTGGTGCGCTGCCTGCGCAATTCCGAATAGAGCGCGACGATGTGCTCGAGCACGTCGTTCGGCACCCGGGCACCGGCCTTCAGGTGCGGCAGGCCGAGGTCGCGGTATACGGGGTCGCGCTGCGCCTCCTCCACCGCGATCTCCAGCTGGGCCCGGCGGCTCGGCGGCTGGTGCCGGAGGAGTTCCCCGGCGGGCACGGACAGCGCCGTGGCCAGCGACTCGATAAGCGACAGCTTGGGCTCCCGGCGGCCGTTCTCCAGCAGAGATAGCGCGGAGGGGGCACGGCCCACCCGCTCGCCAAGCTCGGCGAGCGTGATCCCCTGAGCGCGTCGCAGGTGCCGCAGACGCTGCCCGAACGTTGCCAGGTCTAGACCACTTGATGGCAAGTCTTGCGCGTCTTTCGTGCTGAACTCCGTCATAACTTCATGTTAAGTGAAAATCATCAAATATTCAGGACCTTGGGCTCTTGGCCTCGACACTGCCTCCGACACACCCTGGGGTTACCAACCCAGGGGACGGCATACGTCGGGAGGACCCAGTGAGCGATCGTCGCCTCGAGGGCACACATTCAGCAGGAGCCAGCAACGGGCAAAGAGGCGAGAGCCTCAGCGGGCACACGGGCGAGAGCCTCAGCGGGCACACGGGCGACAGCCTCAACGGGCGCGGCGGCCCCAGCCCCGTGCATGAGCAGGCCGCAGGATTGCGCCGGAAGTGGGCCAGCGACCCGCGCTGGCGCGCCATCGACCGCACCTACACCGCCGAGGACGTGCTGCGGCTGCGTGGCAGCGTGCAGGAGGAGCACACACTGGCCCGGCTGGGCGCGGAACGGCTGTGGACCCTGCTGCAGCAGGAGGACTTCGTCTCCTCGCTCGGCGCCATCACCGGCAACCAGGCGGTGCAGCAGGTCAAGGCGGGCCTGCAGGCCATCTACCTGTCCGGCTGGCAGGTGGCCGCGGATGGCAACCTGGCCGGCGAGACCTACCCGGACCAGAGCCTGTACCCGGCCAACTCGGTGCCGCAGGTGGTCCGCCGGATCAACAATGCGCTGCTCCGCACCGACCAGATCACCTGGTCGGAATCGGATGGCGACACCACTGCGCAGCCGCACTGGATGGCGCCCATCGTGGCCGACGCGGAAGCGGGCTTCGGCGGCGTGCTCAACGCGTTCGAGCTGATGAAGGCGATGATCGCGGCCGGAGCGGCCGGCGTGCACTGGGAGGACCAGCTAGCGTCCGAGAAGAAGTGCGGCCACCTCGGCGGGAAGGTGCTCATCCCGACCGGCCAGCACATCAAGACACTGAACGCCGCGCGCCTCGCGGCCGACGTCTGCGGCGTGCCGACGCTCGTCGTGGCCCGCACCGACGCGCACGCCGCCACACTGATCACCAGCGACGTGGACGAGCGCGACCGGCCCTTCATCACCGGCGACCGGACGGCGGAAGGCTTCTTCCGGGTGCGCAACGGGATGGCGCCGTGCATCGCGCGCGGCCTCGCGTACGCGCCGTATTCGGACCTGCTCTGGATGGAGACCTCGACCCCGGACCTGGACGTGGCGCGGGAGTTCGCGGACGCCATCCACGCGCAGTACCCGGACCAGTTGCTGGCCTACAACTGCTCGCCGTCCTTCAACTGGCGCAAGCACCTCGATGACGGCACCATCGAGAAATTCCAGCGCGAGCTCGGCGAGATGGGATACAAGTTCCAGTTCATCACCCTGGCCGGCTTCCACGCCCTGAACTACTCGATGTTCGACCTGGCCCGGGGATACGCGGCCGAGGGCATGCCCGCCTACGTGCGGTTGCAGGATGCCGAGTTCGCTGCGGAGTCCCGCGGCTACACGGCCACCCGCCACCAGCGCGAGGTCGGTACCGGCTACTTCGATCTGGTCACGTCCGCCATCACGCCGGACGCCTCAACCGTCGCGCTGAGCGGCTCCACCGAGAGCGAGCAGTTCTCGGCCGCGCACTGAGCGCCCACGGTCGAGTCCCGTGCCAGTGGGATAGGACGCTGCGGTCCTATCCCACTGATGAATGTGCCATGGCCACATCCGCGGGTCGGACGCGAGCGGGCTGGCTACGGCGACAGCAGGCCGGCCGGCGGGGGCGGACGGCGGGGCTCGTCCTCGTCCTTGCCGCCATCGTCGCGGCCATTGTCGTCCCCGTCCGCCCACCACCGTGAGGGCACGAACAACGGGAAAATCATGGCGAAGCCAAGCAACGCGAGCACGCCGCTCACCAGCATGACGTGGAAGCCAGCCCCTGAAGGAGCCTGCTTCAGGGGGATCAGCTTGACCGCGAGCGTGCCGCTCATGCCGAGGAGCGCGGTCCAGGCCAGGAGCACCAGGCCCGGCAGCCCGGTAGCCAGCGGCGAAATCCTGGGTGCGGCTATCAGGATGCCGAGCAGCAGGCCCACCCCGGACAGGGCGCCGAGCGCGCTGAGGCCGCGGTTGCTGGTCAGGCTCAGTCCCTCGGCAGGCAGGGCGGACATACGGGCTACTCCCCAACCGCCGCCGAAGAACAGCGCCACCGCCAGGGCGATGGCCAGGCCGAGGCCGATCCAGTGCCGCATATAATCACCTGCCCTCTGCAGCTGCCCGCACCGGAGATGGTGGCGCAGCGACTCTACTTGACCCCGCCTTGACCCGGCTGCGATAACGCCCGCGCGTGCCGGCGGCCGCCGGCGCACCGTCGCTGGCCAGCCCGTTCATCCCGGCTCCCGGGACACCACCGCAGCCCGGGGATAAATCCTGCGGGCCAGCCCGGCGGGCCCGCAGCGCGCGGCGGGCCGAGACACGGGCCCTGTTCAGCGGCTCGAGAATGGCGTACGGCACCCAGGCGTCCCGCTCGACAAGATGAAATTTCATGCCGCGGGCACCGGGCGGGGCCGAATATCCGGGCGGCCGGTAGCGCCGGAAATCAGCGGCCATGCGGTGAAAGAAGTCGCGCCGGCTCCGGCTCGGGACAAGCCCGCTGGACAAGACCGTGCTGTAGTGCTCCATGGCCCGGGCGAACACCGCCTCGCGAACCGCCGGGGTGATCGGCGGCCGCCCGGCTGGCCAGCATTTCTCGTCCATGGAGGCGAACACCTGGGCGTAGGAGGAAAAGATGGCGAAATGGGCCATGCTTTTCGTCGCCAGGAACGACCGCCTGCGGCGCCGGTAAAGGTAGCAGACCCGGTCCAGCACCGCGATGCGGCGCGCACTCAGCAGGACGGCGCAGCTGACCGGCACATCCTCATGAATTCCCGGCGGAAACGGCACCCCGAGGTCGCGGAGGAAGTCCCGCCGGATCACCTTGCTCCACGAGGTCATGGTCCGGTTGATGAGGTCCGGCCACTGCGCCAGCGTGACCGTCGTGTGATCGCCCGGCACGTGATCGCCCGGCACGTGATCCCCGGACTCCTGATCGCCTGTCGCATGATCGCCTGTCGCATGATCGCCGGGCTCGTGACCGCCCGGCTCGTGACCGCCCGGCTCGTGACCGCCCGGCTCGTGACCGCCCGGCTCGTGACCGCCCGGCTCATGACCGCCCGGCTCATGATCCCCGGGCTGCTGACCGCCCGTCGCATGATCCCCCAGCAGGTGATCGCCCGGCTCGTGACCGTCCCGCGGGTGACCGTCCGCCACGGCGGGCCCGGACCGCAGGCTGCCCCCCGGGCTCCGCTCTGTCCGGCCTGACGCGTGCAGGCTCCGGTAGTCGATGAGCAGCACGTCAGCGCGAGTCCGCGCGAGCGCTTGCCCGACGGCCTCCAGCGACCCGGAGGTGAGCAGGTCGTCGGGATCGACGAACCAGACGTACTCACCGGTGGCTTGCGCGAGCCCCAGATTCCGGGCCGGCCCGGGCCCGACGCTCTCCGTCAAGTGGATCACTCGCAGCCTGGTGTCTTCCTCGGCACGCGCGTCGAGGATCTCCCCGCAGCGGTCCGCCGAGGCGTCGTCCACCGCGATCACCTCGACGCCAGCCAGTGGCTGGCCGAGCACCGAGTCCAGGCAGCCGGCCAGGTAGTCCTCGACTCCTGAGACCGGGAGCACGACGCTGATCCGCAGCCCGTGCGAGGAGGCGTCCGCGGGAGCGGAAGTGCCGTGGGCCTGCTGCTGCGTAGTCATCGCTCCCGATGCTCTGTGGCTTGTTCTTTCGCTGCTGGCTGTTCATCTCCGCAATGCCTGCCAGTCATCTCCGCAATGCCTGCCAGCTTCTTCGTCGCTCCGGGATGATAGTCCGCCGGTGCGCGGTCTGGGCCGATCCGCGTTGCCGCACCCAGTGCGAATTCTCAGCGACCCCACAGGGCGCTTGGCGTATCCTTGCGCGAGTGCATATTGACGCTATCTTCCGGGCGATCGGGTCGTTCGCCGTACGGTTCCGTTGGCTAGTACTGGCAGCCTGGGTGGTCGGCGCGATCGCCGCGATGTCGCTGCTCCCGTCCCTTTCCAGCGTGACCCAGAACAACAACACCAAGTTCCTGCCGGCCAGCGCGCCGAGTTCACATGCAGCCGACCTCGCTGCCCCGTTCGGCACGGCCGCCCTGGTGCCGATTCCCGTCGTGGCCGCCCGCACCGGGTCCCTGCTGACCCCGGCCGACATCACGGCGCTGACCGCCCTCCAGGGCAAGCTGAAGTCGGTAGCCGGGGTCAGCAGGGTCCTGGACGCGGGGCGATCCCCCGACGGGCACGCCGAGCAACTCGTGGTGCTGGCGCAGCAGGGCGGCGGAAACCAGAACTACGCGACCGACCTGGTAAACGGCCTGCGCACGAAGATCACGCAGGCCGGCCTGCCCGCCGGGTTGCAAGCACACCTGGCGGGCGATATCGCGGCCCAGGTGGACCAGCAGAAGGCATCCGGCAACACCGGCAACAAATTGCAGCTACTGTCCGTGGTGTTCATCCTTGGCCTGTTGGTACTGATCTTCCGGTCGTTCACGCTGGCGCTGACGACTGTTGCTCCGGCCTTTATCTCGGTTCTCATCTCGGGCCCCCTGGTCGCCGAGGCGGCGAAGCACGGGCTCCAGGTGTCCCCGCTCGCCCAGTTCCTGCTGATCGTGCTGGTATTGGGGGCCGGCACCGACTACGGGCTGTTCCTGGTCTTCCGGGTTCGTGAGGAACTGCGCGCCGAGCAGCACGGCGCGGCCGGGGAGAACTATCCCGGTTCCCGTGGCCTGGCCGGCAGCCTGCTTGCCGACTTGATCCACCCCAGGCCCCCGGCCAGGAACGCCATAGTCAGGTCGGTGACCAAGGTCGGTGAGTCCATCACCTTCTCTGCCGCCACCGTGATCGCCGCCGTGCTCACGCTGCTGCTCGCCACCTTCTCCTTCTACTCCGACCTCGGGATCCCGTTCGCGATCGCCATCGGCGTCATCCTCATCGCCGGGCTGACCCTGCTGCCCGCGCTGCTGTCCATCCGCCTCTCACTGCTGGCCATGAAGCGCTCCCTGTTCCGCCGGGTCTTCGGCAGGCCGAAGCTGCTGCCGTGGAACATCCAGGGAAGCGGCAAGTCCGGCGTCTGGGGCCGGGTGGCCGGGAACATCGTGCGGCACCCGGCGCCGACGCTCCTCGCGGGAGTCGCCGTCTTCGGCGGGCTGTCCGTCGCGGTCTTCGGCTACACGGCGGCTGGGTTCGGCGGCAACACGGCCCCGCCCGCCGGCAGCGACTCGGCCACGGGACAGACGCTGCTCACCAAATACTTCCCGCAGTCGTCGGCGAACCCGACCACCCTGATATTCCGGTTCAGCACCCCGGTATGGCAGGACCCGGGGCCGCTCGCCACAGCGACCAGCCAGCTCCGGGCCAGCGGGCTCTTCACACAGGTGACCGGGCCGCTGAATCCCACCGGCGCGGTGCTGACACCGGCCCAGTACACCGCGCTGCACAACCAGCTTGGCCCGGCCAAGGCGCTGCCGCCCGTGCCGCCGCCCGGCATCGCAGTCCCGGTCGCCGACTACGTGGCCTACCGCGCGACCGGGAACTACGTCACCCCCGACGGCCGGACCGTGCAGTACTCCACCAGCCTGAAGGCGGGTGACCCCGGCTCCACATCCGCGATGAACGCGGTGCCGTCCGTGCGCGCCACGACCACTACGGTCGCCAAGTCGATCGGCGCCGCCGACTCGGCGGTCGGCGGCGAGGCACCCGCCATCTACGACATCAGCAGCATCTCCAACAGCGACCTCAAGCGAGTGATCCCGATCGCGATCCTGGTGATTGGCCTCTTGCTGGCGATCGTGCTGCGCAGCCTGGTGGCCCCGCTGTACCTGATCGCCTCGGTCGGGATCTCCTACCTCGCCGCCCTCGGCCTCTCGGTCCTGCTGTTCATCAAGCTCGGCAACAGCGGCGGCCTGGTGTTCTTCATGCCGTTCCTGATGTTCATTTTCCTGCTGGCTCTGGGCGAGGACTACAACATCCTGATGATGACGCGGATCCGGGAGGAGGCACAGAAACTCCCGCTGCGCGAGGCAGTGACCCGGGCGCTGAGCGTGACCGGGACGACGATTACCTCGGCGGGGCTGGTGCTGGCGGGCACATTCGTCGTGTTCGGCATCGTGGCCGCGCGACATCGCGCTGGGCCTCGCGCTCGGCATCCTGATGGACACCTTCCTGGTGCGGACCCTGCTCGTGCCGTCCACGGTCGTCCTGCTCGGCCGGTGGAACTGGTGGCCGTCCCGGATGAGCCGGGCCGGGACCGGGGAGCCGGATCAGGCCGGGCCAGGTCAGACGGCCGGGGCGGGCGGCGCAGTAGCGGCGGGCGGGACCGCGGCCGGCGCTGCCGATCTACCGATCGGCGCCAGCGAGCCCTGACCGGGCGCGTGCTGGCCGTCGGTCGTTTTCATGATCACGGTGCATTTTCGGTCGTGGCGACTGAAAGTGCACCGTGATCATGAAGGTGAGGTATGCCCCGGATCCGGGGCCCCGACTATCCCCGTTCCGTCCGCCAGGCCTGTCCGGCGGCAATAGTGTGCGGAGTTCTGCGGGACATGCCGGCACGGTGCTGGCCAGAAGTGGTCCTGACCAGACAGACTCGCCTGAGGGGGGAAGTCCGAGCTACGCCCTCGCGCGGCATCACGCCGCCGACAGTGTCGG
>WNFD01003490.1_pt1 | contig 15792 bp, 19 predicted proteins | sample 5400491 | NCBI WGS metagenome assembly WNFD01 (sample SAMN13153343, study PRJNA577476) | soil metagenome | isolation source: 120 cm saprolite under Douglas fir tree site 2 hole 2 replicate 2 | place: USA:California | collected 2015-04-18 | reverse complement strand
CATAGGTTTGGCGCTCGTCGCATGGGAGCTCGCGGCGCGCAGCGGCTTGTGGAGCCCGCTCCTGTTTCCGTCGCTCGCGAGCATCGCGTACGAGTTTGGTCTGTTCCTCTTCCGCGCCGACCGCCTGATGGAAGCCTGGTATTCGCTGTATCGGGCGCTCGGCGGTTTTGCCCTGGCGGCGGTCGTGGGAGTGGCCCTCGGCATGCTGATGGGACGCTCCGCTTTCGTCGCGGGGTTGCTGGAGCCCGTCTTCTCCGGCACCTATGCGGTGCCGAAGCTCGCGCTGTTCCCGATCTTCATCTTCGTCTTCGGCATCGGCAGCCTGTCGAAAGTCGCGCTGGTGTTCCTGGAGTGCCTCTACCCCATCGTCATCATCACCAGCCAGGGAGCGCGCGGAGTCGAGCGCGTGTTGCTGTGGTCGGCGCAGAACATGGGCGCTTCGCGCGTGGCAATCCTGCGGCGCATCGTCATCCCGGCCACCGCGCCGTTCATCTTCGCCGGGTTCCGCGTCGCCCTGCCGGTGGCGATGATCGTGGTGGTGATCACGGAAATGATCAGCTCCGCCGACGGGCTCGGCTACCAGGTGATCTATGCGCTGTCTTCGCTCAAGACGGACCGCATGCTCGCGATCGTGGTCGTCATCGCGCTGCTCGGCTGGCTGCTCGACCGGGCGCTCGTGGTCCTGCGTGACCGGTTGGTATACTGGGAAAAACTCGAAACGTACTACGTCTAGAAGGGACGCCTCGTGAAGCTCGTCCTCGCCCTCCTCGCGGTCTTCGGCTTCCTCAATTCCATCGCCCACGCGGCCGAGCCGCCGCTGATCCGCTTCGGTCGCGGCTTCGCCGCCGAGGAGCAGGTCTGGCTGATGAGCGCGCGCCCCGACCTGACCCCGAACCAGGGCAAGCGCTACCAGCTCAAGCAGATTCTCTTCCAGGCCAATCCAGAGCGCTTCCAGGCCTTCCTCGCCGGCGAGCTCGATGGCGGGACGGCGCCGGGCCTCGCGGTGATCTTCGCCCGCGCGCAGGGCGTCGACATGAAGATCGTGGCGAGCGTCTGCATGGAGGCCGCCGGCAAGGAGTACTTCAGCACCACCTACATGGTGAAGGACGACGGCCCGATCAAGAGCGCCAAGGACCTGAGGGGCGGCACCGTCGGCGTGGTTGGCATCAAGACGGCCACCGATCTATGGGCGCGCGCCGGACTGCTCAACGCCGGCATCGTCCCCGACAAGGACGCCAAGATTTTTCCCATGGCCTTCCCCGGAATGGGCGACGCGGTGCGCACCGGCAAGATCAGCGCCGGGACCTTCGTCGAGCCGTTCTATTCGGCAGAGATCGCCAGAGGCGGGCTGCGCAAGCTGTTCACTGCGGTCGAGGCCGTCGGCTACGACCACGAGCTGCTCGATATCTGGTTCGGCGACAAGTTCCTCAAGGCGAACCCGGACGCGGTGCGTGCTTTCCTCGCCGATTACGTCGCCGTCACGAAGTACTACCTCGCCAATACCGCCCAGGCCAAGGGTGATCTGCACAAGAGCGGGTTCGTGCGCACGCCGCTGGAGATCTACCTCAAGAACGCCGACTGGAAGCGCGATCCCAACGCGCGCGTCGACGTCGCGAGCCTCGAGAAGCTTTCCAGGTTCATGCTCGAGAAGCTGCAGTGGCTCGAGAAGCCGGTCAACGTCCCGGAGATGGTCGACCAGAGCTATCTCCCGCGCTGACCTGATCGCTTGCGCCGGATCCTTGGAACGCGAGTAGCGCGACCCCGAGATGCTGCGCGACACCGCGCCCGCCCTCGCGCATCACCTGGTCGTGATTCCACGCAAAGACAGGTGCCAGAATCGGCGCGAGCAGGTTCATCCAGCCTTTCCCCGTGGTCACGGTCCATGTGTACTGCACGCGAGTGGTTTTGCCGAAGTCGCGCAGTTGCCAGCATCCGGTTCCGGTCAGGTCGCCGGTCGCGACGCCCTCGATGCAAGTGGGCCGCGCAAGCGCGGTGGTCCGCATTTCGAAACTGAGACGATACGGAAGCCTGCTCGACCACGTGTAACGCCGGAGCGCGCCGATGCCTTGTGCGTCGCCTTTCTCGAGCTCAACCACTGCTTCGACGTATCGCCACCAGCGCGGCCACTCCTCGGGGGCGACCAGAGCTTCCCAAATCCACTCAATCGGCGCCTCGAGGTGCCACTGTGTCACCAACGAGTATTGCCTCAAGCGCCCGACCTAAGATAGGGTAGACCAGACCTCTTGACGTACAGAGTGCACCCCGCAGCGGATCGGGGACGATGCTCCGAGCCAGCCGGGAGGCGCAGCCAACACCCCGCAGAGTATGCTCCGGCTTCGTCGACAAATTCGCCCTCGAGGACAAACAACTCGGCGCCTTGCTCATAGGAGATGACGCCCAGGTCTGCTTTGGGCGCCCAACGTTCGAGGCGCATCAGGTCCGAGAAGCCGGCCTGCTGGTAGAGCGCCTTGCAAGCTACGCCCGGAATCGAGCTCGGCTCCCAGGCGAGCTTGCGGGTGTCGACGACGACGTGGCTGCGTTCCCGGCCCGGGAATTGCCTTAGCTTGACGAGCAGGATGCAGCCGGGTTCCGAAAAAGGTGCATGGCGAAAGCCTTCCGGATTGAGGAGAAACGTGCCGGCGGGCCAGTCCCCATGTTCGTCGGAGAACATGCCCTCGAGCACGAGAATCTCCTCGCCCTGGGGATGATCGTGCGCCGGAAACCTCGAGCGTGGCTCATAGCGCACGACAGACGTGACCTGGCCCGACTCCGGAGGACCCACCAAGTGGACCCGCTTGCGCCAGACCGACCCGCTCGGACTCGGCGCCCACTCCATTCGAGTGGTATCGGCCACGGCACGGACGGCGAGATTCCCGTTGACTGCCTCGCCCATGGCTCAGGCCGACCCCTCGACGATCTTCCAGTACGAGTCCTTCCGAATCACCTTCCCGTTGCGAAACTCCCAGTGGTCGCATCCACGGGCCCGCACTCGGCGTCCGTCAGCCGCCGTGCCGGTCAGCAACCACTCGGACACGCCCAAGTTGCCGCTGACCCAGTGTCGAGCATCGCTGTAGTGCACATCCGGCAGGCCTTTGAAGCGTGTGGCCAAGCCCTCGCGCACGGCGGCTTTGCCCGTAAAGCGCTGCCCCCAGGGCTGCGGACCACGGGGCATGTCCAGCGAGCAGTCGTCGGCGAAAAACTCCATGATGGCGTCCAGGTCATGGGCATTGAATGCGTCGGCGATCGCCTTCAAGGTTTCGACGGAGACCGACTGCTGATTCAATGGGGTGTCGCTCATTCCAGCTTACTAATCAAGCGATAGACGGCAATTAGAATTCCGAACCCGACGTACATCCCCACCAACGCGACAAGCATCAGTATCGCAACCCCCAAGCTTATTATTTTCGCTGCCGACAGAAAAACAATCGTGCCAGCGAGACCAGTAAACGAAATGACGATGCCAGCGACAACTTTCAGCGTTCTGTTTCTTGGCATGGGTTATGCGGAGCCTGACGAAGGCGCGTAACGTCCCTTGTGGCGCGCGGTGCGAGGTGCGAAGCGCCGCGCGTAACGCGTCGCGCACGAACTAGGGCTCATTGACGCGTCGCCGGAGCCGATGACAGCCACCAACCTTCGCCCGCAAACCACAAGCCTGTATCCGGTGCGCGAACACCAAAATGCAGTGACGAAACTTGCTCAGCGCCTCCGCGTGAGAAAGCGTGTCGTAGTCTCTCTTCCATCGCGGTGTCTGAATCACCGTGGCACGGAATGAATGAACAACGGCAAATGAATTCAGCTTCGTAGCCATCGCCTCGCCGAGTCACCCTAAGCATGCCGCCGAAATCCCATCCAGGCGTCAACGGAAATACCAAACGCCCTCCCTCTACCAGCGCATCAACCCAGATCTTTAGCGGTTTCGTACACCCGGCATTCACATAAATCACGTCGCTCCGAGGAATCGGCGGCGAGATACCCGAGCGCAGTGCGACAGTTACATTCGACCATCTACGGAGATTCTGATCGGCGGCGATCACAAGCGTCGGCTCGATATCCCAAGCGGCGATCGCGCCGGTGTCTGTAACTAGTTCGGAAAGAATCGCTGTGTAATAGCCAGAGCCGCAACCAATGTGAAGCACCTGGTCGCCGGGTCGAACGTGAGCAGCAGAGAGACAGCGCGCGTGAAGGCTAGGCTGTCCATTGTTGATGCTTTTTTCCGGTACGAGCGCAACGACGGCATCCTGGTACAACAATGCTGGATCGGCAGAGGGTGTATCGACGTAGCCGTTGGATGTCAAAACCCTCCAGGGACCGCGCCCCACGAAATCCTCGCGAGGCACGCTCGCGAATGCCTGCCCAACTCGGGGGTCGTTGACACCTGGCGCGGATGCCATAAGTGCGGCAAACCGCTCCCGTTGTTCCGCCAGTGTTGTCTGATCCACCACTTGTTAACCGGCGCGCCGTTGTCGGTGCATCCGCGTTGAACGGATGGTTGGGCGGACGGAGACCTTTCGGTTCCGAAGCACCCCACGGAGCGCTTTGTTTACCGCGCGATCATTCGGGAAAGCCCGGGCAACTTGCGGCTCAAGTACAACGACATTAGTTGCTTCAGCCACCTTCTGTGCGTACTTGCCGCGTACGAGCGTGCCAAAGTCGGAGCGCTTGTACTCGGGCCGAAGCTCGTCCGTCGGTTTGCGGTTAGCCTTCTTCATAGATAGTCCTCTCACCCGGTGTCGCGGAGCGCGCACTGATAATTCGGATTGTATCGCCGCGTTCGGTAGGCCACCGAGCTGCAGGCGATCGAGCGCGGCGAGAGCTGTACTTCGTTCCTCTTCGCCGACCTCGACCGCAACTGGTGGGAAGTACGGACCTGATCATTTCTGACCCTCTTGAGTACGACGCTCGAACATTTCAGCATTCAGTTGCAGGTATGCATTGAACAGTTTCGTGAACGGCTCTTCCTCTCCGGCGAAATAGCCGATTTGACGGACGTTCGCGCCAACATTGCCTTCGACCACGTGGCGCGTCACCCACGCGGGATGTGCCGCGTGGCCTGGTTGCGTGAACGCGTACGCCGTGTAGGTTGCGCGATCCTCAAAGATGACCAGGTGCTCCGCGGGAAATTCGCGCCGCGATCCCGCATGCTTTGCGAGACCTCGGTAAAGTACTGTTGCCATTGCTGCGGCGTAATTCGGGCGTGTGGAAATGGCTTGTACTCCTGCGCCGCAACCTCTCCGAGCAGGAGGGCTAACAAGACGAGCGCAATGGCTCGCATAGGACGCCTAACTTAGGTGGCCCACCGAGCGAGCCGGACGGGTCACGCGCGCTTGCGCAGAAAGACGTGGGTCGCACGTTCGCCCGCAACGTACTTCGCGCATTCATAGCCCAAGGTGCGCATATCGATGTCGTCCAAGAGATGCTCCCCGGAACCGAGCAAGACAGGTCGGATGGCGAGATGCAGCTCGTCAATCAGGCCGGCGCGCAGATACCGCCGAATAGTGGATACGCCGCCACCCAGGCGGACGTCGCGGCCGCCGGCTGCAGCGCTCGCCTGCTGCAAAGCGGCGTGAATGCCTTCGGTGACAAAGCAAAACTCCGTACCTCCCGCCATCTTGAGCGGCGCCCGCGGGTGATGCGTCAGCACGAAGACGGGCGTGTGATACGGCGGCTCGTCGCCCCACCAGCCCTTCCAGCTCTCGTCCGGCCACGGGCCCCGGACAGGACCGAACATGTTGCGCCCGAGAATCCAGGCACCGATTCCGGCAAAGCCTTGCTCCGCAATTCCGTTATCGACCCCCGTCTCTCCATCGTCATAGCCGTGCATCCTGCGCCATACGCGTGTGTGGAAGAACCACTCCATCAGCTCGGGACCCCTGACGCCGAGCGGATTCTGGAGATCCTGGTTCGGCCCGGCACCGTAGCCGTCGATGGAAATCGCGAAGCTTTGGACGCGGAGTTTCGACACTACATTCCTCGCTGTCAGCCGCGCCCGCTATTGGGCGTCGGCTGCACGCCCTTGTCAGGTCGCAGTCCGCGCTGACCCAAGTGCCATATTGCCTCTGCCTTGCTTCCGAGGTACCAGAAACTGACGGCTAGGACGGCAAAGAATGCTGCTTTGTGAATTGAATCCCAGAAGTATTCAAAGAATCTGGTGTAGAGGTTGATAAAGAGAAAAGTCAATCCAAAGCCCCTTAGAACACCATCATCGTGCCTTAGGCCGTACCACACAGCGGCGATCGCCACTCCACCAAAGATTACCGACCAGTGGAGAAGCTCATATTGCTTCACCTTTTGCCAATGACTCATGTCTCCGTAGTTTCCGAAGATGGACATGATCCACAGGGCGACAAAGAGATTGAGCAAGCCGATCACTTTCGTCTGCGGGGACATAAGAAGCAGCCGCTCGCGCAAAGTGGACGGCGACGCGGTAGACGGCGAATGCTGTCCGGCAATTCCAACGACAGCTAACACAGCGCCGAAAAAGACAAATCGAAGCGGATAGTTCATTCCCAAGAAGTACATCCCGTAGCCCGATACATAACCTGTCTCAGTTCCCATCCAGGCGCCCAACGACACTAGGCCAAAGACCCAAACCAGTTTGGAGGGAAACCAGAGTCCCAGTAGCGCATAGAGGACCGACGCAATTAGAAACAGCAGTGAGTAGTGCCCGGATCCAGTATCGATTGCAACGCCAAGAAAAAACACTGCCACCGCCAGCGCCAGTACACCGAGGAAAAACACGGATTCATTTCCATACGCTCGATGCGGGTACCGCTTCCGCAAATAGAGCCCATACCGAAAGACTCCCGTTGCCACCAACAAAAAGAAACCGCATTTGACAATGGCCGGAGAATTAAAAATACGCTTAAGCAGCGCCAGCAAGACCTCGTCGGCCAGGACAGCCCCGACGGCGATCACAAGACAAAAAATGGAAACAAGGAATGCGTAGCGGGCCGTTCTCTGCCAGTCGAAGGCCGCCACAGCAATAGAGTTGCTCAGCCTCTCGGCAAGCTGGTCGTCAATCGTGCCACCTTCTCGCCAGCGCTCGATGGCCTGAGCAATGATGCCGTACTGCTTTTTCCCTAAGGCCAAGGGTGGATGAGCTTCCTGTTCAGACATGAGGCCGTTTCCCCTACAAAGTCGTCGGATACCCGACCTTGGCCGATCGCCAAGCGTCGCCCAAGGCGATAAGCCGGCTCGACGCTCACCGCCTCGACAGAAAGGCTCGAACGGCTGTGATCGTGGCCGAGGTCGCTTCCTCCATCAGCCAGTGGCCGGCGTTCGGGACGACGAGCTCGGTCACGTCAGTTGCAGCGTTGCGCATCACCGCCGCCTCGTTCGCGCCGAATGACTTTTCGCCGCCGATCGCCAGCACGGGCATGCCGAGCTTCGTTGCCATCGCAACCTTGTTGTCCTCGGCATCCTGCCGGATCGAGTTGAATTGGGCGAAGGCCGCACGCATAGCGCCTGGCCGCGCATAGAGCTTCGCGTAATGCGCTCGGGTGGCTTCGTCTATTTTCGTGCGGTCGCCCGCGAATTCGTTCCAGAAGCGGTCGAGATAGATGCGCTCACGCCCTGCAACGAGCCGCTCCGCGTCCGGGCCGCCGAAATCAAAATGCCACAGCGCCGGCAGGCGCACGATGGAGTCCCAGGGCGGAATTCCGGGAACCGGTGCGTCCATTACGACGAGCTTCTCGGTCTTTTCAGGGTAGCGCGCCGCATAGGCGTAGGCGACCATCGTGCCGATATCGTGCCCGACGACCGCAGCCCGCTCGAGGCCGAGCGCCGTGAGGACGGACCGGATGTCGGCGGCCTGCGTGCGCTTGTCGTAGCCGCCGGCTGGCCGCGACGAGAGTCCCATGCCGCGAAGGTCGGGCACGACAACCGTGTGGTCGCGCGCGAGGTCGGCCGCGAGCGGCGCCCACATGTCGCCCGTGTCACCGAACCCGTGCAGCAGCACGACGGCCGGCCCCTGGCCTCCGACGCGGACGTGAAGCATCGCGCCATCTGTCTGGATATTCTGCGTTCGGAACGAGGCTGGAAACGGATGAACCTGTGCTGCTGCAGGCAACGCCAGGGCGACCGCGCCGAGCGTGCCTAAAAGGAACCTGAGCATGGTTACTTTATTTTCTCGAAGGTTAGGGTTCTGACGCTCATCTTCCCATCTTTGGACCTGGGAGAGGGGGGCGTCGTAAGCATTATCTCGCTCTGTGAAGCGAACGACACACCTGTCTCCCATTGTCCTTTTCACCGTTCGGTGCAAAAGCCATGCCAAAATCGTCCATGGATCGTCAACCGTTCTGGAGTTTCACGGCGACCGAACTGACCATCTTATTGAGACGGCGAGCTTGCTCCGCTGTCGAAATAACCCAAAGCTGCCTCGATCGAATCACCCAATGCGAGCACATTGTTCGTGCGTTCGTCGAATTGGACGCAGATGGAGCGCTGCGGCAGGCGGCGGCATTAGACAAGAGAGGTGAAACGGGCCAGTTGCATGGAATTCCGATAGCGATAAAAGACACAGTGGATGTGGAGCATTTGCATTGCACGCTCGGAACCGAGATTCACAAGGATCGCGTGCCGGCACGCGACGCGACGGTGGTAAGGCGCCTGCGCGACGCCGGCGCCGTTATCCTAGGCACGACCGTTTCCACCGAGTACGCTATTGCGCGCGCGGGTCCCACGAGAAATCCTCACAATACGGAGCGCACTCCCGACGGCTCTTCGAGCGGCTCGGCCGCTGCGGTATCGGCGCGCATGGTTCCGCTCGCCGTGGCTACGCAGACCGTGGGTTCAATTGTCCGGCCGTCGACTTACTGTGGAATATTTGGACTCAAGCCCACGAAGGATGCGATCAGCACGGCCGGCGCGATGACGCTGTCGCCGCGCCTCGATCACGTCGGCCCGATGGCGCGGTCGATAGACGATCTCTGGCTTGCGTATCTTGCGATGCGCGATCTGAGCGCAGCAGGCGGAAACATCGGACCTGGAGAGCAAAAGCCCGGGAACGTGCTGCTTGTTGAAGGTCCTTTGCGGGATCGCATCGAGCCCGCTTCGCGCGAAGCATTAGACAGGGCCCGATCGGCCTTTGAGGCAAATGCCGTGCCGGTGGAGAAAACCGTCCTGCCAGATTCGTTCGATGGAATGGTCAGCTGCTGGGAAACCATCCTTTTTCGGGACATTGCGGCCAACCATGGCAGGGACAGGGACGATTTCGGCAGCAGGATGAGCGATCGCCTTGTCAAGATCATCGACGATGGTCGCAAGGTCACCGACCAGGCGTACGAAGCCGCAATAGCGGAAGCAAAATACCTGAGGACGCAGTTGCTGGGCCTATTGCCAGAGGACGCGATCATTCTCGCACCTGCGACGGACGGGGCGGCACCGGCCTTTTCCGAGCAAACCGGGCCCTCGTATCTCCAGGGGCTTTGGTCACTTGCGGGATTTCCTGCTGTTGCAATCCCGTGCGGAAAAGTCGGTGATCTACCGGTGGGAGTACAGCTCGTAGGGCACCCCATGCAGGAACAGTTCGTACTTCAGGCAGGAAAAATATTGGAAGGACTGGGGAGACACAATTGATCCGGTCGGCTGCAAGATTTATTGACATGCTATATAGTCGGTCGCGCCTTATTGAGGCGCTAGGGACAAGATCTTGAACAGGAGCACCTCAATGGTGCTCGCGCAGCTTATGAATCGAACCTAAGGGGATTCCGATGAAGGCATGGGCCATCGTCATTTTTCTGGCAGCTATTGGAATATCGTCGGCTTTCGGTGCGAGTCTGGATGAGATCAAGAAACGCGGCTACATGGTGGTCGCGACCGAAGATGACTACCCGCCGTTCGAGTACGTGGTCAATGGCAAGCCGATGGGATATGACCATGCGCTCCTCGCCCTGCTGAGAAAATCGGCCCCATTCGAGATCCGCCAAGAGATCCTGCCCTGGCAAGGGATCCTTCCAGGCGTGGCGTCCGGGAAATACGATGCCGCCGTCACGGCAGCGGTGATCACAGACGAGCGCGCGAAGTCGCTCGACTTCACCATGCCGATTTCCGAATCCACGATGGCTTACGTCAAGCGCAAGGGGGACAGTCGCATCAAGACTATCAAGGAGCTCACGGGCATGACTCTTGGCGTGCAACAAGGCGGGGCGTCGTTCCAGGTGCTTCCCGACCTCGAGTCCGAGCTCAAATCGACGGGAGGAAAGCTCGGGCAGATCGTGCAGTACGGCGCATTCTCCGAGGCCTACCAGGATCTCGCGAATAAAAGACTGGATGCCGTGATCCACAACATCGTCTCGCTCTCCACCCTGATCAGCGAGAAGCCAGGGCAGTTCGAGCTGGGGCAGCGGGTGGGCAAGAAATCCTACGCCGCGTGGGCCGTGCAGAAGGGTAACAAGAGCGTCACCGAGTTCCTCAACGTGTTCCTCGCCAAGGAGAAGGCGAGCGGCACCATGAAGAAGCTGCAGGAGGAGCATCTGAAGATCATTTTCGGCAACCTGCCGAATGAGCCGCTCCTGCCCGGCGATCGGAAGATGAATTGATCGCGGCCCCGGCCGCGGGGCCGTAGCAATGCTGAAGGTCGCAACGCTCCTGGATCTTCTGCATGGGGCGGGGGTCACCGTCGCCGTATCCATGCTCGCGATCGCGGCCGGCATCCCGCTCGGCCTCATGCTCGCCGCGGGGCGAACGGGCCGAATCCGGCTGGTGCGAGCGTTCTGCGCCGCCTACTCGAGCTTCGTGCGCGCCGTGCCGGTGGTGACCTTCGTGATGCTTATCTATTTCGGCTTGCCCGCGCTGGGAGTCGCTCTCAATCCCTTTCCGGCCGCGATTTTGGCGCTCACGCTCAACACCGCAGCGTTCAACGGCGAGATCTGGCGAGCCGCGATCGCCGACTTCCCGCACGGCCAGCTGGAAGCCGCCCGCGCGTTCGGCATGACAAGGAACGTCTCTTTCTGGCGCATCGTTTTCCCGCAAATCTGGCGCTCGAGCCTGCCCTCGCTGGTGAACGAGATGACGCTCCTCATCAAGGTAAGCCCGGCAATTGCCATCATCGGCGTGGTGGACCTCACGCGAAAGGCCCGTCAGATCTCGGCGGTCACCTACGAGCCGTTGCCAGCGTTCATATCCGCGGCGTTGATTTACGGCCTCGTCCTCGCTCTTCTTGTCGCCGGCGCGCGCTGGCTTGAAAAGCGGCTTGCCAGAAGATTCGGGTTCGCATGATATTTCGCGTCGACGTCATCCTGAAAGAGGCTCCACAGTTCGCCGCCGGCCTTGGCAATACCATGTGGCTGTGCGGTGTGTCGATGGCGCTCTCCCTCGTGCTCGGGGCGCTATTCCTCGTTCCGCTCACGTCGCAAAAGCCCAACCTTCGGCGAGTCGCCCAGGCAGCGGTGGACGCCGGCCGATGCATTCCGTTTCTGCTCCTGACATACATCGTCTACTTCGGATTGCCGTCGGCGGGTGTCGTTCTGGACAAGTGGACCGCCGCACTTGCCACCCTCGTCCTGTACAACACGGCGTACATGGCGGAAATTCTTCGTGCGGGATGGGCAAGCCTTCCGGCAGGGCAGACCCAGGCCGCGCGCGCCTTCGGATACAGCGATTTTCTGCTCTTGAGGCGTATCATCCTTCCCCAACTGGTCATAGCCGTTGGGCCGGTCATCGGAAATCAGCTCATCCAGCTGATCAAGGATTCCGCGTTCCTTTCCATCATTACGCTCCCGGAGCTTACGTTTGCCGCAAATGCAGTGCAGTCCTACTACTTCGTACCGTTCGAGTCCTTCCTCGTGGCAACCTTGCTCTATTGGGTGTTGTGCGCCGGCATCGAATGGCTGGTCCGCCGAATGGAGAGGTGGGCCTCCCATATGAGACGCAGTCATGCCTGATAACACGGTGGTCCCCGCCGTGGAATTGCGGGGCGTTGGCAAACGTTTTGGGGACCATGAGGCACTGTCAAAGATCGACTTGTGCGTCATGCCAGGCGAGACGGTATGCGTTCTCGGCCCGAGCGGCTCGGGGAAGTCGACGCTGCTTCGCTGCATCAACTGGCTGGAGCCTCCTGACTGGGGAGCGGTGTTCCTCAACGGTACAAGGATCGGCTTTCGCTCCACTGCGGAAGGCAACAAGCCGATGGACGATCGTGAGCTCGCTGCAGTCCGGACCCGGATCGGGATGGTATTTCAGCATTTCAACCTCTGGCCGCACATGACTGCCCTGGGAAACGTGATCGAGAGCCCAATTCATGTCCAGCGACGTCCGCGGGCGGAAGTCATTGAGGAAGCCGATCGCCTGCTGGAGAAAGTCGGCCTCGCCGACAAGCGCGACGTCTATCCGGCGTTTCTTTCAGGTGGACAGATTCAACGCGTGGCGATCGCGCGGGCGCTCGCTATGCGGCCCGACCTGCTGTTATTCGACGAACCTACGAGCGCCCTCGATCCCGAGCTGGTGGGAGAAGTTCTCTCGGTGATGAAGGACCTCGCGCACGATGGCATGACAATGATCGTAGTGACGCACGAAATGCATTTCGCTCGGGAAGCGGCCAGCCGTGTAGTATTTTTGGACAAGGGCCGCGTGGTGGAGGAAGCGACGGCAGAGGAGTTTTTCGAACGGCCCGCGACCGACCGGTCGCGCCAGTTTCTCGAGCGCTACAATCGTTAGCGAGAAGGAGACGACAGCGTGGATCTGACTTTTCTGAACATTCCTGGCGCCCCGCCGCCGCCGCCGACTGCTGCCTACAGTCACGCCGTCCGGGCAGGAGACTATCTTTTCGTCACGGGCCAGCTCGGTGTGGATCCGAATACCAACAAGCTCGTGTCCGGCGAAGCGGCGGATCAGGCGGCGCAGGTCATGCGCAACCTCGAGACAGTCTTGCGTGGCGCCGGCACGACCATTGACCGCACGGTGATGGCACGGATTTTTCTCGTGAACTTTGCGGCCGACTATCCCGCCGTGAACAAGGTCTACGCCTCCTACTTCAAGCCCGGGCACTATCCCGCGCGCACCACGGTGGGAGTGACGAATCTGGCGCTCGGAGCCTCTGTCGAGATCGACCTGATCGTGCGTCTCTAAGCGAATTCGCAGGGGGCGCAGATGGCAAAAAGCATCGAAATCGACCGCGCGAAGCCGCTGAAAGACGACGCCGGCAAGGGCCACAACCGCTGGCATCCCGATATCCCGCCGGTCATCGAAGCCGATCCGATGGAGGAAGTAACCATCGAGACCCGCGAATCGTCCGACGGCCAGATCCGGCCGGGAAAAACGGCGGCGGACCTCCTGAAGATGGAATCGCGGGTCGTTCACCCTCTTACCGGCCCCGTCTTCGTCAAGGGCGCCAAGCCGGGCGATCTGCTCGAGGTCGAGTACCTTGACATCGTTCCGCAGAAGTATGCGTGGACGCGTTTCGTGCCCGGCATCGGATTTCTGCACGATCTTTTCGACCATCCCTATCTGGTGCATTGGGACCTTACGAAAGAATGGGCGACTTCTGCGTCGCTTCCGGGCGTGCGCATCCCGAACGCGGCTTTCATGGGCACGGCCGGCGTTGCGCCCTCACATGAGCAGCTTGCGAGATGGACAAAGCGTGAAGGTGAGCTGAAGGCGCGTGGCGGGCTGGTGTTTATGCCGGACCGCGAAAGCGCCGTGCCGCCGACTGAAGTCGTCGCAAAACAAGGTCTACGCACCATTCCACCGAGGGAGAACTGCGGCAACGTCGACATCAAGCAGATGACCGTCGGTTCCCGACTCTTCATTCCCGTGAACGTCGAAGGCGCCCTCTATTCGGTGGGCGACGGCCATTTCGCGCAAGGGGACTCAGAATGCTGCGGCACGGCCATCGAGATGGGGGCGACGGTCGCAGTCCGATTTCGTATCCACCGCGGGCAGGCGGCACAGCACAAGATCGTCTGGCCGCGGTTCGCGCACCCGGGGTACTTTGCGGCACCCGAATGGGCAGTGCCTCGGAATTTCATCGCAACGATGGGAATGCCGGTTCGCGAGAACGGCACGAACGAGGGCGGCGACATCACTCTTGCGACGCGCAATGCCGTTATTCGGATGATAGATCTGCTGCAGGAGCGTGGGTGGTCCCGCGAACAGGCCTATGTCATCTGCAGCGTGGCGGTCGATCTCAAAGTCAGCAACGTGGTCGACGTTCCAAACGTCGTCGTTTCCGCGATCCTGCCGGAGGGGATTTTCCATGGCTAATTTAGCAGGTCTTCGAATCGGAATTATTGGCGCCGGCGCAATCGGCGGCGCGCTGATCGATCGACTTCTCGCGGGCGCTGGCGTGCGGCCAGAAGATATCGTCGCTTGTGAACCAAAGGAATCACGGCGCGATGAAATCGCTCGACGTTACAGAGTGCGTACAACCGCCGATTCCGGGCCAGCGGCAGCAGCCGAGGTCATCGTCCTCGCGGCACCTCCTTTGGAGATTCGCAAAATCCTGCAGTCGATCCGCGGACAGCTCGAGCATAGACCTCTTGTAGTGTCATTTGCAGCGGCTGTACCGCTTTCGGTGGTCGAATCTGCGCTTCCGCCTGGAACGCCGGCAATCCGTGTAAATCCCAATTCACCCACTGTCGTCGGCGCCGGTTACAACCCTGTCGTCTACGGTTCGAGTGTCACCGGAGCCGCGCGCGTCAAGGCCGACGACATTTTGCGAGTTCTCGGCATGAGTCCTGTCGTGCCGGATGCGCAGATGAATCTCTATACCGCGCTCAGTGCGGTTGGGCCGACCTATTTCCTGCCGGTTTTCGATGCCATGATCACCGCTGGCATCGAGGGTGGGCTGTCGAGAGAGACTGCCGTTGCTGCGACGGTAGAGACCGCGCGTGGTTGCGCGGAGATGGTTTCAAAGCGCCCCGAAAGTCCGGAACAGCTCAAGTTATTTACCGGTCTGCGTCCGCTTCAAGATGCGGCAGTCCGCGAACTAGTCAGTAAGGCAATCGCTGAAGCAGCTACCCGCATGGAAGCGTTGCAAAAGCAGACATGATTGGAGTAGCCGCGTGGCGGACGACAACGCGGTGCGGCTACCCGAGCAGCCCGGTCGCCCACTGCGCGAATACAAGCCAGCCCTGAGTACTCGACACGACGAGCCGCAGCGGCTGCGAAACGATGATAAGCAAGCCTCCCCACGATCCACGCGGTAAACACTACGCCGTGCACGTGGCATCGTTAGTGGGCGTTCGTTCTCGATACACGCCACTACCGGGGTATCCGCGCGACACCACTAAGTCGCAGCGTCAGGATGCAGTTATTTCCCCGCGCGCTGGGCCTCGCTGCGGATGAGGTCCCAGATGTAGTTGCGGTATTCGAGGCATTGCACTGACTTCTTCACCGAGAGGTCGCGCGGGCGCGGGAGGTCGATGCGCACCTCTTCGCGGATGCGCGCGGGGCGGGCGGTGAGGACGACGACGCGGTCGCCGAGGAATACCGCTTCCTCGATGTCGTGGGTGACGAAGACGATGGTCTTGCGCGTGCGCTCCCAGAGCTTGATGAGCTCTTCCTGCATGGTCTCGCGCGTCTGCGCGTCGAGGGAGCCGAAGGGCTCGTCCATCAGCAGCACCTTGGGATCGATCGCCAGCACGCGCGCAAGTGCCACGCGCTGCTTCATTCCGCCCGACAGCTCGGCGGGGTAGTGGTTGCGGAAGTCGCCGAGATTCATCATCTGCAGGTAGCTGTCGACGGTGGCGTCGATCCGCGCACGCGGCACGCCCTGGGTCTCGAGGCCCCAGGCGACGTTGCCGGCCACGGTGCGCCAGGGGAAAAGCGCGAACTCCTGGAACATCATGCCGCGGT
>WNFD01003486.1_pt1 | contig 15801 bp, 16 predicted proteins | sample 5400491 | NCBI WGS metagenome assembly WNFD01 (sample SAMN13153343, study PRJNA577476) | soil metagenome | isolation source: 120 cm saprolite under Douglas fir tree site 2 hole 2 replicate 2 | place: USA:California | collected 2015-04-18 | reverse complement strand
AATTCGGGGCAATTACACGGGACCTGGATCGACGCCTCCCCCGACGTTGATGAAATGCAGACGGCGATCAACAGAATGCTCCGCGCCTCCCCATGCCCCAATATCGAAGTGGCTTGTCCCGATTGTGATGTCCCCGACCATCCCGAATGCCTCACCTGTCACGGCCGCCATAAGGTCCCGTCCGCCGAGGAGTACGCCATCCACGACTATGAAGGGCGCTGGAATCTTGGTGAGTATCCTGGTCTGGAACGCATCGCCAAATTCATGGAGTTGGTGGAGAAGGCGGAGGAGCGGGGCATTGATGCAGACGACGTGCAATCCATCCTCGATCATTTCGGCGCGGACTATATCGACACGGCCGGGGATGCCATCGAGAACCAATTCCACGGGACCTATGACACCCTGACCGAGTATGCCGAGCAGTTTGTCAAGGAATGTTATGACCTGAAAAATATCCCGGACCTGATCAAACACCACATCGATTATGAAGGCATCGGGCGGGACCTGGAATTGGGTGGGAATGTTTTCACCATCGATAAGCACCAGGGCGGCGGGGGTCTGGTTTTCTCGGCTTGCTGATTGAGAGGATTTCACCCATGACCGCCACCAAATGGAAACGAGACGGCCCGGGAGATTGGGTGGCGATATGCGATGGAGGAATCGAAGGCCGGATTGTCGAATGGGTTTGGCGCGGGGGCTCGACCTTCGCCACCACCATCACCACACCCTGGCGGCACCCCTTCTCCCTGCCCGACCGTAACACACTAACTGAGGCGATGACGGGTTTCGAGGAGTGGGTCTCTTCGGCCCAGATTATCACACAAACACAGACATGGAGGCTGAAATGAAACTTGGACAAATTCATTTTGTGTTGGAACGTGAGACCAAGGGTGCGCTCCGGTATCAGGAAGTCGATGACGCTGGCAAACCCGTCGAGCAGGCGTGGGCCAAGATCGGCACGCTCTACATCCGCAAGACCGCATTCGAGCGCGGCCAGACCCCTCCCCAACGCCTTGCCGTAACCGTGGAAGTGTTGCCATGAGGGCCCTTGAACGGAATGAACGAGATCGCTAGAACACCTCCCCCATGAACACCGCCCTTAAAATCGCCTTCCCTGCCGCCGACGCCGAAAACGCCGTCGCCGCCACCCTCGCTGCGGCCAGTTCCTCGCGCTGTGTCCTGAATGCTTTCGTCGCGGCCGGATTCCAGGAGAACTCGGCCCGGCGCCCTATTCAGAAACAGGCTGCGCACCGAAAGGCTGAGGCTGCTCGCCGACCTGATGATGGTCTACTCACGGTCGGGGATGTTGCCGTCCGTTTGCAAGTTTCGATGAAGCAGGTCCGGAATTTCGTCGATGATGGTGGCCTGCGCTATATCAATGTCGGTCGCGGCTCCAAGCACCGGACAATGAGGTTCACGCCTGCCGATGTCGAATCCTGTATTACCCAACTTGCGAAGAGGAACTCACGGCCATGTCCGTCTACCGCGATCCAAAGTCGCCGTACTACCAATACTCATTCCAAATCCGAGGTAATAGGTTTTACGGCTCGACGAAATGCACATCGCACCGGGAAGCCGAACAAGTAGAAAAGGCAGAAAAGGAAAAGGCGAAAAGACGGGTCGCGGAGCAACAATCTGCATCCACCTCCTTGCTGTTGGACCACATTATCGACAGGTATTGGGAGGAGACCGGACGATATCATATAGGAGCGGACCACACCTTCCGCGACCTGGGGCGACTGATTGATTTTTTCGGTAAGGACAAATTACTGACCGAGATCACCGATGATGACGTGGCGCGGTTAGTGGCATGGCGCCGAGGGCATCGAGTCCGCAATCGAAAACCGGAAGAGTGTTCGCTCATCTCCAATTCGACCGTGAACGTTTCAACAACTGAAGTCCTGAAAAAACTCTTCACCTGTGCGAAGAGAAAATGGAACGTTAGATTCGAGCGGGAGCCGAATTGGAAGGCGCATAGGCTCCCAACACCGACAGAACGGGTGCGGGAACTGGTCGGCGATGAAGGCGACCGGCTGGAAGCGGCGACACGGGAAGACTATCGGCCGTTCTTGGATTTCGTCCGGGAATCAGGATTGCGGCGAAATGAGTGTTTGTTCCTGCGATGGAGTGAAGTCAATTGGGGGGGCGGTCAAATAGTTAAACTCGGCAAGCACGGCAAACGAATCACTACTCCCCTCACCCCTACGATCCGCGCCATCCTCGAACCGCTGCAAGGTCATCATCCTGAGTTCGTGTTCACCTATGTCGCCCAATACACCGCGAGGGGCAAGATCAGGGGCCGCCGCTATCCCTTGACCTTGAACGGCTTGAAATATGCGTGGCAACGCCTTCGGAAAAAGGCGGGTGTTACCAACTACCGTCTTCACGACTATCGGCACGATCTAGCGACCAAATTGCTCCGAGAGACCGGCAACCTGAAACTGGTGCAACGGGCTTTGAACCACGCCGACATCAAGACGACGATCCGATATGCCCATGTGCTCGATGGTGAAGTGGCCGAGGCGATGGAGCAACTTTCCCAGGATCGGCGGGCGTTACGAAACTCCGACGAAAATCACCGGAAAAATCACAGGAATGACAAGAGGAAAACCGGGTAAGTTCTTGAGCTTGTAAGGCAAAACGGAAATACTACCCCATTTTGCTGAAAACGGGCGGGAGCCCCCTCGCCGCGCCGATGCGGCCGAATCCCGCCAGGCTGGACCGCAAGGGTCCTGAAGCGGCGCGGACATTGCCAAAAACACCGCTGCGACGCAACGCCGGAGATGCGCGCCGGCAGCTTCCCGAATGCCGAGCACAGCAGGTCGAGCTCGGCTCAGGCGAACCGCGGCCGCTCGCGCAACACGAGCCAGCCCAGCAGTCCTGCGGCCACCAGCACGACCGTCAGGGTCGTTGGCCGCGGTCCAGCCGAAGCCACGATTCTTCCACTTGAACGTGACGCTTGTGGGCCGCCTGCAAGTATCCATGTCGTTGACCGAACTCACTGGACCAGGTATAACAAAGTTATAACCTGGGTTGACCCATGAAAATCGCAATTCGCAAGTTGGGAAATTCGCATGCGGTGATCATTCCCAAGCCACTGCTGGCCGAAATCGGCGCCAAGGCCGGGGATCGCGTGGACATGGCCGTGCAAGGTGGCAAGATCTTCATTGCGCCGATCAAGAAACGTCCGCGCCAAGGATGGGCCGAGGACAGCAAGGCGGTCGCCGCGGCGGGGAACGGTCGGCTCGTGTGGCCCGAGTTCGGCAACGAAGCTGATGAGGATTTGAAGTGGTGAAGCGAGGAGAGGTGTGGCTGTCTCAGCTCGATCCAACTCGCGGCAGGGAAATCCGCAAGACTCGTCCCTGCATGATCGTTTCTCCGCCAGAGATCCACGATTTTCTCGATGTAGCGATCGTCGCCCCGATGACGACTGGCAGCCGCCCGGCAGGATTTCGCGTTCCCATCAAGTTCGCCGGTAAGAATGGCCTCGTTCTCCTCGAACAGATCCGGGCGCTCGACAAGTCGCGGCTGGTGAGACGGTTGGGATCGGCAGACTCCAAAACATTGATGGCTGCGCTGGCAATTCTGTGCGAAATGTTCGGTGAATGAGATCATAGGGTCCGGCTGGAAGCGAGTCGCTACCGTCTCGCCGAGGCCAATGCCTGTTTCCGAACTGGAGCTCGCACCTACAGATCAGAAATGGCTGAAGGAGGGATGTGCGAACTCGAGCGCATGTCCGTGCCGGTCCAAAAATCGCGGCGCAGTGCGGCCGGCAATTATGCGGCCGATTTCGGTCACGGCAACGCCCGATGCCAGCGCCGCCGCGCGAAAGGCATCGAACTTTTCGGCCGGCACCGTGCACACGACCTCGTAATCATCGCCGCCGGTCACGGCGAGTTCGCTCGCACTCGCGTCGACGGCGATGATTCGCCGGGCGGCATCGGAAAGCGGCACCTTCTCGATCTCGATTTCGGCCGACCCGCCGGAGGCGCCGCATAGCTTGGCCAGATCGCCGGCAAGCCCGTCGGAGACGTCCATGGCGGCCGACGCATAGAGGCGAAGCGGCTCGGACAACGCCAGGCGCGGCTCGGGAATGAGATATCGCGCCAGCAGATGGTCCCGCTCGTGTGGCTCTAGTCGATAGCGCGCCGCGAATCCGGGCTCGCGGCGAAGCTTCAGTCCCAGCGCCGCATCGCCGATCGTGCCGCTCACGAACACGGTGTCGCCCGGTTTGGCCCCGCTCCGGCGCACCATGCCGCCGTGCGGTACCGTGCCGAACGCGGCGATCGAAACCATCACCGGACCCGGCGTCCGGTCGGTGTCGCCGCCGAGCAGTGGGCATCCGTAGAACTGCGCGTCGGCGCGCAGCCCATCCGCGAAGCTCGCCAGCCATACGTCGGGCGTGCCGTCCGGCAGCGCGAGCGAGAGCAGGAAACCGACCGGTTTCGCGCCCTTGGCGGCAAGATCCGAGAGGTTGACGCGCAACGCCTTGCGTCCGACGGCATCGGCGGAATCCTCGGGAAAGAAATGGACGCCGCCGATGATGGCATCGGCCTTGAGCACGACATCGCAGCCGGGTGGCGGCACCAGGATCGCGGCGTCATCGGCAAGGCCGAGCGCGCCCGGATGCGATGCGAGCGGACGAAAATAACGCGCGATCAGCCGATCTTCCGGGGAACCCTCGGCCCTCTTCACCATCGCGCTTAGCCCGTCGCCCGGTCGAACTCGGCCGAACGCAATTGCCGGGCCAATACATCCAGCACCGCATTGACCATGCCGGTCTCCTCGCCGTCGAGAAACGCATTGGCGACGTCGACATATTCCGAGATGACGACGCGCGCGGGAACATCGCGGCGTTGGTCGAGCTCGAAGGCGCCCGCCCGCAGCGCGGCGCGCAGCAGGGCCTCGACCCGCTTGAGCGGCCAGCCGCCGGCGAGCGCGCGGTCGATCAGCGGGTCGAGCCGGCGCTGCTCGCGGACGAAGCCGCCGACGATCTCGCGGAAAAACGCGGCTTCGGCCGGCAGATAGGTCGAGCCCTCGACCTCGCGGCCGAGCCAGTGGCTTTCGAACTCGGCAAGGATGTCGTTGAGCGGCGTCGCCGCGATGTCCATCTGATAGAGCGCCTGCACCGCCGCCAGCCGCGCCGCCCCGCGCCGATTGGCCTTGCGCCCATGTTTCGCCGCGATTTTCGACATCCTGCTTCCTCAGCGCGACGCGAGGCGCCGCTTGATTCTCAGCATCGCGAGCGCGGCGCGCGCCGCATCGCCGCCCTTGTCCGCCTCCTCCACCCGCGCCCGCGCCCAGGCCTGCGCTTCGGTATCGACGGTGAGGATTCCGTTGCCGACCGGCAGGCTGCGCGCGACCGCGATATCCATCAGCGCCCGCGCGGATTGAATGGCAACGATGTCGAAATGGATCGTATCGCCGCGAATGACGCAGCCGAGCGCAACGACCCCGTCGTAGGGACGCTGCTGGCCTTCCGCCGCTTCGAGCGCCATCGCGATCGCGGCGGGAATTTCCAGCGAGCCCGGCACGCTGACGCGGTCGAAGGCGACGCCTTCCGCCTCGAGCACGCGGCGAGCGCCCGCGAGCAGCGCATCGGCGATATCGTCGTAGAACCGCGCCTCGACGACGAGAATGCGCGATCCGGCGACATCGCCCTCTTCGCCCCTGTCGGCTCTGCGCGGCTCGGCCATTCACGCCTCCGAAAAAATTAGCGTAGGTGCATCTTAGCGCGTTTCCATCAAACGCGCGGCGTAGCGCGCCATCGGGTCGACCTCGAGATTGAGCGCGTCGCCTTGGCGGTTGGCGCCGAGTGTGGTCGCTTGCAGCGTGTGGGGAATGATGAGAACGCCGAACGTGTTCCCATCGACTTCGTTGACGGTGAGCGAAGTGCCGTCGAGCGCGACCGAGCCCTTGGGCGCGATGAACCGCGCCAATGCCGCCGGCGTGGCCAGCGTGAACCGGGCCATGTCGGGCAGATCTTCGCGCGCGAGCACCTCGGCAATGCCGTCGACATGGCCGCTGACGAGATGACCGCCCAGCTCATCTCCCATTCTCAGCGCGCGCTCCAGATTGATCCGCGTGCCCTCGCGCCAGTTTCCGGCCGTGGTGACGGCGAGCGTCTCTGCCGCGGCGTCCACCGCGAACCAGGTGCGGCCATCCCGCACCCCGACTTCCACCGCGGTCAGGCAGATGCCCGCACAGGCGATCGACGCCCCGAGCGCGATCGAGGCGCGATCGTAGGCGCAGCCGATCGTCACCCGGCGCAGCCCTTCGGCGCGCGGCGTGACGGCGAGCACTTCGCCGATATCGGTGACGATGCCGGTGAACAAAGCTCAGGCCCGCACGAAAGTTTCCAAACGATCCGGTCCGACGAATTCGACGCCGATCGACTTGAATCGCTGCGAGCGCGCCAGGACGGATATCGGGATTCCTTCGAGCGCGTCGATGCCCTCGGGGCCGATGCTCGCGCTCGCCTGGAACAACGCGACTTCGTCCACGAGATCGCTGGCAATCATCGCGGCGGCGAGGATCGGGCCGCCCTCGACCAGGAGCCGGGTGATGCCTCGGGCGGCGAGGAGGCGCAACGCCGCGCCTAGATCGAGCCGGCCGGGCGCCGAGATCTCGACCTGCGTCACTTCGGCTCCGCGGGCGCGCAGCGCATCTTCCCGGCCGGGAGATGCGGAAGCAGCCGTAAGTACCCACAGCGGCGCTTCCTTGGTGCTCGCAACCAAGCGGCCACCGAGAGGTAGCCGCAAGGAAGCGTCGAACACGACGCGCACCGGCGAGCGGGCGGCCATTCCGGGCAGCCGGCAGGTGAGCAAAGGATCATCGGCGAGCACGGTTCCGATCCCCACCACGATGGCGTCGTTCATCGCGCGCAGGAGATGCACGCGGGCGCGGGCGCGCTCCCCGCTGATGGCGGCCGGCCGCCGCCCCGCAAGGCCGGCCTTGCCGTCCGCGGAGATCGCGAGCTTGAGCGTGACCTCGGGTCTCTGCTCGCGCATGCGGCGGATGTGGCCCGCATGGGCCTGCGCGGCTTCGGCCGCGCCGGTCCCGGTCCTCACGGCAACGCCGGCAGCCTCGAGACGCGCATGCCCCCTGCCGGCAACCTCCGGATTCGGATCCTCGAGGGCCGAGACCACCGTCGAAATCCCCGCGGCGACGATTGCGTCGGCGCAAGGCGGGCTCTTGCCGTGGTGCGAGCACGGCTCGAGCGTGACATAGAGCGTGGCGCCCCGCGCCAAAGTCCCCGCGTGCGCCAGCGCCTCGGTTTCGGCGTGAGGCCGGCCGCCGGGCTGGGTCCAACCCCGTCCGACGACGAGCGGCCCGCTCGGGCCATGCCGTACGATGATCGCTCCGACGGCGGGATTGGGCCAGACGTTGCCGAGCCCGCGGCGCCCCAGCGCGAGCGCCGAGCTCATGAACCGCGCGTCCTCGGCGAAATCGGAAACCATCGCCTGGGCGGCGGCACTCATTTGTGCTCGTGCGCGGGCGCCCGGACCTGCTCGTCGGCGCTCAGCTCTCCCAGCACCGCCTGGAAATCCTTGGGTTCGCGGAAGTTGCGGTAGACGGAGGCAAACCGCACATAGGCGACGTCGTCGAGCCCGCGCAGATGCTCCATCACGGTCTCGCCGATCGTCTCCGAGCTCACCTCGTTTTCGCCGAGGCTTTCCAGCTCGCGGACGATTTTCGAGACCATCTGCTCGACGCGCTCGGGATCGACCGGCCGCTTGCGCAGCGCGATCTGAACCGAGCGCATCAGCTTGTCGCGGTCGAACGGCACGCGCCGGCCATTGCGCTTGATCACCACCAGCTCGCGCAATTGCACGCGTTCGAACGTGGTGAAGCGGAAGTTGCAGGCGAGGCAGACCCGCCGCCTCCGGATCGCCGCGGAATCCTCGGTCGGACGCGAATCCTTGACCTGGGTATCGAGGCTCCCGCAGTTCGGACAGCGCATGCTCGCAACTCAGACGTTGTAGATCGGGAATCGAGCGACCAGCCGCTTCACCTTGTCCCGCACCGCCGCTTCCGTGACTACGTCCTCGGCGGCGCCGCTGCGGGAAAGCGCATCGAGCACTTCGGCGATCAGCTCTCCGACCTGCCGGAACTCGGCGACGCCGAAACCGCGGCTGGTGCCCGCAGGGGTGCCGATGCGAATGCCGGAAGTGATCGTCGGCTTCTCGGGGTCGAACGGGATGCCGTTCTTGTTGCAGGTGATATGCGCACGGCCGAGCGCGGCCTCCGCCACCTTGCCGGTCAGGCGCTTGGGGCGAAGATCGACCAGCATGAGGTGCGTGTCGGTCCCGCCCGAGACGATGTCGAGCCCCCGCGACTTCAGGATTTCGGCCAGCGCCTTGGCGTTCTCGAGCACCGCTTTGGCATAGGACCGGAACGAAGGCCGCAGCGCCTCGCCGAAGGCCACCGCCTTGGCGGCGATCACGTGCATCAGCGGTCCGCCTTGCGAGCCCGGGAACACCGCGGAGTTGATTTTTCGCGCCAATTCCTCGTCGTTGGTCAGCACGAAACCGCCGCGGGGTCCGCGCAAGGTCTTGTGCGTCGTCGAGGTCACGACGTGCGCATGCGGGAACGGGCTCGGATGGGCACCGCCCGCCACCAGGCCGGCAAAATGCGCCATGTCGACCATGAGCAGCGCGCCGACGCTGTCCGCGATCTCTCGGAACCGGCGGAAATCGATGATGCGGGGGTAAGCCGAGCCGCCGGTGACGATCACTTTCGGCTTGTGCTCGTGCGCGAGGCGCTCGACCTCCTCGAAGTCGATGCGCTGGTCCTGCCGGCGCACCCTATAGGGCACGACGTGGAACCACTTGCCCGACAGATTGACCGGCGAGCCGTGGGTCAGGTGCCCGCCGGCGGCGAGGTTGAGGCCCATGAAGGTATCGCCCGGCTGCATCATCGCCATGAACGCCGCTTGGTTGGCCTGCGCGCCCGAGTGAGGCTGCACGTTGGCAAAGGCACAGCCGAACAATCTGGTGCTGCGCTCGATGGCGAGTTGTTCCGCGATGTCGACGAACTGGCAGCCGCCGTAGTAGCGTCGGCCCGGATAGCCTTCCGCATATTTGTTGGTGAGCACCGAGCCCTGTGCTTCGAGCACGGCACGGCTGACGATGTTCTCCGAGGCGATCAGCTCGATCTCGTCGCGCTGGCGGCCGAGCTCGAGCCGGATCGCCTCCGCGATCTCGGGATCGGCCTCTGCGAGCGGCGCCTTGAAAAATGTATCGGCATCGGCGGAAACGGCGGCGGCATCCCGGGCGGACATCAGGCCTCCTTGCGACAGTCGGCAATAAGGGAGCGGCGGCCGTGGCGTGGCCCCGCCCGACCGGCTTTTGGCGCGCTTTGCCGAGATTTGCGCGCCCGAAAAAGATCAGCTCGATTTCACCCGGGCTCTCTCGGTCATCTCCGAACCGGCCGAGGCACGGTTCGGGGATATGCCGTCACGAGACCGACGCTGCCGCAAGCGCACCCTGGCGATATCACATTGGCCCCGGACCGCCAAGCTCTGGGATGGCGGAACCCCACGTCTTCTACATCTAGGGTTCGGCGGCGGCCCGGCCGGACCCGGACCGGGGCCGTTGGAGCGGCAATCGTCGGCGCTCAGCGGGCGCCGACGGGGGGCGGAACAGGATCGGCGCGCGTGGCGTAGGCTCCGAGGCCGTCGCGGTTGTAGATGTCCTCGCGGAACTGCACGACCCCGTCCGCGGTCGCCCAGGCGGTGACGTAGACCCAGTGCAGCGGAATCGCCGGTGCGAGCCGGGCATCCTTGCGCTCCCCGGTACGGATCGCCTGATCGGTTTCCCGTCGCGACCAGCTCGGCGTGGTCGCCAGCAGCCAATTCACCAGTTCGCGGACGTTCTGGACCCGCACGCAACCGGAAGAATGAAACCGGAAATCCTCGCCGAACAAATTCTTGAACGGCGTGTCGTGCATGTAGACTTCGTGCGAATTGGGAAAATTGATGCGGATGGAGCCGAGCGAATTGAAATCGCCCGGATCCTGCTTGAACCGGTAGCTCATCGCCCGTTCGGAATACCAGTTGATCTGCTGCGCGGGCAGCTCGCGGCCGTGCGGATCGAAGATGCGGATCCGGTTCTTGGCCAGATAGTCGGGCTCCGCCTGCATCTTCGGGATCAGGTCGCGGCGCACGATCGACACCGGCACCGTCCAGTACGGATTGAAATTGATCTCGACGATCTTGCTCTGGATCTCGGGCGAGGGCCGATCGGGCTTGCCGACCACCGCGGTGTAACGGGACACCACGGTGTCGTTCTCCACGGCCTCGATCTGAGCGGCCGGGATGTTGCACACCACAAAGCGATTGCCGACCGCCCCGAATGCGCGCAGGCGCGCCAAATTGGTCTTGAGCTGGCTGATCCGGACTGACGCCGGCACGTTGACGGAACGAAACGTCTGCTCGCGCATGACGCCATCGACGTTGAGGCCGTGGCGGGCCTGAAACCGCCGCACCGCCGCTTCCACATGGGAATCATATAAGTCATCGATGCCGTCGGCACCGAGATCGCCGACGGCGGCGAGGCGCCGCCGCAAATCGGCGACGTTTCGATGGCGCATGCCAAGCCGCATGGGATCGACCGGCTCGACCTCCGGCCAGCCGCCGCCGGACAAGATCGCCTCATATCGCCCGATCGCAGCCTCGGTCGCCTGGACCGTTGCCGGCGAAAGCGTCGGCAGGGACGGGTCGGGCATCGGCATCGCGCGCGCGACCGAAGCGAAGCCCGGGTCGAGATGGCCGCCCTGGTTCTGCTGGGTCAGGGCCCGGAGCATGGCGTCTTCCGCGACGGCGCGCCGGGCGGAGAGACCGAGGCCGGCGATGCCCGCAGCGGCGCCCTGCACGCATGCTCGCAGCAGCTTGCGCCGATCGAGATCCGTCGAGTTTTGATTGCGCGGCTTTGCCATGAGGAGCCGATTCGATCGTCCTTCCCTACAGCCCGCTTACCACGGCGGCGCGGCCGGCCTCAATGACGTCGGTCCTTAATCCGTCCTTTTGGAGATAAAGCCGGCGAGCCGCGGGGCCGCGCACGCCGCTGGATGGCAAACGCCTGCCATTGCGAGGCTTGCTGACACGGCACAGGCGCGCGGCACGCGAGCCGGCGCCGTTCAAACGCAACGGGGCGCCGCAAGGGCGGCCCCGCCTGTCTCGGTCGTGGTCCCCTCCCCCGGGCGTCACAACCGATAGAGAATCTGGTCGGTCCAGAACCGCTCGAGCCGCTGCAGCGCCTTGTTGAGCCCGGTGAACTCGTCGGGCGAGATGCCGCCGACCTGCTCGACCGTGCGCACGTGCTTCTCGTACAGCGAGCTGACGATCTCGCGCACGTCGCGGCCCTTCTGGGTGAGCTTGATGCGCACCGAGCGCCGGTCGACGCGCGAGCGTTGATGATCCAGGAAGCCCATTTCGACGAGCTTCTTGAGGTTGTACGACACGTTGGAGCCGAGATAATAGCCGCGCGTGCGCAGCTCGCCCGCGGTCAGCTCCTTGTCGCCGATGTTGAACAGCAGCAGCGCCTGGACCGCGTTGATGTCGGCGCGACCGCGGCGGTCGAACTCGTCCTTGATGACGTCGAGCAGCCGCCGATGCAATCGCTCGACCAAGGTCAAGGCCTCGAGATAGAGCGGCTGAATTTGTTCGAAGCGCGCCTGACGATCGACGCTCTCCGCCGCGTTCGCTAGAGGTTTCATTTTGACGCCCTGCATGATGTTGATGTTTTTCATGCCGGACGAGGCCCTGCTCCTCGTCCACGCCGGGCAACCTAGCGCAGATGCTCTAAGGTCGGCTTAAATTGTAGCATAAAGATTAGGTTTATCGATCACGGTGAACGTTCGATTGACCGCGGGTCAAAACATTTAGCTGGTCAGCTTTCGTTCACTCTGATGTCGCCGCGTTGTGCCGGGGCTCATTTACGCACTTACGAAGATAAACCGCGTTCCCCGCCTGCTAAACCAATCGCGGTCGCCCGGCTTCCCCCAGCGCGCATTCCAATGCGGCACGATCCCAATGCCCTAGCTTCGCGGCGGCCTCGTACGTGCTCTGCAAGAATTCCATCAACTCACCCTCGGGGTCCGGCGAAGTGCGCACGGCATCGTAAGGCAGGATGAATTCGCCCAGTTCCCTGGAGAAGAATGCCTGTTCCGGGCGTACCGCGGCGGAGGCAAAGCCCTGCGGCGCGGGATAGGCGTAGGAATAGAACGCCGCATATTCCACCGGCCCGCCGCCACCCGGCCAGAACCCGGCGCTCGACACCTCGTGCGAATATGCTTCGCGTGCGACCGCGTCCGGCAGATGCGGCACGCCGCCGGGATGGGGCGGCGCCGGCCTTCCGGAAAACCGCGTGACCGCCAGATCGAAGCTGCCCCAGAAGAAATGCACCGGGCTCGCCTTGCCGAGAAATCCGGTGCGGAAACGTGTCAGCACCTGATGCGTCGAGAACAACACGCGCCAGAAACGCGTGACGTAATCGCGATCGTAAGCGGCGTGGGTGCGGTCCTGATCGAACGGAATGCTGTCGGCGATCTCGCACGGCATCGTCGTGATTCGCACGTCGAGCCCGAGCTCGATCATCGCCGCGAACAGCTCGGTATGGAATTGGGCGACCGGCATCGGCGCGAGCAGGAGTCGGCGCAAATCTCCATCGCTCGTCCGCACCAACAGCACGTGATCGATGAAGTCGAAATCGATCTGGAACGCGCGTTCGCGATAGGGAATGGGCGAGGTCGTCAGGCCACGCGCGGTCACATACAGCACCACGTGCCAGGAATGGTTCAGCCACGGCGTCTGCATCAGCCGTATCTTGCCGACGATCTGCATCCACAGATGCAGCGTGTCGCGCGTGTCTTTCCAAGCCGCATAGGGCAACTCGGGCCAATTGTTCACGTCTTGGGATGGCGGCATCATCGCCTCGTTCGCGTTGGCTGGCTGGTGACGGCCAAATTCAAATCCCTTTCGCCATTCACCGGACCCCGCAGTGTACGGCCTCAGTGAACTGGCGCGAAGGAGCGACGTAGGGCCAAGGCGAGGCTTTGCCGGCTTTGAGCTTGGAGCTCATCGACCATCTCGGGATCTGGCGCTCCCTCCTCGTCCGCACCGACCTCAATGCTCGGCGCCCGGCGCCGCCGCGGCGGGCGGCCGCTTCATCATCATGGTGCCCAGGCTGACCAGGACGAACAGCACGGTCAGCGCCAGAAACACGTCCGAGAACGCCATCACGACGCCCTCGCGATGCGTCATCGCGAACAATTGCTTGAGCGCCATCATCTTGGCGTCGGCACCGTGGCCCTGGAAGCGCGAGGCGAGATTGTCGAGCGTCTCAAGCGCCGGCCGATAGGCCGAATTGAGCGCCTCGTGCAGCCGCGCGAGATGCAAGTCGGTGCGGTCGTTGAGGAACGTGTAGATCGCGGCAAGCCCCACCGCGCCGCCCAGGTTGCGCATCAGATTGTAGAGTCCCGATGCGTTCTTGACCCGCTCCGGCGGCAGCGTGCCGAGCGCGATATTGTTGATCGGGATGATCGCAAACATCAGGCCGACGCCGCGAAAGATCTGCGGCCACAGCAGCTCCCAGAAATCCCAGTCCCTGGTGACATATGTCATCCACCAGGTTCCGATCGCGAAGCAGGAGAACCCGAACATCAGCATGAGGCGCTGGTCGACTTTCGCGACCATCCGGCCGGCAATGGGAGCCGTCAGGAACATCGCGAGCCCGGACACGAACATGGTCTCGCCGATCATCAGCGCGTCGTAGCCGCGCACGCGGCCGAGAAAGAGCGGATAGACCAGGGTCAGCCCATAAAGGCCGATGCCGAGAACGAAGGAGAACAACGAGCCCAGCGCGAAATTGCGGTTCGAGTAGCTCCGCAGGTCGACGATCGGCTGCTCGGCGCTGAGCACCCGGGCGAAGAATGCGACGGCGGAGATCGCCGAAATCCAGGCGAACGTCAGGATCGTATCGTCATCGAACCAATCGTACCGCGGCCCGTCTTCGAGCACGTATTCGAGCGAGCCGAGAAAGCCTGCCATCGCGACGAGCCCGATCCAATCGAAATGCTTGAACAAGGCCAAATCCGGTTTGTCGAAATCGATCAGCACCAGCGTCGCCAGCGTCACCGCGATCCCCGGCACGATGTTGACGAAGAACAGCCAGTGCCACGATAGGGCATCGGTCAGATAGCCGCCCACGGTCGGCCCGATGGTCGGCGCCAGGGTGGCGACCAGCCCGATCACCGGCGCGATCAGCGTTATTCTCGACCGTGGAAACACGATGTAGGCGGTCGCGAACACCGTCGGGATCATGCCGCCGCCGATGAAGCCCTGGACGGCCCGCCACAGAATCATCTCGTTGATGCTCGAGGCCGTCCCGCACAGGAAACTCGCCGCCGTGAATCCGCCGGCGGAAATCGCGAAGACGACCCGGGTGCCGAGCGCCCGCGACAGATAGCCGGACAACGGAATCATGATGACTTCGGCGATCAGATAGGCGGTCTGCACCCAGGGGATCTCGTCGGCGCTGGCGGCAAGCCCTGCCTGGATCTCGGTCAGCGACGCCGAGACGATCTGGATGTCGAGGATCGCCATGAACATCCCGAACACCATTGCCAGGAAGGCCAGAAGGCGACGGGGCTCGATGCGATCCGCATCGGCCGGCGCGGCCGGCGCCGCCCTGGGCGGGGCCGGGAACGAAGCGGTCGGAACGCGGGCATCGGCCATGGCTTGCCCCGATGACGATTCGTCGCCGATTCAGCGCGCGGCGAGTGATCGGTTGCCGCTGGCGGTGCCGGACCTGGTATCGACGCTGACCACGACCGACATGCCCGGCCGCAGCAGCCCTTCCCGCGCGACCTGCGCCGGCACGCGTATCCTGACCGCCACGCGCTGCACGATCTTGGTAAAATTACCGGTGGCATTGTCGGGCGGCAGCAGCGAGAACACCGAACCCGAGGCCGGCGCGAAACTCACGACCGAGCCCTCGAGCCGCTGATCCGGCAAGGCGTCGACACCGATCTGGACGATCTGGCCGGGCTGCAGTCGCGAGACCTGCGTCTCCTTGAAATTCGCGTCGATATAAACTTCATCGAGCGGAACCAGGCTGGCGAGCCGCTGCCCCGGCTGCACGTAGTCGCCGGTCTGCACCGCGCGATTGCCGACCACGCCGTCGAAGGGAGCGCGGATGACCGCGAACGACAGGTCCCGTTCGGCTTTGGCGAGCGAGGTCTCGAGCTCCTTGAGCGTGCGCGCCGCCTCCTGCTGCTGACCCTTCAACACCTCGACATTGGCGACCGCCGATTGCAGCTGCGCCTTGGCGCTCGCCACTGCCGCGATCGTTTGATCGCGGTCGGCCTGGGCCTGTTCGAGTTTCTGGCGGCTGGCGAACTCCCTGGCCGCCAAGGCCTGCTGCCGGTCGAGTTCGAGTTGCGCGCGCGTGGCCCCTGCCTGCGCCGAAGCGAGCTGCGCCCTGGCCTGATCGACCGCGGCCTGCTGGGCCACGGTCTGTTGCCCGATGCGCTCGATCGTCGCCTTCTGCGTCGCGACCTTGTCGCGCGCCGCGTCGACCGCAAGCTGGTAGTCGCCTTCGTCGATCGTCGCGATCACGTCGCCGGCGCGTATGCGTTGGTTGTCCTCGACCAAGATCGTCGCGATGTATCCCGGGATCTTTGCAGCGAGCGTCGCCGTATGGGCGCCCACATAAGCGTCGTCGGTCGAGACCAGGAACCGGCCGACCGTCCACCAATGGCTGCCGAAATAGCCCGCGACGGCAAGGGCCGCGAGAACAG
>WNFD01010278.1_pt1 | contig 15808 bp, 11 predicted proteins | sample 5400491 | NCBI WGS metagenome assembly WNFD01 (sample SAMN13153343, study PRJNA577476) | soil metagenome | isolation source: 120 cm saprolite under Douglas fir tree site 2 hole 2 replicate 2 | place: USA:California | collected 2015-04-18 | reverse complement strand
AATGGAAATGCTCAGGCGTGCTTCTCTTGGGCAGGTCCTTGCGGGGCGGGCGGCGGCTGAACGTCGCTCTTATAGCCGCAATCCTCTTTCGCGCACGAACGCGTCGTCCCTTTCTTCGTCGTCTTCTCAAGCAAGTAAGGTGCCCCGCATTGCGGGCAGGGCTCAGTCACGGGCTTGTCCCAATAAACGATTTCGCACTTCGGATATTCCGAACAACCGTAGAACGATTTGCCGCGCTTAGTTTTCTTAACCAGCAGTTCGCCTTTGCATCCCGGCCGCGGACACGCGATGCCGGTCGTCTCGCGCTTGATGTATTTACACTTCGGATAGTTCGAGCACGAGATGAACTCGCCGTAGCGTCCCCAGCGCTTCACCAGTTGCGCCCCATCCACCGGACACTTCTCGTCAATCGGCTCTGGTGGTTTCGAGACCGCCCCGCTCTTGGAAATCTTCCGAATGTTGCGGCATTCCGGATAGCCGCTGCATCCATAGAATGGTCCAAACCGGCCGCGCTTTAGCTGCATCTGCTTGCCGCAAAGCTCGCACGCCTCAACCTCTTCCGCTTCCGATCCATCAGCCGAAGCCGGCGTCGAACCCGGGGCCCCATCCGCAGCTGCAACCGGCTCCGCATCGCGCGTCGCGCCGCAATTTGAACACTTAAGATATTTGCCGAAGCGCCCGAGCTTTTGCACCATTCCCGCTGTGCCACACTTCAAACACACTTCCTCGGTTGGGGTTTCCTTGTTCTTGATTTCCTTGGCGTACTTCTGGAATTGATCCAGGTCCTTGCTGAACTTGCCGTAGAATTCCCTGAGCGCGTCGGTCCATTTCAGTTTGCCGTCTTCGATTTCATCCAGCTCCGCTTCCATTCTGGCGGTGTAAGTTTCATTGAAGAGGTCGTCGAACCCGCCGTCAATGAGCACATCGTTTACCGTCTTGCCGAGCGCGCTGGGATGAAAGCGTCCTTCCTTCTTTTCGACGTACTCGCGATCCTGGATCGTGGTCATGATCGCCGCATAAGTCGACGGCCGGCCAATGCCCTTCTCTTCCAGAGCTTTCACCAGCGTCGCTTCTGTGTAACGCGGCGGCGGTTCAGTGAAATGCTGTTCCGGATCGATCTTGTTGAGCGCCAGCGTCTCGCCCTTCGCGACCAGCGGCAGAGTCCGTTCGTCTTCTTCATCGGCCGGTTTTTCATCGCGACCTTCCTGGTAAACTTTCAGGAAGCCGTCAAACTTCAAAACCGACCCGGTTGCGCGAAAGACAAATCGTCCGGCCTGAATATCGATCGTGGTTTGATCAAAGAGCGCGGGCATCATCTGTGACGCGACGAAGCGCTGCCAGATGAGCCGGTACAGTTTCAACTCTTCAGGCTTGAGATATTTCGCGAGCGCGTCCGGCGTGCGCGAAACCTCGCTCGGCCGAATCGCTTCGTGCGCATCCTGCGCGTCCTTCTTCGAACGGTAATGCACCGCTTTTTCGGGCAGATAGTTCGCACCGTATTGATTCTCGATGAACCCGCGCACTTCACCGAGCGCGGCCTCGCCTACGCGCGTTGAGTCGGTGCGCATGTAAGTGATGAGGCCGACCCCGCCTTCCTCGCCAATCTCGATACTGCCTTCGTACAAACGCTGCGCCAGCATCATCGTCTTCTTGACCGAAAAACCGAGCTTGCGCGCGGCTTCCTGTTGCAGCTTCGAAGTAATAAACGGCGGGACTGGGTTGCGCTTGCGCTCTTTCGTCGTGACTTCACTGACAACGAACTTCTGCTTTCCGGCTTCGGCTACCAGCTCCTTCGCCTGCGCGTCGTTGCCGATCAGGATTTCCGTTTTCTTCAGATCCTGATCAAAGCTGCCGGTCTTGACCGTCTGCTCGCCAACTTTCAACAGCCGCGCGTCGAACGCCGGCGGTTGCTGGCCGGCGAGATTCGCCCCGATCGTCCAATACTCAGTCTTGACGAACGCTTCGATCTCTCGCTCGCGCTCAACCACCATGCGGAGCGCCACCGATTGCACCCGACCGGCGCTCAAACGCCCGCCGATGGTCTTGCAAAGCAAAGGCGAAACCTTGTAACCCACGAGTCGATCAAGCACGCGCCGCGCTTGTTGCGCGTCAACCAGGTTTCCGTCGATCTGTTTCGGATGCTCAAAGGCTGCCTGCACTGCGCGTTTGGTAATTTCATTGAACATCACGCGAAAGGATGGTACGGCTGGTTTCTTGGGAACGATCTCCTCGGCCAGGTGCTGGCAGATCGCTTCGCCTTCGCGATCCGGGTCAGCGGCAAGATAGATCGCGTCGGCGGTCTTCGCAGTCTTCTTCAGATCCGCAACGATCTTCTTGTTGTTACGCTTCCTGGTGTCGGGAATGATTTCGTAATGCGGCTCGAAATTATTCTGGATGTCGACGCCCAGGTCTTTCGAAGGCAGATCCTTGATATGCCCGATCGAGGCCATCACGATGAAGTCCTTGCCGAGATATTTATTGATCGTTTTCGCCTTGGCGGGCGATTCGACTATGACTAAGTTCTTTGTCATTGCTTATCAAGTCCAGTCACGCACTGATGAATGTTCGATGACCGGGGGTTGCTTCCAAACCAATTGCCTGAGGTTTTCAGGAGGCGGGCTTGAAAATAGCACTAACACCGCCTCAAAAGCCAAACAGCCTCCGGAGACTGGAGATTTGCTCGCCTTATTTCGAAGCCCGGAGCCCGGTCGATTTGTGTGCGTTGCGGGCCGGATGCTGGCGCTCCAGCTTACATCTTCCGCACAAAACACATTCCCGGCAGGGCGCGAATCAGCTCGCGCATTTCCAGTGCGAGCAGCGCGCTTGTCAATTGAGTGATCGAAAGCTTCGTGCCTTCCGCGAGCGCATCGATCTGCACGGGCGTGTCAGTCGCGAGTAGCTTGAACACAGCCCGCTCGTGCTCTGTTAAGTCACGCGGCGAGAGCGCGAGCTGATCGACCAGCTCGCCTTTCTTTCGTGATTTCCTGCTGGGCGGCGGCAGCAACTGCGCCGCGATCTCGGGCGGCAACTCGCCCGCAACGTCCTGCCATTGCTGCACCAGCTTTGCGCCCGCTCCTTTAATAAGATAGTTTGTGCCGAATGAGTTTCGCGAAGTGATGTTGCCAGGCACAGCGAAGACTTCTCGATTCTGTTCCATAGCCAGCCGTGCGGTGATCAGCGAGCCGGAATTCTCGGCCGCTTCAATCACGACGACGCCCAAACTCAATCCGCTGATCACGCGATTGCGATACGGAAAGTTTTCCGAGACTGGTGGCGTGCCAAGCGGAAACTGCGTCACCAACGCACCCGCATGATTCAGAATCTCGTCGACGAGTTTCTTGTGGTCCCGCGGGTACACCTGATCCAGCCCGGTGCCCATCACCGCCACTGTTCGTCCGCCGGCCTCCAGCGCGCCGCGGTGCGCTGCCGCATCAATGCCCCGCGCCAGTCCGGAAATAATCGTCACGCCGCGCCGCGCCAACTCGCGCGACAACATCAGCGCCGCATTCTGGCCGTAAGTCGAACAACGCCGGGAGCCGACAATTGCGACACACGGTCGCTCCAAACATTCCGACCATGCTCCTTTCACATAAAGAACGACCGGCGGATCGTATGTCTCGCGCAGCAAGGTCGGATAGACTCCGTCGTCGAGCACCAGAATATCGCCGCCGAGTTTGCGCACCCTTTCAATTTCGGTTTCCGCGCGTTCATGCAATTCACGAGAGACCAGGCTCTCCACCGTTTCCAGCGGCAATCTCAGCAAGGCAAGTTCACGCCGTGGCGCATCGAAGATCGCTTCCGCCGAGCCGAAGTGTTCCAGCAAACGCGCAGTGACGCGCGAGCCAACGCCGGGAGTCATGTTCAGCGCAATCCAATCTTTCATCGTTAGCAGTCAGCGGTGAGCAGAACGCATTTCATCGGCAGGAGACTCGATCTGTCGTTGTTTGTGAGGGCAAGGGAATAACACTTCGACAAAGAACCGTCAAGCGAGTCTGATTAGCAAGTTTTGTATCAAGGATTGGAAGTCGGCAAGCAATATTCTGGCAGAAACAGGCAAGTCTTTTTCCTGCCTACTGCTTCCTGCTTTTACCCCGTGAGATACAGCCTTCGAGCGATGCGGAGGCCAAAGTAATTATCTCGCGGGTTGAACCGCTCACTGTCGAAGTGGCGGAGGCGTGTAGGAATCGAACCTACCTGAGCCTGCTCTCGCAGTCTCACTAACGGTTTTGAAGACCGCGCCGTTCACCAGAACAGATGCGCCTCCGCAATTTAAAATTTCAATTCTCGAGTCTGGAACTCTTCGAGTTGGGTCGCTGCCAGAGGATAAAGACCCTACGCGTCGTCTCTATCGTGAGTCAAGCTCCAGACACACCGTCCCATCGGGGGCACACTTGATATTCGCTAATCATTTCCGCTAAACTCGCAAGTCGAACGAACGTTCGAACGGCAAGTCAACATCGCGTGCGGTAGCGGGTTTCAATGATTAATTTTCAAACATCCCCGGATCAATACAAACACTGGAAGCTGTCTGTGGACGGCGCCGTCGCGAAACTCTCGATGGACGTGCAGGAAGACCGGACGATCGCCGAAGGCTACAAGCTCAAACTCAATTCCTATGACCTCGGGGTGGACATTGAATTGGCTGACGCGATCCAGAGAATCCGTTTTGAACATCCGGAAGTGCGGGCCGTCGTGATCACAAGTCTCAAGCCGCGCATCTTCTGCGCGGGCGCCAACATTTACATGCTGGGCACATCGTCGCACGCGTTCAAAGTCAACTTCTGCAAGTTCACAAACGAAACGCGCTGCGCGATCGAAGATGACTCGCGACACTCGGGCCGGCGCTACATTGCCGCGCTGAATGGGACGGCGTCCGGTGGCGGATACGAACTCGCGATCGCCTGCGATGAAATTTACCTGGTCGACGATGGCAACTCAGCCGTTTCCCTTCCCGAGGTTCCTTTGCTCGGCGTTTTGCCGGGAACCGGAGGCCTGACACGCTTAGTCGACAAAAGAAAGGTGCGTCGCGATCGTGCGGATGTCTTTTCAACGCTCGCCGAAGGATTGAAGGGCAAGCGCGCGACCGAATGGGGATTGATCGACGATTCGTTTCCGACGAGCAAGTTTCGGGAAGCAGTCGATGCGCGAGTAGCGCAAGTTGTTAACTTGCGTTCTGATGACGATGCTTCCTTCCCCTCTCCCCTCTGGGAGAGGGGTCAGGGGAGAGGGTCTGAAGACGCTAATCCCTCCCCTTTTGTTCACCTCCCAGAGGGAGGGGAGAAGAGCGGCATCGAGCTTAATCCTCTGGATTTCGAATCGACCGCCGATACTCTTGAATACAAATACCTCACCCTGAAGCTGCATCGCGAAAAGCGTTACGCCGATCTAACCGTGCGCGGACCTGAATCCGATTTACCAGACACGCCGGAAGAAATTCAGAAGCTCGGCGACAGTTATTGGCCGTTGCGTGCTTTCCGCGAACTGGATGATCTGCTGCTGCATCTGCGCGTCAATGAGCCGGAAATTGGATTGGTTTGCCTCCGGACTGAAGGCGATATCAATAACGTGCTGGCAGTTGATAAGACTCTCGCCACGAATCGCGACCACTGGCTGATCCGCGAAATCATTTTGCACATGGGCCGCGTGCTACGCCGGCTGGATCTCACCGCAAAGAGTTTCTTTGCGATCATCGAGCCCGGCAGTTGCTTCGCAGGAAGTCTGTTGGAACTGGCATTGTCGGCGGATCGGACTTACATGCTGAACGATCCGGATCAGAAAATTGAGATTGCGACGAGCGAACTCAACGCCGGCGCGCTGCCGATGAGCAATGGCCTGATGCGTCTGCAATCGCGCTTCCTGGCCGCACCGGACAGAGTTGACGAAATGCTCGCCCACCAAGGTCGGTTCGACACGGAAGGCGCGGATGAAGCCGGCCTGGTCACGTTCGCGCCGGACGATCTCGACTGGGAAGATGAGATTCGGCTGGCGATTGAAGAGCGAACTTCGCTTTCGCCCGACGCTTTGACGGGCATGGAAGCGTCGCTTCGCTTTGCCGGCCCGGAAACAATGGACACGAAGATCTTTGGCCGCCTGACCGCATGGCAGAATTGGATCTTTCAAAGGCCGAACGCTGTCGGCCCGCGAGGTGCTCTGACGAATTACGGCAAGCCGACACAGGCGCAGTTTGATTACAAAAGGACGTAACCACGGATGAACACGGATTTACACAGATAAGAAAAACATCTTGTCCGTGTGAATCTGTGTTTATCTGTGGCTGAATTAAGAATCATGAATCTTTACGATCGCATTCCTAACAACGTAAATCTTTCCGAAGACAAACGCCTCCAGCGCGCATTGGAAAAGTGGCTGCCGAACTATCTCGACTGGTGGCACGACATGGGGCCGGATGGATTTCAGGACAAAGACGTTTGGCTGCGCACGGCGGTCGATGTCGGCTCGGAAGGCTGGGCGCATTTTGATTACGTGAAGATGCCTGATTACCGCTGGGGCATCTTTCTTGAGCCGGCTCAGCCTGATGCGAAGGTTGGCTTCGGTGATAGCTTCGGCGCACCGGCTTATCAGGAAGTGCCCGGCGAATTTCGCAACTCCCTCCGCCGCATCATCGTCACGCAGGGCGACACTGAGCCAGCTTCGGTCGAGCAACAGCGCCTGCTCGGTCACACCTGCCCGCGCATCCTTGAAGCCTTTAATCAACCGTGCGATGACTGGCTGAACTTTTTCGCGTTCACGATGTTCACCGATCGCGATGGCAAGTATCAGCTCTCGGCTTTGGCTGAATCAGGATTCGAACCCCTCGCGCGCACCTGCAAGTTCATGTTGACCGAGGAAGCGCATCACATGTTTGTTGGCGACACGGGCCTGAGCCGGGTGGTCCGCCGAACGGCCCAACTAATGAAGCAAAGCAAAAGCGATGACGTACGACCGGTGGGCGGCATTCCGCTGGACATCATTCAGAAGTACATCAACTTCTGGTTCAGTTATTCGCTCGATTTGTTTGGCGGTGAGATCAGCTCGAACTCCGCCGATTTCTTTGCCGCGGGATTGAAGGGACGTTTCAAAGAGCAGGAGCAATACTCGGATCACATCGCCGGCGAAGGCGTCCTCACGTTAACGGTTGTCGAATCTGGAAAGCTGGTGCCGCGCGAAGTGCCTCTGCGAAATGCTTTGAACGAAGTGCTGCGTACAGAATATGTGAAGGATTGCGAGAAGGGCCTGGCACGCTGGAACAAGGCGCTGGCCGATGAAGGTATCGGCGAGCGACTATTTCTGCCAAACATCCGCTTTCATCGTCATGTGGGCGAATACGCCGGCCATCAATTCGATCTCCAGGGCAACCTGATATCGCCGGAAGAGTTTGAGAATCGCAAAGGCGAGTGGCTGCCTTCAATCGAGGACCGGGAATACGTGCGCGGCCTGATGCATCCAGTAACCGAGCCGGGCAAGATCGCCAACTGGATTGCGCCGCCGACATCGGGCATCAAGGGCAAGCCGTTTGAGTTTGAATACGTGCGACTTTAAGAGAAGAGAAAGAGGGCCACAGATTCACACGGATAAACACTGATTAGAAATTCTCCTTCTGCTTATCTGTGAGAATCTGTGTTCCTCTGTGGCTTCATTCTTATGACCCATGAGCTGACTCGTCACGATCAAAAGCTCGAATTGATCCTGCGCACTTCCGCGCGGATTTTTGCGGGAAAGAGTTATCACTCAACCTCGATGCGCGATATCTCGCGCGCTACAGGCGTGAGTCTCGCCGGCCTGTATCACTACTGCAAGTCGAAGGAAGAGCTGCTGTTTCTGATCCAGGATCATTGTTTTGGCCGCGTGCTGGAGCGGCTGGAACAGCGCACCCGTGGGATAGATGACTCGTTTGAAAAGCTGCGCATCTTTATCGACAATCATCTTTCGTTCTTTGCCGCGAACATGGCTGAAATGAAAGTACTCTCGCATGAAGCTGAGTCGCTGGCCGGTGACATGCACGAACATGTCTCGAGCCGCAAGCGGCAATACACGCGCACTGCGCGAAAGATACTGTCTGAAGTCCAACAAACCGCAGGTCCCGGTTCCGAGTCGCGAACGCCACGTAGCAAAGGCCAACTCAAAAAACCCGCAAAGCCAGTCGATCTTACGGTCGCCACTTACGCGTTATTCGGTATGATGAACTGGATTTACAACTGGTACGATCCGCGCGGCAAGTTGTCTGTCAGTCAACTCGTCGATAATATTACCCGTCTGTTCCTGTCTGGTTTTCTTTCAAGTGCAGACGAAATCGCGCTCGCAGATCCCGGAAGATCTGAAAAAGTCAGCGTCTGGCGCACGGCTTAGCATCCTGATTCAAACGTTAACTGATGGCCACCCAATCTCCGATGACCGAACCAAGCCACGATCTCGTGGAATATCGCGCCTCGGAAGGCATCGCAATCCTGACGCTCAACGATCCGCCGGCGAATACTTATTCGTACGAGATGATGCAGCAACTCGACGCCAGCATTCTGAAAGCGCGCCTGGAAGAGAGCGTACAGGTGATCGTGATTACCGGCCGCGGAGAAAAGTTTTTTTGCGCCGGCGCGAATATTCAAATGCTCGGCGAGGTGACGCCGGAATTCAAGTATTATTTCTGTCTGCATGCGAACGAAACTTTGTCGCGATTCGAGCAGACGCCAAAGCTGGTGATCGCGGCGCTTAACGGTCACTGCGTCGGCGGCGGACTGGAAGTCGCATTGGCCGCCGACCTGCGCATCGCACGTAGAGGCGCCGGCAAAATGGGATTGCCGGAAGTTTCTCTCGGCGTCTTGCCGGGCACGGGTGGCACGCAGCGTCTGGCGCGCCTCGTGGGCAAATCGAAGGCGATTGAATTGATGGCCACAGGCGAGTTGTTTGATTTCGAGCGGGGCCAGGAGCTCGGTCTGGTTAATCAGGTCCTCGACTCAGAAACCGTTGAGGATTTCATGAAGCAAGTGATGGCTTATGCGCGGCAGTTCACGACGCCTAACAAAGCCGCGCGCGCGGTCGGGCGAATAAAACGCGCCGTGCAGACCGGCGCTGAGATTCCATTCGAATCCGCGCTGGCGCTCGAACGCGAGCTGCAACAGCAACTGTTCCAGTCCGAAGATGCGAAAGAAGGCCTGGACGCGTACGTCAACAAACGCAAGGCGGTATTCAAAGGAAAGTAAGATGTGGAGTGCGCCGGCAGAGCGAAGCGGCGACGGCGCTTTAGATTGCGCCGCGCGTGATACGCGATAAATGATCCAAAGCGGTGTCGCGCTGCGCTTGCCACCGCACTCCAAAGTTATGTCAGACGAACTCATTAAAGTCGCCGAAGACAACGGCATCGTGACGATCACTTTGAACCGGCCTGATCGGCTGAATGCTTTCATCGATCACATGCGGCGTGACCTGGCGGAGGCTTTGGAGGAGACGGGCAGCGATCCGCACGTGCACGTGGTCGTGATCAACGGCGCGGGCCGGGCGTTTTGTGCCGGCGGCGATGTGCAATTCATGGCCGAGCTGGTTGAACGAAACGAAAGCGAGGAGTTCGCGCGCCTGCTTGGCGCCGCGCGACGCGTGGTGCTGGGGATTCGTCAGATGACCAAGCCCGTGATCGCTTCGATCGAAGGCCCGGCGTTCGGCGCGGGCTTTAATCTGGCGCTCGCTTGCGATTTGCGCATCGCCTCGTCAACGGCTACGTTCAGCCAGGCCTTCGTCAAACTTGGCTTTCATCCCGATTGGGGCGGAACTTATTTTCTCCCGCGCATGGTTACCTCGAACATCGCCTGCGAGATGTTCTTTCTCGGCGACCCGATCGACGCGGCCAGGGCCTTGCAGCTCGGCTTGATCAATCGCGTCGTCGCGCCCGCAGAGTTGGAAACCGAGACGCGCAAACTGGCGGAGCGTTTGCGCGACGGCCCGGCGGTTTCAATAGCAGCAGCGAAACACGCGGTGTATGCAGCCGAGCACGACACCCTGGAGAACATGCTGCAATATGAAGTCGAAGCGCAGGTTCGTTGTTTCGAATCCGAGGATGGCCGCGAAGGTGTGCGCGCGTTTTTGGAAAAGCGACCGCCGAAATTCACTGGACGATAAGCCGCAGAGGCACGGAGACACGGAGATTAACCAGACAGTTCACGGTGCTCGACACCAACCCTGATTGCCGTCGATTTGACCCGATGGCCTAACTCAACCAAACTGTTTTGTCTTTCTCTGTGCCTCTGTGGCACATTCTTATGAAACTGGCCAACAAACTAGCCTTCATCACCGGCGGGGGCCGCGGCATTGGCCGCGCCATCGCCATTGCGTTGGCGCGCGAAGGCGCGTCGGTCACAGTTGCCGCGCGCACCCGCGAGCAAATTGAAAGCGTGGCCAAAGAAATCACTGAAGAGTTTGGGACTGAGACGCTGGCCGTTGAATGTGATGTCTCAGATTTCGAAAGCATCGAACCGGCACTGGTGCGCGTAAAGGAAAAGTTCGGGCGCGGACCGGACATCCTGGTTAACAACGCCGGAATCGCGGAAAGCGCTCCTTTCTTAAAGAGCGACGTAAAAATGTGGGAACGCCATCTCGTGATAAACCTCGGAGGAACGCTTCGTTGTACGCAGGCAACGTTGCCCGAGATGCTCGAACGGGGATGGGGCCGAGTTATCAATATTGCATCGATCGCCGGTAAAACGGGTGCGCCGTATATTTCGGCGTATGCCGCGTCAAAACATGGCGTGCTCGGCCTGACGCGATCGCTGGCGCTGGAGGTCGCCAGAAACGGCATCACCGTGAATGCGATCTGTCCGGGCTATGTCGATACCGAAATAACATCGCGGGGGATTGAAAACATTGTGGCGAAAACCGGCACGACGGCGGGCGACGCGCTGGCTGCGCTCGAGAAAATGAGTCCGCAGAATCGCCTGATAACCGCGGAGGAAGTTGCCGCTCTGGCGGTGTTGCTCGCATCCGAAGAAGGCCGCGGCATCAATGGCCAGGCGATTAATGTGGATGGGGGAGCAGTGCTGTTTTAGTTTGGAGTGCGCCGACTTGTCGGCGCTTTTCCTAGACCAACCCAGACGAGGACGAAGGCGGCGACAAGTCGCCCCACTCCATAGGTAATGATCGACAACCTCGGCAATCTTGAACGTACGCATTCGTGCGGCGCGCTGCGCAAAGAACATTCCGGTGCGCGCGTCACGCTGATGGGTTGGTGTGCGCGGCGACGTGACTTTGGTCCGCTCACCTTCATCGATCTGCGCGATCGCGAAGGGATTACTCAGGTCGTAGTGAATCAGGAGAACGCGCAGGAAGCCCACGCCAAAGCCAAAGAAGTGCGCGGCGAATACGTTTTGGCCGTAACGGGTGACGTGGTGCTGCGCGATGAAGGCGCGCGCAATCCAAAGCATGCAACCGGCGACGTCGAAGTCCAGGCCAGCGACCTGGTCATTCTCAATGACGCGCGCACGCTTCCATTTCAGCTCGACGCCCCGGCGTCGGAAGCGTTGGCGAGCGAGGACCTGCGTCTGAAATATCGCTATCTCGATCTGCGCCGGCCGCAGTTGCAGGCGAACCTGCGTCTGCGCCATCGGCTGCTGCTGGAAATCAATCGCTACATGGACGAGCAGGGCTTCACGCAGATTGAAACTCCGAATCTGATCAAGTCGACTCCCGAAGGCGCGCGTGATTACATCGTGCCGTCGCGCGTGCAGCCGGGCAAGTTCTTTGCCCTGCCGCAATCGCCGCAAATCTTCAAACAGATTTGCATGATCGCCGGCCTGGATAAGTACTACCAAATCGCGCGTTGCTTTCGCGACGAAGACCTGCGCGCCGACCGCCAGCCGGAGTTCTCGCAGCTCGACGTGGAGATGAGTTTCGCCACGCCGGATCAGATTTACGCGCTGGTCGAAGGACTGTTCGCGCGCGTCTTCCGATTGATCGGCGTCGAATTACAAACTCCGTTTCCGCGCTTCACTTTCGCTGAAGTGATGCAGCGGTTTGGTTCAGACAAGCCCGACCTGCGCATCGAAGGAATGGAGCTAAAAGATCTCTCGCCCGCCCTCACGGAAACGACCTTCGCGCCTTTTGCGTCAGCGCTCGGAGCGGGCGGCGAAGTCCGTGGGCTAGTCGTGCGTGGCGGTGCCACGATGTCGCGCAAGACACTCGACGAGTTGCAGGAGTTTGCGAAACGTTACGGGGCGGGCGCGCTGGCCTGGATCAAGCTTGGTGACGAGCTTTCATCGTCGCTCTTAAAAGCGCTCGGAAACGAAACCGTGACCCGGATTGGGGGAGCCGCCACTGCTTCGAAAGGCGATGGCGTACTGATCGTCGCCGGCAAAACAGACGTTGTCGCCGCCAGCCTCGGCGCGTTGCGTAATGAAGTGGCTAGACGCGAGAAGCTTATTCCTGACAAGGTGTTCGCGCCTCTCTGGGTCACTGAGTTTCCGATGTTTGAATTTCACGAAGACGATGGCCGCTATTACTCGATGCATCATCCGTTCACCTCGCCGCTGGATGAAGATGTGCCCCTGCTCGAACGCGCGGTAAACGGTGAAACGCAATTGTTCGCCGCGCTCCGCGCCAAAGCTTATGACGCGGTTATCAACGGCGTCGAAGTCGCGGGCGGCTCGATCAGAATCCACCGCAGCGACGTGCAGTCCGTTGTATTCAACGCGCTCGGCATGACTGAAGAGACGGCGCGCGCGCGCTTTGGTTTCTTCCTCGACGCGCTCTCCTACGGCACGCCGCCGCACGGCGGCATTGCTTCGGGAATTGAGCGCACGATGATGGTGCTGGTGCCGACCGAGAACATTCGCGACGTGATGGCCTTTCCGAAAACTGCTTCCGCGCAGGACTTGATGATCGACGCGCCAGGTGAAGTCGACGCGAAGCAGTTAGCGGAGCTGCATCTGAAGATCGTCAAGGACTGACGACGCAAATCAATTTCACCCAAAGGCGCAAAGATCCGCGAAGCCGCCAGGAAAAACTCGCTTTCGGACTTACCCTTCGCGACTTCCGTTCCTCTTTGGGCCTTTGCGAGATAATTTCCTGACTTATGCTCACACTCTTGAAGTCGCATTACCGTCAGATAGTAGAGCACGCGCGGCAAGCAGCGCTCCACGAATGCTGCGGCCTGATCGGCGGCAATGACGCTCGAACCCGGACTGTCTATCCGCTGCGGAATGTCGCCACCGATCCGTTCGTCACTTACGAAGCCGCGCCCGAAGATCTGTTCGCCGCTCAACGCGCCATGCGCGATCGGGGCGAGCAACTGCTGGCGATTTACCATTCGCATCCAAGATCAGACGACCCGCAGCCATCCGAGACGGACGTACGACTTGCCTACTACCCATCGGCGGTTTACTTTATTATCGGCCTCGGCAATGGAGAGCCCTGCCTGCGCGCGTTTCGCATTTCGGAACGCGAAGGACGTTGGGATGTGGCTGAATTCGAAATCGTCACCGGCGCCGATCACTGAAACCGAAATCAAAAGGCTCTCGTAAAGCGTCTTCAGATGGAGCCCAAGCGCAGCAAGTACGATACGAATCCGCTCGACGGAAAGGTCGCGGACCGCGCGGAAGAATCGATGGGCTCAACCAGGCCCGGACCGCCGACACAGGAAGTAGCGGGCGGACCAACTCGCGACATCGGCCGCACGGCGAACGAAGAGGCGCGTTTCAATCCGGAGCGCGAAGCGCCAACGCGCCGGATCGACGACGGCACCTCTTATCCATCAGTGTTCGTGCCGCCGCCTCCCAGACAATCCACTACTTACGCGCCGCCGCGCGCGCCCGCGGTGAATATTTATCAGCCACCGCCAGTGCCGCCGCCAAATATTTATCTGCCACCGCCGGTGGCGCAAAAGTTCGCCGCTGCCCACACTGTAGCCGGCCTGAACATTCCCCAGAGGTGGGCGAACCTGCTGCCATACATTCCCGGACACATCGGCGCCGTCGCCGCAGTAGTCGAACTACTCCTCGTGCCGCGCACGGAAACGCGGGCGCGCTTTCATGCGGCACAGGGCCTGGCTCTACAGATCGCGATCCTGATTCTCACCGGCGCGTTCGGTTTTCTCACTTTGCTTTCGGGCAGCGCACTCGGGTCGCGACTCTTCGGAACGGCGGCAACCGTCTTTCTGATCGTCTCGATGGTTCGCGCCTGGAAGGGAAAGCCGCATCACATCGCGCCGCTCGACGAAGCCACTAAGTTTTTCGATGAGAAGATCAAACCCCGGAAGTGACTGGGCGCGAACCCAATCATCCACGAAATCGTTCTTCGCGTGAACGAAAATGGAACATTTGATAGCTCCCTCTTCGCTGGCCCACGGCTGTACTTATCAGCTTTGGATCAAATTGATTGATTCCCACGCCGTTAAGGCCCCTCAGGGGGATGTATTGAAAACATAACATTCGCAATGCCCGGATTCCGATTTGGTGGCACTTGGTTTGATTGTTAAGCTAGGGCAAACGCAGTTCCGTGCGAATCATCGAAGCTGAGAGCGAACGCGTTGAAGGGATTTTGAGTGAAGGTTTTCGGAAAGGGATAAGGAAATGAGCAAAGCCAGTATGAGAAGGATATCGAAGTGGTTGGCGTGCTTGCTGGCCGCGGCCATCGTCGCGATGCCGCTGGCGGCCCTTGCGCAAACCAAGATCGTTTATCACAGCAACAAATTCAAACCCGCTGATGATCTGAAATTAGGCCGGCAGGCTGCGGCTGAAGCCGAGCAACAGTTTCCGCTGTTGCGCGATTCCGAGGTCACTGCTTACGTCGAGAGAGTCGGGCAGCGTTTGGTGGCTTCGATTCCGGCGGAATTCCAGCATTCTGAATTTCGTTACTACTTCAAAGTAATCAACGCGAGCGACATCAACGCCTTCGCTTTGCCCGGCGGACCGATGTACGTGAATCGGGGCATGATTGAAGCGGCGCGCACCGAAGGCGAGATGGCCGGCGTCATGGCCCACGAGTTGAGTCACGTCGCCCTGCGTCACGGCACGGCCCAGGCGACCAAAGCCCAGAAATACGCAGTCGGTGCAGGCATCGCCGGCATTCTCGGCACGATCCTGGCCGGTCCCGCGGCCGGGCAACTCGCTCAACTTCCGATCGGCGCGTACTTTCTAAGGTACAGCCGCGAATATGAAACCGAAGCCGATCTTCTCGGCGCGCGCATCATGGCCAACGCTGGTTACGATCCCCGCGATCTGGCGAATATGTTCCGCACGATCGAAGCGCAGGGCGGTGGCGGCGGTGGTTTCCTGAGCGATCACCCGAGCCCGGCAAATCGCTACGCGCGCATAAATCAGGAAGCACAGTATCTGCGCGTGCGAGAGCAGACACGCGATGACAACGAATTTCGCTCGATCAAAGAACGCTTGCGCCGCTATCCACGCGCGCAGACGATGGCCGAGATTCAGCGCAGCGGCGGGCGATATCCGAATCAGGGTAACAACTATCCCGACCAGAACGGCAATAACTATCCGTCTAATCCGCCCAGAGGCCGCGTCGAATATCCTTCTTCACGCCTTCGCACTTATTCGGAATTCGGTGTTGTGCAAGTCAGCGTGCCGGATAATTGGCGGGAGCTTTCGGATCAAGGTTCGGTTTGGTTCGCTCCTCAAGGAGCCTATGGCTCGACCAACGGACAGGTTGTCTACACGCACGGCGTCAATATCGGCGCCACCCGAACCAACAGCCGCAACCTGCAACAGGCAACGAATGAATTCATCAGCGCCTTGCAGCAAGGCAACGGAAACCTGCGGGCGCGCGGCAACTATCAGCGCATGGACATCGACGGCCGGTACGGGTTGTTGATTACGCT
>WNFD01017231.1_pt1 | contig 15811 bp, 13 predicted proteins | sample 5400491 | NCBI WGS metagenome assembly WNFD01 (sample SAMN13153343, study PRJNA577476) | soil metagenome | isolation source: 120 cm saprolite under Douglas fir tree site 2 hole 2 replicate 2 | place: USA:California | collected 2015-04-18 | reverse complement strand
TCCCATCGGGTCGAAACGGAGGATTTCGTAGATCAGGATGTCCATATCTTGATCGCTAAGCCGCGCGATTAATGTGTCGAGTGTCGTTTGGTCATTGCACAGAAAACCCGGTTTCAGATGATCGCAAATCGCCGTCTTAACCTCATCCTGGTGATCTAGCAGAAAATTAAGAATGTTAGTCAACGCGGTGTTCACGGTTTCGACCGCGCCGGCGGTAAATTCGGCGAGTATCAGCCGAATATGTCGCGCGGGATCCGGCCTGTCAGTCGGATCGAGGGGCACCCTGACGAGCGCTTCGAGGAGGTTTCGCGGCTTTCCGAGCTTTTGATACGTCGTACCTGTTTGTGACGCACGGGCCTTTAACACGAGCGCGTCGATCTGACGAAGGAACTCCCTAACACCACGCTCGGCCGGCGCGGTAATCTCCGCGGTATTGACAATGTTGACAAAGATTTGCAGGAAAGCGAGACGCGTCCATGACTGCATCGTTGTCAGAGGCTTGGCATAGTCCTCCATGGGAGGCAGTGTTCGAAGCCAATCGTCAGGGACGTCGGTGACGTCGAAGCGCCCGAACGCTGTGGCAATCGCAGTCGGAGAGACGAAAGCCGGACCTAGGACGCCGAAGAGAACGCCCGCGGATAGAATCGGAACGACCCGCCCGAAATCCTTGACGACATCGAGCCGCCCAGTCGGCAAGACACGTTCAAGCACGCCTTTCGTCAGGCCTTCGGCGACCTCGGCGATCGGAAGCGGCCCCAGCAGCATCAGCGCGTCATGCAGGACCTTGAGCCGCTTGTCGCGTTCCTGGTCCACTGCCGCCAGTCCGATGAGCAGTCCTTCGCCGCCGGTGATGGCTCGGCTACGCGCATCGAACAATTCGTTCGAAAAATCGCCGTCGTTGAGAAGGACACTGGTCACGTAGTCGTGGCGTCCAACGACGATTCTCTCGACCTGTATCGGAGGACCGCCGGGAAAGGGTGTCGTCGTGATCGCTGGTAACGAGAAAAACGGTTGCTCCTTTGCAAGTAGTCCCTTGCCGATCGCAATGAGTTCCGACGAATTGTCGGTGTTCGAAGGCAGGATCGAGCCGATCGAATTGGTCGGGAGCGGCGCACTTGGATCGTCGGGGGGAAAATTGTAATTGGCTTTGAAGGCCGCCAGAGCAGTGAAACTGGGGACGAAGAAATAGTCTCCGCCGCGCAGTGTGACGAAGCGGGGCAAGTGGGTTATGGGCGCCGGATCATCCACGGTCTGAAAAGCATCATCGACGTGGCCGGCATGCGGCCCGGTTAGCGGGTCGAGTCGTGCGCCGGCCTGACCGACGAACTCACCACGGTTCAGCCAATTTGCTTGGACGAATTCGAATTGCTGATCGATCCGCGCCTGCATCGCGATAAAGAGAAGGCCGCGCTCCACGCCGTCGCCCGTAGAACCCTCCGGCAGCACCGATCCGCCGTAGGAAATGCCGCGCCGGAACAAGCGATGCCGGCGAGCCTCGTCACGATCATTGGTGTCACGTGGGTTCACTCGCCGGATGTGAGCGCCTATGGGGCAGCGCCGGCCAAAGGGGTCTTCGACTTGATAGCGGAAGTTGTTGATGGTGCGCTTCAATGACGACACGCCGGAGCTCTCGGGGCCGTTCGGATAGCGTATGAACGGCGAGCCGTCAGGCCAACGGCCGACAGCTTGGGCAGCGAGCCGATTTGGAATGTCGCTGCGGTCATGGCGCTTCATGAAATTGCGGAAGCCGACCACGTCCTGCTCAAGCTTGCGAAACACCATGTAGGTGCCGTTGTTCCGCAACTGTCGATTGGCCGGAAGCGGCTGAACAAAATTGTCCTCATCAGGGTGGCCAAGAAGGAGTTCGCCAAGCGCCACTGGCGCCCAGCTATTGTCGGCTCGCGGGGTTCCCCCACCCGGCGGCGGCGGCTCCAACCCGATGTTAACGTAGGGCTGGCTGATGCCTTCGCGAAAACCGAAATGCTCGATCCGATAGGGGCGTTCCCCGCCGTTAGCGTTGCGATAGTTCGCGAAACCGAATTCAACATGCAACAGTTCGGCGCCTTGTATGGGCGCGACGTCGAAGGAAACTTGCTGCGCTTGGGGTGACCGTGGGATCGGACCCGGTGACCGCGGGACCTGTGACTTGGACGTCAGCGAAATGGAATTAATCTGAGCAATCAAGTCGGAATATAGTTTCTCGATCGCATCCGGGTCCGGGTCGAGAAAGAATATGCTGCTCCATGTAACTCCATGAATATCGCGCGATCCGAGGTACCCATCCCAAAGTTCAGGCGCGGCGGGTCCATCGTCGCCCAGCACCGCGGCACGGTGGGCCATGCCTTCGCGAAATGGCTCCGGAAAGCTCTCTAATGTCGGCTCGCAAAGACCGAGCTTGCGCAAGCCGCCGTACGTGAAGGCGATGTTGGCGCAGGGCACGAACCGTAGATGCTCATTCTTGTCGTTCGTTTGTCGCTCGACTCGCGCCGCAGCTTCGGCGGGTCCAGTCTTTGACCGCTTACTCTCGTGTGTGCGGTCGATGTGCCACGCTTCTGAATGGAATACGGCGCGGCGGATGCCGAGGCCATTTCCGTCATCTTCTGGTTCTGGCGCATCGGCAGCCGAAGGCAATCCTTCGACAAACTTTTGTCGGTCCGTGATCCGGAAGAAGAGGTAGACAACGAATCGGGCGTTGACACCGCGCGCGACGCCCATTTGCAGATCGTGCAGGAAGGGCAACGCACTAGACATTGCGGACCTTCCGCCGAACAGCTGACGCCCCTTCAAAGACGCCGCCTCGCGCGGGAAAATTCTGGGGAAACGTCAGGGAGCGCGCCAGAAAGCAATCGAATGCCGCCGGCAGATCCTCAATGCTGGATCCATCGGGCCGACGGGTATCGGCAACGAATTCATCGAACAGCCGGCGAAAGGCGACAAGCTCTTGAATTCTGGGCACTGATAATCCGGGATAGCCGTTGTAGAAAGCCTGAGTTGTCAGCTGATGATGCTTGGCATAGGCCCAAAAAGCATCGAATCTTTCGCAGCCCTCGAGTGGATAGCCCTCGCAGTTGCCCCAAATGCGGTCGACATCATCGCCAAGGATGGCGGAAAACTCGCTGAGATAGGCTTTCATATCGCCGTCGAAATTCGACGTAAACAGAAGCCACGACCGATAGGTATAGTCGGTCACCTTGCCTCTTTGGTCGTAGTAGAGGTAGTGGTCAGGAAGCAGGATGAGCCAGCGCGCGAAATGAATCGAGGCGATCCGACCGATCGGTGTCGGCAATTTTGCCTCGATACGCCGTTGCACGCTGAGAAGCTCATCGTTGAGCTTTTGCTCATAGCTGCGCGTTTCGCCCGGCACCGTCCCCTGTCTAATAGGGGTGAGGAGCGTTACTTCCGAAACACCCCCGACCGTCTTAGATTCCACCAATTGCGCCACGGCTCACCGCCTTGCTTGCCGTTTCAGACGGGTTCAACGTTCTAGGCTTCACCACGAAATCAGATCATGCCTTAGGAGTTTTAGACTATCCTAGTTTTACAACTGTTGCTAATTCGAGCAAGCTGTGTCAATCGCCTTTTCGGACCGGCTTTGATAGCATGGCAAGGAAAACGCGTCTCACCTGGAGCTTGGAGTGCTGGGTCTTGGCGGCTCCGACTTCTATGCCGGAAGCCGGCTGATTTGGCCACGGGGCTTAACGACATTTGTCGCTGCTCGGGGTGCAGCGCGTTCGGCTGAAAGGCGCGGCCGCAAAAAAGTTATCACCGGCGTAAGAGACGTAGAATAGCACGATGTGATTAACAGATGATGCATCCGGCCCACTTCGCGGCTTCCGACCCTTCAAGGCCTGCCTATATCCTGGCTGGGACCGGCGAGACAATCCGTTACGGCGAACTCGAGGCGAGCTCGAATCGTTTCGCCCATTTGTTTCGTGCGCTCGGCGCCGTTCCCGGCGATCATGTTGCTTTCGTCGTGGAGAACCGGGCTGGCTTCTTTGAGATCTGCTGGGGCGCCCAACGTGCGGGATTGCGCTACACGCCAATCAACTGTCGGCTCCATGCTGGGGAGGTCGGGCACATCGTCCGCGACAGCGGCGCCCGTATACTGATCGTTTCGGCTCGGTTCGCTGATCTTGCCGCTTCCCTGACGCCGCTCGTCCCCGATTCGATGAAGCGTTTATCACTCGGCGGGATCATTCCCGGCTTCGAATCCTGCGAAATGCTTCTCGCCAATTTTCCGGCCTCGCCGATCGCGGACCAGTTCGCTGGCTCGGCGATGCTCTATTCATCTGGAACGACGGGGCGACCCAAAGGGATCATGCGGGCATTCGGGGCTGGGGCGTACGACGCGCCCGAACCCGGCTTCCTCCTCTTCAAAGGTCTCTACGGCTTCGGTGAGGACACTGTCTATCTTTCACCGGCCCCTCTCTATCACGCAGCGCCGCTTATATACACGATGGGGACGATGCGTTGCGGTGGAACGGTCGTTGTCATGGAGAATTTCGATGCACCGGCCGCACTCGACCTGACCGAGCGTCATCGCGTGACGCATAGCCAATGGGTACCGACGATGTTCGTGCGCATGCTGAAGCTACCGGCACGCGAGCGAAAAGGCCGCGATCTGTCTTCGCATCGGGTGGCGATCCATGCATCCGCCCCGTGCCCGGTTTCGGTGAAGCAGGAAATGCTCGAATGGTGGGGGCCGATCCTATACGAGTTCTACGCCGGCACCGAGGGCAATGGCGTGTGCTCCATCGGGCCCGACGAATGGATGAAACGTCCGGGTTCGGTCGGCCGCGCATTGATCGGAGAGCTTCGGATATTGCGCGAAGACGGCACGGTCGCCGCGCCACATGAGATCGGCACCGTCTATTTCGCCAATGGTGTGCCGTTCGTGTATCACAACGATCCGCAAAAAACACAGGAAGTCCACAATGCGGCCGGTTGGTCTACGCTCGGCGACGTGGGCTACGTCGACGAGGCCGGCTACCTTTATCTGACCGACCGCAAAGCGGACGTGATCATCACTGGCGGCGTGAATGTCTACCCGCAAGAAGCCGAGAACATCCTCGTAGCCCATCCCTCGGTAGCCGACGCGGCGGTCATCGGCATACCGCACACGGAATACGGCGAAGAGGTAAAGGCCGTTGTTCAGCTCACTGACATGCGCCTGGCAGGACCGCAACTCGAAGGCGACCTGATCAGGTTCTGTCGTGCCGAAATTGCCGATTTCAAGTGTCCGCGCTCGATCGATTTCTCATCGCAAATCCCGCGCGACGCGACGGGCAAACTCCATCGACGCCTTTTGCGCGATCGATACACAAACCCGCACGAGAGCGGGATGACTTAGGAAGGAATCGAATGGGATTCCCAAAGTGAGAATAATCTGATTCAACATGCTGGCTGGGCGGGAGGCCAGCATGGATGGCGAAACCCTATTCAATGGACCTTCGCGAGCGGGTTGCCATGGTTGATGATTTCGGTTATTCGAATAGAGCGCTGCTGTCTCGCGACCCAGTCTCCCTGCATGGGTTCTGAGCGCGCCTGCATCCGAGCGACGCAATTGCGGACCGCGACGACGCCGGGCACCGCGACGGCAGTACAGGTTCAGTCACCGCAAACGGTTCAGGCTGCGCGACGCTCGTAGCGATGGTGCAAGCCGCCGACCTGTGGAAAGGTGATAACAGTGCCAGCAGAGGGTGGCTGTATGGGCCGAGGCTCCGGACAATCCTTGCTGAGCGAGAGATGTGTCCTGCTTTGGTGGTGATACTGAAAATAATCCGACAGCACACGGCGCAGGTGACGCTCATCGAAGATGATGACGTGATCGAGGCATTCGCGACGGATCGAGCCGATGATGCGCTCGACATAGGCGTTCTGCCACGGCGATCGCGGCGCGGTGACGACCTCCTCGATGGCCATCGCCTCGACGCGATCGCGGAAGGTCTGACCATATGAAGCGTCGCGGTCTCGCAGCAGAAAGCGAGGCGCGGTGTCCCAGGGAAACGCCTCGGTGACCTGGCGCGCCAGCCAGGCTTGTGTGGGATTTGGGGTGACATCGAAATGGATGACTTTTCTTCGCTCGTGACCGAGGACGACCACGGCGTAGAGAAGCCGAAACGTAGCCGTTACGACGACAAACATGTCGACGGCGGCGGTGTCGTGCCTATGGTTTTGCAGAAACGAGCGCCAGGTCGGGGAGGGGGCCTTGGGCCGCCACGGCAGGTATCTGCCGACCGTGGCCTGGCTGACCTCGATGCCGAGCTTGAGCAGCTCGCCGTGGATGCGGGGAGCGCCCCACAGCGCGTTTGCCAGGCTCATCTGGCGGATCAGATCACGGATCTCGCGGCTCATCCTGGGCCGTCCCAGGTGGCGTGACCGCCGCCGCCAGTAGAGTCGGAATCCTTTACGATGCCAGTCGAGCACAGTTGCCGGTTTGACCAGTACCAAGGCGTCGAGGACCTGCGGCCAGATTCGGTAAAGCCACACCCAGAGCAGTCGGTCGGCGGAGAAGAGCCGAGGCTGGCCGGGGTGTTGCCGGCGCAGGACGGTTAACTGATGTCGCAGGGCGACGAGTTCGAGCTCCAGCGAAGCGCGGCTGCGAACCCGGAATGAGAGCAGGGAACCGACGGCGGACAGAAGCGTGTTCATGCCGATGACGGTATGGCTACGACACACAAATCTCTACACCTGCTCGCCGTTCTGGAGTTTTGAGCAGGCACAAGTCGACGCCTACAAAAAGGATACCGGCAAGACGCCTGCTATTAAAGTCGATCACAAAACCGGCCAAATTGTCATTCGCCTAGGACTAGGAGCCTGTCTGAGTAGTGACTGGTCAAGTTGTTGCGAGTCTGATTCCATGCATGGTTATGAGCAAGGAATTTCGCGCCTGGAAGATCGACGATGTGCAGCTGCTGCCGCCGCGGGTGCAGGACTATGTGCCGGGGGACCACCTTTCGCGGCTGATCGTGTCGCTGGTCCGGGAGAGCCTTGATCTCTCGGCGATCATGGGCGGCTACCCGAGCGGGCTTGGCCAGCCGCCGTTCGATCCGCGGCTGATGACGGCGCTGCTTCTGCATGGCTACGCCAGCGGGCTGTACTCGTCGCGGCGGATCGCGCGGTCGGCGGTGGAGCGGGCGGACTTCATGATGATCGTGGCGGGCGATCCGCCGGACTTCCGTACGATCAGCGAGTTCCGGCGGCGTCATCTGAAGGCGCTTGCGGCGCTCTTCGTGCAGGTGTTGAAGCTTGCCGAGCGGGCGGGCTTGGTGAAGCTGGGCCATGTGGCTCTGGACGGCACCAAGATCAAGGCCAATGCGTCCAAGCACAAGGCGATGAGCTATGATCGCATGAAGAAGCGGGAAGCGGAACTCAAGGCCGAGGTCGATCGCTGGCTCGAGGCGGCGGAGACCGCCGATCGGGAGGAGGACAGGCTCTACGGCGACAAGCGCGGCGAGGAGATGCCCGACTGGGTATCCGACAAGCAGAAGCGGCTTGAGAAGATCCGCCAGGCCAAGGCCGAGCTGGAGGCCGAAGCCCGGGCCGCGGCCGAGGCGGAGACGAAAGCGCGCGCGGAGGCGCAAGAGCAGCGCCAAGCGGAAGGCCGCAAGAAGACCGGCAAGACGGCTGCGCCGGCGAAGGCGGAGCCCGACGGCAAGGCGCAACGCAACTTCACCGATCCCGAGAGCCGCATCCTGAAGACCAAGGATGGCTACGTGCAGGGCTACAACGCCCAGGCCGCGGTCGATGGCGCCCATCAGGTCATCGTGGCGCAGACGCTGACCAATAGCTCCAGCGATCAGGCCCAGCTGACACCGTTGCTCGACGGGATCAAAGCCAATCTCGGCAGGAATCCGGGCGAAGTATCGGCCGACGCCGGCTACTGCTCGGACGCCAATCTTCGCACGCTCAAGAGACGGCGCATCGAGGGCTACATCGCCACCGGACGGCAGAAACACGGCACCAAGTCCGCCACGGCAACCAAGCCATCCCCACCTGGTTCACTGATCGCCAGAATGAGCACCAAGCTCAAGCGCGCAGGCTATCGAACCCGATACCGATTGCGAAAGCAGATCGTCGAGCCGGTGTTCGGACAGATCAAACAGGCAAGAGGGTTCAGGCAGTTCTTGCTCCGCGGTATCGACAAAGTGAGGGACGAATGGACGCTCATCTGCACCGCTCACAACCTAGTCAAGCTGGCCAGGGCCGCATAAGCCTCTCGCCACCCTTCATCCGTCCCAATGTCGGACCTATCTGGACGCGCTCCTAGCTCTTGAGCGCGAGGCTATACGGCGTAAGTCGGCGCTCGGATCTGAAATAATTGTGCGGCCGTTGCAAATTCATTTGCCTTCTTGCTGGTCCAAAGCATCGTAAGTGCAACCACAAGAGGTGGTAACGATGACTTTGGAGGCACTTATGCCCCTTGTTCTAGGTCTCGCCGTTGGCGATGTGGTGGACATCGCGGACTACTGGATCGCAGTCATTTCGATCGATAGTCGAAAGACAGCCACGCTCATTACCAAAGACGGGGAGAAGGTCGCGGTCTCGTCAGACCACGAAACCGAAATCGCGCCAACCGTCTGGGTCCAACTCGGCCCGTGCGCCGGGAAACGCCACGTCAAGCTGATGTTCGCGGCGCCCAGCGCGATTTCTATTACTCGTCGTTAGGACACTGCGGCCGTTAGGCCGACGCCATCAGCGTTTGGCGTCAGCTTGCCGGGGCCGCTCTCCTTGCGTGGCTCCGGATGTTGCGCGGTCAAAGCCTGCCAGAAGCCCCAGATATTCATTTTGCGAGTGCGGGAGGGATACACCGCAACATTGTGTAAGGAAGTCAACCGCGGTAGCGCGCAACCTCTATCCAGGGGCGATGTTCTTTTTGCTGCCGACTTGGGCAGGATGGAGGTTCAGGTGATCAAACTCGGCTACAAGCTGATGTCCGAAGAGCACGGGCCGGCAGACCTTGTGCGTAATGCCAAGCGAGATGAAGAGGCGGGCTTCGACTTTGCGGCAATCTCCGACCACTACTTTCCCTGGCTCGAGGAGCAGGGGCACGTCGAGACGGCAGCCCGCGCACGGGCAGCGAGGTCAGAGCAAGCCACCAAAGCCAATGCCAAGACACGGGCGGTTATTGCCGAGATCCAGCGGGCCGGGAAATCGACGTTGGCAGCCATCGCCCAGGAGCTAGAAGCGTGCGGCGTCCGGACCCCGGCAGGGCGTGACCGCTGGGCCCCCGCCCAGGTCTCCCGGTTGCTGGCCGACTGAAGGCTTTCCACTAATTCGGAAAGGGCTTTAGCCGCGCTTTAGCCCAGCCGGCCAGCCGGTTCAGGTGGTTGCTGGCGGTCTAAGACCAGGCACATGGCATCGGATTCTGCGAGGTCCATTGCATTAAATTGTCACAGCCGCTGCGGCCGTCCCACCGTACAACGGCTTGGGTACGACAGCCGGGCGCTATGCGCATGGTCAATAAGTTGGAACGAAAGACCGTCAATGTCGGCGATCTAGTGCTATGGGCGAGCGACGGCGTTGATCAATTCGACACTCCAAGGCGCGTCCGGGCCACGCAAATGCAGGATCAGCGGGAATGGGCGTTCGTTGAAGGATCCAAGACCGGAATGCCAGTGAGCGAATTGACAGTCGTGAAATCGGCGTCAGCCGTCATGGAAAAAGCACTTTCAGATCCCGTCGCATCACCGTTGATAAGCGAAACATGGGAACGATCCGCGGCTTCTCATTCGGCTCAGCACGCGGCCAGAACAGCCGATAGCTCTCTTCCGACCGGAGCAGGACCGGGACGCCAGACGCGGCACTTCACCGCCGGTATTCGGGTTGCTCCGGAAAAGCACACTTCCCGTACCTCCCCGTTCACTTGGGTGTTGGCCTTCGCCCTTGCCGCCATCGCCTCTGAGGCCGGCATTTACGCCATCGTTCGGATGAACCGATCCCTAGGGTCGCCACCTATCATGACAGCAACGCCGCCATTGTTGCCAAGCCCAATGCCTGCGCCGCCGCCAGCGCCAGTAATCGCCGACGCCGCGGCGCCGGTCGCGCCTGATGCGCCCGCGCCTGCCATGGAGAGATCAGGTCTGGCCGAACTCAACGCCTCAGAGATCTGGGAACTGCAGGCACGACTGGAGTTCCTGGGGATGCAACCTGGCTCGCCGGACGGCATTCCGGGGCCTCGGACTGTCGCGGCGATCAGACGTTACGAGGAATCGAGAGGACGGGCCCAGACCGGAAAGCTCGACCGAGAACTATTGGAGCGGCTGAGGCAGGAACCGAACTAGGTCCTGTTGACAGTCATCGGAGCCACAAGGCCATTCAAAGCCCTACAGCTTCACCGCGTCCGCTGCGTAGTTGCGGTCAGAGCCTTGAAATCAGCGAACAGGTAGCCCGGCGTTGGCCTACCACGTACGCAAATACGAAAATCACGGATCATCGCCTGCAAGACCCGACATAGAATTCGGCACGCACGGTGTATGTCGGCAGTCACCAGCTAATGTCGTTCTAGGCAGGGGATCAAAGTCCACGAGCGCCGCGTTCGGCGGATCGAACTTCAGCCTGAGCTTCTCCGCTCGAAATTTTGGGTGGGGCTCTGCTTTCACGGTTGTGAGTTCTCTCAAGCCCGTTTCTACGCCAACGATTCAACCTTTCAAGGCCTCGACCCTCATCGCGAGGGGCCAGAGACGATCTTGACAGTCTCTCATTTAATCGACGGCCTGAATCCCGGAAGCAGGTCGGCACCACCAGCGCCGGCTGAACACTCTCCTCGACGATCCGCGCCTTCTCCGCACCCGACCATCGCCGCCGCCGCTCAGACATAGATGAGCCCGCTAACTTGCCAGTTAACGGGCACCCTTCTCACGCTCTCCCCTCCACGCCAAGGTGGCCGTCACCGGCGTCACCGGACGCGTACACATGGCCTTCGGCCAGGGTGGTGAAACAGCAATTGAAGACGCAAGCCCGGCAGCGAATGTAGACCGATCGATGACGTCCAGCCTTGGCGGTCAGGCCACCTATCGTCACGATCTAGGCCTCGCCAGGCGCCGGCCGGCTCTCAGCGGCTTGGGTGGCTTTGCGCCGGGCAGCGGTTCGACAAAGAGTTCACCAAGTCTGTCACCGAGCACCCTGGCCACACGTCCCAAGATGACAACGCCAACATTGACGGCACCACGCTCCACCTGTCCGAGGTAGGCCGGAGCAACGTCCGCCTCCGCCGCAAGCTCCTCAATCGTCAGGCCACGCTCCACCCGTAACCGGCGGATGTTCCAGCCGACAAGCTTCTTTGCCTCCATCTGGAGAGGCCATCAGCTTGCCAGCAACTAATACAGTCTCTATATAGATTATATTGTCGAAGCATCAATGGTCCTGTGGGCCTGCGGTCCTGGTCGTGAGTGCCCTCTTGTCCTTTCCGGCAGCGACGGTGATGGCGCAATTCAAATGCGCGCCGCAAAACGGCGGCGAAGCCGTTGGCATTCGTCGGTGACGTGATGCGCGCCACGTTTGCGGTCATGGAGATGCACATGCGTAAGCGTCCACATCTCGTCATTTTGACAGAGCGCAAACGCCGTCCGTGGCTCAAAGCAAGACAGCAAGCACCTTGCTCAGGACTCTCTTCTCGGGGAACGCTTGATAGCGAGAGTGGCATGTCGCCGTCGAACACGTGGCGTACAGTCGCGCTGCGCCAGCTCCTCGACGCTTTGCCGAATGTGAGGCAGACAACCTCTGCACGATCCTGACCTTTCATGGGCATCCGCAACGGGGAAGCCATTTACACCGACGATGGTCTAGGGCGCGGCCTCACGGTCATCGTCGAAGGACCACCGAGCGACTGTCATCCGACCCAATGCCCGAACAGCTGGAGGAAAATAATGCTCTCGACGTATCGCCATAGTCACAGGCCTCTCACCGCTCATTTGGCGCGGAATAAGGTGGTTTTAGATTTGCGCTATGCCTCCTACCAAGTACTACAAGCGGCCGATTCCGGCAGAGATTCAAGGAGTCGTGGTTGACGGAAAAAGGCTCGGGAGTACCCTGTACGTGCCACTTCGAAACGGTATGACGGTCGCCGACGCAGCTGCGTACCGCGAACTTCTGATTAGTCGAGCTCGCCAGTTGGTGAACTTCCGCCTAACTGAGGCAGACGCATGGGAACTCGCTACGTCAATCTGCGATGCGCACGATGCACTCCGCAAACAGGGCATGAGCTACTATGAGGAGTTTAAACTTGCAATTCTGGGACGTGGTCCAGATGCTCGTGAGTGGCTGCGCCGGATGGGCCGACAGTTGAGTTTTGAGGATGAAGCCAAGGTCGCTCAATGGATCGAGAGGGTCCACAACCAGCGCTTGCGATTGAATTTGGTTGCCGACTTGATAGCTCTGGACGACCCAGGAGCCTTGCGGGGCGAACCTGTCGCCGAACCCAGTACTAGGACCACTACGCACTTCAGTAAGGTACAATCGACTCGCATTGCGGCTGGAAAAAGGCCTCTCCATTCGGAACTAACAAGGCAGTTTCTTGGGGTGAAGGAACGCTCCATGGGCTACCGCCGAGCGTTAGCGCAGTTTCGAGAAGTTTGCGGCGACAAGGACGTCGCGATCTACACCATCGATGACTGTTGGACGTTCCGAAACTGGTTAAGCGACACCAAAGACGAAAAGAGAGGCCAACCACTTGCCGGTCAAACCAAAAACAATAAGCTCAGTGCAGTGTCGACGCTGTTCTGGTTCGCTATCGAGCGGCGCTACCGCAATGACAACCCCATGCGAGATGTGAAGTACTACTCGAAAACTGATAACCGCAAGAAACATCGCCGACTCTACACAGAGGACGAACTAGCGCGATTGTTCGTAGCTGGCAAGCGCCAGAAGGAATGGCAATACTGGGCTCCATTGCTCGGTCTTTATGCTGGGCTGCGCCTTCGCGAAGCATTGCAGCTTCGACCCCTTGATGTATCCAATAATTTTGGTACTTGGCACTTCATTGTCCAGCCAGGCCGCGGTCAACGCGTAAAGAACGGCCAGGCCCGCTTAGTGCCGCTTCATAGTGAGCTTATCCGACTTGGATTCATAGATCTGTACCAGGAGGCGGTGAACGAAGGTCGCGATTGGCTGCTTCCAGATGTACCTCTTGTTAAAAGGCCAGGCCGGGCGTTCAAAGCCGCCGATGTGGACTGGATTGCAGTGCCAAGCACAAATTCCGCAACCCAATGGTTCGGGCGCTACTGCGACCACTGCGGTGTGACTGACCCCAACGTCGACTTCCACGCCCTGCGGGCTACGTTTATCACTTACGGTAGTCAACAGGGGCAGGACTTGTCATTTCGAATGGAAATTGCGGGTCACAGTAGGGGATCCGGTGTCCACCAAAGATATATTTACGATGGTACACCTCTGACAAAGCTGAAAGCTGAAGTTGATTCGATTAATTACCCGATCAGAATTCCGCGTCGCTGATGTTGCTTCACCGCTACCGCGCCATCTTGCGCCGCCATCGCAGAGTATCTTCGATCTGTGTGGCAAGATCACGGGTGGGAGTCCAACCCAGTTCGAGTTTGGACTTCGCAATGTCGCCCACTAACCGTCGGGAGTCTCCGGGGCGGCGGGACCCGACTTTGTTAGGCACCGGTCCAGCTATGCGTGCCGTCTCCGCCAACACTGTCGTATGCTGTAGCCAACGCCGCTGCCAAGGTTGAACAATTCGTGTAGCCCCTTCGCTGGAGACCGCTGCAGCCATTTCAGGACGCGAATATGACCTTCTGCAAGATCGCTCACGTGTATAAAATCGCGAATGCAGGAACCGTCGGGCGTCGGATAGTCGTCACCCAACAGTGTGAGGGGTGGCCCAAGGCGCAGCGCTGCATCGACCGCGAGCGGCACGAGATGTGTCTCGGGATTATGGGCCTCGCCTATCTCATCTTCTGAGTCTGCCCCCGTTGCGTTAAAATACCTTAGTCGTTCGTGAACAAACGGCTAAGCGGATTGAAGGTGGATCGGTTTTCGGCGCGGTAGCCGGCTTTGGATTGCAAGGTTTGGCGGTCCGAAGCCACAGAACCTTGCGATTTCGTTTTGCGATTCCCTTGGCTTGCGAAGCGTGATTCGATTGCCGCATTGGAGAACACGATGCGGCCGAAGAAGCACGAGGCGACGAGGGAAGGCGATCTGTTCCGGGCGCGGCTCGACCAGATCATCAACATGAAGCACGAGCTGGTGCAGCTTGGCGGCAAGATCGATTGGGCCTGGATCGACGGCGAGATGGCCCCGCTCTACAGCGATAAGGGGAGGCCGGGCATCGAGAGCCGATTCGTGGTCGGTCTGCTGCTGCTCAAGCACATGTTCGGGCTGTCCGGCGAGGGCGTCTGTGAGCGCTGGGTCTACGATCCGTACTTCCAGCACTTCACCGGCGAAGAGTTTTTCCAGCACACCTTCCCGCACGAGCGCTCCGACCTCAGCCACAGGAGGAAGCGCCTGGGCGACAAGCTCGACCTGCTGCTGGCCGAGAGCCTGCGGGTTGCGCACGAGAGCGGGGCGTTGCGGACCAAGGACCTGGCGCGGGTCACGGTCGACACCACGGTGCAGCCCAAGAACGTCGCCTTCCCGACCGACGCCAAGCTGCTGCACGCGGCGATCAAGGGGCTCAACCACCTGGCCCGCCACCACGGCGTGCGGCTGCGGCAGTCCTACCTGCGCGTCGCCAAGTCGGCGCCGTGGACGGCGCCTGAGGCGGCGATGATGGCGGGGCGCTATGCCCTCGCCAAGCAGTTCAATCGCCACCATCGACAAGTGCGCTTCCTGCGCACCCGGCTGGGTCGGCTGATCCGCGACATCCGCCGCAAGATCGCAGGCCACGAGCCCGTCGAGGCGGTCTTCGAGAGCCCGCTCTCGCGGGCCTCCCAGATCCGCTCGCAGCGCCAGCGCCAGCGCAGCCGGAAGCTCTATTCTTTCCACGCCCCGGAGGTCGAGTGCATCGGCAAAGGCAAGGCCCGTGCGCCCTACGAGTTCGGCGTCAAGGTCTCGATCGTCACCACCAGTGCCTGTGCTCCGGGCGGCCAGTTCGTGCTGCATGCCAAGGCGCTGCCGGGCAATCCCTACGACGGCCACACCTTGCGCGCCGCCATCGAGGACACCCAGCGCCTCACCGGACGCCAGATCGGACGGGCCTATGTCGACAAGGGATATCGCGGTCACGACGCGCCCAAGCCGCGAAGCGTCTTCATCTCCGGCCAGATGCGCGGCGTCAGCGGTGTCATCAAACGAGAGCTGCGGCGGCGCTCCGCCATCGAGCCCCTCATCGGCCACATGAAGGAGGAAGGACACCTCGGCCGCTGCTACCTCAAGGGCCATGCCGGCGATGCTGCAAACGCCACCCTCACCGCCGGATACAACTTCAGGCGCATCCTCGCCTGGCTCAGGATCCTTTTGCGCCCAATCCTGTACGCCCTGATGCCTGCCCCTTCACGCCAGCCCGACCTCAATCGGCTTCTTAAAGGGCGACTAAATCTGACCCACCTGGACGCTCGATTGCGCTAGTCGGCTGCGGGGGGGGGGGTAGCCCGGAGCGGCTGACCAGCGCGGCGCCTCAGTTTGGCGTGTTCGTCATCCTCGTGGCCGTCTGTCCGGCCGTGCGTTTGTCTCTCAGTCGATGGCTTTCGCGGTGCTCCTGGCTCAACATCGACGGCTCGCGCAAAGCCGTCATCCTTGCCCAGGTGGGCCACACTTACCTCGGCGCAGTGGGTCAGTTTTGCTCCGGCGCTAACAACCAACCACCGTACTTGCTCTCACATGATGTTGAGAAACAGAATGTAGAGCGTGGCCG
>WNFD01004010.1_pt1 | contig 15812 bp, 13 predicted proteins | sample 5400491 | NCBI WGS metagenome assembly WNFD01 (sample SAMN13153343, study PRJNA577476) | soil metagenome | isolation source: 120 cm saprolite under Douglas fir tree site 2 hole 2 replicate 2 | place: USA:California | collected 2015-04-18 | reverse complement strand
CAATGTGGCGCGGCGTTTCGAGATACTTCTCAAGATAGACCGCATCGTCGCCGAATGCCGCCTTCGCTTCGGCGCGGGCGGTCGCGAGCGAAGTCGCAAGATCGGCCTTGCTGCGAGCGACCTTCATGCCGCGCCCGCCTCCGCCGGCCGCTGCCTTCACCAGCACCGGGAAGCCGATTTCGCGGGCGGCGGAAAGCGCTTCGGCATCGGAAGCGACGCCGCCCGGCGATCCCGGCACGACTGGAATGCCGAGGCGCTGGGCCGTGCGCTTCGCCTCGATCTTGTCGCCCATCAGCCGGATATGTTCGGGCTTGGGGCCAATGAACTGCACACCGTGCTCGATGAGGATTTCGGCAAAGCGCGCATTCTCGGAGAGGAAGCCGTAGCCCGGATGCACGGCGTCGGCGCCGGTGATCTCGCAGGCGGTGATCAGCGCCGGAATATTGAGATAGCTGTCGCGCGAGGGCGGCGGCCCGATGCAGACGCTTTCGTCGGCGAGCCGGACATGCATGGCATCGGCGTCCGCCGTCGAATGAACCGCAACGGTCGGAATGCCGAGATCCTTGCAGGCGCGCAATACGCGTAACGCGATCTCGCCCCGATTGGCGATCAGGATTTTCTCAAACATGGCGGTACAGACGACGGACGACGGACGATAGACGACGGAGGACAGATGATGGACAATTATGATTCACGGTTCTGACCTCTGATTTCTTTCATCTGTCCTCTGTCGTCCGTCCTGTGTCGTCCGCCATCATTCTATAATCATCAGCGGCTCGCCAAACTCCACCGGCTGGGCGTCCTCGAACAGGATCTGGACAACCGTGCCGGACTTAGGCGCAGGAATCTGGTTGAGGGTCTTCATCGCCTCGACGATCAGGAGCGTATCGCCCGCCTTGACCGCGGAGCCCACGTCGCAGAACGGCTTGGCGCCAGGCTCGGGCGCCCGATAGGCAGTGCCGACCATTGGCGATGCCACGACACCTGGATGCAGGGACGGATCGAGCGCACCGGCCGGTATGGCGGCCGGAATCGCGCGCGTGGCTTCCGGAGCGGGAGGCGCGTAGGTCACGGTGACCTGACGCGCAATCCGGACTCGCAATCCGCGCTGCTCGATTTCGATCTCGGTCAGGCGGGTTTCGTCGAGGAGGCGCGCGAGGGCGCGCACCACATCCTCGTCCACGATCGCATTGGATTTCTTCTTGTCGTCGGCCGTCACCAGCTCAACTCCGTCTCGCTTTGGACATCGCCGCAGGGCTGCCGGTCGCGCTTCCATCGCCATCGATGCCGAAGCCCGCACGTGTCGTCCGTCGGAGCTGCTTCTACGCCAATTCGGACGGGCCTCAAATTTCTTTGTTGTGCAAAATTCTAATTCCCTCTCCGCTTGCGGGAGAGGATCAGAGGGGGGCCTTCTCCCTCTCCCCGCTTGCCGTCGGGGCGTTTACGCCGGTCGGAGCCTGCCATTGGGCCCGCCCACCGGGTCCGGCCTCTGGCCGGCCCGATGGCAGGCTCCGGCGGGACCCGATGGACGGGCTATGGAGAGGGTCGGGTGAGGGGGCGTAGCCACAGGCCGAAAGGAGGGGCCACGGCCCCTCACCCTCGCTCGCTCGACCTCTCCCCACAAGCGGGGAGAGTAAAGGCTGCGCCCTGTCCACAAGCCGCGACCGGAAGGCCGCACCCACTCTTCGCTCCCACGCTTGCGGGGGAGGTTAAGGGCCGGGGGCCGGGTTATCTTGCGGCCAAAACTCTAACACACGGCCTTGCCGCAACGCGCCGTGCTGACCTTGGAGCGCAGTGCGTCGAGTCCGACCGCGCCGATCACGACATCGGTGCCGATGATATAGCTGGGCGTGCCGTTGAGCCCGAGGGTCTCCCCGAGCTTGAGGCTCTCCTCAAGCGAAACCTTGATCTCATCGCCCGCCATATCGGTGTCCATGCGCTTCATGTCCATGCCGACCTCCTTGGCGACCGCAAGCGCCCGTGCCTTGTCGGCTTGGCCGCGCCCGCCCAGGAGCTTCTGATGAAATTCGAGATATTTCTTACCGCTCTTGTCCTGCATGCGCACCGCGACCGCGACCTTTGCGGCGTCGACTGATCCGGGGCCAAGGACTGGAAATTCCTTGAGAATGATTTTGAGCTTCGGGTCGTCCTTCAGGAGTTCCAGCATGTCGGCCATGGCGCGCTTGCAGAAGCCACAGTTGTAGTCGAAGAACTCGACCATCGTAACGTCGCCCTTGGGGTTGCCGAGCACGACGTGGCGGCTCGAGTTGAAGAGCGTCTCGGCGTTGCTGGCGACGGCGGTCTTGGCTTTTTCGACGTCGGCGGCGGCTTGACGCTTGTCGAGCTCCGCGATCGCCTCCTGGAGTACCTCCGGGTGACTCACGAGGTAGTCCCTGATGATGCGTTCGATCTCGCTCTTCTGCGGGGCCGAGAATTCCTGCCCCGCAGCCGGCAGCGCCAGCATCAGCAGCGCACCCGCACCTGCTCCGGTTAGTGTCTTGATCATCGGCGTCATAGGCTTGGTTCCTCGTTGAGTAACAGGGCAAAACTCGCGGCAGCCCCCTCTCTACCCCGCCCCGCTCGCTGGGCGGCGGGCGCCGGGCTTGTCCCGGCCATCCCGATAACCGGGCCACCGTGACAGATGGGCCGTCACGACTTTTGCTGCCCTTACCTCGTTGGCCGCCATCATATCATTGGATCAGGCGGTGCGGCTGCGGCGGCTTGAAGCTCGCAATGTCGTCCGCCTTGACCCATCCGGGCGATCCTATGGGAAAACGTCCTTTGGCGCGACTCGCCAGTTGCCGAGCCGTGGGCAAATTTCCGCGATTGAAGGCCGCCTGGGCGGAGGCGAGATCCGCATCCGCGAGGTCGCCTTTGCGGCCGTAGGCCATTGCTAACTGCTCGTAGGCATCGGCGATTTCCGCGTCGTTCGCCAGCGCCTTGCGCAAGTTGGATACCGCCTCATCGATCAAAGCCGGTTCATTGGCGCCGATGAGCGCCTGACCCAGCAGCACATGGATGAGGGTTGGGTCCGGTGCAAGCGAGATGGCGTGGCGCAAAGGCGCAATGGCATCGTGCGGACGGCCGGAATCCACCAGAGCCTGACCCTTGAGCTCGAGGAAATAGGGATTGTTCGGCTGCGTCTGGATCAGTGAATCGATCTGTCCGAGAGCGGTGCGCAAGTCGGCATGACGGTAGCTTGATATCGCGCGGGCGTAACGCGCCGGGAGGCTCGTATTGTTCGGGGGATAGCGCCGCAGCACCGTGTCGGGCTGGTCAAGATAACCGAACAGCTTGGCGCGGACCATATCATGGCGCTGCTGCAGCTCCGGCGGATCCTTCTTCTCCCAATAGGGATTGGCGCGCGCCACTTCGGCGAGTGCTGAGATGCGCTCTGCCGCCATGGGATGCGACTGCAGGTACGGATCGGCGTAGCGCGCCGCGAACAGCTGCTGGTCTGCAAACCGCTTGAAGGTGTCGTACATGCCTTTGGCGGACTGGCCGGATTGCGTCAGGAAATTGACGCCGGCGCGGTCGGCCTGCTCCTCCTGCTGTCGCTGATACGCGAGCAGCGAGCGCATGATCATGGTTTGCGGGCCGACGATCGCGGCCATCGGATTGCCGCCGACATTGCCGCGGCTTGCTGCCGATCCGACGACGGCGCCCAAACCGAGCAGCATGGCCAGAATGGCGGCGGTCTGCGCATTGGCAAGCTCGCTGCGCAGCTTGCTCAGGTGACCGCCCGCGATATGGCCGGTCTCGTGGGCAAGCACGCCGACGATCTGATTCGGCGTCTCGGCGTCCATCAGTGCGCCCGCATTGACGAAAATCCGCTTGGCGTCGATCACGAAGGCGTTGAAGCTGCGGTCGTTGATGATAACGACGCGGACATTGCGCTGGCCGAGGCCGGCGGCCCGCAGCACCGGGTGGGTATAGTCCCGCAGCAGCTGTTCGATCTCGGCATCGCGAATGAGCGGCAGCGCTTGGGCGGCATCCTTCTCCTGCGCGCGTGCCGGCGAGACCGACAAATGCGTAGCCGCGACCGCCACCGCGGTCACGACCGCGAGGGCTCGGCGCGCCCGGATCCCCCTTCCTTCCCCTCCCCCGCTTGCGGGCGGGGCGGCGGTCCTATGGCAAAATGTATCCGCCGTCATTCGAAAAATCGGCCTTGCTCGCTTCAGTCTTATCAAGCTACGGGATTTGGCAAGCTAGAGACGCGCTCGCGCGTGGTCAACACGAGGGACGCCGAACGATGGCAGTACCAATCCGGCAAATGCGGCGGGAGCGGGGCGGCAGCCGCTACCGGGGGGACCTGGAGTTCGGCCATGCGATGACGTTGCCGAGGTCGGAAACATCCGGCTTCGGCCGGCGCCAGGGCTGTCATGCGCGATAGCGCTAAACGCTTCGCGGTCCCCCACCCGACCCCTCCTGGGCTGGCCGAGGCGGGTAGAGTGGCGGTGAGGGCATCAGCGCGCAGCGATGTTCCGGCATTCATGGTCATGGATGTGGTGGCAGCGGCGGCGCGCCTTGAAGCGGCGGGCCGGCGCATCATTCATATGGAGATCGGCCAGCCTGGAGCCGCCGCTCCGGCATCGGCAGTCGCCGCCGCCCAGGCCGCCGTCGCCACCGGCCGGATCGGTTACACCCCGGCGCTCGGCAACGCGTCGCTGCGGCGGCGCATTGCGCGCCACTACGCCGAACGGTATGGCGCCGAGATCGACCCCGAACGCATCGTCATCACGACCGGCTCCTCCGCCGGATTCATGCTGGCGTTCCTTAGCATGTTCGAGCCCGGCGACCGCATCGCGATTGCCAGCCCCAGTTACCCGCCCTATCGCAACGTGCTCGCGGCGCTCGGCTGCGAAGCCGTGCTGATCGAGGTGACGGCGGCGACGCGATTCGCGCTGGCGCCCGCGGCGCTGCTCGCCGTCCATGGCGAACGGCCGCTCAAAGGGGTGCTGGTGGCAAGCCCCGCCAATCCGAGCGGCACCATGATGACCGCAGATGCGCTCGCAGCGCTTATCCGCGCCGCGGAAGGCGAGGGGATCGCGTTCATCTCAGACGAAATCTATCACGGCCTCGATTATGCGTTCCCGGCGCAGACGGCGCTCAACGTTTCAGCAAATGCGGTCGTCATCAACTCTTTCTCGAAATACTTCTGCATGACCGGCTGGCGCATCGGGTGGATGGTGGTGCCGGAGACCCTGATTCGTCCGATCGAGCGGTTGCAGCAGAACCTCGCCATCTCGGTGCCGACGCTCTCGCAGGTGGCGGCCGAGGCCGCCTTCGACGGACGCGACGAGATGGAGACGGTCAAGCACGGCTACGAGGTCAACCGCCGCATCCTTGTAGAGGGCCTGCGGCGTGCCGGATGTGGCCAATTCCTGCCGGTCGACGGCGCCTTCTATCTCTACGCCGACGTTTCGCACTTTTGCGGCGACAGCTTAGATTTCGCCCGACGCATGCTGGAGGAGGCGGGCGTCGCCGCGACCCCCGGCGCGGATTTCGATCCGGTACACGGGCGACGCTTCATCCGCTTCTGCTATGCGGGCGCGACGGCGGATGTCGCCGAAGCGGTGGAGCGGCTGGCGGCGTGGCTGAAGCGCAGGTGACCCCGATCTTGAAAACGCATCCGTACGCTCGGTGGCACGAAGAGTGAGATGACAATCGATCGCGACCGACTCGTTCGGATATTCGACGAACTTGGCCAAAGGCTCACCGCACCGGCCACGATCTGCGTTATCGGAAGTACGCCGGCGATTATTCTGGGACAACCCGGTCGGCAGTCCCAGGATATCGATGTCTGGCGCCCGCACTCCCGGTACGATGAGACCCAATTTCGTCGGGCATGTCAGGAATTAGGTCTTCTCTACGATCCCAGAAGTGAACTCGATCCCGCTGCGATCTATATCCAGATTGTTCGGCCGGGTCTTGTCAATCTTCCCGAGGATTTTAAGGTTGAAATTCTGGGTGAGTATGGGGCGCTCAAGGTGGCCATGCCTGAGGCAGCGCTCCTTTCGGCAATGAAGTTGGTGAGGGGTGATCCAAGAGATGTCGAGGATGTGACCTGGTGGATAAAGGAGCGCGCGCTAAGCCTCGCCGAAATCAGAGCCGCCGTCGATATGCTGCCCGATTCTTCTCAGCGGGAAACAGCTGGCGAGAACATGGTCCTGGTTGAGCTGGTGACGGCATCCGAAAGGACGCGCAAGTGAACAGAACGGCTCGCACGCTTTATGTAGACGCGCTGGATGCGTTGCTGAGGGGACGAATGGCCGAGATCGCGGTGGCGCGAGATTGGGATCTCCTGCGCGAGGTGGCGCGCCTTGCCCAGCAGGACGCCCCGCTCGAACTCGCCTCGACTGACCCCGCCCTCTACGAGACCTGGCGCGCCGCCGTCACCAGGTACCACCTCAAGGGATGGACGCACATGACACCGGAGCGCGTCGATGCCGTCCGCCAAAAGGCGATCAGTCATCAGCAGGCTTCAAGCGTCGCCTGAGCTCAGAACTCCACATCGAGCTCCGATACGTCATCCGGCTCGTTCATGGCGGCCTCGATCCATTCGCGCATGTGGGGCATTTCCATGACGGCCTCGCAATATGCGGCGCAGACCGGGTCGAGCTTTACGCAATAGGTGAGAAAGCGAGTACAAACAGGCGCATACATAGCGTCAGCAAGGCAGGGCTTCGCGCCGAACAGGTACGGCCCCCCGGAGGCCGCAAGGCATTCGCGCCAGATCGTCACGATGCGTTCGATGTCGGCCTGGGCTCCGGCAAACACTTTGAATCCCGGATAGTGGCCCTTGATGTTCATGGGCAGGGCCGAGCGAAGATTGATGAAGCCGGAATGCATTTCGCCCGAGATCGAACGGCAGAGCGCGCGCGCCGCCGCATCCTGGGGAAGCAGGCCGGCATCGGGAGATAGCTCGTTGAGATACTCGGCGATGGCGAGCGTATCCCACACCTTGACGGATCCGTTGGTCAGCGACGGTACCAGGAAGGAGGGAGATAGAAGCAAGAGCTCGGCCCGCATCGAGGGGTCGTCTGAAGCGGCGGCGTGCTCCTCGAAATCGAGCCCGGCCATCTTGCACAGCAACCAGCCGCGCAGCGACCACGAGCCGTAATTCTTGCTCGCTATCATGAGCTTGGGCTTTTCCATCCTCGCCATCCCTTAACGTTTGAGTTTCTTGCGGGGCTCGCTCCCGAATCGCAGAATCGCGTATTGTTTCAAAGGATTATGAAGAGTTCCGCACAAGGATGTCAGGCTCAACCCATAAGTCCTGCCGCCAAGTCATGCAAGCTATGAGCCGGTCGTTCCGTCACGATGCGCAAATTCTTGTCGCACTGCAACAAGAATTAATTTAGCCTTTCATTCCGGAAGGGGAACGGATGGGTCGCGATGCGACCTCCATCCAAGTGATGTAGATGCTCTACCAGGCCTATCAGGCGCACGCCGACCTCATGGTCCCGGTGCGAGCTTTGGCGTCGCTGGGTGCGAGCCGAATAAGTCCTCCATTCACCGAAAATCTCGGGATCGCCCGCAATATCATGGCCGCTTGCGAGTTGATTGCTCGCACCAAGCTCACCCATCACCGGCTGCCATTCGGCATCGATACCGTCATGGTGGGAAATCGCGAGGTTGCGGTGCGCGAGGAGGCGATCCGCGCTACGCCGTTCGGCACGCTCCTGCATTTCAAGAAGGACATCGACATGATGCAGCCGCGCGTGCTCTTGGTCGCGCCGCTGTCTGGACATTTCGCGACGCTGCTGCGCGCGACCGTGAAAACCATGCTGGCCGATCATGACGTCTACATCACCGATTGGCACAACGCGCGCGACGTAGCGCTCTCCCATGGCGGGTTCGGTTTCGACGACCATATCCAGCACCTCATCGACTTTCTCGAAGCGATCGGTCCCGGCGCTCATGTCGTGGCGGTATGCCAACCGTGCGTCGCCGCGCTTGTCGCCACCGCGGTGATGGCGCAATGGCAGCATGCGGCGCTGCCGCGCAGCATGACCCTGATGGCAGGGCCGATCGATACCCGCGTCCACCCCACCAAGGTCAACGAACTCGCCAACTCGAAGCCGATCTCCTGGTTCGAGCAGAACCTGATCGCGATCGTGCCGATGCGTTTTGAAGGCGCATTCCGCCGGGTCTATCCGGGGTTTGTGCAGCTCGCTGCCTTCATGAGCATGAACATCGAGCGGCACATCAAGGCCCACAAGGAGCTTTACCAGAACCTCCGCGACGGCGAGATCGAGAAGGCCGCGATTACCAAAGCCTTTTACGACGAATATTTTGCCGTGCTGGACCTTGCGGCGGAGTTCTATCTCGAAACCGTAAGGCTGGTGTTTCAGGAACACGCGCTGCCGCTCGGGAAACTGAAGTGGCGCGGCGAACGCGTGGAACCGCGCGCCATCCGCCGCACCATGTTGCTGACCGTCGAGGGCGAGCGCGACGACATCTGCGCTGTCGGCCAGACCATGGCGGCGCATGAACTGTGCAGCGGACTGCGGCCGTACATGCGGCGCCATCACATGCAAGCCGGCGTCGGCCACTACGGCGTTTTCAGCGGCCAAAAGTGGACCGGCCAGATCTACCCCATCCTGCGCAACGTTATCCTGTCCAGCGAGTGACGCCCGGCCCCTCGCTGCTCCCCCGCATGCGGGGGGGAGGGTAGGGAGAGGCCGGCGATGAACCGGAGCGCACCGCTCGTGCAATGGACAGCATTCCCCGTCGCGACCGAGCCGCCGCGCGCGGTTCCAATTCTGCTCGCCGCCGTGGCCGGATTCGTCGATGCGTGCACGTACCTCGGGCTGTTCGGGTTCTTTGTCGCCCAGGTGACCGGAAGCTATGTGCTTGCCGGCGCCCGCCCGGTGGCCGGATCGCCCGGGGCGACGGTGTTGCTCGCGGTGCCGGTGTTCTTCGCCGGCGGCGTCGCCGCCACACTCGCTGCCATCGCCGGGCACGCGGTGGCGCGCCGTGCGCTAGCGGCTGCGCTCGCCCTCGAGACGCTGCTGCTGATCGGCTTTAGCGCGACGTTTGCGGCCGGCGGCGGGGTTGAGGGGCCGGAAACGGCGTCGGTCGTCGCCGCGTCGATGTTCGGCCTCGCCGCCATGGGCGTGCAGAGCGCATTGGTGCGGTTGCTCATGCGAGGCGTCGCTTCGACCAATGTCATGACCACCAACACCAGCCAGATTGCCATCGATGCGACGCAACTCGCCTGGGCGCGGCTGTGGGGCAACGACCAGTCGGCCGAGAATGCTCATCAGCGCGAGGTTTGCCGGCAGCGGCTGCGGGGCGGCGTGCCGTTGCCCCTCGGGTTCCTGGCCGGAACCGTGATGGGCGCCGTCGCGTTCGCGAGCGGCGGCTATCCGGCGCTGGTGGCGCCGGTGATCGTGGTCGGCGGACTGACGCTCTGGGCCGCGCGGCGCCCCGGCACCATGCGGAGACCGGATCAGCCATGATGCGAGGGGTGACCCGTAGGGCGGATTGCTAGACGAGATTGTTCGGCTGTCCAATTCCGGACCATGGCTGCATGGCAGGTCGGCAGTCAAGCGCCACTGTGTCTTCGGAATGCTTTGAGTCTACTACCTCTGCTCGGAGATTTTGACTCTTTGAATTGGCTTGAGGCCATGCCGGACGCCCGACCCTGATGCAAGGTCAACCGGTCAAAATTACCGTGTCGAGGTACTAGGATCCGAAGTTTCACTGCTCCTCAACAGAAATTCGCCGCCGGACTGGCCTGAAAGCCCTCTTGCGACCTCTTAAGGATTGCAGTAACGCTTACGTAGCAGCACTTTACGGCGCCTGTTGCTATTTGCACCGATCACATTGTCGAGGGATTTTAAAAATGACTTTGCGCCCACTTTTGTCTGTTACGTCGACTAGTCTCTTTCTGATCGTAAGTCTATCGGACTCGCTCGCCCAATCAGACTCGCGATCTTTGATCAAAAGCAATATGTTATCCCAATACGCCATTATCAAGAATTTGATTGATCCTCGCCGAACTGGCGTCCACCTAACTGGGCGCGAACCACAAAATCTTGGTACATGTGGCGACATGGAGTCGCTTTATTTCGGTATACATAGCCAAGAAGACGTCACAACAACCGCACTTGTTCGTATTGCAGGACACTACTACAAATGGGAGCATGAATTACCATTACTTGGGTATTCGCTTGGAATTGTCTCTCCACTAATCGATGAAGTTGAAAGGCGTTTGCTTGCCCATGTTGTAGCAAAAGGAGGCGACAATTTTCAAAACAAGCTTAGGCCGGAAGCAGGTCAATTAGCTAAGCAGCTTAATGCAGTGAAATCTAGACAGAATCTACGGGCAAAGACCGTTTATTTTACAGATGAATGCGGAGGTGGCGGACGTGCTTTCGCATTTAAAATACCCAAGCAGGCACACCTCTTCCTCATATCTGAATTTTTCATCGAGTTATGCAAGAAGCAGGGTTTCGATCCATATGATCGTCGTAAGTGTAACCATTGGTCGGAGATCCCTGAAGGAGCGGATTGGGAAATGGCAGGTACCTACACTTATACTGCCGAATGGGAAGATGGTACAACGCGCACTGCCCGTATAAACTTTGACAAGATGTTGGGTCGCGAGTTCCGAGTATCGAAGTAATTCACAAATGCGCATATGTGAGATCTGACCGAATAATCTCACAAGATGAAAATGAACTATATGATAAGACGAAATAATAACGCTCGCGGCGGAACCGAACTTAGCGCATTTCGGAAGATGCTGAGAGAATACAGAAGCCTGCTCGTCGTGGCCATTGGCAGTGGTGCTGCACCGATTGCAGCAGCATTAGTGTCATTGTCTCCGGCGTGGCCAAACGCAATTATTGGCTTAACAACTATTACGCAGTTATTGGTTGCAATGCTTGTATTTCAGTTGTTGAGGTCAGCATCAAAACGAATTATCACACGGGTTATGGTGTGCGGGATTGCAATAATATGCATACTGCTGCCAATTTATTTGCTTGTTACTGATCTTTTTGTTTATTCTGAACCTCAATCTAAGATGAGATTTATCATAGGTTTTCAATGTACTGAAGAGGCAAAAATCGTATTTGGAGATAAGTGTCCATTTTTGGGTTTGGATGAAATTTCGCTGGCTAATTATGAAGAAGAGAGAATGTGGACCCGTACCTCTATCTCAGTGATGAAATCATTGATCGTTATATTGTGGTTAGCGTGTTTTTCCGCACTGTCCGTGACCGTAGCCAGTTTTGTCCTCTTCCAGGCGAACAGGGGGGACATGAGCAAGGAGAGATCACGCGGGGTTCGAAAGTGATATGTCTTCCGTTGACGCGTGTCACGCTAGTTAGCGGAGCGTAATCTGTCAGCGGCGGGCTACGCCTTCGGTAATACTACGGCTAACCCGCCCTACGAGGCACTCAGCTATCGTCGACCGCGGCCTGCCCTCCTCCTGCCCGGCCTCAACGCGAAATCCAACCCGCCGTGGCGATCGAACAGCGTGGGCGCCTCGGCCGATGCCCCTTCAATGGCGAGCAGGCGGTGCTTGGTCGCGGCCCCGCCGGGCGCCGAAAAGCCGCCCGTCTTGCCGCCGGCCGCCACCACGCGATGGCATGGCACGATGATCGGGCAGGGGTTCTGGCCCATCGCCTCGCCGACGCCGCGCGCGTCCGCTTCGCCAAGCTGCGCCGCAATCGCCCCGTAGGTGAGGGTCGCGCCGGGCTTGATCGTCCGGGCCACCGCGTAGACGCGGCGGTTGAATTCCGGCACGCCGCCAAGGTCGAGCACAACGTCGGCAAGATCGCGGTGCTCCCCGGCGACCACTGCCATGATGCCATCGATTGCGCGGGCGACCTCCTCCGGCGGCGCGGCCTCGCTGGCGCCGGGGTGACGCCGGAGAAGCCGCGCCCGCAGGGCGTCGTCATCGCGTTCAGGCAGCTGCACCCCGACGATCCCACGTACGTTCCACGCAATTGCACAGCGGCCGATCGCGGTGTCGAAAAGGGCGAAGAAGACTTGAGTTTCCTCGGCCATTGCGGCGCTCCTGGCAGGAGACCGGCTTGTCGCCTTCCTCCCTAGCCCCCGCATGCGGGACGGCAAATGTAAACCTTTAAATCCTCCCCCGCTTGCGGGGGAGGATAGGGTGGGTGCGGAGTGCCGCGGCATCCGCTCGATGCCGCCGGTCGCATCATCGCTTGTCTCCAAGCATGCGCTTTGCCCACCAGCCGGCGCGCCGGGGCGCGGCGGGTTCGGTGGTCGGAGCCGGTGGCTGCTCGGGTGGCGGCGGCGTGGTCGGTTCGACCTCGACGCCGGAAGTAACGATCGCCGGTGCGGGTTGAGGCGCCGGGGCGGCGTTGCCGACGAGGGGCGCCGGCTCACGCACCGTCGAACGCCGTCGCGGCGATTCGGGTTTCGGCGGTACAGCCGGTTTGCCCGCAATCGCGGGAGCAGGCTCCGGTTTCGGCGCTTCGTCACGGTGGTGGCGGTCGGGGCGGTCCGCAGCGGCGTGGTCTGCCTCGTGCGGCCGGTCGTCCCTCTCCTGTTCGACCGGCGGTCCACCAAAATCCGCGACCGCGTGGGCGATTTCCTCATCGATGGGCGCAACGCCGTTATCAGGCGGACTTATCCCGATGTCACCTCCCTCGCGGCGACTGCGCCGGCCACCGCGCCGGCCGCGGCGTCGCGGCCGTCGGTCGTCGTTGCCGTTGCCATGATCGGCCCTGGCGGCGCCGGCGACTTCCAAGTCCTCATCGCCGAGATCGGCGTCCCTATCGCCGCTGGCCGCTCCTTCCGCCGCAACGGTCTCGTCCGCAGCAGGCACGCGGGACGGCGGTTGATCGTGCGAGAAATGTGGCTCGGCTCGCGCGGCTTCGCCTTCCAGGCCCGAAGCCACACCCAGGCCTTCCGGCGCCGCTGCCACGCCCAGACCGTCGTCGCGTGTCTCCCCACGGCGGCCGCGTCGTCGCCGCCGCCGCCGCCGCCGGGCGCCCGCTTCGCCGTCCTCGGCACGCCCCTCGGCGGCCTCGGCAGGTTCTCCGAGTTCGGCGGCGTCCGCCTCGACCATCTCCTCGTCCTCGGCCTCTTCGGATTCGGTCTCGTCGACCGGTTGCTCCACCTCCGCGGCGGCGTCGACGGCGACCGGAACGGCGGTCGCCTGCGTGGCAAGGGCCCGCGCCTGCTCGAGGGTGTGCACCTGCTCACCCTTCTCGATGACGAAGGGCAGTTGGCCGCTGATCGCGTCATCGGCCACGATCGTGACCGTGATCTGGAAGCGATGCTCCAGGTCATAAAGATGGGCGCGCTTGTGATTGAGCACATAAAGCGCGATCTCGGACCGCGTGCGGCCGACAACGTTGTGCGTGGCGCCGCGCTGGAGCGTCTCCTCGATCATGCGCAACAGCTGCAACGCGACCGAAGACACCGAGCGCACATGGCCAGTGCCGCCGCAATGCGGGCATTTGTCAGTCGAACTCTCGAGCACGCTGGTACGGATACGCTGGCGCGACATTTCCAAGAGGCCGAAGTGAGAGATGCGGCCGACCTGGATGCGGGCGCGATCGTTCTTGAGGCAGTCCTTGAGCCGCCGCTCGACCGCCCGGTTATTGCGTTTTTCATCCATATCGATGAAATCGATGACGATCAGCCCGGCGAGATCGCGCAGACGCAGCTGGCGGGAAATCTCCTCGGAGGCTTCGAGGTTGGTCTTAAGCGCCGTGTCCTCGATGTGGTGCTCCCGGGTCGCGCGCCCCGAATTGACGTCGATCGCCACCAGCGCCTCGGTCTGGTTGAGCACGATATAGCCCCCTGACCGCAGTTGGACGACCGGCGAGAACATGGCGTCGAGCTGGCTTTCGATCCCATACTTCGCGAGAATCGGCTGGCTGTCGTGGTAGGGCCTCACGTTTTTGGCATGGCTCGGCATGAGCATACGCATGAAATCGCGGGCGTCGCGATAAGCGTCATCGCCTGCGACCACGACCTCGTCGATGTCCTTGTTGTAGAGGTCGCGGATCGACCGCTTGACCAGCGAGCCTTCTTCATAGACGAGCGTGGGCGCGGTCGAATTCAAGGTCAGGTCGCGCACCGTTTCCCAGGCGCGCAGCAGATATTCGAAATCGCGTTTGATCTCAGTCTTGGTGCGCGCAGCGCCGGCGGTGCGCAGGATGATGCCCATGCCTTCGGGCACCTCAAGGTCCTGCGCGATCTCCTTGAGCCGCCTGCGATCCAACACATTAGTGATCTTGCGGCTAATGCCGCCGCCGCGCGCGGTGTTCGGCATCAGCACCGAATAGCGTCCCGCGAGCGACAGGTAGGTCGTCAGCGCCGCGCCCTTGGTGCCGCGCTCCTCCTTGACCACCTGCACCAGCATGATCTGCCGGCGCTTGATCACCTCCTGGATCTTGTACTGGCGACGGTGGCGCGGTGCGCGGTCCGGCACCTCTTCCATGGCGTCGTCGCCGCCGACCGATTCGACGATGTCCTCCTCTTCCCCCTCGACAAGCTCGTTTTGGCCGTTGCCATCCTCGCCGTCGCGCGCCTCCTCGGCCCCTCCACGGTCGGCGCCGGCGATTTCGCCGGCTTCTTCGTGCCCTGCATGGGCGGCCGTCTCGCCGGGATCGAGCGGCAATTCGTCGTGCTCTGACGTGGCCGCATGGTCGCTCAGTCGGCTCGCTGCGACCTCGGGGAGATTTTGCTCGTCCGGCGCCCCGGCATGATCGTCGCGCGCCGCATCACTGCGCTCGTTGCCCGCGTCCGCGTCGGCGTGGATATCGGATGGAGCGTCCCCGGGTTCGTTCGCTGTCGCCTCTGAGTCGTGCTCGACGAGGTCGTCGCCGATCGGCTCGCTCGCGACCGTTTCCGAACGGCGTCCGGCGGCCTGACGCCGGGGCGGGCGGCGCCGCATGCCGGCGCGGCGATCGGCTTCGGCTTCCGCGTCACGGTGGGCGCGCTCCTCTTCGTCGATCAGCGCCTGCCGGTCGGCGACGGGAATCTGGTAGTAATCAGGGTGGATTTCGCTGAACGCCAGAAAGCCATGGCGGTTGCCGCCATAGTCTATGAACGCCGCCTGGAGGGAGGGCTCGACCCGCGTCACTTTGGCAAGGTAGATGTTGCCTCTCAGTTGGCGGCGGCTTGCCGATTCGAAATCGAATTCCTCAACGCGGTTGCCGCGCAGTACAACCACCCGGGTCTCTTCCGGGTGGGTCGCATCGATAAGCATCTTGTTGGCCATTGGTGTGTCTCTTGGCAGCGCGCGGCAGAATGCGCGCCCGGCGTCCATGAACTTCGGTCCATGAAGCGGCCGGGTGCGACGCAATGCGGGCGCGCGTCTTTGGGAAAGATCGGCACACGCCACGCGCGACCGGACAAGCGAATGCTCCCTGCGGCCTTTCGGCCAAACGAGGTGTTTTCGCTGTCAATGATCGCCGGCATGGCGCATTCGACCCTAAAAGCGGAGCGGCAACGCAGGACGGCGTCGCCTTCAGGTATCAGCTGAAGATCCGGGTGAAACGGCCACCCGGCCGAGGAACCGACTGTCCTGTCTTTGTCAAAATCCGGCAGCGGACGTGGCCAATTAGCTTCGCGATCCGCTGCGAATGGATTAATGGGCAGGATTCTCAACAACATTGGGCGGCATGCCCGAACGCGACAGAACAAGGATCTTCGAAGCCTTCAGTGATTCCTTTCTAAGCGGCATAATTAGGCATGGCAAGCCGCAACTGCCATGCCGGTGCGCCTAGATAGGCGCTATACGTGGGGTAATATATAACCATTTGATTGCGTTTACAGCGTAACCACAGCAGTTTCCGAATGATTTCTTC
>WNFD01007518.1_pt1 | contig 15815 bp, 15 predicted proteins | sample 5400491 | NCBI WGS metagenome assembly WNFD01 (sample SAMN13153343, study PRJNA577476) | soil metagenome | isolation source: 120 cm saprolite under Douglas fir tree site 2 hole 2 replicate 2 | place: USA:California | collected 2015-04-18 | reverse complement strand
ACGCTCACGTTCACGTACGCCGGCCCTCTCGCCAACGAGGAGAACAGCCCCGTCCCCGGCGTCCGTGCCGCCACCATCAATCGCGATGGTGCCTTCCTGCTTCTCCCCGCGCGCTGGTTCCCGCTTACCAATTTTCCGTCGAATCGCTACACCGCCACCTTCCGCCTCAACGTTCCGGATTCTTTCGCCGTGGCAGGCACCGGCAAAGCCCTTGCGCCCACACCGACGAAGGGTAGGAACTCCGTCGAAGGCAATCGCCTGGTCTACACCTTCCAGTGCGACGCGCCCGCTCCGCATGGCACCTTCGTCGCCGGCAATCTGCAGCTCAATCCCAAGCAAGCGGAAGGCGTCAGCGTCGCGGTCTACGCGCCGCGCGAAGCGAGCGCCAACGCGCAGGAATTTGCCAACAGCGTCGCGCGTTCCACGATCGCTTTCTCGGACATGTTCGGTCCCTTGCCAAGGCCCGAGTTCACCCTCATTGAGATCCCCGACGGCACGCTGCGCGACTTCGCCGCCCCTGGCGTTCTCCTCTTAAGCAAGCGCATCTGGGATCCCAAAACAGCCGACCGCACCGTCGCCCGTCTCGTCGCGTCGCAATGGTGGGGCAACGCGGTACTTCCCGCATCGCCCGGCGATGTGTGGATCAGCGACGGCCTCGCGCGCTACTCCGAAGCTCTCTACGCCGAGCAGAACGCCGGCAAAGAAGCTGGCCTCCGCGCCGTCGACGAGTTCGCCGTCGGCGCTCTGATGTACGAAGACGCCGCGCCCATCGCGCAAGCCGCGCGCCTCACGCCCTATTCCAGCGATTACCGCTCCGTGGTCATGAACAAAGGCGCCATGATCTTCCACATGGTTCGCGCACAAATGGGTGACGTGGCCTTCAAATCTCTCTTGCACGATTTCTACTTCAAGTACGCCGAGAACAGCGCCTCCATCGAAAATTTCGAAGCCCTCGCCCAGCAGCACGCGCAAGCGAGTGTCAAGCCCGGCGAAGCCCCGCCCGACCTCCGCGGCTTCTTCGCGCAGTGGCTCAATTCCACCGGTGTCCCCGACTTCACCATCGAATATGTCGTCTACCGCACCCGCCAGGGCTTCCGCGTGGTCGGCAAGATCAAGCAGCCGCTCGACACTTTCCGCATGCCCGTCGAATTGCGCATCGATACCGAAGGCAATCCCGAAGTAAAAACGCTCGACGTCGTCGGCACCGAATCCGAATTCACCGTCGAGACCTTCGGCCGCCCCAAGCCCGGCGGCATCAAGATCGATCCCAACAATGTGATTTTGAAGGGCAGCTCAGCTCTCCGCGCCCGCGCCGCCATCGCCCGCGGCGAAGAGCTCGCCGAGCAGGGCCGCTACTACGACGCCATCGGCCAATACCAACGGGCGCTCTCCATCCAGCCTAATCGCCCGCTCGCCAACTTCCGCATGGGCGAAGCTTTCTTCTACCAGAAGAACTACCAGGCCGCCGCCAACGCCTTCCGCGAAGCCCTGCAAACCGTCCCCGAACCGTCCGAGAAGTGGACCGAAGTCTGGAGCCACATCTATCTCGGCAAAATCTTCGATCTCCTCGGCCAGCGCGCCCGCGGCGTCAACGAATACAGCAAAGCCAAGCAAACCAACGACGACACCGGCGGCGCCCAGCAAGTTGCCGAGCAATTCCTGAAGAAACCCTACTCCGAGGGCGCCATCTCCGCCTCTACCCCCGGGACGGGCGCAACCCCCGCAGCTCCCCAAGCCCCTCCAGCCAACGACCGCCCCGTCCTAAAAAAGCGACCCGACTCCCCCAACTGACTTGCGGTTTCAGCTGCACAAAAGTTGTGCGCCGTAACCACATGGTTCCAGCTAAGTGAAACGGCCAGCTTTGAAAGATCAACCAAGATAGGGAGACTGGCGCGGGCAAAGCCGGACTTGGCCAAAGGCCTGCCTCGATTACTGGCCCTTGGACTTGCTTTCAGCGATGAGTTGCGCGACCTTGGAATTGGGACCGACCGGCTCGACAAGCGTTATCTGGTTTGGGTTCAAATACATCCGGTCCGGCGCGTGCAGTTCCTTTCCTCGCTTTATCAGGATGTTGGCCGTTTGCTTTGTCTCGGGATTCACACTGCTCTGCACATAATAGACATCGCTCAACACCGGGAATCTCGTTCCATAATTTTCCAGCTTGCCAAAGTAAACGGCTCCGTTCGTCAGCAACACGGCCTGATAAGGGGTATCGAACTTCAACGGTTGGCGTCTATGGCTCCCGACCACGAGACACGCGGCCACTAAAACCAGGACGACCGCAGCCAAGGCCGCTACCGCGCCCGTCGTGCTGATCCCGCGCTCACTTTTCGCCACGCTTCTCCTGCGCATTCTCATTAAGTATCCCTTGAGACGGGAGCGGCGAGCCCTGCTCGGCTCGCCGCAACGTTATAGCATCATATTCCTTGTCGTTACACTAGATCTTTAACTATCGCGCGCCAACGCTCTTTCTCTTCCGCTTTCGTAGGGGCACGATATATCGTGCCCGCGTCTTTAGGGAGTCGGAGCTTCAGCTCCGACATTAAGCCTTGCGCTCCCTACGGGCTTTAGCCCCTGAAGAAAATCCCTCCTCCGCCATCCTTCGTCGCCGTCACCACCTAAACACTCAACCGCCTTCGCACTCCCACCCGCGCTATAATCCTCCTTTCCCGCCATGCCCATCACCGCCGAAGATCGCGCCCGCCAAACCATCGACCGGCTCCTCACCGACGCCGGCTGGCTCATCCAATCCCGCGACGAAACCAACATCAACGCCGCCCGCGGCATCGCCATCCGCGAATTCCCCCTGAAATCCGGCTACGGCGAAGCTGACTATCTCCTCTACGTCGACGGCGTCCCCTCCGGAGTCGTCGAAGCCAAAAAAGAAGGCGCCACCCTCTCCGGCTACGAAATCCAAACCGAAAAATACAGCGTCGGCCTCCCGCCCGAGCTAAAGCCCGCGCGCAAGCCTCTCCCCTTCTGCTACCAAAGCACCGGCATCGAAACCCGCTTCACCAATCTCATCGACTCCGACGCGCGCAGCCGCCCGGTCTTCTCCTTCCATCGCCCCGAAACTTTCGCGGAATGGCTAGCGCAAGAAGCAAAGACTCCCGGCTCCAATCTGCGCGCCCGCCTCAAGCATCTCCCTCCGCTCATCGAAGAAACCCTCTGGCCTCCGCAAATCCGCGCCATTAAATGCCTTGGGAAATCTCTAGCCGAAGGCCGCCCCCGCGCGCTAATCCAAATGGCCACAGGCAGCGGCAAAACCTTCACCGCCTGCAATGCGTGCTATCGCCTCATCAAGCACGCAGGCGCCCGCCGCATTCTTTTCCTAGTCGACCGCCGCACCCTGGGCCAGCAAACCAAAAAAGAATTCGAGATGTTCTCCACGCCCGAAGAGCATCGCAAATTCACTGAGCTGTACAACGTCCAACACCTCCAAGCCAATAAGCTCGATCCCGTCGCCAAAGTCAGCATCACCACCATTCAACGCCTTTACTCGATGCTCCAGGGCCAGCCGGACGTTGACTCCGAAACCGAAGAAAAATCTCTCTCGGATCTCGCCAATCTCTACAAAGAACCGCTGCCCGTCACCTACAATCCCGGCATTCCCATCGAGTACTTCGATTTCGTCATCGTCGACGAGTGCCACCGCTCCATCTACAACCTCTGGCGTCAGGTCCTCGAATATTTCGACGCGTTCCTCATCGGCCTCACCGCTACACCTTCCAAACAAACCTTCGGCTTCTTCAACCAAAACCTCGTAATGGAGTACAACCACGAACAAGCCGTCGCCGACGGCGTAAACGTCGGTTTCGACGTCTACAAAATCCGCACCTGTATCTCCGAGCACGGCTCCGCCGTCGAAGCCGGCCTCTACATCGACAAACGCGATCGCCAAACCCGTAAAATCCGCTGGGAACGCCTCGACGAAGATTTTAACTACGGCGCAGGCCAGCTGGACCGCGACGTCGTCGCCAAAGACCAAATCCGCACCATCATCAAGACCTTCAAGGAAAAACTCTTCACCGAAATCTTCCCCGGCCGCACCGAAGTCCCCAAAACCCTAGTCTTCGCCAAGGACGACAGCCACGCCGAAGACATCGTGCAAATCCTTCGCGAGGAATTCGGCAAGGGCAACGAATTCGCCCAAAAAATCACCTACATGAGCGGCGTAGCGCGTGTCGTGAGCAAGAAAAAATTGGAAGACGGTACCGAAATCGAAGAAGTCAGCTACAAAAGTTCAGGAACGACTGCCGAAGCCCACCTCGCGTCCTTCCGAAACAGCTATAATCCGCGCATCGCCGTCACCGTAGACATGATCGCCACCGGCACCGACGTTCGCCCCATCGAATGCATCCTCTTCCTTCGCTCCGTGAAGAGCCGCAACCTGTTCGAGCAGATGAAGGGCCGCGGCTCCCGCATCATCAAGCCCGACGACCTCCGCGCCGTGACGCCCGACGCCAGCTCGAAAACGCATTTCGTTATCGTCGATGCCGTAGGCGTCTGCGAAAGCGAATTGGTCGATACACATCCGCTAGAAAAAAAGCCCGGCGTCGCCTTCGAAAAACTGCTCGAAGCCATTTCCTTCGGCAATCGCGAAAAAGATGTCCTATCCTCCCTCGCATCCCGCCTCGCACGCCTAGACCGCCAACTCTCCAAAGAAGACCGCAAGCTCCTAACCGACGCCGCAGGCGGAAGATCCCTGTCAGACATTTCCGCACAAATCATCAGCGCCCTAGACCCCGACCAGCAACTCGAAGCCGCCAGCGCCACAGCCATCTCCAGTGGCACAGCCATTCCTGGCTGTGCGCCGTCACCCGAAGCCATAGAAGCAGCCGCAGCCTCGCTCTTAGCCGAAGCCGCCAAGCCGATTGCTTCTAATCCTGTTCTCCGTAAAACTTTAGTGGAACTAAAAAAGTCCTACGAGCAAACAATCGACACCGTAAGCAAAGACCAAGTCCTAGAATCCGGCTTTAACGCCCAAGCAACGGAAAACGCCAAAACCATCGTCCAATCCTTCGAGCAATTCATCCGCGAACACAAAGACGAAATCACCGCCCTCCAGATTCTCTATAGCCGCCCCTTCAAGCAGCGCCTGAAATACAAAGACATCGAAGACCTCAGAAACACGATCAAGCGGCCGCCCCACTCCCTGGAACCCGAAAACGTCTGGCGCGCCTACGAAGCTCTCGACAAGTCCAAAGTCCGCGCCTCCGGCGGCAAAGCCCTTGCTGACATTGTCTCCCTCGTTCGCTTCGCCTTGCATCAAGAGGGCGAACTCGCGCCCTATCGTGACAAGGTCAACCAGCGCTTCGCCAATTGGTTTTCCACTCAAGAGTCCAACGGCCACAAGTTCAATCCCGAGCAGCGTCAATGGCTAGAAGCCATCCGCGATCACGTCGCCGAGAGCCTAACCATCGAGCCCGACGATTTTGAGTACGTCCCCTTCGCCCAGCGCGGAGGCCTAGGCAAAGCGATGAAGCTCTTCGGTAACGAACTTCAGCCGATCCTAACCGAACTAAATGAGGCGCTGGCAGCGTGACGATTCCCACATCCTGGATCGAATGTAAGATTGAGGAAATATTTGCCCTGTTGAAAGACGGGCGGACTTTGCATCAGGGATGGAGTCCGCAATGTGAAGCATATCCCTCCTCAAATGAGGACACCTGGGGCGCTCTCAGGACTACTGCAATTCAGGCGGGCTCCTTTCATCAGGAGCACAACAAGACCTTGCCCAAACATCTTACTCCGCGACCTCTGCTGGAAGCCGAGGCCGGAGACATCCTAATTACGTGTGCCGGCCCGCGTATGCGTTGTGGGATTGCTTGTCTAGTTAGAAGTACCCGGCCTCGACTCATGATCTCAGGAAAAATGTACCGTTTCCGGATGCCCGAGAAATACGTGGACCCCCGATTTATGGAGTTCTTCCTTCAAACCACCCACGCCCAAGCTGAAATCGATCGAATGAAAACGGGGGGTAGCGACAGCGGCCTAAACCTCACACATGATCGGTTTCGACAGCTACGCGTACCCCTCGCGCCCTCCAAAGAACAGACAAGAATCGCCGACGAAGTCGAAAAGCAATTAACCCGTCTTGATGCCGCCCTTGCGGCCCTCAAGCGCGTTCAAGCCAACCTCAAACGCTACCGCGCCTCCGTCCTCAAAGCCGCCTGCGAAGGCCGTCTCGTCCCCACCGAAGCCGAACTCGCCCGTCGCGAACGCCGCTCCTACGAACCCGCCTCCGTTCTCCTCGAACGCATCCTCGCCGAACGCCGCGCCCACTGGGAAGCCGCCCAACTCACGAAATTCCGAACATCAGGCAGGCCGCCAGTTGACGGAAAGTGGAGGAACCGCTACAAGGAGCCAGCCACGGCAGGAACTGTAGGACTGACAGAATTACCTGAAGGCTGGCAATGGGCTTCGGTTGAGTCGCTATCAACCAAAGTAGTTGACGGCGTTCACAAGAAACCCGACTACGTAGAGAGAGGCATTCCATTCGTAACGGTCCGCAATCTGACAGCGGGACCAGGCATTAGCTTTGAAGATTTGAATCACGTCACACAAAAGGACCACGAACAATTCACCTTGAGAGCAGACCCTAAGAAAGGTGACCTGCTAATTTCCAAAGACGGCACGCTGGGCGTCGTGCGCATGATTCGCACCGACAAAGTATTCAGTATTTTTGTGTCTGTCGCGATGATCAAACCGGTGCTCTATGAGACGTCAGACTACCTAGAGATTGCGCTCTCCTCACCGCAGGTACAAATCCAGATGGTGCCCAAGGGTTCTGGCCTACAACACATTCATTTGGAGGACCTGAGAGAGGATTGCATCCCCGTCCCACCTCTTTCCGAACAAGAACGCATCGCTCTTGAGGTCCAACGGCGAATATCCGTTATCGAGGAGTCGCAATTACAACTTGAGGCAAATCTGAAGCGTTCGGAGCGTCTAAGACAATCAATTCTAAAAGGCGCATTTGAAGGCAAGCTTATCCTACAAGACCCAAACGACGAGCCCGCCAGCATCCTCCTGGAAAGAATTCGTGGCGCAGCCACCCCCAGTGGCACAGCCATTCCTGGCTGTGTGCCACCACTCAAAAACAAGCCCCGCCGAAAGCTCGCCCATCGCAAATCCTCCCTGCAGGTCCTTTCCTAATGACCTTCTTCTTAATTCGCCGGGAAGCTTTAGGGTGTCTTGTGTGCACGCACAGCCAGGAATGGCTGTGCCACCAAGCTTCCCCGCAGGTCCTCTCATGAAGACCTTCTACCGCCGCAATCTTCCCCACTGGCACCCCGAAGGCAAATCCATCTTCCTTACCTGGAGGCTCTATGGTTCTTTGCCTGTTTCTGTCATTAGAGCAACTCGCACAGCCAGGAATGGCTGTGCCACCCAAGACTCTCCTGGCAAGAGATTTAAGCTCTTAGACACAGCTCTGGACTCTGCTGCCTTCGGGCCTCTTTGGCTGGCCGACCCAGAGATTGCTGCTTACGCCGAATACCCCATCTTGCGCAGTGCCGAGCTTGGCCGCTACGAGCTCTACGCCTTCGTGATCATGCCCAATCACGTTCACATCTTGCTGGAACCTCGCGCGCCCCTCGCAAGAATCACCAATGTCCTCAAAGGGGTAGCCGCCCGCGACGCCAATGCCACCTTGGGCCGCAAAGGCAAGCCCTTCTGGCAGGACGAGTCCTTCGATCATTGGGTGAGGAACTCCGCCGAATTTGAGCGCATCCGCCGCTACATCGAATGGAATCCCGTTAACGCCAAGCTCACGCCCAACCCTGAAGACTGGAAATGGTCCAGCGCCAGCAGCCACTTCGCCAGCAGCCCATCCATTCCCGGCTGTGTTTTTGGCTCTCTTGCCAAAGGAGCGACCCATGCCTAACGCCTCATTAGTGGCACAGCCATTCTTGGCTGTGCTCTTGGATGTCATGTTCAAGGAAACCGCCAATGTCTAATGGCTCCTCCGCAGTAGTCCAAAAACTCTGGAACTACTGCAACATCCTCAGAGACGACGGCCTCTCCTACGGTGACTACGTCGAGCAGCTCACTTTCCTCCTTTTCCTGAAAATGGCCGACGAGCGCAAGCAGCTCGATCCCAAACGCGCCCCGGAAATTCCCGAAACCTACAACTGGCAGAGCCTTGTTGATCTCGAAGGCGAAGCCCTCGAAATTCATTACCGTAAGACGCTCGAAAACCTTGGTAAAGAACGCGGCATGCTCGGCCTCATCTTCCGCAAGGCCCAGAACAAAATTCAGGACCCTGCAAAGCTCCGCCGCCTTATCGCCGATCTCATCGATCGCGAGCAATGGACCACTCTCGACGTGGACGTCAAAGGCGACGCCTACGAAGGCTTGCTCGAAAAGAACGCAGAAGACGTAAAGACCGGCGCAGGCCAATATTTCACGCCGCGCGCCTTAATCCGTGCCATGGTCGATGTCATGCGCCCCGTTCCGGGCCAGACCATCCACGACCCCGCCTGTGGCACTGGCGGTTTCCTACTCGCCGCACACGAATACATCAGCAAGCACTACAACCTCGACAAAATTCAGAAGAAGCATCTGCGTTACGAGCTCTTGTCGGGCGTCGAAATCGTCGATGCTGCCGCTCGCCTCTGTACCATGAATCTCTACCTTCATGGCATCGGCGGCGACGAATGTCCCATCCGCGGCGGCGATGACAGCCTCGCTGCTCCGCCCTCCACGAATTACGATATGGTTCTGACCAACCCGCCCTTCGGTAAGAAGTCCAGCATCACCATCATCAACGAGGAAGGCGAGCAGAGTAAGGAAACCCTCACCTACTACCGCGACGACTTCTGGGCCACCACCAGCAACAAACAGCTCAATTTCCTACAACACGTCAAATCCCTGCTGAAAGTCCCCGGTCGTGCCGCCGTTGTGGTCCCCGACAATGTCCTGTTCGAGGGCGGCGCCGGAGAAACCGTTCGCCGCAAGCTCCTCCACGAATGTGACGTGCATACCCTGCTCCGCCTGCCCACCGGCATCTTCTACGCCCAAGGCGTCAAGGCCAACGTCCTCTTTTTCGACCGCAAGCCGGCCAGCGAAACTCCGTGGACCAAAACCCTTTGGATCTACGACTTCCGCACCAACCAGCACTTCACGCTAAAAACCAACTCGCTCAAACGCGCCGACCTCGACGACTTCGTCGCCTGCTACCATCCCGAAAATCGCCACGAACGCAAGGAAACCGACCGCTTTAAATCCTTCGTCTACCAAGACTTGCTCAAGCGCGACAAAATCAACCTCGACATCTTCTGGCTAAAGGACGAAAGCCTCGAAGACTCCGCCAACCTTCCTGACCCCGACGTAATCGCCGCCGAAATCGCCGAAGACCTCGAAGCCGCCCTCCTCCAGTTCTCCCAAATCGCCGCCGACCTCAAAAAGTGACCATCCGCGGATAGTCATCCTGAGCGCAGCCGAAGGATCTGCTTTTCGTCCGCAATCCTCTCAAAACTCGGAACTTAAGTTTACTATTGATAAACGTCCAGATCCGTGGCACCGTGGCGCGTGTTATCTCGAAGAAACCTCTCTTACCCCTCCCGTCGCTCCAGCCTTAACCCTCGACCTGTCAATCTCTTGCAGCCTCTTTGGCAGCTACAAAAAAGTCAACTCCTTTGCAATCAAGCGAATCCAGCCTCTTTTTGCAAAACACCCGGGGTGGGGGGTGCCTCAGCACGTCCGCGCCACGCTTGGCTTCCGCCATCACATGCGCCACGTGGCGCCTCTATCCCCTGTGCCCTCACTCGATTGCGCATACTTCCCGTCACCACGGGGGTGTACTACCCCCTACGCGCCCTCCTCCGTTGCACCGAAGCGCAAAAATGCCTCTCTGTAACTCCTTTGCTTGCCACTCTTACGCACTCCTTGTCGCGTAAGTCCTTTCCCTGCCACTCTTACGCAAACACCCGGGATGGGGGTGTCACCGTTGCTCCTAATTTCCGCTCCGGTTCGTTCAGCGATTTTTCCCGCCACGCGTCACTCGCCACTCGTCACTTTCCTCCCGCCCCGTCATATGCGCCACGTGGCGCCTCTATTCCCTATGGCCTCAGTCGATTGCGCATACTTCCCGTCACCACGGGGGGTTGCCAAGCGATTGCGCACTCTCTTGTTTGTCGACAGGGGGTAGGGGGGGTGTCGCAGACAAGCCGGCTCTTACACCTGCAGGCGCTTCCAGGTGCGCTCGAAAATTCCCGTGGCCTGTTCGTCAAACAGCACGAAGTAAACGGTTTGCAGCGAACTGCCGTTCTTCAGGTGCTCCGCGGTTTCGCGCAGCATGATTTCCGCGCACTCCTCCATGGAAAACCCAGCGATGCCCGTTCCGACCGCCGGAAACGCGATGGATTGCAGTCCGCGCTCCGCGGCGATACGCAGCGCGTGCGCGGTGGAATGCTGCAGGGACTGCGCCGTGGTCGCGCCACCCAGCTGCATGCTGGCCGCGTGGATTACATACTTCGCCTTGAGGTTGCCACCGCTAGTGATCGCTGCGTATCCCACCGGGATGCTGCCAATTTCGTTGCATTCGCGCTGAATCGCGTCGCCGCCTTTGCGGCGAATCGCTCCGGCCACGCCGCCGCCGAGAATCAAATCGTTGTTCGCGGCGTTTACGATCGCGCTCCGTCAGGTCACCCTGCTGGATTACGATTTTCGGTGCTGCTGCTTTCGCGCTTTGCTGGCTCATTTTCGATCCCGAATTAATTCTCTGCCGCGGCAGCTTTCTGCGAAGCTGGCAGCCGCGGAGTCACGTCGTGCTCGTTCGCCACGACAACCGCCTTGCCCATCCGCCGGCCCACTTCGCTGCACGCCACAACCGTTTCTTGCGACGTGTCCGGAGCGCGAACCAACTCTAAAATATTCTTCCCGCCCGCAGAAAGCGAAAAACGCATGCCGATACAACGCTTCGCGCAAAATGTCACCGAAGCCATCTCCGCGATGGAGAGCGCAGGCGAGCTGCTGGCCAAAATCGCATTAGGCTTGGCGAATTTGTCGAAGATGGTGAAGAGCTCGATCTTCATCTCCATCTCTTCGGCCACAGCTTCAATAATCAAGTCGGCATCGCGCAGCGCTTCTTCCACGGTGCTCGCCGTAATCAGCCGCGTGCAAGCTTCTTCGCCCAAACGTGAAAATGTAGCCGCGGCTTGCTCCAATCTCGACTCCGAAACATCTTCGAGAATCGCACGGTAACCGGCAAGCAAGGAGGCCGAAGCAATCTCGCGACCTCGGTCGCCCGCACCGATCACTGCGATTGTGCTGATATCACCAGCGATCGATTCCGCCGGAAAGCGATTTCGCGCGCGCAACGCCTTGCCCACGCAGCCACACCGCCACATCCATGCTGCGCATGCCATGGTGACAATAACAGATCACCTCATCATCGGTGTCCAGCGCCTGCAAATTTGCGGGAATCGTGCCCATGGGAATCAGCTTCGCTCCCGCAATCCGGCAAAGCTCGAATTCCCAAGGCTCGCGCACGTCCACCAGCATCACGTTTTCGCCGCGCTCCAGCCGCTGCCTCGCTTCCGCCGGGGTTATCTCCAAGTCGTCCATAAACAATGCCCCAATCCAACTACAGGCTGGAACCGCAGAGGGCTGTGCTTACACCAAAGCCGGTGCTCAGAGCATCGCCGCAAACTCTTCGACACTGATTCTTAGATCGTTGATGATGGCCCGCAACGTCTTGCGCTTCAGGTCGCCGCCATGCATCGGGATAGTGACTCGAGCTCTTTGCTCGAACATAAATCGCATGGCTGCCCGTCTGACGCCGGAATGCAAATCCCAATCGCTCGGCGACGCGAGCGAGTTCCTTCGCCTTGACCCCTGGCAGTTTGGGGGTCACACGGGAATCTCGATTGGCTTGATCAGAATATCTTCGGTGGGAATCGGCAGGCCATCTTCGTTCAGGCTCTCGACATAAAGCTGAATCGCTTCGCGGATGTTGCGGATCCCTTCCTCAATCGTTTCACTTTGCGTGTGGCATCCGGGCAGGGTAGGGCAGAAAACGTGATACCCCCCTTCTTCTTCCTTCTCAAGGATTACCGTAAACCGGTGCGCCATAAAATTGGCCTCCGCCGTCTCCATTCTAGCCGATTCCGGGGCATGGGAAGAAAGAAGAGAAGTATTAGGCGTCGAACAGGCGACCGCACACGCCTGGGTCAGGCCTCGATTGGGCGAGTTACTTGCCTTGAAATTTCGGTGCGCGCTTCTCGAAGAATGCGCGGATGCCTTCGCCGCAATCTTCGGAGGGAAAACACTTCATCTGCTGCTCGACTTCTTGCTCCAGCATTCTTGTCAGCTCTTCTTTCCCGCTCGCAAGGAGCACGCGCTTTACCGCGCGAATCGCAATGGCCGGCCCTTGCGCGATTTTCTGCGCCAGCACTCGCACTTCGCTTTCCAGCTGCGCCAGCGGCACCACGCGATTCACGATGCCGAGCCGCAGCGCCTCCGCGGCATCGATCATGTCGCCGGTGTAAAGCAGTTCCGCGGCTTTCGCGGGACCCACCAACTCCGGCAGAAAAAATGTCCCGCCATAATCCGGGAACAATCCCACCTTGGCAAAATTCTGGCCGAACGTCGCATCTTCCGAAGCGATGCGAATGTCCGCGGCCAATGCGATGTTCATGCCCGCGCCCGCTGCGGGACCATGCACGGCGGCGATCACCGGTTGCCGCAGCGTGCGAATCTTCAGCACCGCTTGCATGCCCGCGCGCAGGATGGGCTCGAGCTCGGTCAGGTCATTGTTCTGCCGGCCCTTGCCAATCACGCTTAAATCTCCGCCCGCGCAAAACGCCCGCCCCGCTCCCGCAATCACCACCACGTTGACGCTTTGATCCCCATCGAGCCGGCCCAGCGCCTCGTTCAAACCCACCGCCAAATCTTTGTTCAGCGCGTTCATGCGCTCTGGCCGGTTCAAAATCAATGTGGCGACGCCGCCCTCGCGCTTTTCCAGAACCGCGCGATTCTCCTGCACCGGTTGCGATGATGTGCTCATGCGAGCTCCAGCGAACGCGCGCTGCCTTCGCGCTCTTTCTCCACGCGTTTCACCAACTGCGCCAGTTTGCGGAAGTGCTGGAGCTTTTCACTCTTGCTCTTCATCTGCGGTCCCGGCGTTGCCGGCAGCACGTATATCCGCGCGCCGTACAGCGATTCCTTCTGTAAACCAAATTTGCACTTCCTCTGCGCGAACAATTCATACGTCATTTTTCCGTTAAAGGCTACCACGCGCGGCGCGAACTCTTCCAATTTTTGCGACAGCACGATGCGGCCTTCCGCAAAATCCTCGCGCGCAAGCTCCGCGGCCGTTTTCGACGGGCGCTTGACCAAATCCGTGAGCCCGATGCCAAACTCAATCACGCGCTTGTCGTCGCGATAATCAAACGGCTCGGGCACCACGCCGCCCTCAATGCCAAACTCAATCACGCGCTTGTCGTCGCGATAATCAAACGGCTCGGGCACCACGCCGCCCTCAAAAATCATAGGCCAAAACTCATTCTCGCGCCCGGCGTAATAATGCCCCACGCGCACGGAAGACTCCGTCGGGTGGCAGCCGACAATCACCAGCTTCATCCCCTTGCGAAGATGGTCAGGCAGGGTGCGCATGCCGTTAGCTTACCTGTTCTTTGGCTCATACGGCGGAGATGGTTCGGCGATGCTGCACAAATCGTCACGTAGCCCGGGCGGTGAGCAGCGTCGCTTTTTCCTGAATCGCGGGCTCCGGGTAGATCATCCGATATTACGCTGCGTAGGTGCGCGCGTTGGCTTGTGCTATTTTAGCGGTGCAAAGCATCCAACCAGGGTTACTCCGGTACCTGGCCGGGAACCCGGCGGAGACGCGCACGCTGAGCACACCAAATCCACACCGACTTCCGTCCACGATTGCCCGCGAAGACGAGCACTTGCTGGTGGCCGCCGCAAAATCCGGCGACGCCGCCGCTTTTGAAGAGCTCGTCAATCGCTACGAGCGAAAGATCTTCCGGCTGACCATGAACATCACGCGCAACCGCGAAGACGCCGAAGATTCCATGCAGGATGCGTTCATGAAGGCGTATTCGCATCTTGGCGGTTTTCAGGAAGACTCGCGCTTTTACACCTGGCTGGTTCGCATCGCCGCGAACGAAGCGCTGATGCGGCTGCGCAAACGGCGGCCCAATCAATTCTCACTGGATGAACCAATCGAGAGCGATGACGATGTGATTCCGCAGGAAATCGAAGATTGGGGACCGAGCCCCGAGCAACGCTACGCGCAATCGGAAATGCGCGAAATCCTGAGCGGCGCAGTCGATCAACTGCAGCCGGACTTTCGCGTGGTCTTTGTGTTGCGCGACGTGGAAGGTCTTTCGACCGAAGAAACCGCCGGGGCACTGGAAATTTCCACGGCGGCGGTGAAGTCGCGGCTGTTGCGCGCTCGGCTTAAACTGCGGCAGAAATTACAGCGCTATTTCCGGCAGGGTGGTCGGCAGGGTGGTGCGCATTGAACTGCGACGGTGTCATCCGCAGCGTTTCGAGTTACATCGACGGCGAGCTGGGGGTCGCCGTGCGCGAGGAATTCGAGGTGCACTTGAAGGGATGCAAAGGGTGCGCCATCTTTGTGCAGCAAACCAAGTTCACCGTCAAGATTTTCTACGATGCGGACCTAGCCGATCTTCCAGCGGAGGCGCGTTCCCGGCTGCACGAAGCATTGCGGCAGAAGATCCGCGAGACGCGGAAGTAAGTTGCGCGGTTGTTAGGCCGGTGGCCAAGTTGACTGCGTAAAAGCGGCGGCCCGCCTGCGGCAGGCAGGCAAGTCCGCCGCACTCCAAATGGAATCGCACAACGATTCAAGTTAGGACCAGAAGGGGAGACTGCGGCCGAGACCCTGCTCCCGGGCTTGCGCGTAGACGCGCATCGCCACGGCTAGATCCCACGAGGCGATGCCGTTGGATTTGAAGAGGGTGACTTCGGTGTCGCTGGTGCGGCCACTGACTTTTCCCGCCACCACGTCGGATAACTTTTTTACGCCGGTCCAGCAAATTTCATCGCCCTGAAATGCGATGATCAAGTCGCCGGCTTCTTGACGCGACTGCTCGACTGAATCCACCACAATTACATCGGCGCCGGCGACGGCTTCGTCATCCAGTTCGCGTTTGTGCGCGTGATTTGCGCCGATGGCGTTGATGTGCAATCCGGAGGCGAGGTCGGCACCGCTGACGACCGGCTGCGATGCGGTGGTGGCGGTGCAAAGAATGTGCGCGCCGCGCGCGGCTTCCGAGGAAGAATTCGCGGGCTCCACAGTCACGCCGATTCGCGAGGACATTTCTTCACAGAATTTCTTGCGCCGCTCGGCGTTGCGCCCGTAAACGCGCGCGGATTTGAGCTCGCGCACGGCGGCGATGGCTTCGAGTTGCGTTCTGGCTTGGCCGCCGGTGCCGATGATGGCGGCCACGGACGCATCGCGGCGGGCCAGATACTTTGTGGCTACACCGGAAGCGGCGCCGGTGCGCAATTGACCCATATAGTCCGCCTCAATCATGGCTACAAGATCGCCGCTGGCAATTTCATAGAGCGGAACGAGAAAGCGGATTTTGCCGCGGACGAAGGTGTACTGCTTCATGGCCAGAAATCCTGCGCTGAAATCGGCCGCGGCCATGTAGTGGAAGAAGCCCCCGGAAGGAAGCTCGAAGCGGCGGCGCGGATGGACGAGCACCTCGCCAGTGGCTTGCTTTCGCGAAATATCCTCGACGGCCTCAAGGGCCATCGGCATGGTAAGGACTTGCCGTACTTCGGCTTCGCTGAGGTGCAGCGTCATGCGTGAGCCT
>WNFD01005134.1_pt1 | contig 15815 bp, 20 predicted proteins | sample 5400491 | NCBI WGS metagenome assembly WNFD01 (sample SAMN13153343, study PRJNA577476) | soil metagenome | isolation source: 120 cm saprolite under Douglas fir tree site 2 hole 2 replicate 2 | place: USA:California | collected 2015-04-18 | reverse complement strand
CCCCACCCCACCCTCCCCGCAAGGGGGAGGGAGAGCCGAGGGGCTAAGATCACCTCGGGGTGAAAGGCACGCGTGCACGCGCCAACGGAAAGGCGGCCCTGTCGGCCCTGAAGGCCAGCGATCGGAAGCTGGCCAAATTGATCGACACCATCGGACCGATCGATCCGCAGGCGTGGAGCAAGGGGCGCCCGGTCGACAACGCCTTCAGCGTCCTGGTCTATTCCATCATTGGCCAGCAAATCTCGGGGTACGCCGCGGACGCCATCGCCGGGCGGTTCCGCGATGTCTTCGGAGGCAGGATGCCGGCGCCGGCCGGGCTGTTGGCCACCGACGTCGCCGCCCTCAAGGGAGTCGGGCTGTCGAGTGCCAAGACCACCTATATTCGGTCGCTGGCCGAGCACGTCGTCTCCGGCGCGCTCGACATCGACCAGGTCGATTCATTGCCTGACGACGAGGTCCGCCGGCAGATTACCGCGGTCAAGGGGCTCGGTCCGTGGACCGCCGACATGTTCCTGCTCATCCACCTGCAGCGGCCCGACGTGCTGTCGGGCGGTGATCTGGGGATCCGCCAGGCCGTGCAGCGTCTCTACAAGCTCGACCACCTGCCCAGTGTCAAAGAGGTGGACGAAATCGGCCTGAAGTGGCGGCCACACCGGTCCCTGGCCGGCTTCTATCTTTGGGCGTCGAACCGGACGGTCCCGGCCGCGCGGGCGACCGCAAAATCGCGGCGCTAGGTAACTTTCAGGACCTCGTCACCAATCCGGGCCTTGCCGGTGACCTTGAAGGCGACTTCCTGGTCGGGCCCGGCCTGCTGCACCTTTTGGTGGTCGACCTCGAGCGAGTCGACCGGCTGGCTGAAGTCGGTGGTGTGGCCTTTGACCCGGATCGTATCGCCCACCTTCAGCGCTCCGGTCAGCTTCACCGCCGCCACTTCGAGGTGACCGAAATAGTGCGTCACCTTGCCGATAGGCTGTTCCATCCACCTATCTTGTAGCACGAAAAAAGGGCCGGCGGCGCGCCGGCCCTTTTGAGCGTTTCTGGCTAGCTCAGCGAACTGAGATTGCGAACCTCCGCTTTATTGGGCGCTTCCGTGCCCTCCAGGTGAAGGTAGCTCCGGACCTCCTGGACCCCGGGCAGGCTGGCGACGCGCTCCTGCACCTGGCGAATCTGCTCCGGGCGCTGGAGCTGACCGCGCAGGGTCACCCGACCTCCAGCGACGTCCAGGTTGAGGTTCCCCTTGGGAACCTCGGGATCGCGGAACAGCTCGGTCTCCACCCGGTCGCGCAGGGTATTGTCATCCAGGTTGGTTCGAGCGGGCACCAGATGGGTGACCTTCTTCGACCAGCCGCTGGTTTGAGCCCGAACGCCGCGCAACCACCGCTCGGCCCGGCGGCTCGTGTGACGCGCGAACCCGCCGGCGCGATCGACGGCCTCCTTCCGGCGGGCATTGCCGCGTTCGGGATCGGCGAAGAAGGCGGTCAATGCGCCCGCCATGCCGGCCACCAACAACCACCAACCACGACCCCGCCCGCGGGGCTGCACACCGGCCTCGTCTTTGACTTTCATGGCACCTCCTGTTGGAGCCAGAGTGGGGACAACCTAACCTTCAATATAGTTGAGGGCCGCCGTGTAATCCAAGACTCGGGCTCTACTCGGCCTGCTGGAGCGCTGCGGACAGCCGGTCGGAGTTGGCGATGACCGGAGAGCCGGTGCTCAGTGGCGAAGCGAGGTCCCGCCCGGACGGACCGTACAGAAAGTAGACGTCCCAGGCGAGGCCGCCACCGTTGACGTGGTCGCCAAACCAGTGGCCGGTCACCTGTCCCGGATCCCAGAACTGGGCGACGTGGGAATCGGCGAGGATGCCCGCGTCGATGTCCGACTGCGCGTCCCAGACGTAGTAGTGGATCCAGACGGCGTACACCTTCAGATGCGCGCCCCGGTGCGTCGCCAGGTACTGATCATGGAGCCACCTGGCCCCGGCGAGGCAAACCGTTCAGGTCGGAGAAAAGATGACCACCAGCCGCGGCGCCCCGGCATCCCGGTCGACCGCCGCCGCCAGTTGTCCCACGTCGCTGATCGTGGTGACGCTGGGCGGGGCCTTCCCCAAGAGCTTGCGCTCCGCCGTCGGCCCGACGGCGAAGGCCGCCACGGCCACCAGCGCGACGACCAACAGCGCCCTGCCCAGGCGTGCGGGTGATGGTCGCATCGTCCTAGGCTACACAAACCGAACGTCGCAGGTAGCAGCAGGTTTCACGCTCCGTCACATCCGTTTGCGTGATCTTTTTGCTCCCACTGTTGCGGCACAGGCAAGTAGCGTGCCGTATCCTGTTGCGCACAGGTTTTTCGTGGGAGGCCATGCGATCCGCGTCCTAATTGCAGATGATGATCCGAACAGCCGCGAGATGCTTCGGATGGCCCTGCAATTCGACGGCTACCACGTCTTCGAAGCTCCGGACGGCCAGACGGCGTGGGAGGTTATTACAGCGCGCCGGCCTTCGCTGGTGGTGACCGATGTTCAAATGCCGGGAATCGACGGCCTCGAGCTGACCGCGCTCATCAAGGCAAATGGGTACCGCGAAACGAAGGTGATCGTCTTCACTGGCGGGATGGCCACCAGGACGCAGGCTCAACGAGCGGGTGCCGACGCCTATGTCACGAAGAGCGCGCCGCTGTCGGAGTTGCGCGCAGCCGTCCAGCAGCTCTGCCCCCCGCAAGGGGAGGGACACCAGCGGACCTAGGCTTCCAGGAGCAGCCGGAAGGTCGAGCCCTTCCCCGGATCGCTGACCACTTCCACGCGCCCCCCGTGTAACTCGGCGATCTGCTTGACGATGTACAGCCCGAGGCCCGTCCCCGGCGTGTTCTTGGTTTCCGGCCTGACGCCGCGGTAGTACTTGTCGAAGATGTAAGGAATTTCCTCGGCTGGAATCCCGTACCCCTGATCCTCGACCACAATCGTGACGGCGCCCTGTTGCGGCTCGACTCGGACTTCGACCGAGGATTCTGGCGGGGAATACTTGACCGCGTTGCTGAGCAGGTTCTGGAGCGCCACCCGCATCCGATCGATGTCGACCTGGATCGTCGGGCGCGATGGATCGACGCGCTCGATGATCGCGATCCGCTTGGCCAGCGCTTCGGCCCGAACGACGTCCACGGCGTCTTTGATCAGCTGGTTGACCGGATAACTCTCGCGCCGCAGGGCCTTGTCCGGTTGCTCCAGGCGGCCGATCTCCGCCAGGTCGTCAATTAGCTTGGTCATCTCGTTGGCGCTCACGGCAATCTTGAGGATGGCTTGATGCACCTGGGTTGGAACTTCCCCAAGCTCTCCCGACTCGATCATGGACAGATAGCCGCTAAAGACGCTCAGTGGGCGGCGCAGCTCGTGCGTGGTCAGTCGGATGAACCCGGACTTGAGAATGTCCAGTTCGGCAAACTGCGCATGCTCGCTCTTCTCGACTTCGTAGTAGCGGCGGGCCACCTCATGATCGAGCCGGAAGAGCACATCGGTCAGGCGCAGAATCAAGGGCTCAATCGGAGGGTCGGCCTTGAGGACGAAGGGCAGCAAGCTGTTTTTCATCACGATCAAGCTGTTGTAGACATCCTCGTAATCGCGGGCGTCCTGGGCGTATCGTCGGCCAAGGCTGACCCCGTACTCGTTTACAAACTGCTTTCCATCCGCGACCGTGAACGAGCGCCGGAGGGCTTCCACAAATGCTTCGATGAACAGTCGCAGTGCTGCTTGGCTGGGATAGGTGCGGCGCAGCCCGGGATCGTCCAATCCCCAGAGCCTGGAGGTCAGCTCGTCGACCATGGACTCCTGGTTTGCTCGAATCAGGGCGGCCAGCCGATCATCCGCGGTCATCGGGTGCCCGGACGGGCCGGCGAGCTCAGGGTCCGGCCTCTCGCCCGCTTGCTGCTGCTCAGAGTCCATAGGTGCGGCCATTTCTCAGGAGCGTTCCACTAGGCGTAGAGGCGGCCGACGGCGTCCCGTAGGCCGGAGAGGGCACTGGTCATCAGGAAAAACTGGTCGCATCCCGCCTGTTTCGCCTCGTCCTCGCTGGTAATGCCGACGGTATAGAGGATGACCTTCACCTGCCGCAACGTCTCGGCCCCTTTGATCTTCCGGCAGAGCTCTAGGCCGTCGAGGCCGGGCATCCAGACATGGGTCACCACCACCGCCGGGCGATAGTCATTGATCAGCTTCCAGGCCGCCTCGCCGCCTCCGGCGCCCAGAACGTGGTAGCCGTCGAGCTCGAGGGCCGTCTGGACCATCTGCCTTGTGGCCACATGTTCGTCGACGACTAGCACTGGAGCGGAGTGGTTGGCCGCGTCAGGCATCGTCTCGTGGGGCATCGTAGCCACCGTTGACCACGGGCTCTCAGTCATCTCAGCGGGGTCATGCCACAGGTCGCTCAGCGCCTCCGCAACGTCCCGAGGCATCTCGATGCTTTTGATGAGATAGGCAGAAACGCCCAAGCGCCCGGCCTCCTCCAACACGGCGGGCGCGTCGTCATTGCTGAGGACGATGACCGGCACGCTGGAGGTTGCCTCGTCTTTGCGGAGCGCGGCGACCGCGGCTAATCCACTCAGCCGGGGCAAACGAATGTCGAGGATGATGGCGTCCGGCGGAAGCGGGCCGGCCAGATCGAAGCCTGAGATACCGTCCGGCGCCACGTTCACGTCGTAGCCTCCGCGCCGCAGCTTTGACGCATACAGCTCGGCTACTCTCGAATCGTCGGCGATGATCAGGACGCGCCGCCCGGCTGCCATGGGTGCCTCTGGGCGCCGCAAGTTTACACCCGGCAGGCGCCCCGCAACCATCGGCGAATGTACCTATCTCGCGGCTTCGTGGACGCAGCGTCCTCATGCGTGTGCAGATGCACATACCGTGAACGAGATATTCCCGGAGGTAGTCTCACCCAGCCTGAATTCGGGTTAATAGCCGCAGCTCAAGGCTTGCAGGGTCCCATCCGGATTGAACGCCAGCGGGCTCAGCAGGATGGGGGCCGCGGTCTGGCTTTCCTGCTGGTGGCCGTTCCAGATGTCGAGCCACTCATAGGTCACGCCATTTAGCGTCACCACGCCGTTCGGCTGACCACCGCACGCGTCCGACCTGACCACACCGCCAAACTGCCAGGACACCAGCGGATCACGGCTGGTGAAGTAGGCCATCTGGGTGCCAAAGCAGTATCCGCAGGCCCCGTAGCTGACCGTCATGACCCATTCCGGGCCGTTGCGGAACAGGCCGGGCCCTTCGATGCCCGGCTGGCCCAGCGAGCCGGACTTGATGGTGTAGCTCCCATTGCGCGATTGCAGGGAGATATCCATATGGTGGTTGGCGACCGCTAACCAGAGGTCGCCTTCCCCGACCGTGTCGTAGTACACTCCCTCACTCCACCCGCCCGCGACGCTCGACCACGCCCGGAAGACAAAGGGTCCGGTCGGACTCTCGCCGTGCAGCACCGCGATTCGATTGAGCCTTGGCACATCGAGCCACATGGTGAAGCCGCCGTCGATCGCCACTACCCGCGGCTCGAAGCATCCGCCCGGCTCGGGCCAGCCACTGCCGCCGCACCACCGTTGCCAGGCGCTCGTGCTCGCGTCGAACGCAAATCCGGTGGGGGTCCAGGTGGTCAGGTCGGCGCTGGTATAGATGCGAACCCCACAGTAGGGAGAGGGAACGCCCCATTGGAATCCGCAGCCGTAGCTGGTCCCGTACAGGTAATAGGTTCCGTTGATTTGCTTGAGATCACCATCATGGGCGTCGATCCCCGAGATGTGGATCGCTCCCGTCGGGATCGGCACACTAGCGTCCGAGTTCACCGGCGTCGCGCCTGCGCCAAGGAGGGCTACCGCCGACATGCCGAGGCCAAGCGTGGCGATCAGCAAATACAGGCGTAGCAGGTGAGTCCCCAGCCTCCCCATGGACAAGGAATAGCCCATCGACCCTAGCCAAACGACAAAGACCGGGTCGCAGTTCGGTTCCGGCCCGGCTGCAGGTCGATGGCACAAGGTTCTCCCCTCCCCCCGGGGAGGGGGTAGCCGTGAGGTGCCAACTCCTGACGCCCAGCTGGTGTAGTCTGGCGGCACCCGCGGGGGGCAGACTGGGAGGTCAGATGGCGAAGAGGAGCGACCAGGCCGAGCCGACGGTCTTCGGGTGTTTCTCTGTCCAGAGTGTCGCGGACGCCTACCAGAAAATCTACCTTCCCCGGATCTTCATTCCCTGGGGAAAGCGGCTGATTGAACGAGCGCAGCTCCAGCCCGGGGACGCCGTGCTTGATGTGGCGACCGGACCCGGCACCGTCGCCAGGCTCGCCGCCGAGCGGGTGGGCCCCCGAGGCGGGGTGGTCGGCGCCGACATCAGCCCGGCGATGATTGCGATCGCAAACGGCAAGCCACCCGTTCCAGGCGGGGCGGCGCTCGAGTACGTGGTGTCGCCGGCGGCGCCCCTGGCAGTGCCCGACGAGGCCTTTGATGTGGTGACCTGCCAGCAGGGCCTGCAGTTCTTTCCCGATCGCGGCGCCGCCATCGCCGAGATGCATCGCGCCCTCCGGCGCAATGGCCGACTCGTGGCTGCGGTCTGGCGAGAGATCGCCCTCCAGCCCAGCTTCGCCGCCCTCGACACCGCCCTGCGCGAATGCCTGCCGGCCGACCAGGCCGAACCCTATGGCGTCCCGTTCCAGTGGCCGCGCCGCGAGGACCTGGTCGCCGCTCTTCGCGACGGGGGCTTCAGCGAGGTGGTCGTGGAGGAGGTGCGGATGCCATTGGTCTTCGAGCAAGGCATCCCGCAAGCCCTGGCGACGCTGGCCGCGTCACCGGTGGCCACCGCGGTCGCCCAGTTGGCTGACGAGGAACGGGCCACGCTGTGGGCGGTCGGCGCCCGGTACCTCGGCCCCCTGGTCTCCGACGGTCAGGTCCGAACGCACATGGTTTCGAATATCGTCTCGGCGCGAAAGCGTTAGGGCGCCCGACGACAGCTCGACTGGCTGCTATCCGGCGGCGGCATCTCTGAGTGCCACGTCCGGCACCCGAGCCCTCGGCCCACGGCGAGTAGCCAGGAACGACCCCAGCAGGATCAAGACGAAGCCGGCCCCGGCGCCGAGTGTGAAGGGCTCATTCAGTATCACGATGCCCAGCAGCAGCGCGACGGCCGGGTTGAAGTAGGTGATGACGGTGGCCCGCACCGGCCCCACCTCGCCGATGAGGGCGAAGAACAGGAGGAACGCCACCGCCGTGCAGACCAGGGCCAGGATGCCGACGGCCACCAGGACGCGAGCGGAGGGGAGGGCGGTGGGCATCTGGGCCAGGCCGAAGGGGGAATAGAGCGCCGCCGTCAAAAAGAGGGACGCGGCCACCACGCCCAGGGCGGGAACGCCGGCCAGCCGGCGGGCAATGATCATGGGGCCGATGGCGTAGCCGAGCGCCACCAGGCCAACCTCGCCGACGGCTCCGAGATTGCTTCCCGAGACGTCCAGCCCTACCAGCGCCGCGACACCGGCCAGGCCGAGGAGGAGGCCGAGAAGGCGGCGGCCGCCGAAGCGCTCATCGCTCCCGGTCAGGCGCGCCAGCAGCACGCCGATCAACGGGACGGCGGCGATCAGCAGCCCCGTCAGCGAACTGGGGAGCCGCCGCTCGGCATCCGAGAGCAGGACCCAGGGCAGGGCCACCTCGGCGGCGGTATACGCCAGGATCATTCGCCAATAGGGGAGGAGAGGCGCCAGCTCGCCGCGGGCGGCCGCCAGGGGAATGAGCAGCAGCGCCCCAATGGCGGTCCGGGCGAACACCAGGGTCGGCGGCGTGATCTGGCCGACCGCGATTTTGATGAGGAGGTACGGGATGCCCCAGATGACCGCCATAGCGATGAACAGGGCCCAACCGCGTCGCGTCATCCGATCATGCTACTTACGAGACCCGCTCCTGCATGCGCCGAACGATCCGTGTCACCATCCACCGCGGTGAGATCCGAACAGAAAACGCCAGCAGCTTCGCTGAGAGCCCTGGCACGACCACGGCCTTGCCGCCCATCAGGCCGCGGTACCCTGCCTCGGCCACCGTCCGAGCATCCATCATCCGGCCCTGCACCAGCTTGGAATCCTCCATGGCGGCCCGCCGCTGGAAACCACTGCTGGTTGCTGGTGGCGCGAGCGCGGTCACCGTCACGCCGGTCCCGTGCAGCTCATCCGCCAGGGCCTCGCTGAACGACAGCACGTACGCCTTGGTCGCGTAGTAGACGGCCATCAGCGGTCCCGGCATGAAGCCGGCGAGCGAGGACAGATTGAGGATGCGGCCCCAGTGTCGCTGGACCATGCCCGGGAGGAACGACCGGGTCAACTGCGTCAGCGTCGCCATGTTGACCTGCATCATCTCCGCTTCGGTCTGGGGATCGGCATCGATGAACGGGCCGTACATGGCAAACCCGGCGTTGTTGACCAGGATATCCACCGGAATCGACGCCGCTTGGCGCTCCACCCTGATCTGGTCGGGCGCCTCGGGCCGGGCGAGGTCAGCCGTAATCACATGGGCATTCACGTGCAGCCCTCGTGCCTGAGCGGCAACGTCCTCCAGGCCCTGGCGGCTGCGGGTACGAGGACCAGGTCGTACCCGTGGCGGGCAAAGATGAGCGCCAGCTCGCGCCCGATTCCGCTGGAGGCCCCGGTGACCAGCGCCGTCCGGCGATCCACGACAAGAGCAACTACAGGTTGCCGACCGCTATTCCAGGCTCACGCCGGCGGGGACGCCGCTGAGAGCGCGGTGTCATAGGCCGACACCTTGGGGCGGTAGGTCGTTTCATTCCAGCGGAGGTTGAGCGCCTGCTGGCGCGCGCTCGAGAACCGCGTGAATTCGGCGATGGCTCGTTTGAGCTCATCCTCCCGCAGCACCCGGTCCTGGGCATCGTTGCGAAGCCGGTCGATGACCAGCTTGTGGGTGGCGTCGATCATGCTCCGAACACTCCCCACCAGCGAGCGCATGTTGTCGGGCTCGTCGGGTTTGAGGACGCGTGACTCGGCGTCCCGCAGCGCCTTATCGGCCTGGGCGCCGCTCCGGTCAGCCTGGCTGTATTGCTCCATCCGCATCGCATTCAGCATGTCGTTCTCTTTGAGCGTCGCCTCAAAGACGCCGCGCCCGACCAACTCCTGGTCGACCGCCGCGGTGAGCACCTGCTCGGCCTGTCCCAGGCCATCAAGGGTGGCTTGCGCCCGCTGGCGGGCAGCTGTGAGCTGGCTGCTCTTGCCGAGCGCCACCGGACCCAACCAGCCGAGGGCATCGGCCGCCGTCTTCAGCCGGGTGCCGTCGGCCTTGACTTCGGCTAGCGCGTCGCGGTACAGGCTCAGGCGCCGCTCCGACTCGGTCCTGATGGCCCCCGGGTCCTGCGACTGGTTGGGATCGATCGGGCTGAGGAAGAGCGCCATGGCGGCGTCGACGGTTGCCTGGTGCGAGCTCGCCGTACTGAGCGCCTGGTCTCCGGCACCCAGCTCCGCCTGGGCCGAGATCGAAACCAGGCCGATCAGGAGGATCAGGATCACGGTCCCGCCGCCGATCAGCCGAGCTTTTCGACCTAGCTCGAATGCGCTGGCTCGAGCTTGCCTACGGGGCGCCGGGCGAGCGATCGGGGCGCTGCCTCGCGTTCCCACGCGTGCTCGCCGCTTCCTTCGGACCGTTTGGCCGGGCATCTCTGACTACTCGCATCTCGCCCGCTGGTAGCAAACCATCGCCGAGCCATGGCTCAGTTCACAAAGCTTTACCGATGCGTGGCCGCCCCAGAGCAGGGGGTGCTTCCCGATCTGGAGTCTCACTCCGCTGGCGGGGATGGCTGGGAGGGGTATTGGCAACCAATCAGGGGCAGTTCTGGTGGGTGGCCACGTTGCAGGAGATGTTCTGGTAGGTGTTCTTGAGCTGGTTCCCCAGCAGGATCACGGCCAGGATCACGACCACGACAATCAGGGAGATGATCAGCGAATACTCCACCAGGCCCTGGCCCCGGCGCGTGCGTAGGTAACCCATCGCTCCAGGTGTGTAAACGAGGGCGCGACCAGGGGCTTTCTAATCCACACCCAGACCACTCTGCTACGGCCGCGGCCGTACTCACTGACAGTGATATTTGTGCCCGTGGAGGATCGCCGTGGCGCCGCCCGGACACGTGTATGGGCTCGAAGCTCCCGGGTCGCTGGGGTTGGCGATTGCTTCCTGGATGTCCTGAAAGGTCAGGTTCACCTCGTTGCCGGTGGCCGCCAGCGTGAGGATCGCCATCAGGGCGACCAAAACCAGGATCAGCGCCAATTCGACCATCCCCTGGCCCTGGCGTTTGGCTAGCTTGCGGGACCGCTGCTTCATATTCATTTTGATTGTCAAGCGCCCAGGTTCGGGCTGGTGCGCCCTCTACCTCTAATAACGTTCCAGGGGGCTGCCTTAGGCTTGCGGAGAGCCTTACGGTTTTAGCGCTCTCCGGGTGCCGGCCGCGCCCGGCTCGGCCGGACATGGTGCGCATCCTCACCGGCTCCGGCCACGGCACGCCCTTCGAGCACCGTGGCGTTTGGATGGTTCGGCGGCCTCCCTGCTGGCGGCCTTCGCCATTTCCGAAGTCGCTCGCTGGGCGGGGGAGGAGGAGAGTGGGCGGTTGGAAACGATGCTCAGCGCGCCCATCTCGCGCGGGGCGCGTCATCGCGCCTCGGGCGGCCGCCCTCTCCCTGGGCGCGCTAGTCCTGATCGGCGCCAGCCACTTCGCGGTGGTGGTCGCCACCCGCCTCGACGGGATTGCCCTGGACCCCGGCCGCTTGGCCCTGGGCTCGGCGATGTGGCGGCCGGTGGCGTTGAGCTTTGGTGCGGTGGGCGCCTGGCTCGTTGGGTACCGGCCTCGCGCCGCTGTGGTCGCCCTCTCGGCGCTGGCCCTGGCGTCGTTTCTGGACCCGTATTTCGCACCCGTCTTCAAGGCTCCGGCGTGGGTGGTCAAGCTTTCGATCTTCGATCTGTACGGGGTTCCGCTCGCGGATGGGCCGTCTGGAGGCGGCCGGCGACCATGGCCGTTATCACCCTCGTGGGATTCGCGGCTGCCCTGACGGCCATGTTCCGTCGCGACCTGCGCAGGTAGCGAAGGGGCACCGCGATTCCCCCCTCCCCTTGAGGGCCGTCCCTATCGGGAATGGTTCCCGAACCGCTCCCAGTGGACCACGTCCTCCAGCGGGCGGCGCCCGCGAGGCACTCTCGCGGTCGGCGGGAGTCGCAGCGCTTGCGGGCCTGCCGGGTAGCCGACCGACAGCATGGTGCGGAGGGACAGACTGTTGGGGATGCCCAACAGATCGCGCGCGCGCCGTTCATTGTCTGCGGGATAGATCGACCCGATGCACGAACCGACGCCGTGGGCCCAGGCGGCCAGCATCAGGTTCTGCATCAGGCGGCCCTCGTCCATGCACGTCCACGGATCGTCGCCGTGCATGACCAGCGCGATGCCGAGCTTGGCGCCGGCGAGATGTCCGGCAAACGCACCGCACTTCGAGAGGCCAGTCAGCGTCTCGCGGTTGCGGACGACAATGAGGTCCCAGGGCTGCGTATTCTTGGACGATCCGGTCCATCGACCCGCCTCGAGCACGTCTTGCAGGACATCGTCCGGAATCTCTCGATCGGAGAGCTGACGCACGGCCCGCAAGGACCGGATCAGCTCAGTTTCCCGCATCGACTCAGTCTACCGGCGGGCTCACTGCAGGACGAACCTAGACCAATTCTCCCTCCCCTTCAGGGGGAGGGTCAGGGTGGGGGTGTTCTGGCGGGCTCGAGGAACCCAGTGACTCTTTGCACTGTATCTCTACATGACGCATGGCCGGGAACACCGTCTTGCGGCTCACTGGCTTTGTCCTCGTGGCGGCTGCCGCGCTGGCGGTTGCGGCGCGGGCTGCCAGCTCCGTCGCATCGGCGTCGCTTCCGTGCGGCCAGTGGCCAGTGGTCCAGCCCCGCGGAACCGCGCCGACGCCGCTGGCTGCTCCGACGCCCCCTGGCCTACGGCTCATTGCGCCTGTAGTCGTTCCGGTCGGAACCTGGTCTAACTGCTTCCGTCCCGCCGTCGTCACCATCCAGGCGGGCGAAACCGTGCAATGGCAACAGGCCGACGCCGGTCAATACCCCATCGTCCTCGACAGCGGGACTCAGCTCGGGACGATCCGGCATGCCCTGGAGGTGCGCTTCAACCGCCCAGGGACATACCACTTCCACCTCGATCAGTCCCGCGACGTCACCGGCACGATCATCGTTGTGGGCACGACCCGCGCCGGACCGGCCTTTGAGATCAGCGAGTTCCCGCCCACCCGCGGCTGATTCTCAGCCCTTGGCCAGGCCCGCCAGCTTGAGTACGGTGTTCCAGTTGCGGCCCGTGCCCTGAGTGCCGAGCTTCGCCTCGATGAGGGTGTTGGTGAGGCGAGAACGACCAACCCCTGCCGGATAGACGATGTACGCGTGCCGGCCCTTGGTCTGAACCAGCTCCGGGCCCTTAATGGCAGCCCGCAGCGCTTCAACCGCATTCGCCTTAGGCGCGTCCTTCAGGAGCACGACCAGGAGATGGCTGGGGTCGCGCTTGGCTTCCGCAGGGAACGGATTGCTGGCGATGACCGCATCCATCTCCGTGGCAGTCCGAACGAAAAACGCGGTCTTCAGCCCGAGGCGCGTCTGCATTTCCGCCTCCAACGTCGCCTCGAGCGTACCGGCCGTTCCGGCATTGGTCTTGAACACCAGGTTGCCGCTCTGCAGCAGTGACTGGACGTCCTCGAAGCCCAGCTTGGTGAGAACCTGGCGCAGGTCGGACATGGCGACCTGATTCCGGCCGCCGACATTGACCGCCCGTAGCAGCGCGACGTAATGTTCCCTCCCCCTCAGGGGGAGGGTCAGCGAGGGGTGCCAACGCTCCCCCCTCGTGCTTGCGTAGCCCCGGCAGCGTGCCTCGATCACCACTCATCGTCCACATGAACACGCGCCTTACAGAACCTTTCATCGTTTCTTAACGGTGGTGGAGATTGCACTTGACGGCGGTTCCGCGATGGGGTACGGTCCAGCTGACAGAGACACGTGGCGACCACCGATCTCACCCGCACTCATTCGCTCCTCCCCGGCGAAAATCCGCAGAGCCGGCATCCTGGTGATATTCGGCATTGGATTGCCGTCTACAGTGAGCTGCTGCGAACCATCCCGGAGGTAGCATCGGGCGATGATGGCGGCGCCTTGCTGAGAAACCGGCTCGAGGGTTTGCAGCAACGGCTGGAGTTTTGGAAGAAACGCCGCCCATAGCACGCGCAGCTTGACGAAGCCAGCTACACGTGGACCAGGTCGTTCTCCATCGCGAACAGTGCGGCACCAGCCCGTGTATCTCGGCAGCCGAAAGTTACAGACGGAGTCCGCCCAGGTCCATGACATCGGCAAACCCTGACTACGTGATCTGCATCACGACCAAACACGGTCGGACCTGGAGACACCTCACAGACGACACCGGCTGGACACGAACCGGTCCAAACGGTCGAGTCCACCGACTCAGCGCAGAGCAACTCTTGTCGCACGTCTTGCCGCCTCTCGCAGGCGACCAGCCGGGCCTGACAGTCAGGGTGGAGCGACGGGAGAATGTCCCTCCCCCTCGGGGGAGGGTCGGGGTGGGGGTCTCCCTTAAGCCGATGGCGCGATATTCCACGACTGGAGGATACTGACGAACATGCTCCCTGAATCGCCCACCGTGGCCGACCCGACCCGCGTGCGCACCGTCAGCTGGTCAGATCCGCTGGCATCCTTCCAAACCGGCTCCAAGCTCTCGGGCCTCGACTGGCTTCGGGCGATGATCAATGGCGATCTCGCCCCGCCTCCCTTCGCCGCACTGATGGGAATGACCATGGTTTCGGTGGAGCCGGGGGAGGCCGTCTTCGCTGCCCTGCCGGGGGAGTATCTCTACAACCCGCTCGGGGTCGTCCATGGGGCCCTGGCCATGACGCTGCTCGACTCGGCAATGGGTTGCGCCGTCCACACCACGCTGCCCGCCGGAGTCGGCTACACGACAGTCGAGACCAAGGTCAACTTCGTGCGGCCCATCACGGCCAGCACCGGGCGGATCGTCTGCGAGGGGAAGGTCATCCATCGTGGGGAGACGATCGCGACCGCCGAGGGACGCGTGGTCGCCGAGGCCGGCGGCAAGCTGCTGGCCCACGGCACGACCACCTGTTTTATCCGCAAGCCCTGAGCTGCTAGAGTCGCCGGAGATGCCGACCACCGTCGAGATCCCCGTTTCGGAACAGCTCAAGAAGATCCCGCCGGCGATGCGCCCCACGGTGCAGGCAACCCGCCGCGCAGTGAAGGCCGTCGCCCCCAGCGCCCAGGAGATCGGGTATCGGAGCAAGCCCCCCCGAACCAGCGGATACATGTGGAAGCTCGTCCGCTACGCCGTCGGCGGCGGGAACGTGGTCGGCATCGGGACATTCCCGAGCCACGCGACCCTCTTCTTCTACCGCGGCCGCGAGCTGGATGACGGGAGTGGACTGCTCCAGGGCAGCGGCAAGGAGATGCGGTTCATCACGCTGCGGACGCCAGCCGACGCGGAGCGGCCGGCCGTCGTCCGGATGTTGCGGAAGGCGTTCAAGCTCGGCGGCTAGGCCCCTCGATTCTCCTCCCGTGCGGACAGGGACCTTAATCTCTTAGTCAGGTGGCCGTCAAAACTAGTCCAATCACCGCCGAGCGGGAGCGGTACCTTGCGCTTGCGGCGGCACTCGTCACCGTCACACTTTGGGCGTCAGCCTTTGTCGGCATCCGCGCAGCGTCCCACCAGCTCTCGCCAGAGGCCCTCGCGCTTGGGCGGTTGACTATTGCGAGCATCGCGCTCGGGTTACTCGTGCTCGCTCGGCGGGAGCCGCTGCCATCCCGCCGAGACCTGCCGGTGATTGCGTTCGTCGGAGTGGCGCGCTGCTGGCTGGCTTGACCAGGGGTATTGGGATATACCAAGCTTTGGCGCTTGTTTTCTGAACCTTAATCCCGTATGTTCGGAGTCGCACCCGAGGGCGAAACACGAGGTGGGATTACGGGTGCCGCAAGGAGGGACAGATCTTGGCTGACCTACGCCGACGGCGAGTGTTTAGGCTTACGCTTGGACTGGCGTCGACCTTGAGCCTTGTGGCGCTGAGCGCACTCAATTCTCTGCAGACCGGGCGGCAGGCGGGGACCCGACAAAGCCCACCTGGTGGGCGAAATACCAGGTGGTCTCCGCGCCTGGATTCACGTCGGCGGCGGATGGGAGCCGGACCAATAGCGTCTCGGTAGGCAAGAACGTAGACGCCAGCAATGAGCCCGGCCCCCAGAGTGAGACGTCGATCGCGATCAACCCGACCAACCCGAGCCAGATCGTGGCCGGGGCGAATGAGATCGAGCGCCTGCCCATGCGTGGCCTCTTCTCCAGCGACGGCGGCAAAACCTGGGGCGGCGTTGACCTGCCGCTGCCGCCACCTCTGACGACCAATGGCTTCGACTTCGGCTCCGATCCCGGCGTTGCCTGGGACACGAGAGGAAACGTCTACTACAGCTACATCGTGGTGTTCTTCAGCTCCGGCGGCGCCATCAACGGCACGGAGATGGCGGTGGCCAAGTCGACGGACGGCGGCATGACCTGGCCGGCGAATCAGGTCGCCTTTTTTGCCGGTGAGACGGGGACTGCCGCGTTCGACGACAAGCCCATGATTACCGTTGACACCAACCTGAACAGTTCGTTCCGCGACACCATCTACGCGGCGTGGGACCATGCCAGCCTGGTCAACGGCAAACCGTCAAGCATCATCGCCCTGCTCGTCAGTCACTCGACCGATGGCGGTGCG
>WNFD01006409.1_pt1 | contig 15819 bp, 18 predicted proteins | sample 5400491 | NCBI WGS metagenome assembly WNFD01 (sample SAMN13153343, study PRJNA577476) | soil metagenome | isolation source: 120 cm saprolite under Douglas fir tree site 2 hole 2 replicate 2 | place: USA:California | collected 2015-04-18 | reverse complement strand
TCCGTTTCGCGCTTGACATATCGAAGCTAAGCAGTTAGAATCGTTATAGTGAGACAATGGTCGCGAGCCTCTCGCCCAGTGAGCAGGTGAGGAGGGTGTTGGATGGAGTGGGTTCATGAAGAAGCGACGCAAGAATCCTCACGCGGTGGCCCTCGGCAGGTTAGGCGGGTTGGTCCGGAGCGAGGCCAAAAGGCGGGCCAACCGCGAAAATGGCCGCAAGGGCGGCCTGGTCAAAAGCCGCAAGAAGAGAATTGCCGCGCGACGCAACGCCCGTCGCCCACGGCCGGGCAGACGTCGGAAGAAGGGGTGAGCGCGGCGGTCGCCTCGATTCGCGCCCGTTTCGGATATCGCGCTATCGGCCTGGGTTATGGCGGAATCCGCTATTTCGCACCCGCACCCCGCTGAACCGGAGCTTCGGACGGACTCAATGGAGAGGCAAGGGCAGGGAGTACAATTGTCCTTCCTCTGTCCGTGTGGCAAGCGGATCGCGCTGAAAGCCCTCGGCTGCTGCCGCTCATGTTATGACCGGCGACATCATTCGCTACGCTTTTTCGGCGGACTGCGCGAGCACGTGCTGCAGCGCGACCGCTTTCGCTGCCGCGGTTGTGGCAAGCGGTCGGCGCTGGTGGTCCATCATCGCGACCGGTGCAACCGGGCGAATTTGCTGGTCACCTTGTGCATCCGCTGCCACCTACGGATCCATCACTCGTCGGGATTGAGATACTGGTTCTCGGAAATGCTGATGAGATTATGGCGCGAATTGCATCCGAACGATCCGGTGCAACTTCAGCTGACCTTCCGAAAAGCGGGGAAGAGAGAAAAGTCGAAAGGTTTTCTTGAAGAGGGGAGTGTGACGGTGCTGCCGCTTTTGGCTTTGCTGGATGCTCACACGCCGGAACTCATTGATGCTTTGGCGGACCCTGAGGAATCGCGAACGTCTCTGGACACCGAGTTAGAGACCCACGCCTGATCAGCCTGATTCGGCGCTGGCTCAAAGCAAACGTTCTGGAAGACGAGGAAAATCCATCCCAATGAGCAAGGAACTCCGCAAGGTGGGTCGATCAGCGTTTTGCTGAGCAATCTGTATCTGCACTATGTGCTCGATCTATGGTTCGAGCGCGTGGTCAAGCCATGTTTACAAGGCGAGGCCTAATTTGGTGCGATACCTCGACGACTTTGTGATGTGCTTCCAGTATCGTGCGGATGCTCTTCGGGTCCAGCAGGTGCTGTGCAAAAGACTGGGGAAGTTTAGCCTGACCCTGGAAACGACCAAGACCAAACTGGTTGAATTTGGTCGCTTCGCACAAAGACACGCGGGCAAACAGGTCCTGAGACGATCTATTTTCTGGGTTTTACGCTGTATTGCACGCGCAATCTGAAAGGCAACTTTCAGATTGGGATGCGCACCGAAAGGTCGCGACTAGCGGCGTACACTGATGCGCCTGCAGGATTTGATGCGGCGGATGCGGCACTTGCCAGTGGGGTAGCAGATGGACAATCTCAACGTCTTACTCCGCGGACACTACGCGTACTTCAGCATCGCCGGAAATTTCCGCGCGCTGCAAAAGGTATATCGGGCCGTGGAGCGATACTGGCACAAGATGCTTTGCAGCAGGAGCTGGAAGGGCGGCATCGGATGGAAGGTGTTCCATCAGATCAGGGCGCAATCTCCGTTGTTGCGACCAAAGCTACATCTCCCATACCGGGAGTTGCAAGCTATCGCTATTCTATAAGCCGACTTCTGAAGGGCGTAGTGCGGGAAATCCGCACGCTACGTTCCGTGGGAGCCGGACGCGGGTGACTGCCTCCGGCCACCCGGTGGTGTCGGGTGACCGACATCCCTACCGCGACCGGCACATGCTGCCGCTACCTCAGAAACGACGAGCGGTTGGCGTCGCCTTCACCACGGTCCAGCTGAGCTATGAGGACCTCGGCGACGCCGATGCGAAATGCCATCCGCCGCTCCGTCGGCAAACTCGCTAGCTATCGCTTGTTCAACCGCAATAGAGGGATTGCTGGCGCTCCAATCCTGTCGTGGCAGACATCCCAATCCAGGCAATCGCACCTAGCCTCGGCGCGCCGTCCGAAAAAAATTCCTCCAGTATTGAAGAGCTCGAATCGGAGCGCTCATCTAATCGGGGTGGCCTGGCTGACGCATTGCCGGGTTGTAGACGTTTTGGGGTAGCTACGACGATTCGGGTATCGCTCTTCAAATCATGCAGCTCAAGGTCGGGACTGAACTGACTCTTGTGCCGGTCACGCGGAATCGCCCCAGCCAATCTATTGCCTGAAGCACGGTTAGCTGGAACTTTGCATCAACGCTGCACCAAAAGGGCAGTTGGTTAAGGACTTTTGGACCGTTAGGTGATCGACAGGCCGGATTGGAGGCTGGGCGCGAATTGATGCGGCACCGGTTCGTAGTGGCGTGCTGTTGCATTCGCACTTCGACGGCCCTCTCGTTTCCACTGGTACACGAATTGCCCAGGGCTAGATCGCCGCAGTCCAGCGAGCTGTCGTCGCGGAGGCTTCTTGTTCCGTGGTAACGCAGGAAGCCTCGCGTGAACCGCATTTCGGATGTGGTGCTCGAATTGCAAAACATTCGGTTACTTCAGTCGGGCCGAAAATCAGAACATGCGGACTATTCGCTCATTTCATCGCCTGCGAATGCTTTGAACTTGGCGCGGCTGTTTCTCGTTCTCACTGTCACATTCATATCCCTTGCGACGGGCAGCATTAGCGTCGGCGCTACCGCAGATGAGCTCTCGCCCGACATTCAGTGGAAAGTTGACCGGCTTTCATTTGCCGGCAACCGAGCACTGTCTGAGGCGGAACTCAGCAAAGCCATGCAGACCAAAAGTCGGCCCGCTTACTTATTTTGGCAAAAGCGCCCCGATTTCGGCCCGGAAACCTTCAAGACCGACATTGCCCGCTTGCAACGGCTCTACCAGTCAGAAGGTTACTATCACGCCAGACTCGATTACGACCTGGAAACGAAAGGACATCTGGTCAATGCCCTAATCAAAATCCAGGAAGGGCCGCAAATAAGGACAAACCGGGTTGAAGTCCGCGTCACAGGCCGACACCCTAGCGCCGCCCTAATCGCCGGCTATGGCCGGGCAACGGCCGAACGGGCTGCGGAAATCGATACCCGTGCGAACCAGGCCCGGGTGTTCTATTCAGTTGAACCGGGTCCGCTGACCTTTTTTGGTCCGACCAGTATCGAAGGCACGCGCGACATCAAGCCATATATCGTCGCCAGGGAGATCGTCTATAAGCAAGGCGAACTGTTCTCCCCGCAGAAGATCGCCGACTCGCAAAGGAAAGTCCTTGCCCTGCAACTCTTCAGTGCGGTCGAGTTCCTGCCCGATCTGCAGAACAAAGATCGGAGCGTGCTGCCAGTCACGGTTAAAGTCACCGAAAAGCCGCCTCACGATATCAAGCTGGGCGGTGGTTATGGTACTCAGGACGAATTCCGTATAGAGGCCGCGTGGGCCAACCACAATTTTCTAGGGGACGCGCGCGAATTGACTTTACTGGCGCGGTACTCGACTGTCCAAAGCGCCGGCGAAGTGAAACTGCTTCAGCGGCACTTTCCATCGTCAAATCAGCAATTGCTTCTCGATGGCAAGCTTTTGTATGAGACCGAGAAGCCCTTCACTCTGGCTGGCGCGCAGATCCTGGCGCTCTTTCAAGAGGATTTCTCGCCCACGCTGAGCGGTTCCGCAGGCTTTCGCACCGAACTCTTCAAGGTGAGCAGTACCGATTCCCCGGCGGTCCAAGAGATAGGAGGAATCCGTACTAAGGGAATTCTGGCCGGCCCGATGGCGCAGCTCACCTGGAATACCACCGAAGACCCGTTCAGTCCCACTCGAGGCGCGATCACAACTGTCACAGCCGAACAAGCAGGCGAAATCTGGGGAGGTCAGGCAAATTATTACAAGCTAACCGCCGAGGTGCGAAAATACACATCTATAGGATGGGGTGCAGTGCTCGCTAATCGGCTCAAGATCGGCTTTGCCGATTCAATCGGCAAGACCTCGGACGGGGTTCCGATTTTCGAGCGCTTTTACTCAGGTGGCCCAGGAAGCGTGCGCGGATATGGACGCTGGCGTATCGGGCCGCGCAGCATCGACAACGTGCCGCTTGGCGGGCTGAGCCTGCTCGAGGGTTCAGTTGAGATGCGCTACGCAATCTATAAGGGCCTGAATGGGGCACTTTTCGTCGATGCTGGTGACGTATCATTGCGTTCGTTCCATCCACCGATCTCGAATCTCAAATTCGGCTTCGGACCAGCGCTGATGTACGCAACGCCGGTTGGACCTTTACGCCTGGATCTTGGGTTTCCTGTCCAGAAACCGCGAGGGGACCAAGCCTGGCAAATCTATTTCAGTATCGGACAATACTATTGAGAATTGAGCCATGAGGCGTCTGTGGCGCTACATAAAACGGGGCTTGTTGGGGCTGACGATCCTGCTCGTGACCCTGATTATCGGCGTCACAATTGTAAGCCAGACCCACAGCGCCCGCGAATTTCTTCGTCATCAGGTGGTCGCCTATCTTAACCAATCGTATCGAGGCCATTTCAGCCTCGGCGGTCTCGACGGCTCCCTACTGTGGGGAATTAGGCTCCGTGACCTGCAAGTCTGGGAGCGCAACACGGAAATCCTGCGCGTCTCCACGGTCTCGGTTGCTTATTCGCTCGCGGACCTGATTCAAAAAAAAGAGCTTTCGAGCATCGAAATCGATCACGTCGTAGGACATCTGGCGCGCGGGCCCGATCAGCAGTGGAATCTGCTGGCCGCACTATCTCCAAGACAGCCTCAGCCTCGCGCCAAGGCTGCGAGCAAGTCGCAATTGAGGATCAGCCGCCTTGTGCTCAGAGATTCCAATATCGAACTAATTCAGGCCGGCAAAACCTACCGAATCGATCCGGTATTCGTTGACCTCTACTTCAACCTCGACGGGTCTGCTATTGACGCGCGAGTGCATCGTGTTGCGGTTCGAGTGGCAGCGCCAAGGGTGCCGAATCTAGCAGCCGAAGGCACGCTCTTTTACCAGAATGCAGCATCTCGCCGAGCCAGGCTGGCTATTCCAGCACTTGCGCTTTCGACCGCGGCGTCACAGGTTAGAATCTTTGGAACTATCGATGATCTCGAGACTCTGAATGGTGATACTATCGTTTCGCTCGACTATCTGGGCGCAGGCGATATTCAGCGGTACGTGTCCAAGTGGGCTCCCCACCAGAATCTGTGGGGCACGATCCGGGTCCGCGGTCCGAAGAAGGACATTCACGGGAGCGTCGATCTTTTCGCTGCGGATGGGAAGATCGACGGGCAGGCCGTGGCAAACCTTGCAGAGCAGATACCGCGCTTTGGTGGAAATCTCAAAATCGCCAGCTTGAATGTGGGTAAGATCATCCAAGGCGCTGCCTTACAAGGTGTGGTCGACGCGAACATCAAAGCGGAGGGAGTAGGGACCTCGCTGGGTGCCTTCCAGGCTCAAGGCGCCTTGAATGTGCATGATGCCCAGGTGGGCGCCGTGCAAACGCGGCTCATCACCATCCAGGCGGGGCTCAGGCACAATATCGCCACTATAGCCGGTCAACTCACGGGGGGCGCGGGCAATGCAGATTGGCATGGGCAGGTCGATTTCGGCCCTGCACGGACTTACGGCCTGACGCTTTCTCTCAATCACCTGGACGTCAGGAGGGTTTCAGCCGGCAAACAACAGATCGACAGCAATCTGAACATACGCGCGCAAGTCGACGGAAGTGGCTTCGAGTTGGCTGAGGCGAGAGCGCGGGCAGACGTAGCGTTGCTGCCCTCGACCGTCGGTCAGGTCCGGATCACTCGAGGCCGCATCGGCGCTAACATCGCCAATCGCCGGGTGCACACTGACGTTCTGGTGAACGCTATTGCGGCGGCCCAACTTAAGGCTTCTGGCGACATGGTCCTGACGGCAGACCGCCGCGCGCAGCTCGCCTATGAGCTGCAGCTGGCTGATCTCGGGCCATGGCTTGCCCTGATGGGCCAGCAAGGGGGCGGCTCTCTAAATCTTGCCGGCCGCGCCGGCGGGAGTCTTGAGAGCTTGCGGACACAAGACCAGGTGCGGTTCACAGCACTTCGATACGGACCGAATTATGTCGGATGCGGCAGCGCTTCAGTGGACATGAATGCGGTTGGCAAGCCTGGGATGCACGGTCGTGTCGCGCTCTCGATGAATCAAATCGAGAGCAGCGTGAAACTAAAATTCGTCCATCTCACAGCCTCGCTAACACAGCTTCGCCCCGTCACGGTCGTAGGAATATCGCTTCTGACCGAGGATGAACGGTCGCTTAAAAATCGCATAGATGGCGAGGTCAGAAAGGAACCCGCAACCTCCGAAGTCACACTGACGCGAGTGTCGATTCAAGATCCGGAAGAGATATGGATTAATCCGTCTCCCGTGCGGATTGTTGCCGACCAGAGAGGCGTTACGATAGACCGATTCCTGCTGACCAGCGGGCGATCGCGTATACTTCTCGATGGGCACGCCGCGAAAACGGGACCACAAAATGTGCTGCTCCAGATCGATGGTCTTAAGTTAAATGCGGTCAAGGCAATCCTTCAAAAGAATATCGACCTGAGCGGGGATTTGTCGCTCCGGAGTCACCTCGGTGGCACCGCTGCAGCTCCCGTTATCCAATTCGCATCGGACATCAGCGGCCTCAGGGCGGCCGGTCAAAACTACCAGGGCCTTGCCGCGAGCGTTGCCTATGAAAATGAACAGGCGAAGCTGGATTTCAACTTCCGTCAGGACCCGATCCATAGCCTGACTGCGAAAGGAGCACTGCCCATCGCGCTCAGTTGGGCGCAGGGCTTTCAAATGAAGCCGCGCGGCGACATTGATTTTCGTGCTGTTTCGCCGGGACTGAACCTCGCGGTGCTAAACGCCATCGCTAAGGATTCAGTCCGCGAAGTGAAAGGAATCTTGCTGCTGAACGTCACGGTTAAAGGGCCGCTCACGCAACCGATTCCCACAGGATTCGTGAAAATCCAGAATGGCGCGGCGATGGTTGTGCCAACGGGCGTAAAAATAGACGACCTGGAGCTCGGAACTGATTTCAGCCCGCAATTGCTGCGCATTGCTCAGATGCATATGAGCTCAGGCGCCGGAAGTATCAATGCCGATGGCCAGATAAGCCTGGAGAATTACAAGCCGGGCAATATTAAAATGGCTATCCACATAATTAATTGGCCGGCTATAAGAAACCAGCAATATCGGGCCACGGCCAATGGTCAAATCAACATCGCCGGTACTGCAGACGCCCCCGCCGTGAGTGGGAGCGTTGAAATCCTCGACGCGCTGCTTCGTCCCGATATAGCCTTCCTCACCAGCGGCCCGCCTCCGCCAGATCCGACCATCCACCTCGTTTCGACGACCGTCCCTGCATCCCAACCCAAGCTGCTTCCCGCAAACCCATCGTGTCCGCCGCCGCCATCCCACCTGATACGGCCATCCATCAGTGCAAAACCAGTCGAGAAGAAAGTGAACAGTCAGCGCGGGTTAAGCATTGATATGAGGGTGAGCCTGCGGCGAGACATCTGGGTCAAGCAGGAAAACGGTTCCGCGGAACTCACCGGCGACGTGCATGTGATAAAGAGTGGCTCAGAACCGATACGGCTTATCGGCGAGGTTGAAACGGTGCGGGGCTGGCTGCATGTGATGGACAAACAATTCAAGGTGGCAACTGCGAAGATAACCTTTACGGGAGGTGTGCCAATCGATCCTGGCCTCGATATCACGGCCGATTATCAGGCTCACGAATACCTCGTCCATGTCATCATCGGCGGGACTGCAAGCAAGCCTACATTAACTTTCAAGAGCGATCCCGATCTAGAACAGGCCGATATACTGTCGGTCTTGCTATTTGGCAAGCCGACCAGCCAGTTAAGCGGAAGCGAACGCACGGATCTCAAGACTCGTGCCTCTGAAGTCGCTACGGGATTTGCCGCCTCGCAAGTGAGCCAACAAGTATCTCAAGCCCTTGGGCTGGAGGAGATGGGTATCGAGTTCCGGCAGACCGGCAGCGGAGTCGGAGTAGGCTCGTACCTGGGCCGAGATACCTATGCCACGTTTTCTCAGGATTTTAGCCAGCAGGGCGGGCAACGCGTGGACCTCGAGCACTACGTCACCCGCCATTTCGAAGTCGATACTGACACGACATCGCGAGGCGACCGCGGTGCGGATGTACTTTGGAGCACTAACTATTAATTAAATCAGAGGGAGAAGTTCTGGCTCGAAGCCGAACGTGAGGATTTCAAGCACAATTTACGAGAAGCCTTCGCGACCAAGCTCCATCAGGCCCGCGCTCGACTCAAGCCGACGAACGTCATTCGGGAGAAACCACATCCCGCTACTGGGGACCGGTTTGCTGCTCGGGTTGCGCTTAGGTTATTGGGACATCCCGTTCGCGCAATCATCGGCAAGCCGCCAGCACGCACGATGCTCACTATTGCGGGACAAACAAGCGCAAGCGACGCGAGCGATCAGAGCATAAAAGAGGTTGTCAGTACCGGCAATAGCTGAGGGTGAGAGATAGTTGCTCGGTACACACGAATGCACAGGCGGCGCGATTCGGGTGAATATCCTACAGCGGCTGGTCGGCGTTGAATGACAAGCGGGATACAGAAGAGGTGGCCTTCGAGCGATGTGCGATGTACCAGCAATAGGGCAGAGCCCATCGCGCCAAGCTTTGAGGTAGTCACTGGCTACAGCGGTCGACATCCGCAGCGGGCGGGGTTTTAACTGTGGTAATTGTCACGCGCGCCACTCCCTGGTGAGTGATGCCGATTTTTTGCGCGGCGCGGAGCGAAAGGTCTAGGCTGCGCCCGGGCGCGAAGGGACCGCAATCGTTGATGCGAACTCTTACCGAACGCCCGTTCTTTGGATTGTCGACCTTCACGACCGAACCCAGCGATGCGGTGATGGATGCCGCAGTAAGTCGATGCGGGTCGAAAGGTTCACCACTGGTTGTCGCTCTACCGGCAAATCTGCGCCCATACCACGATGCGATGACTTCATGGATGGCAGTCTTTGGAGGTGGGGGAGGGTCATAGATGGCCGGCATTGGTAATGCCGTGATAGGTGGTGGTGCCACCGGTGCCGGGGTCACTGCGCATCTGCCGATTGTTAGTGGCAAGCTGAGGATAACCACCTGATAGCAACGCATCCGTCCACCTCCACCCGACCTTTCGGATTAAGAGCTTCGAGGCCTGCCCAGCATGCCTGCTGCTCCGTCCGTCGAGGTCCTGCCGCCCTGCTGCCAGAGGTTCCGGCGTGTATGTCTATGTCATTGCCCTGCCTACCCGCTGTTATCGGCTTGCGCAATTGACTAGGGGCGAGTGGAGGGCAAGACACTGATCGTGGCGCACCTATGTGGCAGCAACGCAGATGCCAGGAGAAACAACTGTGCGTGCTCACGCTGACGCGTGGTGTGTAGTGTTAATGGACGACCAATCGACCACCGCGCACGGCGAGCGGCTGTAACCGTTATGCGGGTAACCTTAAAACAAGGCGTAATTTAGGGATCGGGCGCAGAGAGCATACCGCAATCGTTCTGTAGCATTGCGGCGCCGCCAGTCAAAATCCGGAGCTTGGCCGGGCTAGTCCATTACGAATCCTTTACTGCGGATCTAGCTGTGCCACAATTTTATTGAGCGAAGCGCTGCCTTCCCATTCCAACTGAGTCGCCCAGACTCTCAGTGCCTGGAGATGAGCGAACGAACGATCCCGAGGGCCTGATTATGAGCACCACCGAAGAAACGCACCAGTGTGAAATCGAACTTGAGCTCTCCAAGCATGATTTCCAAGAAGACGTTTCGCAGATCGGCCAAAAACTCCACGAGACCCGCGTTAGCCTTAGCCCGACGCATGTCGTTGGGGAAGAGCCGCTCTTGATCTCAGCACTCGGCCTGCTGGTCGGGTTTGTCCTGGGCTATTGGGAGCTCCCGTTCGGAAAGATAGGCAAGCCGATAGCGCGCACGATGCTGACTACGGTGGGAAAACAAGTAGCAGCACGCGCCATCGGGAGATGAAAGTGGTGGCTGTAAGTGGGATATCTACCTCCGGGCGGTCTTGCTTAGTCGCGTGTCCTACAGATTTTTAAGAAGGATAGGTCAACCATGCAATCCGGTGCCAAAGTCATTACAGTAGGCGAGTTGTCTGAATGCCTGCGAGTTCATCGCTCCCCCCTTTATCGACTGCTGAAGAAAGGCCAATTGCCCCGGATTTAAAATCGGGAGTGACTGGCGCTTCAACGTTGAGACAATCGATCAGTAGCGGATGCGCCTGGGAGCCGCGCAACGCGAGGAGTTACTCCAAAACGACACGGGTGACGTCCGCTGAGCGATTCGATTGCCGTTATTAACAAATTTGAGGGGACAGCGGACCGGCACGGCGGCTAAAGCAGTTGTCTAGTGCTTTGCGACCGCACCATCGCAAGCAGCAAAATTGTTCCAGAAGTAGCTCCTCATCTGGAAGTTGGTTGGGCACTTTGTTTAATTCGGTATCACCGGAAACTCCAGGGCACTGCGCAACCTCCGTTACCGTGTCATCGCCGTGTGGCGGAAGTGGTTGAGCCGCCGCTCTCAAAAGGCACGGATACCGTGGGAGGGGAATGCTCCGGCTGCTTGCGCGCTATCCACTGCTATAGCCGCGATCCATCCCTCCACCGTTACGTAGCGAAGCCGTGGACCGAAGAGTCGGATGCGGGAAATCGGCAAGCCCGGATCCGTCCATAGAAGTTTCAGCGTTATCTATTGTGGCCGGGTAGACGCTGGTCTTCAATTGGGTGACTGGTGCGGCTGAGCATTTCGGTCCGCATCGGCTGATCCGGCGGATGAGTTCGGACCATGCTGCCGCCCGCGCGTCAGTCAAAAAAAATTCTGCTATGGGACTCTGACCGTATGATCGTCACCCACGGTGATGTGGTCGACGCCGGCGGTCGCGATCGTATGCGTGCCGCCTTCTCCGATCCGTAGGGCGCGCACAGCCGCATACCCAAGCGCAGGGGTTGAAGGTTCGTCTTAATTTAGTTTAGTTCCCGCAGGGTCAGCGTCGTGAGCAGGTGCGTGGCCCCCATGCGAGAGATGGTCCTGTTACTGGTCGCCCTCGCATAAGAGCCGCAAAGTATTCCTCGGCGCGGCCGATGTGATTCCGGATCCGGCGGAGCGCCGCTTCCTCGTCTCTGGACAACGGAGAGACCGGAATAGGCGATCTGTCCGCGGGCACAAAATTAGGCGGATCGGCTTTTACCTCACCACCACCCGAACCTTTACATTTCCATACCGGCCTAAAATCCATGCCTTGACCGTTGCCGCGTCAGCCTGATCGCTCCACCGCGTCGGCAATTCATCGTATAGCCAACAGTGCTACTCTACGGACCGTTCAAGGATGTGAGTAATGTCGGGATTGTACAAATCGTGCGGAGCGAAGAACGCCATCTTTCGGCCCTCCACCCAAACCCCTCAAAAACCTCACAGGCGCTTTTTTGACTATGATCCTTCCGGGGCCGCGCCGCCAGCCCACCGCTGCGTCACCCCGCTTTACCCAATATCGATGAACGCGAGAGCGACATGAAACATCTTGGATTCTAGAGGATTGGGCAATTAATGAGCTGAGAAAGCCGCGCCGGTGCAATTTTAACAGTTGCCGGACTTCGCCATCGGCTGGCGCTTTGCGCCAACACTGTATAAAGAGGGGCAGGAGGTCCGGGGCTACGATCTATTTGGCGCCAGGCTTGTGCCGGTCACGCGGAATAACGACTTTTGGAGCGTCGGCTGGTCAACTAGCCGAAGCGGAGGCTGGGCGCCGATCGACGCGGCATCGTTTCGTCGTTACGTCTCATGTTGCATCCGCATTTCGATCTTTCTCTCGCTTGCCAAACACGCGAATTGCCGGCGCATATCATCCGGTCGAGAGAGCTATTGTGGTCGCCTTTTGCTTCCGTGGTAATGCAGGGAGCCTCGCGTGAACCGCATTTCCCGCGTTCCGAGTGCAGAACGTTCGGTCACTTAAGTCGGGCCGAAAATCAGGATATGCAGACTGTTCGTTGGCTTCGTCGCGTGCGAATGTTTTGAACCTGCGGCTGTGCCTGGTTCTCACTGTCACATTCATATCCCTTGCGATAGGCAGCATTACTGTCAGGGCGAATACCACGGATGAGCTCTCGCCCGATATTCAATGGAAAGTGGGTCGGCTCTCATTTGTCGGCAACAGAGCACTGTCGGATGCGGAACTCAGCAAGACAATGCGGACCAAGAGCCGGCCGGCGTACCTGCTCTGGAAAAAGCGGCCCGAATTCGCCCCCGAAACCTTCAAGACCGACATTGCGCGCTTAGGTCTGGGCTTGTCGTTCAATCCATATAGAGTTTCGATCAGTGCGCAAAGAATAATCTCCGCGATCACGATGGTTAGTGCCGACTAAAGCCGCAAGGACGATCGCCGGGGCAACCGCACCACAAAAGTTGTTCCAGCATGCTCTAACGAAGTCACGGCGATGCTGCCCTTGTGAGCGGAGACTATCTCGTTAACAACAAACAGCCCTAGTCCGAGGCCGATCTTGTCCTGATTCAAGTTGCTTCCTCGAACAAGAGGGTCAAACATAGTCGCCAGCAGTTCTTCCGATATTGCCGGACCTGTATTGTGTACTTCTAGCAGCACAAAGGTGTCGCCACTTTTGGCAGTGATTGTGAGGTGTCCCCCGGAGCCATGCTGAATTGCATTTATCAGCAGGTTCGAGACCATCTGTTTCAGTCGGTCGGTGTCCCAGTCTCCGTTTAGATCGCCATCCGCCTCGACATCGATCCCGCAGCCGGGGTTGGCCGATTGCACTTCCTCGACAACTTCACGAACGACTATCCCCAAATTGGCCGCGGCTATGGTGATCGGCATCGGACTGCCGAGGCGCCCACGGGCGAAATCAAGTATGTCGTTAACCATGCCAGCCAAGCGCCGGGTGCTCCTCAGAATCCGCGTCACTGTGTGAAGCTGTTGTTCGCTGAGTCCCTGGTCGGCGAATGAGGTTGCGCCTAGCAGAATGGCATTGATCGGATTACGCAGGTCGTGACCCAGAATGCCAAGAAATCGATCGCGGTACTGGCTCTCACGCTCCTTATAATAGGACACTGCCGCCGTAACGTTTTCATCGATCACCTCGGCGAACCTGGTTATTTGGGTTGCCCCGATATTAAAACCACCCGGATCGCGCTCACGCCAGAGGCGCAGGACGCAAGCACGCAGCGCGCAATATTCGTCGATAATTTGGGCCAGGTCAAAACCCGATTCGATTCGAAGCCTTACGTGAGCGGCGGCAGCATGGTGGATTGGTCCAGTCGCGGCTACCCCCGCGGATGTTAATTCTTAGTCAGTTACCGGTGGAGAGTGTTCCATCTCCTCAACGATAAGTTTGATGATGGCGGCGGCATGATGGCATAGGAACCATCGAGGCAGGGAAGCCTGACGCCTAATTTTCTTGGTAAACTTTTCCCATTCCGGAAAGAATCTGGTGGGCATTAACCTTGATGAAATCAGATAAACGCATCGCGCTTAAGGTTAGCTTGAGCTTAGCTGGAGCAGGCTCAACTAGCAACAGAAGAATTTAGCGCCTCTTGGCTGATTGCCGCCAGTACAAACTCATCTCGAAGAGGACCACTTGGCCATCTCTTATTCGCCAGCCGTGGTGCTCAGAGTCATAGCGGATAGGCGTGTTACAGGTCGGGCAGCACTGAGAGAACGTGGGCTGCTGCGGAAAGTGCTGCTTAAGGCGGCGGCGGACACACCGGACTGACCGTTACCAAGTACCGACTTTGAGCAGGCAACGAATGCGCCACCCGGGGCTAAGCGACACCGAACTGGTCCGCGCCCTAATTTCAACCATCACTATCGCAACGAGCCGTTCGCCAGAGCCAGCGATAGGGATCTGGCATACTGCGGGGAGGCGGTCGTGTTTGAGGAGGGCGGGCTGCTCCTTACTGAGGTGAGATAGAGTCAACCTTGCCGCGCGACGAGATGGCCGGATAGCCGCATATGCGAAATTTCCCTTGATTAACGCCCGTGAGAAAAAGGCTGCGGTTCGATCCTCGCCTGAACGCTTGCGGCGGCGGGGGAGATGCGTCTACGCCTTTCTATCCGATTGCCGAACTGCTTCGCCAGTTAGCCGTACCGCGCGGAGGTGAGATAGCCGACGGGCAACTGACGCAACTGGAGCCGCGGTTGGCAAGCGCAGGACTGAACCCTGCCGAGGCAATCCCGCTGATTGCTCCGCTGCTGAATCTGGCCATACCAGCTGAATATCCGCCACTCGCTTATTCACCGGAACAGCAACGCCGCCGCTTACTTGCCATGCTGGTCGAGTGGATACTCGGCGCCGCTCGCTTGCAGCCGTTTGTAATTGCGACCGAAGATTTACACTGGGCCGACCCTTCAACGCTGGAGTTGATTCAACTGCTGGTCGAACAAGGGGCCACGGGACGCTTGCTGCTGCTCTACACTGCGCGACCCGAGTTCCGCGCCGAATGGCCGTTGCGGGCACATCATACCCAGATCACGCTCAACCGCTTGAGTGTGCGCAACGCGCGTATGATGGTCAGACACGTAGCTGCACGCAAGACCTTGTCGGATGAAATAGTTGTGGCGGTCGTCGAGCGCACTGGCGGAGTGCCGTTGTTTGTCGAGGAGTTGACGCGAGTGGTGCTCGAAGCTGGCGATGAGAAGCTGACCGGGCGCGAAATCCCGGCAAGGAGGTGGCTCAGGTCGGCGCGGTAGTTGCCGGCAATTTTCCTACGAATTGCTCCGTGCGGTCCATCCGATAGCGGAAGACGATCTCCAGCAAGCGCTGCGCACACTGGCCGATGCGGACCTCCTTTACGTGCGAGGCATTGCTCCCGAGGCGACTTACCAATTCAAACACGCACTGATCCGGGACGCCGCTTATCAGGCGCTATTCAAAGCGGCTGTAAAGAACTGCACCGGCAAGTGGCGCGTACGATCGAAGAGAAATTCCCGGCTCTGAAGGAGATGCATCCTGAACTTCTGGTGCGTCACTGGACCGAAGCAGACGAGACCGAGCGCGCAATTGGTGAGTCGGAACGGGTGGGCAAAGCTGCGGATGGGCGCACTGCATTCAGGGAGGCGCTGGCTAGTTATCACGAGGCGCTGAAGCTCTGGACTTGATGCCAGACTCGCCCGAGCGTGACGTGCGCGGATCGGCCTTAAGGCATGAAGCTCTTATCGTGCTTCTCCTCATCAAGGGAGGCGGCGCGCCAGAAGCCATCGACGCGGCCGGACGCGCTATCGCGGAGGATTCGATACCGCCGACCTGAAACAGGCTAAAGCGTCGCTCGAAGAACTCGCTGGGATCGGAGCACGACTCACATATGCAAAGGCAGGCAGCTAGGAGCTGGCGATTAGACAGCAGGCGGCCCGCCAGGCGCAACAGATGGCGTCGGCTGACCGGCAAGCTCGGGAAGCGCAGGAACATGCACGAGCCCAGGCTCAAGCAGCCCACATCGCTAAGGAGCTCGCCCATAGGCAAGCCATGCAGCATAGGCGCTCGTCGCGTCGAGCCGATGCTCGGAATCGAGCGCGAGACGGTCGATAGACGATAGGGGCACTCGCATTGGCGCGTGTGCGGATCCGATGGAGCCCTATTTGCTGCCTTCTGTCACCGCCCTTTCGCGCCCAACCTGCTTTTGCACGTAAGCATCCTGAACTGCCCCATATTTGTCGATTGCAAACCGATCGAGGTCGTCCAACTCGCTCTGCTTCTGGGCGCGGGAA
>WNFD01008307.1_pt1 | contig 15820 bp, 10 predicted proteins | sample 5400491 | NCBI WGS metagenome assembly WNFD01 (sample SAMN13153343, study PRJNA577476) | soil metagenome | isolation source: 120 cm saprolite under Douglas fir tree site 2 hole 2 replicate 2 | place: USA:California | collected 2015-04-18 | reverse complement strand
TCGCTTCTGGCCGCCCACCTTGCGTTCCTCAGAGGCGGGGACGAGCGGCGATCGCTTCGGAGGCTTGCGCTCTTCTGGCTCGGCGGACTGGGGCGACTTGCTGCCTGTGGCAGCCTTCGACTGCTGGCTTAAGCTCGCCTTGAGCGCCTCCATCAGATCGATGATTTGACCCTTCGGGGCGTCTGGAGCGGCGATCGTCACCGCCTGGCCCTGGGCCTTGCGGTCGATAATCTCCTGGACCCGCTTGCGATATTCGTCTTCGTACTTCTGGGGCTCGAACGAATCCGTCGCCAGCTGCCCAACGAATTGCATCGCCAGCTTGAGCTCCGGCTCCTTGACATCGGTGTCCTCGATCGGAACATCGGAGAGCGGGCGCAGCTCGTCCGCATAGCGAAGTTGCTGCATCACCAGCCCGTTCTCGAAAGGCCGGACCAGCACCAGGGACTGGCGGCCGCGCGCGGTGTGCTTGGCGATCGCGCACTGCTTGGTCTGCCGCATCGCTTCTCCGAGGAGCCGGAAGGCCCGCTCGCCGCCCTTGTCCGGTCCAAGGTAGTAGGCGCCCTCGAAATAGAGCGGATCGACCTTTTCCGCGGGGACGAATTCGGTGATTTCGATCGCCTTGGATGCCGCATCCTCGAGGGCCTTCAGCTCCTCCTCGGTGAAGATGACGTATTGATCCTTGGCGAACTCGTAGCCCTTCACCATCTCGTCCCGGCTAACTGTCTCGTTGTCCTTCTGGCAGATGTACTGCTGCTTCAGGCGCGAGTTGCACTTCTTGTGCAGAAGGTTGAACGAGATTCCAGCGCTCGGCTGGTTGGTGGAGTAAAGCTTGACCGGAATGGAGACCAGACCGAAGGAAATCGACCCAGTGGAGATCGCGCGTGCGCTCATGAGGTTAACCTAGCATCGGGTTGTCAATGTCACCGAATTCCCCAACCAAACCCGACAAATTGCAAGAATTCCGACAAAAAAGGTCGGCAGAGAGGACGCCAGAACCGTTCGGAATCGAGGCCCGGGAGCCCTCCGGGGCGTTTGTCGTACAGCTTCACGACGCTCGCCGGCTGCACTACGACTTTCGCCTCGAATGGGATGGCGTGCTCAAATCGTGGGCGGTCCCCAAGGGGCCGGCGCTCGACCCGGCCGAAAAGCGGCTGGCGATGCATGTCGAGGATCATCCGGTCGATTACGCGGACTTCGAGGGAATTATTCCTCCGGGCAATTACGGCGCCGGGGCAGTCATCGTCTGGGACCGGGGCGTCTGGATCCCGAAGGCGGATCCGGGGGAGGGTTTGAAGAAGGGCAAGCTGCTCTTCGAGCTGCGCGGCTACAAGCTCCACGGCCTCTGGACGCTGGTGCGCACCAAGCGCGACCCGAAAGAGTGGCTGTTGATCAAGGAGCGCGATGGCTGGGCGAGGTCCGGCGAGGAAAGCGCGCTCGCTCCCCAGTCCATCCTCTCCAATTTGACCGTCGATCAGCTTCGCGATGGCGAGACGGGCGCGGACGCGATCCGCGAGGAGCTGGCGCGCGCCGGGGCGCCAAGCCGCCCAATCGACGCCAAAGACGTGGACTTGATGCTGGCTGAATCCCGCGATCAGCCTTTTTCCGAGAAGGGCTGGTTGTTCGAGCTCAAATACGACGGCTACCGCCTGCTCGCCGGACGCCACGGCGGCGCCCCGCAGCTCCTCTTTCGCCGGGGCCGCGACGCATCGTCCCTGTTTCCCGAGCTGGCGACGGCGGTCCAGCGATTCCCCTTCGAGCGGCTGGTGATCGACGGCGAGCTGGTGGTGCTTGACGACGAGGGCGTCCCCAGCTTTCAGCGGCTTCAGAAACGAAGCCAGCTTGCGCGACCGGATGATATTCGGCGCGCGAGCACGGAGTTGCCGGCGACGCTGTTCGCCTTCGACCTCCTCGGCTGGGAGGAATTCGACCTGCGGCCGCTTCCCCTGGCGCAGCGCAAGGCGATTCTCCGGCGGCTGCTTCCGTTGGCTGGGCCGATTCGCTTCGCCGACCACGTCGAGGACCGCGGCAAGGAGCTCTTCGAGCAGGTTCGCCAGCGAGGACTGGAAGGCATCGTCGCCAAGAAGGCGGACGCGCCCTACCACGCCGGCCGCTCATCGAGCTGGCTCAAGCTCTGCGTCGAGCGCAGCAGCGATTTCGTGATCGTCGGATTAACCCAGCCCGACGGGATTCGCAGCGGTTTCGGCGCGCTCAACCTTGGCGTCTTTGATCGCGGAGAGCTCGTCTTCGCGGGTCGGGTCGGGACCGGGTTCAGCCAGCGCCAGCTGAACGAGCTGCGCGGGATGCTCGACCCGGCCATTCGCCCGACGCCACCTTGCGGCGGCGCGATTCCCAAGGAGAAGGGTCTCCTCTGGGTAGAGCCGAAGCACGTTTGCGAAGTCCGTTTCAAGCAATGGACCGAGGACGGATTGCTGCGACTTCCCGTCTTCGTCCGGATGCGGGAGGACAAGGAACCCAGCGAGTGCGTCCGGGCGATGCTGACCAACCTCGCCGAACCAGAACCCTTGCCCGCCGCCTCCCCCCGAAGTCTATCATTGACCCACCTGGACAAAACGTTCTGGCCGAAGGAGGGCTACACCAAAGGCGACCTGATTGATTTCTATCGGTCGGTCTCGCCCTGGCTTCTCCCCTACCTGAAAGACCGACCGGTGGTGCTCACCCGCTACCCCGATGGCATCGAGGGAAAATCCTTCTTCCAGAAAGACGCTCCCCCGCACGTTCCCTCGTGGATCCGCCGGGAGCGGATGTGGAGCGAGGATACGCAGCGGGAGATCGCCCACTTCATCTGCGACGATGTCGAATCGCTGATTTATCTGGCGAACATGGGAAGCATCCCGCTCCACGTCTGGTCGAGTCGCGTCCGGACGATTCAACAGCCGGACTGGTGCATCGTCGACCTCGATCCAAAAGAGGCGCCGTTCGAGATGGTGATCCGCGTCGCCCAGGCGGTTCGCGCCCTGTGCGAGGAAATGGAGCTGCCGAGCTTCGTGAAGACCACCGGGTCAACCGGGCTGCACGTCCTCATCCCCTTGGGCGGTCAGTGCACTCACCGGCAATCCACCGCCCTCGCCGAGCTGCTCGCCCGGATCATCGCCCAGGAGAATCCCGAGATCGCCACGGTGACTCGAAACATCGCCGACCGCGGCAAGCGCGTGTATCTCGACTATTTGCAAAACGGGCACGGAAAGTTGATCGCCTCCGCGTTCTGCGTCCGGCCGCTGCCCGGCGCCCCGGTCTCAACGCCGCTGGACTGGAGCGAGATAAATCAAGAGCTGCTCCCCAGGCAGCACACGATCAAAAATGTCGCCGCGCGAATGGAATCGCTGGGATCGGATCCGATGCGCCCGGTGCTCGAGCTCAAACCCGATCTCCACCAGGCGCTGGAAAACCTCGCCCAGCGGTTGAATGAGCCGGGCAGGCCGGCGAAGCGAGAAAGCCCCCCGCGACGCAAATCCCGCCGCCCATAGGGGCAGCTTAGGGAGCGGGGAATCTCGATCATCACGCGCAGACCATGCTCCCGCGCCGCGGGGACCGCGTTGAATGTCGTCACCGGAAGCTTCGACGTGCGCAATCGGCGACCGCGAGCCGTCGAGTCTCGTTCCTTGCTCGGGTTTCGGTGATCTGTATGACATTTTGGGTCCTCCCAGCATCCAAATGTCAGACAGTTCGAAGCAGCGGGAGAATTTCCCATCATCGGCACCGGCTGCCTGCGGGTATTTATCCCGCCGTTGTCCCGCCTCGTTCGCGAGACCTCGAGTGTCTGGCTTGACCCGGCTCACATGCCGCGCGCTCGCACCGCTGCTCACCTCCGTTGCCGCGAATGCGCAGCTGGCCGACTCCGAACGAGGAGGAATGGACGGCGTGCTAAAGTTCCTCTCGATATTTCGCGAGGAGAACATTTTGCCGGACGGGCCATTGGGCGGAACTCACCGGGGGCATGCGCAAAACCTTCAAGTGACGGTGGACGTCGCGAGCTCCCTGCCCTGGCTCGGCTCGATCCTGCATGACGTCCAGACGATGCTGCAGCATCATGGCTACCTGGCGCTGATTCTGCTCGACCTCAAACCCCTCGCCGACATCGAAGCGCAGTGCGGTCGAAATGCCTACAACGAAGTAATCGCCAAGATCAGCAAGGAAGTGCTCTATCTGCGGCGCGAAGTGGTGCGCTCGGAGGATCTGATCTGCACCGTGCAGCCCTTCGGCGAAGAAATCGTTTTGTTTCTCGAAGCCCCCCGCACCGCCAAACAGTTGACCAGCGACGCGCTGGAGGCGGTCGCCGACCGCATCTGGTCGGTACTCGCGCCGAAGATCGCCGAGCTGGTCCGTCCATTCGGCGGGGGCGGGCGATTCAACCTCGGCTACGGCCTGACCATGCCCAACGACATGATCCAGCCGGAGCGCTTGGTCTACCGGGCGATCGATCAAGCGCGCTCGATGGCCGAGGACTACGCGCGGCGGATCGACGCGCGCAGCCGGGAGCGATTGCGGGACCTGATCATCAGCCGGCAGCTGACCACCGCATTTCAACCGATCATTCAGTTTCCCGGAACGGACGTTCGAGCCTACGAGGCGCTGATCCGCGGTCCGCCGGGAACGGATCTCGCCAGCCCGGCAATGCTCTTCAATCTGGCCAACCGGGCAAATCTAGTGGCTGAGCTCGACCGCGCCTGCGTGCAGTGCGCGGTGAGAAGCGCCGGCGACTTGCCGGAAGGGACATTGCTGTTCGCCAACGTCCTACCGGCGCTGATCAACGACAAGAGCTTCCGCCAAGGGATCATCGAAGGCACCAATACCCATCTGAAGCCTTCGCAGATTGTTCTCGAGGTCAACGAGGGCGTCGCCATCCGCAGCTACGAGATCCTCGCCAAAGGCATCGCCGAGCTTCGCTCCAGCGGAATCCGGGTTGCGGTAGACGACCTGGGCGCCGGGCACACCAACCTGGATCAGGTGCTCAGGCTCAAACCCGACTACCTCAAGCTCGACATCTCGCTCATTCGCGGCGTTCATCAGAGCCCGATGAAGCAGGCCTTGATCGAAAGCGTGGTGACGATGGGCCGCGCGGTGGGAGCGACGGTGATCGCCGAAGGGATCGAGGAGACCGAGGAGCGAGACTCCCTGATCGCGCTCGGCGTCGCTTGGGGTCAGGGATTTTTGTTCGCCCGGCCGCAGGCCAATTTCGTACGGCTCTAGAAGGGCGGATTCTTAGAGCCCGCTCCGCCTGAGCAACTCGTCCAGGAAGCTACCCCGCCGCTGAAGCTCGTTGAAGGTTCGCACCTGGCCGCTGGGATCAATCATCGTTTCGCCGGTCATATAGGGAGACAGCTCGGGCGAGGTTCCGCGGTGGCGCCACGACGTGTGAACGGCGTCGGTCCCTGTTTCGCCGTTGTGGCAACCACTGCAGGTCGCCAGACCAAAGTGATGTCGCACTTCGACCGGATCCTCGAAACCCGTTCCAGTCCAATCGATGTTCCGGGTGTCTCCCCCTAGAAGCTCCAGGGGCACCACGTGCTCATCGGCGAGGATGGACTTCTGATTTGAATTCACCCAGGAGATCAGCGCCGGACTGCCGTCGTCGACCACGTCCGGGCTCTGGACCAGAGGGACATTGACCAGGGAACCGTGGTCCAGCGCAAAGCTCCGATAATTCCACTCCAGCACGCTGGCCTCTGTTTCAATCGTATTCACGTGCTTCAAGTGGGCCAAAGTCAGCTGATCAGTGATCGATTGGAGCGCCGCGTTGTAATCCTCTCCAAACGGCAGATTGCCAAGCTCGTGCCATCGCCGCGCGAGCGCTTGAAGGTCCGCGATAGATTCCACCGGAAGCTCGAACTCGAAGATGACCCAGAAGCGGATCGGTTCGCAGAATTCCTTGGTGGCGACGTACTCCATCCGGAACTCGCCCTTTCCATCCTGCTGGCTTAAGTCGATTCGATTGACGATCGAGAGCAAGCGGAAACGAGAGCGCCCCAAATCGAGCCGCTCGCCCCCGCTCTCCGCCAGCCACGGCGTGGTGACAAACTCATCGATCGCGACCGGGGTCAGAATGTGACCGTTGACGACTTGCTCGCGCGTCCAGGTATCCAGCCAATCCTTTACAAACAAGGATGCATCCTCGGCGCCTGCCTGGTTTGCCACGATTTGCATGATTTTCCCGAAACTCCAGGGGGGGAGTGGCTCCGCACCCACCACGCACGGGTCGAGCGTTCGGACCGGGTCGTCGATCACGGTCAGGTCCAGAATTGTCAGCTCTTTTTCGGCGACTGGCCCACCTGCCCAGGCAACATGAAAGGCGAGCAAGGTTAGGCCCAACGACATCAAGCCGACTTTCCGACCGAGCTTCGTCGAGGGCGCACGCGCTGAATTTTCACTTGCCATGGCTGCGGGACCTCTGATACCTCGACCCGCCACCTGAAAGAAGTCGCGGCGGGGCGGGGATTGTATCGGGGGGTGGCAGGATGGCAACTGTGATGCGTTTTTCCCGACTCGAGGTTTTGGTTATTCCCTTCTTGGTGCTGTCCGGCGCAGCCCATGCGCAGAACGATTTGTTCGATCCAGTCTGGGCCGCCATGACCCAAGATGCGGGAGGGGGTTCCCCTGGGTGCCGCGGCTGTCACGTTGCGCCTCAGCCGGGCTTTGGTCGCTGGTTCGGCGACACGCGAGATGACGTTCTCAGCTATTTTCTCGACGGCCCGGGGGCAGTGCTGGTCGCCGGGTGCCGCGACAGTAGACTCGCCGCGGCGTTGGGCCTGGTCGACGGTGTACCGCCGATCATGCCGCGCGACGCACCGATTGACGGGAGATTCTGGATGGACTGCCCGGTGGCGGGATTGACGGAATTGACAGATCTGGGGAACTGGCTGGATTCGCTCTGCGTTTTCTAACCCTGTACTTACTGCCCTATCATTAGGGCTTTTACCAATTGGAGGGTAGCAAGCATGAGATTCACAATCGTCACGGCAATACTATTGATTGCCGGAACCGCCCGCTCGGAGCAATGGCTCCAGCGCTATCACGACGCGCAGCACACCAGCTTCATCAACGTACCGGTCGACCCGATGGGAACCGAGAATTTCCGGTACATCTTCGATCCGACCGAAGTTCCGCTCGGTGAAAACGTCCATCTGATCCATTACACGGACCCCAAAATCGAAGCCAACGGCGACATGCTGATTCCGATAATCGAGAGAAACGCCGGAGGTGTTGTCACCCGCTCCAGCGTACGAAAGCTCTCCGGAGGCGCTGAGGCGTGGACCTACCCGAGCGACTTTGTTCGGCAGCCCACGTCCGCGTGGGAGCCGGTGTTCGATTTCGCGGTCAAGGACAATCTGGTGTACGTGATGGGCAGGTACGGCTGCGTCTGGGTCCTGAGTGACGCCGACGGCACCGTCCAGGGTCACCGATGCTCGACGGAGCCGATAGATCCCACCGGCGAAAACATCTGGATCAGTTCTCCATTCACCATCGATGGAAACGGCAATATCTTCTGGACGATTCGATCGAGCTCGACCCTGATTGGCTCGTCTATCGTGATGCTGGATGCTTCGGGCAATATCACTGCATCGAGCCTTGCGAGCCTGGCCGGCACAGGCCAGATTGCCGGCGCCAACGCGGCGCCCGCCGTCTCGTTTGACAACGGCACCCTCTACGTCGCTACAACCCTGGCCGGCCAGAGCGGGGGCAAGCTACTGGCGCTCGACTTGACGGATTCAACCCTTCAGACCGTGACCTGGATCGCCCCGCTCAACCCCGGGGGCGCCTGCCGCGAGGCTCGCCTCAACGACAGCGGGACCTCGTCGCCGATTGCGCTTCCCGACGGTGGCGCGGGGATCGGTGGTTGGAACAACGCGCCGACTTCCGAGGGTCTGTACTACAGCTTCGATTCCAGCGGCAGCCTCCGCGGCTGCTATCCATTCGGTTGGGACGACACGATGGGGCAGGTCACCCTGAACGGGACGACCTATCTGGTCGGAAAGCACAATCACTACACCCCCGGAACGATGTGCAACAACATGATCGATCCGCCGATGGCTTCTCCTTGCTACGAGATCGTGGTTCTCGACTCCACGACGATGGTGAAGCTGTGGAGCTATATCGGAACTGAGCGCATGCCCTCCGGGGCGCTGTATGAATTCTGCATCGACGCGCCCACTCTGTATAAGACACTCAATCCCGACGGCACCGAGACTGGATATGTCGTCGCCCCGAGCGAGAGCGGCACCCTGTATTCGCTCAAGCTCTTCAGCAATCCGCCTGAAGAGACGCACCTGAGCGCCGGCGGGCCGCAGAATGCGGCTTACGTTCCGACGGTGAGCATCGGCGGCAGCGCATACACGATCAACCACGGCCAGGTGGTAGGCATCGGCCGGTAGGTTCGACAAATCATCACTGCGTTGAAGCTGGGCTGCTTCGGCAGCCCAGTTTTTTTCAGATAGCCCAAAGGGACATGATCGGGCGACCTGCAAAATGCCTCGTCCGCGCCCGTCTGTCTTTCAGTGAACCCGGTTCAACCCGGGCCCGGGAAAAGCGCCGCCATTGGCAAGCAGGCTCTGTAGATCGTCCGCGCGCCGCTGAAGCTCGTTGAAGTATCGGGGGCGGCCCATCGTGTCGAGGATCGGCATCACCCTCCCGGTGAGATAGTTCGACAGATCAGACATGAAGTACCGATTTCGATTGTCGACGTGAACCAGGGCGGTGGCTGTTTCGCCGCCGTGGCATCCGTTGCAGGTCGCCAGGGCGAAGTGATGGCGCGCCTCGAAGGGATCGCTCATCCCGGCGCCGCTCCAGTCCAGATCGGTCGGGATGGTTCCCCCCTGCATTTCAGAGGGGAGGACATGCTGGTCGGCGATGATCTGCTCCTCGTTGGCATTGACGTAATCGGCCAGCGCTTGGCTGCCCTCGAGCGAGATGTCCGGGGTCTGATCCAAAGGAGCAAGTCGCAGCTCGCCCTCCGCCATCGCATACGTTCTTTGCTCCCAATCGGGAAAACTGGCCGCGTTGTCGTTCGTCCGGAGCTGACTGAGCACGGTGATCCGGTCCGTCAGATCCTGAAGCGCGGCATTGAACTCCACGCCGAAAGGCAGAGAGCCAAGCGCATGCCAGCGCGCCGCCCATGCCGCCACGTCGTCCACGCTTTGGGCGTCCTGTCGGAATTCCAGGATGATCTGCAGGGGGATCTTGTCGCAGGTCGTGTTCACCGCACCGAAGACGAAACGCAATTCGCCGGCATCGATCGGATTGCCGTCGGGGTCGACTTTCCGCAGATCCATCCGGTTCACGATCGCCAGGAGGCGAAATGGCGCCAGCCGCAGATCCAGCGAATCTCCCCCGCTGTCTCGAAGCCACCGGGTGGTGATCACCCCGTTCATATTCTGGCTGGGCACGACAAACCCATGAACGTCTTGATCCTCATCCCAGGTTCTGAGCCATCGCAGGACAAACGCGGGCGCATCGTCGGCGCCGGCTTGAGCAGCGATGCGCGACATCAGTGCGCCAAAACTCCACGTCGCCAGTCCGGAGGTACAAGGGTCCGAGGTTCGGTCGGGATCCTCCACCACCGAAAGGTCCCGGAGGATCAGCTCCTTCTCCTGGACGATCCCCTGAGAAAGCGCGCTTCGCTGCGGCGCGAGGCTCGCCGCGTTGCAGGCAAACAGACACACGCTAGCCAAAACTGAGACAATGCGGCGAACGGTGACCGCGATTTCTCTTGCTATGGCCATCGCGATTCTGCTAGTGCCCTACGCCTCTTCGGGGGCATTTGCAATCAGGGCGAGTTGGATGAGAGCAATAGTTGCGTCTTTCGCGTTTTACGCGTCTTTGCTTCTCGACCCTGCAATCGCGATCGCCGATCCATTCCTGGTGAGCCCGGCAGTCGCGGTCGCCGCTTCGTTCGACGACGTCTTCGCGATCATGAGCTTGCCCTCTGGAGGAGACTCTCCGGGGTGCTCTGGTTGCCACATTGCGATGGGCTTCGCCGAGCCCTGTCCCCTGTCCGGAACGACCCATTGGGGGGAAACGCAAGACGGAGTTTTGGATTGTCTGACCCGCCGGGGCTACCTCGACGGCGGTCGCGACGGCACCCTCGCCCAGGTTCTCGGCCTTGACAGCCTGGGGTGTCCTTAGGCATGCCTGTGCTTTCGGCGCTAGACCGAAAGCTTCGAAATTCAACCAGGAGGGCCACACCGTGAAATCCCGCTTCTGTTTTGCGATCATCGCAGTGTCTTTAGTCGGCAGTATCCAACGCGCCGGCGCCGAGGAATGGCTGCAGCGATACCACGACGCGCAGCACACGAACTTCGCGGCTGCCAATACCGATCCGCTGCAAGCTATTCTTTTCAATTACCCGTTCGACCCGGATCAGCAGTCCGCTCTCAACATCCACTATACGGACCCGCTGATCAAATCGAATGGTGAGATGATCGTCCCCTATCGGGACTGCGGCGGATTCCGCTGCACGCGGGCCAACAGCGTTTACAGCGTGAAGAAGCTGGCGGCGGATGGGACGGAGATCTGGAGCTTTACCAGCGATTGGCTCGGTTTTGCGTCGACCTGGCACGCGGTATTCGGAATCGGCGTCAACAATGGGCTGGTGTATGCCGCCGGCGACTTTGGGACCTATTGGGTGCTCAATGAGTCGGACGGGTCGTTCGTGAACCGGCTGTCCTCGTACCCGCTTCCGGAGGATCCGAGCATTCTGCGCGACAAAGTCTGGACCACTTCGCCGCCCTCGTTCGATGCGGACGGCAATGCTTATTGGACCTTCCGCACCACGACGAATCCCCTCAGCCTCGTCAGCTCGCTGGTGAAGGCTGCCCCGGACGGCACGGTGACGGCGGCGACATTTGGCGCGCTGGCAGGCGACGCGGCCCAGGTGGCGGCAGTGAATTCCACCCCTGCGATCGGCACCGATGGAACCGTCTTCGCGGTGAGCACGACGGCGGGCCAGAGCAACAGCCGGCTGCTATCGATCAGCCCCAACCTCGATGCGCCCGCGCTCTGGAGCGCGAGCTTGGTGGTGGACATCCCAGCCGGCTCTCCCGGAGGGCCCTGTCACGAAGCGCGCCCGATCAACGACAGCACAGCCTCTCCGGTGATCTTGCCCGACGGCGGTGTTGTTTTTGGTGGTTGGAACAACCCACATCTTGGATGCACGGACGAGTGTCCCACCTCCCAGGGATTCCTCTACAAATTCGACGCGAGCGGCACGTTCCAGGGTTGCTATCAGTTCGGCTGGGACTCCACGCCAGGGTACTTCACCGTCGGCGGCAATTCGTATCTGGTAGAAAAGCACAATCACTATCCCCCCTCCGTTCCGGAGTTCTACGAGCTCGTCGTCCTCGACGGCAGCGACCTGCACAAAGTCTGGTCGTACATCGAGCCGACCACTCATGAGTGGTGCATCGACGGGCCATTGCTCAGCTACAACGCGGATGGAACCGGCATCGTTGCCACGGTGCCCAGCGAGGCTGGGATTTTCTACCAGGTCCAGATCTATGACCTCACCGGTGACACGTTCACCGATCCCACCAATCCGCCGATCACGACCGTCGACCTGGGCCAGCCCCAGTCCGCGCCCTATGTGCCCAACGTGGGCATCGGCGGGCCCGCGTTCACGATCAACAACGCGCGGATTCTCGGCATCGGCGCCGCGCCTTAATCGTCTTTCGCTGGGTGACACCCGGGGCGGCCTCGCGAGGGGTCGCCCCTTTTGTTTGCCTCCTCGCTCGCAGGGCCAGGAACAGGGCGAGGGCCGCCGCGATTGGCGCGAGCCCCTTGAGGCCCTCGCCGCCCGCCCTAGATTTGTTCGAGGGAGGCACGAATGGCTCGAACGCAAATTCAGATACTGGCTGCGTGGGTCGCCGCTGCAGTGCTGCAGGGAGGCGCGGCGCTTGGACAGACCCCAACGCCGACCGCGGAGCAGGTCGAGTGCAATGACGGGACGGTCGCGGTCAAAGCAGCGAATGCTTGTTCCGACCACGGAGGGATCGCGAGCCGCTCCGGCATCTCATCCGTACCAACCACCAACCCGACACCAACTCCCGGTTCGACGCCAACCCTTGGCTCGACAACAGGCACCGGCTCAACAACCACTGGCGCCGCGCAGCCCGGGACGGTGTTGTGTAAGGACGGCACTTCGATGAGGAGAGCAGAGGGATGCTGCGACAATCACGGCGGACCCGCCGGCCCGATGTCGCCGTACGCTACTTCGCCGACCTCCGGCAAATCCGGCCAAGGCACCGGCGGCTCCGGATCCGCGGGTGTCGCTCCCACGAGCTCCGCGGGCGTTGCTCCCGCGAATCCCGCGGGCGTCGCCTCCACGAATCCCGCTGGGCTGCCCACGGACACCGCTCCTCAAGCAAATGAATCCAAGGCCACGGCGCAGTGCAAGGATGGAACGCTCCTGTACGCCCCGCAGTCGGAGGGCGTCTGCTCGGATCACGGTGGCCTGCATCAATGGCTCACCGGCACGTCGCGCTAAGGCAGGGACTGGTTACCCCGATGCCGCAACATCGGACCGTCGTGCTGGCGTAGAAGAAGCTCGACTCCGCGGAAGTCAAGGCTACAATCCACCGGTCAATCGCCATGTGGTTTGCGCCGCGAATCAAGAAAACGAAGTATCCGAACGACGCGGATGGTGACGCCCTTCGTCGGGTCGCCGAGCGGTCTGACATGTCGAAACCGATGGACCTCGACTTTGCTGTCGATATCCCCACGCAAGCCAGTGGAGAAAATGTGGCGCGTCTGGCTGCCGAGAGAGGCTACAAGGCGGCTGTCGAGCTCCACGAGCCGAGTCAGCGTTGGACTTGCTACTGCACCAAGCGAATGGTGCCCACCTACGACGCAATCATTGAGGCGCAGAAGGAGCTCGACAAGTTAAGCGCCGCTTTTGGTGGGCACTCTGATGGGTGGGGAACTCTCGGAAACGGATAACTTTGCCGCAAGAACCCTCAGTACTGGTACCGCAGTCCGATCGTCGCCCGGCGCGATGTCTCCCGGGCCGACACCGTCCCGAAAAGATCGTTGTCCGCGGTGTTGAATGTATTCGGCGTTGAAAGGTTCAACACGTTCGTTATCGCCGCGCTTAAGATCAAGTGCTGGCGAATGAGCGAATAGAAATCGTAGCCGACGGTGATGCCCAGGTTGAAGAAATCCGGCGTTCTGAACTCGGTCCAGCTCGCGGAATTGTTCAGTGGAACACCAGGCTCGGTGCCGATCGGAGACCGATATCGGGTGGGCAGCCCGGCGTTCGGGGTAAATGTCTTGGTTAGAGCTTGACCCGAAGCCCAGTTGAACAAAACACCCACGATCACCCCTTCCCAACGGTAGGAGGTGGTTGTCTTGACGAAGTGCCGCCTGTCGACGCCTGGGGCAAAACCCGAGAAGTACTGCGCCTGCCGCGGGTTGGAATAGGGGTTGGGACTGATGTTGTCTTCGTAGGCGGGACCGTAGGTATAGGCCAGCGTGTAGGAACCCTGGAAATCGAGGTTCTGGCTGGGCCTGGAGGCCAACGACAAGCTGAGCCCCGAATACTTCGAGTATGCGTCACTCGGGTAGGTCGCGACCGTGATCGGGAATGGTTTGGTCGGATCGACATAGCCGATCACCCGATTGCCTGACGGGTCCCAGATCCGATTGGTCTCGATCGCGCTGAGGATGTTCGAAACCTTCTTGTATGTGTATTCGATCTCGACCACCGAATTGCTGAAAATTTCACGGCTGAGCCGAACCAGAAACTCGTCGCTGTGCGGTGGAGTGTGGTGCACCGTATCTAAGAACGAGCTGCCCGCTCCACTGCTCTGGACAGGAGTGCCGAAACTCCCTCCAGGCGGCATAGTTGGGGGGCTGTTGTTTGGTCGCCAGGTTTCGGTAACCGTCGTTTGTTTGTTCATCGTGTCGGCGGTGGTCAAGGTGGTGGCGTAGACGGGTTGCGTAGCCCGCCCGTAAGAGACCTGGAAGATCGTCTTCTGATCGCCGGTCAAGTCGGTGATCACCGCGAACCTGGGGCCAAAGCCATAAGTCAGGACTCTCTCCCCGTAGGGCAGCGGAACATTCGGATCATCCCTCTTCAAGCGGTCCTCGTAGCGATCCCAGCGCAAGCCGGGAAGGATCGTCAGCCACCTCAGCGGCTTCCAGCGGTCCTGGACATAGACGCCGAAATTGTAGTTGTAGGTCGCGGTTTGGAAACCGTTCGTTGTCGTCTTTTGAAAGCAATAGGCGCCGGTCCGTAAAGCTGGATCCGGTTGGATATAAGGATCGTCATCGCAGAGCCCCTGGTTCAAAGGAGCTGCAGTCTGATTCGGATTGGGGGCGTCGATGTACGAGACGCCCCTCCCGGTCGGAGTCGATCGTTGGGTGAAGTGGCTGTAGAGACCCTGGAAGCCCGACTCGAATTCGTGACTTCCGAGCCACTTGGGCCGCCAGGTGACCGAGGCGTCGAGCTGGAACTTTGGCCTGCCGTCGACGCTGTACGAGGAGGCGTTCCCGCCGGCCCCCGGGATGCAGCAATTGCCCCAAACGGAGTTGTCGGTCCGATTCTGGTGCCGCGGTCGGTCGAAGTCGTAGATTCCGTACTTGGGGTCCAATCCGTTGACCTGGCCTTGTGGACCCGCGGTGATTCCCGATCGCTGGAAACCGGCGAGGACCTTGGTGTCGAGAACCTGGGAGATGAAGTAGTCCCACTCCGCCATGACGTGCCATCCGCCCTGGTTCTGGGTGAAGGCGGCCAATGGCTCGGCGATGTTCGACTGGGAGCCGCTGTTATTGACGAAGTCGAACTTTGTCGGATCGCCAAAGACCGAAGCGATGATCCGGTGAGATGCCGAAGGGGCCCAATTGAGCTTCAGACGCGGCTGGTAGAGCGTGGAGACTCTCGTCGGCCCCTGCATATTCAGAGGTGGACCCGGCGGCTGAAGCGCTTGCGAGACCGCGTAGCGGAATGACACTGAGTACCAGAGCTTGTGTTTGATGATGGGACCGTCGACGACGAAGCTGACATCGTAGTCTTTCGATGGCGGCTTCGGATCAATTGCAAACGGCCGCACCCCATCGAAGGACTGCCTTCCCGGGGTATTAAAATCGGTGAGAAAGTCGGGTCGGTAAAAGCCCGAAACGTTGAAGTGCAATTCGTCGGAACCGGATCGGGTTATAATATTCGTGACGGCGCCGATGGCATTGTACTTCGCCTCCATGCCTCCGGTGATCACCTGGATCGAATCGGCGGCGTCGAACTGCCAGTTTCCCCGGAAGGTGTTGGTGACCGGGTCGGTGATGTCCATTCCATCGATCATGAACTTATTCTGCCGCTGCGTGCTGCCTTTGACGTTCGCGTTTCCAGTGCCGATCACGCCCGGCGCCTGCTGCATGGTGTTCTGGTACTGACGGGTCAGCGGTAGGTAGTCGAATTTTGAAACCGAGAATACTGACTCGGCCATCGGCGAGTCCGGCTTGGTCAGGTGCCGCTCTTCGACCACCTCGGTCGTTTGTGTCTCGGCGAGCTCGGCGGACCACGCGATGTTGAGCGGGGTGGACGCGCTCGGTTCGACCGCGACGCGACGCTTGATCGGTTTGACTCCCTGGTAGCTCACCTCGACGTCGTAGACACCGGTCGGAAGATTGGCGATTTCATAGTGGCCATCTTCGTCCGTCTGGGTTTGCCGGGGCGGTCCGATCAGCGCGGGGCCGGTGAGCGTAATCATTGCCCCGGGAACGGGCGCTGCGGTTTGCGACTCGGTGACTCGTCCTTCGATCCTTCCTACCTCCTGGCCGACCGCATGGGCGAGGTTGGGAAGAGCGAAAAGGCCGGCGA
>WNFD01010978.1_pt1 | contig 15821 bp, 19 predicted proteins | sample 5400491 | NCBI WGS metagenome assembly WNFD01 (sample SAMN13153343, study PRJNA577476) | soil metagenome | isolation source: 120 cm saprolite under Douglas fir tree site 2 hole 2 replicate 2 | place: USA:California | collected 2015-04-18 | reverse complement strand
CCGGGGCCCGGTGCGACGGCTCCGCCTCCGGGCAACCCTTAATCTGGTTGCCCGGCGCGCCTCCTGACGGGCTGGCCTTCTGGTCCCAGATTTAGCGTTCAAACGGCGTCCACCTCGAGCCTGAGGAAAGTCGATTTCGGTGGTTGCGGGCACCGTGATGTGAATCAGCGCTGAACGCGGACCTTGGTGGCCAGGCCGGGGATTCGAAGTCGCGTTCTATTCCCTGTCGATGCGGCTGACCGGCTGGAGATCCCTGTGTCAAACACTACCGAGTCGGAGGAGCACTTGCACCCGACATCGGATCTTGTTAGTGTCCACTCGTTACTCGTGCCCAGGGTGCCCAAGAGGGCCCAGGGAAGGCGGTGCGAATCCGCCGCGACCCCGTCACTGTAACCGGGGACGAAACCCGCAACTGCCACTGGCGATGAGCCGGGAAGGCGCGGGGAGTAGGACGATCCGGAAGCCAGGAGACCTGCCCAGGCGCGCATGCACCTCAGCCAGTCTTCGAGGGAGGACTCGGACGATGTCGGAGCGCGACTACAACCTTACCTTCGTCGACATGACTTGGCCTGGCCACGCTGCGACCGTCGCCGACGAAGCCAGCGCGTCATCCGCACGCCAGCTGGGCGTCAATCCTCGACAGCACCTTCCGGCACGCGAAGGCCTGATTAGCCCGGTAGTGGCCCGGTAAGGACCGTGGTAAGAGCCTTTACGCGCCGCGTTAAAAACGAGGGTGTGGCCTCCCATTATGAGGCCAGCGAGGAACCGACAAAACTGACAAAACCCCAGTCGGGCGGTTGCCACCGGGGCGACGTCAGGGGCTCTCGGACGCCTCCGGAGGCACGCGGCGCGAGCGGGCATGCCGGCCCCGCCGGGAGCCGCGGGTTGTTGATGCGGAACCGCACGGTGGGCCGCCCGCCGTCGGGGGCCCTGACTGTCTCCGCCCGAATCCAGCCGAGCTCGGCCAGGCCTTCAAGCGCGCCCTGCACGACCCGGGGCTCCGTCAGGCCCGTCCACTCGTTCCGGTACACGTCCCGGGCCGTGAACGGGCTGTGCAGCCGGCCGTGCGCGAGCTGGGCCGCCAGCAGCGCGGCCGCCACCCACGCCTGGTCGGTGACGCTCGCGTAAAGGCGCCGCGCGCGCCCCTGCAGATACTCGCACTAGGCCACCGCCCGTACCGCCGCCGCACGCGAGACCGGCCCGGTCGGCTCGCCGGCCACGCCGTCGATCAGATGCCCGATCAACGCGAGCGACGGCATCAGTGAGCGATACTTCGCCAGGTGCGAGAGCAGCACCGGATGGTCCTCCTCGGCGCGCAGCGTCTGCTCGACGTCCCCCCGCCACGCGTCGAAGAGCTCTTGGGCCGCGGCATCGAAGCGCAGGAACGGCACCTCGTCCGGCGTGAGGTCCTCGGCGCCGACCCCGGCCGGTGGAACGCCCGGGGGCAGCACGCGGTGGAGCGCCAGGACTACCCCGGCATCTCGGCCAGCGAGAGCACCCGCAATGCCGCCTGTCGAGCCTGGTGTGCGGGACGGTAAGGGTCCTAACCCATTTGCCTTTGTAATTCCGCCTCGTTATATGCTTTGTGAGAGGGTCGCGGAGGGGCCCACGCATGACACTCCACATGGATCGAGTCCTGGCAGGACAGAAGGGCGGCAAGCGCACGAGCGCGAAGAAACGCGCCGCCGTCGTGAAGAACCTGGTGGCCGCCCGGGCCGCCCGCTGGACGAAGAGGTCGTCATGATCGCGGCGATCTACGCCAGGAAGAGCACCGAGGACGAGCGTTCCGCTGAAGATGGCAAGAGCACCGCGCGGCAGGTCGACCTCGCCCGCGCCTTCGCGGTGAAGCAGGGCTGGGCCGTCGCTGACCAGTGGGTGGTGACGGACGACGGCGTGAGCGGCGCGAACTTCACCGCGCGCCCTGGGCTGGTACGGCTGCTCGACGGGGCCGCGCAGAAGCCGCGACCGTTCGATATCGTGGTCGTGATGTCCCTCGACCGCATCGGCCGCGAACAGGTGCAGACGTCGGGCGTGATCCGCCAGCTTCACGCGGCCGGTGTCCAGGTCTGGTGTTACCAGGATGCGCACCGTGTGAAGTTCGACAGTCCTGTCGACAAGCTGATGGTCGGCATCGGCGGCTTCGCGGCGGAAGAGTACCGTCATGCGGTTCGGGCCAAGACGATCGAGGCGCTCCGCCGCAAGGCGAGCCTCGGCCATCACGTGGCCGGTCAGGCATTCGGCTACACCCTCGTGCGCAAGGGTGACCATTCCGAGCGCGAGATCAACCCCGACCAGGCCGAGGTGGTGAAGCAGATCTTCGAATGGAGCGCGCAGGGCTACGGGAACGACCGCATCCTCCGCAAGCTGACCGAGGCCCAGATCCCCGGCCACTGGAGCAAGAACATCATCCGCCGCGTCCTCACCCAGGATCTCTATCGCGGCATCGCGACCTACGGGCGGACCACGCTGGTGGACGACGGCGGCCACGGCACGCGCGTCCGCGTGGACGCCTCGCAGTGGATCTCGGCATCCGTACCGGACCTCCGTATCATCGCTGACGAACTGTGGGAGCAGGTGCAGGCCCGCAAGGAAAAGACTCGCCTCCACTACCTGCGCGCGGCGGACGGGACGATGTTGTCCAAGCCGGAGGCGGGGATCGTTTCTAAAGTCATGCTCTCCGGCATCGCGCGGTGTGCAGAGTGCGGCTCGACCATGACCCTGATCGGCCGCCGTGATCGGCTCGCGCGGTACCGCTGCCTCGGGCGGCACAATCGCGGGCCGTCATTCTGTTCGAACGCCTCGGGCGTCCCGATGGATCTGCTCAACCGGGCCGTGATCGATTGCCTGCTGACCGAGCTACTGAGCGACCGTGACCGCCTCTGGGCGCTGATCGAGGAGCACGACACCGAGCGCCGGCAGGCCCGCGAAGCCCAGCAGGTGAAGCAGCCGAACGCCACGAAGGAGATCGCCAAGCTCGAAGCTGAGATCACCCGGCTGGTCTCCGCGCTAGCCTCCGGCAAGGCCCCCGCCTCGATCACCGCCGGCATCGCGGAGCGCGAGTCGCGGATCGCCCTGCTCAAGTCGACCCCCGTGGTGGCGCCGGTCAGCAAGGCACGGTTCCTCGAAGGGTACGCCGGGTTCCGCATCATGCTCAACCAGAAGCACCCCCAGCAGGTCAGGCAGACGTTGCGCAAGCTCGGCGTCGACAGGATCGTGGTCACGTGCACGCCAACCGGCTGGGACTTCCAGGGCGATGTGGACCTCGGGCACCTGATTCATAACGGGTCGCATCAGACCTGGTGCGACATGAAGTAGAAGAAGGGCGCGGTGGCGAGCACGAGCGCGGCGGCGAGCCCGACGCTCCCGCCCCAGAGCCGGCGGCCGAGCGCGATGACCGCGAGGAGCGCGGCGAGGGCGGCGAGCACGGAGGCGAGCGGCGCGGTGACCTCGTTTACGACGCCGAAGGGCTTGGCGAGGAGCGCGACGGTCCAGAAGTAGAGCGGCGGCTTGTTCAGGTAGATCACCCCGCGCACCCGGGGGAGCAGCCAGTGGTGAGACTCGACCGCTTCCCGGGCGAGCAGGGCGAAGCGGGCCTCGTCCTGGTTGGCGAGCGGCCGACGCCCGACCGGCAAGGCGAACACCGCGAGGGCCGACAGGAGCAGCAGCGCGGTGAGCGCCACCACCCGGGCGCGGCTCAGAGCACTCCCGCGCGCCGGGCCCGCTCCGCGATCTTCCGGGCCCGGGTGAGATGCGGCATGTCCATCATCTGCCCCTTCCAGGCGAAGGCCCCGGCGCCCCGCCGCGCCTGCTCCTCGAAGGCGGCGATGAGGGCCACCGCCTCTTCCGCGTCCGCCTTGGACGGCGTGAACTCCGCGTTGATCACCTCGATCTGGCTCGGGTGGATGGAGATCTTGCCGCTGAAGCCCATGGCGACGCCTTCCCGGCACTCGCGGCGGAGCCCGGCCAGGTCCGGGATGTCGGTGAACACCGTGTCGACCGCCTCCACGCCCGCGGCCGACGCGGCCACCGCGCACATTAGGCGCGCGTAGCGCGGGATGTCGAGATAGCGGCCCTCGTCGTCGCGGGCGCGGGGCAGCCCCATGGCCGCGGAGAGGTCCTCGATGCCCCAGGAGACGGCGGCGACGCGGGGGCTCGCGCCCGCGATCTCCTTGATATTGAGCAGGCCCTCGGGCGTCTCGGTGGCGATTAGGACCAGCCGCGTGGAGCCGAAGGGCACCCCATGGCGCTGCTCGAGCGCGTCGAGCATGGCGGCGACCCGGCGGACGTCTTCGGCCCGCCGCGGCTTCGGGACCACGTAGCCGTCCGGGCGCCCCGCGATGGTCTCGGCCAGGTCGGCCTCCGCGTGGTCGGTGAAAACGGGATTCATGCGAATCCAGCGCTCGCGCCCCCCGAAGTCGAGCGTCTCGAGCCAGCGCCGCACGATGGGCCGGGTGGCCGCCTTGAGCGTAGGCGTCACCGCGTCCTCCAGGTCCAGGATCAGGCCGTCGGCGGGCAGGGTGAGCGCCTTGGCGATCATCTTCTCGTTCCCGCCGGGCACGAAGTGGAGCGACCGTCGCATGCGTGGCCCGCGCCCTCAGGCGCCCCGCCGCCGCATCATGGCGGCGCGCCGGCAGGTCATCACCACGTCGCCGTGCTGGTTGCGCGCCCGGTGCTCGAAGATCACGATGCCCCACTGCGGCCGCGACTTCGACTCCCGCTTCTCCACCACCTCGGTCTCCGAGTAGATGGTGTCGCCGTGGAAGACCGGCTTGGGAAACTCGACCTTCTCGAAGCCCAGGTTGCCCACGGTGGTGCCGAGCGTGGTCTCGCCGACGCTCAGCCCGACCGCGATGCCCAGGGTGAGCAGGCTGTTGACGAGCGGCTTGCCGAACTCCGCCTTCTGGGCCGCGTGGAAGTCGACGTGCAGCGGCTGCGGGTTCATGGTGAGGCAACTGAAGAACACGTTGTCCGACTCGGTGATGGTGCGCCCCGGCTGATGCTTGTAGACCTGGCCCGGCTCGAGCTCCTCGAACAGCTTGCCCGGCATCGCTCGTCTCCTCCGGTCCCGGCGCTGGGTGGGGCGGGACGGCTCAGCGAGTGGGCACGCGGCTGGCGTCCAGCTCCGCGATCACCCGGGCGCTCGAGTCCACCCGCCCGAGCAACCGCTGGAAGTTCTGGCACGCGGCCTCGTGGAGCTGCCGGCTGGCCGCGCCGCAGCCGTCCTCCACGAGCAGGCAGCGGAAGCCGCGGTCGGCCGCGTCCCGCGCGGTGCCCTCCACGCACGAGTTGGTGGACACGCCGGTGAAGACGAGCTGCTCCACGCCCCAGGCCCTGATGAGCCGCTCGAAGCCCGAGGAGTGGAACGCGCTCATCGTGGTCTTGTTGAGCACGGGCTCGTGCGGCCGGGGCGCCAGCGCGTCCAGGATCTCGTGCTCCCGCCGGCCCCGCGTATTGCCCACCGCCTCCGCCATCGGCCGCATGTGGGGCGGCAGGTCGCTGTAGTCCGGCAGCTCCGAGCCCACCGTGAGGAAGATTACCCGCAGGCTTCGTTCGCGGAATGCGGCGAGCAGCCGCTCGATGGTGGGCACGAGCACGGCCTCGATGCGGTCGAAGCGCTCCGTGCCCTGCGCCTCGCGCCCCTGGTCCTTCAGGAGCCGGCCAAGGCCCTCGTGGCGCGAGCCGCTCGCGTACTGCATGTCCACCACCACCAGCGCCACCTTGGCCGGATCGAGCCGGAACCCCGGATTGAACTGGTGCGCATAGTCTGGCGACCCGCAGCCGGAGGCGAGGGGAGCGGATACATGACCTGCAACTCCCTCTCCCCTCTGGGGAGAGGGTCGGGGTGAGGGGCTCGCAGAGAGATCAGCCATGACGCGGGAAGCTAGCAGGCCGGACGGTGGAGCACGGCCGGGTCGATCCGCCGGAACACCAATTGACCGTCGCTCGGGCTGCCGAGCAGCCGGCCGCGCTCCGCGATGACCTTGCCGCGGAGCAAGGTCATGACCGGCCACCCCGACACCGCCCAGCCTTCCCAGGGGCTGTAGTCCGTCACGTGGAAGTCGTCTGTCGTGAGCGTCTTGCGAATCGTCGGGTCGATCAGCACCAGGTCGGCGTCGCTGCCGGGGGCGATGACGCCTTTCTTCGGATAGAGCCCGAGGATCCTCGCGGCATTGGTCGCGGTGACGTCGGCGAAGCGCGGCAGCGACATGCCGCGCTTGACCACACCCTCGCTGTAACCGATCCCGATGCGGGCTTCCGCCCCCACGTTGCCGCCGGTCACGTCCTCGATGGTGCGGCCCTTGAGCTTGAGCTCGAGGCTCGTCGGGTACTCGTCGGTGGCGAGCGTGGAGAGCCCGTCGCGCACGAGGCCGTCCCAGAGCGCCTGCTGGTCCTCCGGGAACTTGAGCGACGGGTAGGTGTGCGAGCAGAACCCGCGCGGGGTCTTGTAGTACTCGGCGCTGAAGCACGCGTACTGGTGCAGCGTCTCGCCGTACACGGGCAGCCCCTGCGACCGGGCTTCCGCGATCGCCTCGACGCCCTCGCGGGCGGAGACGTGGACGAAGTACACGCCGGCCCCGGTCGCCTTGGCGAGGACGGTCGTCCGCCGGAAGGCCAGCAGCTCCGACAGCTTGGTGTGGACGAGATGGAGGTTGCTCCCTTCCATGCGCCCTTCCTCGCGGAAACGCTCGTAGTTGAACTGCACCAGATCCTCGTCCTCGCCGTGCACGACCATGATGCCGCCCGCCTTCGCGACCTTCTCCATCGCGAAGTGGATGCGCCCGAAGTCGATGCGGTTGCCCGCGCGCTTGGGATGGGGCGGCAGCACGTTGGTGGTGAAGACCTTGAAGCTCGGGTACCCCGCCTGCACCGCCTCCCCGATCTGGTCGAAGACGCGGATCGGCAGCGCCCCCGCGAGCGTCAGGTGGAAAGCGTAGTCCACGTAGGAGTTGCCCTTCCACCGCGCCGCGCGCTGCTCGATCACCGGTTGAATGTCATCGCCCGGACGCACGTAGGCGAAATCGATGTGGGTGGTGGTGCCGCCGCACGCCATGCCCTTCGTGTCGTCCTCGGGGCCCAGGGTGAGCGCGGGCTCCTCGGGATGCGACATGATGCCGTGGGCCAGGTGGGCGTGGGGCTCGACGCCGCCGGGCGAGACGATCTGACCCGCCGCGTCGATGACGCGGGCGCCCTCGGTGGGCAGCGTGCCGGGCGCGCCGATCACCGCGATCCGCTCCCCCTGCACGCCCACGTCCCAAAGGCCGACGCCCTGCGGCGTGATGACCTGCCCGTTGCGGATCACGAGATCGAGCACGAAGGGAGCCTAGCCCAGGTGACGCACGGCCGTCAACGACGGCGACCGATGGTCATCCACCGGTCACATTCCGAGGTAGGCGCGCTGCACGTGCTCGTTGTCGAGCAGATCGCGGCCCGCGCCCGAGAGCACGACCCGGCCGTTCTCGAGCACGTAGCCGCGCCCGGCCAGGGCCAGCGCCTGGCGCGTGTTCTGCTCGACCAGCAGCACCGTGGTGCCCGCGCGGTTGATCTCGGCGACGATGGCGAAGATTTCCTGGACGATCCGGGGCGCGAGCCCCAGCGACGGCTCGTCCAGCATCAGGAGCCGGGGCCGCGCCATCAGCGCGCGGCCGATGGCCAGCATCTGCTGTTGGCCGCCCGACATGGTGCCCGCGGTCTGGCGCCGGCGCTCGGCCAGGATCGGGAAGAGGCCGAGCACCCGCTCGAGACTCTCGTGTCGGTGGACGCGGGCCGCGCGGGTATAGGAACCCAGTTCGAGGTTCTCGAGCACGGTGAGGCTCGCGAAGATCTTGCGGCCCTCGGGCACCTGCACCACACCCTGCTCCACCACCGCGTGGCAGGGCAGCCGGTCGAGGCGCGCGCCGTCGAGCACGATCTCCCCCGCCCGCGGGCGCAGGAGTCCGGAGATGGCGCGCAGCATCGTCGTCTTGCCCGCGCCGTTGGCACCGACCACCGAGAGAATCTCGCCGGGCTCGATGACCAGATCGATCCCGCGGAGCGCGGGCAGATCGCCGTAGGCCACGTCCACTCCCCGGAGTGTGAGCAGGCTCATCGGCGCCCCTCCACCGCCACCACCTCGCCCAGGTACGCCTCCCCCACGCGCGGGTCCCGCGCCACCGACGCGGGGGCGCCCCCGACGATGCTCTCCCCGTGGTGCAGGGCCACGAGGTGATGGGACAACGCGAGGATCGCGCGCATCAGGTGCTCGATGATCTCCGTCTCGGGTTCAGCCCACCTCGTCGAGCAGGAGCGGGCGCGGGCCGGTGGCGAGCCCGCGAGCCACCTCGAGGGGCGCCGAGCCTAGCACCCGCCCCTACCCTCGTCAACGCGCGGGCCCGCGGGCCCGCGCCCCCGACGCGCGGCCGCGACGGCCGGTGTAGAATCGGCGCGACTCCATGGCCGATCGCCCGCCGCTGGACCTGCTCATCAAGAACGTGCGTTTCGTGCGGCCGGGTCACCACCCGGTCGAGACCCGTGACCTGGGCATCGCGGACGGCCGCTTCACCCGGGTCGAGCCCGCCATCGACGCGGCCCTCGCGCGCGCGGTCTTCGACGCGCGCGGGTTCATCCACAGCTATCCACAGGGTTTCCCGCATCCCCAGCCTACCCACATCTTGTGGATAACCGGCTACTGGACCCCTACTCGTGGGGGTGATCCAGTAAGCTCAGAAGCCGAAAAGGTACATGTTGACTGGGGTTTGCGCTTCGACTAGAGTACCCCCTGTTCCCCCGCTGCATAACCCGTCCCCACGGAGGCGGATCGCTTCATGATCACGGTTCCCGCGCACCGCGTGAAACAGTTCGGCGTCGAGTTCTTCCAGGCGTCGTTTTCGGCCAAGGACATCGACCGGCTCGTGAAGTTCGAGGTCCTGGGTTACAGCGGGGCCGAAGAGGCTCCGACAAAGCCCAAGCAGCGCGCCAACCGGGCGCGGGTGAACTGGGAAGCGCTGGAGAAGCGGATCGGGGAGAGCGAGACCGCCTACCAGCGTCCCGTCATCCGCCGGAAGATCGACGAGCTCGTGAGCTACTACCGCGACTGCAAGGACGCGGGGACCCTGCCCGCCATCCCCGGCGCGGTGATCATCACCTCGGAGAAGCGCTTCACCTTCACCCCGATGGCGAGCCAGCACGACCTGGGCCTGCTGCAGATCCCGGAGGAGCACGGCGTGCTGCGCGTGCTGGACGGCCAGCACCGCCTGCTCGCCCTGCACGCGCTGACTCAGGCGGGCGAGAACCTGGGCATCGAGGTCCCCGCGGTGCTCTTCGATCGGCTGGACGCGCGCCAGATCGTCGAGCTGTTCGTCACCATCAACGCCAAGCACACGCGGCTCAACCCCTCGCACATCGTGAGCCTCGCCGGGCGCAAGCTCTACCCGGATCCCAACCAGGCCCTCGCCCACGACGTGATCCGCTCACTCAACGAGGACGAGACCTCCCCCCTCTCGGGCGACATCAAGATGCTCGGCACCGGCCGCGGGCGCGTCTCGCAGGCCCCGCTCGCCGAGGAGATCGTGGACTTCCTGGACGCGGTGGAGAAGATCGGCGGCGGCGCGCGCATCAACGAGGTGCGCCACCACGCCAAGCGCTTCTTCCTGAACTACGTGAAGGCGGTCGCGGGCGTGTTCCCGACCGCGTGGGCGGGGCGCAAGTACTCCATCAAGACCGGCGCGGCCCTGCGCGCGTTCATCCGGGTGGCCCCCGACGTGATGGCCCGCGCGCGCGAGCTCAAGCGCGACGCCTTCGACTTCCATGCCATCCGCGACGCGGTGAAGCCCTGGGGCGACCGCCTCAAGGACCGCCGCTTCGAGACCGAGGGCGAGTGGAAGAACAAGCTGCAGGGCGGCACGCGGGGGACGGTCGAGGCCCTCACGCGAGAGCTACGGGAGGCGCTGCGCAGCTAGCAGAGCCGGCGGGCTAGTGCTGCTCTAGCTTGAAGTTGGCTGCGAGGATGTCGAAGGTCTTGTTGCCAGCCGGGAGCTGGGCGGTCACGGTGTCGCCGACCTTCTTGCCGATGATGGTGCGGGCGAGCGGGGACATGATCGAGATCAGCCCGCGCTTGGGATCCGCCTCGTCCGATCCCACGATCTGGTAGATCGCCTCCTTGCCGTCCTCGTCCTCGAGCCGAACCGTGGAGCCGAAGGTGACCCGGTCCCCGGAGGTCGGCGGATCGATCACCTCGGCGGTGCCGACCTTGCTCTCCAGATCGGAGATGCGCGCCTCGATGAAGCCCTGCCGCTCGCGCGCCGCGTGGTATTCCGCGTTCTCGCTGAGGTCGCCGTGGGCCCGCGCCTCCGCGATCGCGCGCACGATGTTGGGGCGCTCCTTCTTGAGCCGCTCCACCTCCTCCCGCAGGTGCTCGTAGCCCGGGCGCGTCATCGGAGTGCGCTGGATGCTCATGCGCCGGTCCATGCGCCGATCACCTCGGCAGTCCGCTTCACCTCGGCGAGGAACCCGTTGAGGCTCCCCAGGTGGGTGCGGTGGACCTGATCGTGGGGGATGACCGCGCCGTCGGGCCCCGTGACGTCCATGGCCGCGGTGGCGTCGGAGAGGAGCGTCACCTTGAAGCCGCGATGCGCCGCCTCCCGGGTGGTGGTGTCGCAGCACATCTGGGTCATGAACCCCGAGACGATCACCCGCTCGATGCCGAGGCCCCGCAGCTCCGCCTCGAGCGGCGTATTCGTGAACGAGCCCGGCAGGTGCTTGGTGATCACCGGCTCTCCCGCCGCGGGCGTCACCGCGTCGTGGATCGCCAGCGCCGGGCTGCCCGGCACGAAGGTGGCGGCGCCCGGCCGCCGGCTCTCGTGCACGATGTGGAAGATCGGCATCCGGCGCGCGCGCGCCCAGCGCAAGGTCTCCGCGATGCGCGCCACCGCCTTGGGCCCGTCCGGCAGGACCACCTTGCCGATCGGGGCGAAGTACTCCTGCTGGGCATCGATGATGAGCAGCGCGGTCTTGTCCATCGCGGCGACCTGTTCGATCAGCGGGTGAGGGTGGCGGGCTGGCCGCCGACCTGGACCTTCGAGCCCGCGAGCCGGCCCCGGATCCAGTTGTCCCACGCGAGCGCGCGCTTCTCCTCGAGCACCTGCTTCTCCAGCGCCGGGCGCTCCTTCTCGAGGCCGTCGGCGGCGGCGGCCGCGCGCTCCAGCGTCTTGACCACGTAGACGCCCCCGTCGGCGCGCACCGGCTCCGCGACCTGGCCCACCCGGGTCTGCAGCGCGGCCACGAGCACGCCGCCGGGCAGGCTCCCCCGCTCCTTCGGCGGGTCCGAGCGCGAGAACAGCGGGATGCTCCCGATGCTGAAGCCGTCGGCCTTGGCGGTCTCCGCGAAATCCCCGCCCTTGCCCAGCGTGGTGATCAGGGCCTTGGCTCGGTCGGTCACCTGCTGCTCGGCCCGCTCGCGCTTGATGGCCTCCATCACCCGCTCCCGGATCTCGGCCACCGGCGGCACCCCGGCCGGGATGTGCTGCACGACCTTGACGATCGCGAAGCCGCCCGCGGTCTTGATCGGCATGGAAACGCCGCCGACCGCGAGCCCGAAGAGAGTCTCGTCGAGCTGCGGATCGCGGCCCGCCTCGCCGAGCGCGTCGCCCCGCCCGAAGGTGGCCTCCTGGGCCTCGAGCCCGAGGCGCTTGGCCTCGGCGGGGAACTCCTTGGCGGAGAGCAGGCTGGCCCGCGCCTCGTCGGCCCGGGTCTGCGCGGCCTGCTCGCTCTTCTGCGCGCCGAGCGTCTCCTTGATCTTGGGGGCGACCTCCTTGAGCGGGGTCTTGCCGCCCTCCTTCACGTCGATCACCCGGATCGCGTGATAGCCGAAGGGGGTGCGGACCGGAGCGGAGATCTCGCCCTTCTTGAGGGCGAAGGCGGCCTGCTCGAAGGGCGCCACCAGCTCCCCGGGCCCCACGAAGCCCAGATCGCCGCCCTGGACCGCGCTGGCCTTGTCCTCGGAGATCTCGCGGGCGAGCTTGGCGAAGTCCTCGCCGCCCTTCGCGCGCTTGATGACGTCCTCGACCTTCGCCTTCGCCGCGTTCTCGGCCTCGCTGCCGCCCACCGGCGGCACCCGCACGAGCACGTGGGCCACCCGCAGGCGCTTCGGCTCCTCGAACTCGGCGGCGTGCTCCTGGTAGTAGGCCTCCGCCTCCGCGTCCGACACGGTGCCCGCGAGCTTCTTGGGGTTCACGATCACGTACTGCAGCTTCCGCCGCTCGGGCTGGCTGAACTGCGCCGGGTGCGCCTTCACGTAGGGCGCGACGTCCGCGTCGGCCACCTGCACCGCGGCGATGACCGGCTTCACATCCGCGTAGGCCCACGCGGCCCGCACGCGCTCGTGCCGCTGGCGGTAGGCCTGCCGGATCTCCTCGTCGGACACCTTCACGCCCTGCTTGATCAGCGTCTCCATCTTGCGGCGGATGAGCTGGCGGCGGACCTCGCTCTCGAACTCGCCCGGATCGAGCCGGAGCTGTTTCAGCACCTTGAGGTACTCGTCGCGCGAGAAGCGCCCGTTCTCCTGGAACTCACGGATCTGCTGGATGGTCGAGCGGAGCTCGTCGTCGCTCACGCGCACACCCTCCGTGGCCGCGCCCTGGATCACCACCGCCTCGGTGACGAGCTCGTTGACCACCTGCTGCGAGAGGCCGATCCGCTCCGCGAGCTCGGGGGTGAGGCGCTGGCGGGACATCCGCTCGTAGGCCGCGATGAGGTTGGACTGAGCGCGCCGGAACCGCTCGAACGGGATCTCCTCGCCGTTGACCACCGCCACCGCGTTGCTCCGGGCGCCCTCGAAGGGACCGGTGCCGAAGTAGAAGAGCACCCCCGAGGTCAGGATGAAGACCACGATGACGATCAGGAGCACGATCTTCAAGCTCCTGGCATAATCCCGCATCACGCTGATCACTGCCGCGACCTCCTAGAAGGACCCTTTGGTGAACACGGTCAAGGCCTTAGCCTACCACAGCCCGCCACGCGTCCCGGCCGGCCTCAGCCGAGGAGCCAGCGCTGGATCAGGGGCAGGGCGAAGTAAATCACGAAGGCGAGCGCGGCCGCGTACATCATCGGCGCCACCTCGCGCCCGCGGCCGCGGACGAGCTTGATGAAGCAGTAGCTGACGAAGCCGGCCCCGATGCCGTTGGTGATCGAATAGGTGAACGCCATCATGGTCAGGGTCAGGAGGGCCGGGAAGCCCTCCTCGAAATCACCGAAGGGGATCTCGCGCACCACCCGGCTCATCAGGTAGCCGACCACGATGAGGGCCGGCGCGGTGGCCTGGGCCGGGACCACCCCGGCCAGCGGCGCGAAGAAGAGGGCGAGGAGGAAGCCGGCGCCGGTCACCACCGAGGCCAGCCCGGTGCGCGCCCCCGCCGCGACCCCCGCCGCCGACTCGATGTAGGTCGTGGCGGAGGAGGCCCCCGCCGCGCCGCCCGCCACCGCGCCCAGCGAGTCCACCAGCAGGACGCGATTGAGGCGCGGTAGGCGGCCGTCGCGCGTGAGCCAGCCCGCCTCGCCGCCGATGCCGATCACGGTGCCCATCGTGTCGAAGAAATCCGAGAGCATCAGCGCGAAGATCGTGACCAGCGCGGTGATGAGCCCGAGCCGGGCGAAGACCGAGAAGTCGAAGCCGGCGCCCAGGCTCGAGAAGTCGGGCCGCGCCACCAGCGCCGCCGGCCACACCGCCTGCCCGGGCAGCGGGAAGGCGCTTCCCCCGGTGCTCGCGTTGACCGCGATGGCGAGGGCGGTGCTCACCAGGATGCCGACCAAGAGCGCCCCGGTGAACTGTCTGGCGGTCAGCCAGAGGGTCAGCAGCAGACCGAAGAGCGCCACCGCCACCGGGGCGGCGGTCAGGTCGCCCAGGGTGACCGGCACCCCCGGAGGCCCCGGCTTCACGATGCCCGCCGCGCCCAGACCGATGAAGAGAATGAACAGGCCGATGCCCACCCCGATGGCGCGCTTCAGCGCTACCGGGATCGCGTGCATGATCGCCTCGCGGAAGCCGGTGAGCACCAGCACGGTGATCGCGAGCCCTTCCACCAGCACCACCCCCATCGCGGCCGTCCACGGCAGCTTGAGCGCGGCCACGAGCTGGAAGGCGACGACCGCGTTGATCCCCATGCCCGAGGCGATCGCGAGCGGGTAATTGGTGGCCAACCCCATGGCAATGCTCATCGCGCCCGCCACGAGGCAGGTGGCGGCCTGGGTGGCCGCGAACGACGGGCCCTGGCCCTGCAGCGGCGGGATTCCCGCGAACGAGAGGATCGCGGGATTCACGAAGATGATGTAGGCCATCACCATGAAGGTGGTGAGGCCGCCGCGGATCTCGCCGCCCACCGTCGCGCCCCGCCGGCTCAGCTCGAACCAGCGCTCGAGCACGGGTCAGTCGCTTTCCGGGTCCGCCACCCGCGGGAGGGCGACGCCCTCCTCCGGCACCACGCGCCGGGCCACCGTGAGGAACCCGGTGTGCGCGACCATCCGGTGGAACGGCCGGACCGACGTGCCGTCGATGTTCCACGGCCGCAGCAGCGTCTCGAAGGTCTCCACCAGCGCGTAGCCGCGGTGGCGCCTCAGCGTCTCGGTGAGCTGGTGCGACTGGATGATGGTCGGCAGGTAGGACAGGAAGATCCCGCCCGGCCGGAGCACGGTCGCGACCAGATCCACGAGGCGCCAGGGCTCCGGCAGGTCGAAGACCGCGCGATCCACCGGCTCCTCCTCGGGGAGCCCGTCCTCCACCGGGCGGATGCGCACGTTCAGGTTGCCGACCTCGCCCATGCGCAGGTGGATATTGGCCAGCGCGCGGCGGCAGAAGTCCTCCCGCTGCTCGTAGCTCACCACGCGGCCCTCGGGGCCCACCGCGCGCAGCAGCGCGAGGGTGAGCGCGCCCGAGCCCATGCCGGCCTCGAGCACGCGGGCGCCCGGGAAGATGTCGGCCCAGAACATGACCATCGCCAGGTCCTTGGGATAGATCACCTGGGCGCCGCGCGGCATGTCGAGCACGTACTCGGCCAGCGTGGGGCGCAGCGCGAGGTACCGCGTGCCCTTGGAGGTGCGCACCCAGGAGCCGTCCGGGTGCCCGATGATGGCCTCGTGGCTCACCCAGCCCCGATCGGAGTGGTAGGTGTCGCCCTTGCGCAGCAGCAGCAGGTGCCGCCGACCGCGCTGGTCGATCAGCAGGACCTGCTCGCCGTCCTGGAACTTATCCAATGCCACCGGTCTTGGGATCCGGGAGGAACAGGGCGACCAGGAAGCCGGCCAGCGGCATGACCGCGGAGATACCGAGGGCCGCCGTGAGCCCCCAGTGATCGGCCACCCAGCCCAGCGCGCTCGCGCCGACGCCGCCCGCGCCGATCGCGAAGCCCACGATGAGCCCGGAGGCCATGCCGGGATGCTTGGGCAGGTAGGCCTGGCCGAGCACCACCGACACCGTGAAGGTGGAGACGAGCACGAAGCCGAGGAGGGCCAGGAGCACGAACACGAGCGGGCCACCCGTCACGAACAGGAAGCCCACCGCGAGCGGGGTGGCGAGAAGGAACACGCTGACCACGTAGCGCCGCACGCCGACCCGATCCGCGACCGGCCCGGCCACGAGCGTGCCGATGACGCCCGCCCCCAGGAACACCGCGAGCAGGGTGCCGACCAGCCGCGGGTCGCCGTGCAGCACGTCCTTCCAGTAGAACGGCATGAAGGTCGTGAAGCCGAGCTGCGTCCACGAGCGGATCGCGACCACCAGGATCAGCAGGCTCATCGCGCCCACCATGGTCTGGGCGCCCGCCGCGCTCGCGCGGTCGCGGGCCACCGTGGGCGCG
>WNFD01006639.1_pt1 | contig 15822 bp, 9 predicted proteins | sample 5400491 | NCBI WGS metagenome assembly WNFD01 (sample SAMN13153343, study PRJNA577476) | soil metagenome | isolation source: 120 cm saprolite under Douglas fir tree site 2 hole 2 replicate 2 | place: USA:California | collected 2015-04-18 | reverse complement strand
AGCGTCGTAACCCTCGCTGGACCCGCTGCTCCCTGCTCCCTGCTCCCTGCTCCCGCTTCTTGTGCCACGAACGCCTGGTCCCAGTAGATCTGCATGTTCGTACGCAGCCGCAGGTGGTGATCGCGCGTCGGGAACAGCCCCCTCCCCAGCCCCCCCAGATCAATCACGACCGTCTTGTCCTTGCCCGATGGAAAGCCCACGCTGGCGCGCGCGGGAACCCAGCGCCCACGCGCGTCGCGGACGTCGAGCGCCGGCAGCTCGGCGCGCAGTTTCCGCTGCTGCGACAGGGCGACGTTGATGCTGGCGTCTGACGGATAGATCCAGCCGCGCAAAAACAGAAACGTTCCCGGGCGGCCCGCGTCCGCGTCGAGATCGAGAATCAGCTCGTGCGGCTCCGTGAGCCCTTGGTAGCGTAGCGGCGTCAGGTTCGAGATGTAGCGATCGTCGTGCTCGCGCAGATCATCGAGGACGTCAATCCCGCGTCCATCAACCGCCGACAGCGGCGGGCGGCGGTGGACGGTCTGGAACAGCCGCAACGGTGGGGGGCGGGGCCCAGGAGGCGGCGGGAATCGCTCGTCCACAAAGACGTCGACGGAATCAGGATGATCCACCGCGATCAGCCGCAGTTGATCGAGATACGCCGTCTCCCACAGCTCCTCGGTGACCTGGAGGACGTAGCGGCCATTGCGGGGCTGCAGCGCTTCACCCGGAATCCGCAGGTATTCCTGCGACGCACCTGCAGGGGCATACGCCGCGTTACCGCCCCCCCCCATGATCCCCAAGGGCATTCCCAAGGCGCTCTGCCACATCACGTCGGTAATGAACCGAAACCGCGTGCCATCCCACGTATACAGAAACGCGCAGGAGCCTTTGAGCAGCTGCCGCTCGAGCACGTCCTGATCGGTGCCGGGGAAATAGATCGTCTGCGGCACGCCGTTGGTCCACTGCACGCGCAGCACGTCCGCCTTGAAGTGGCTTCCGAGTCCGAACGGCGTCACCGGTCCCGTCACCACGCGCGTCTGATAAAGCTCGCCGGCACGGACTTCGAGCCTGGACCCGATGCCGAACGAATTGTTCTTGCCGCTCCCGAGGCCGAGCGCGGTCAGCTGCACGCGCATCGCGAGATGCGCGTTCCCACCGTCGTTGCGGAGCAAGTGGATGCCGCTCCGGTCCCCCAGGATGATGTCCTGATCGCCGTCGCCATCGATGTCGGCAACCAGGAGCGGCCCGATTGAATCGCGATGCCACGCCGGCGGCAGCAGCTCGCTGCGATCTGTGAAGCGGCCGGTGCCGTCGTTGTGAAACAGCAAGGCGCCGTGCGGCCCGGCGACGATCAGATCGAGCCAGCCGTCGTTGTCGTAGTCGAAGAACACCGCCGTACCACCGGCGGCGCCTCGCACGCGCTCCAAGCTCGGTGAGCGCGTATCGTGAGTGAAGACGCCGCTGCCGCTGTTATGCCAGAGACCGCTGCCGGCGACGAAAATATCGATTGCGCCGTCGTTGTCGTAGTCGCCGACGGCGATGGGTCCATCGCCACGGATCGTGTCGGCCGTGCGTGTGAAGCCGCGCGCCCCCCCCCCGTCGTTGTGGAACACGCCGTCGGCTCCGGTCTGGCTCGTCACGAAGACGTCTGTCCGCCCGTCGTCGTCCAGATCGGCGAACGCGGCATCGGTGCCTCCCTGCACGATCCCGTCCGCGTTCGGAAACAGCGTGAACGTGCCGTCGAGGTTGTTCCGATAGGCGCCGAGGGATCCTCCGCCAACGAGGATCAAGTCGAGATCGCCGTCGTGGTCGAGGTCGACAAAGAGTGCCTTCCGGGCGCCGTCCACGTCGCGCACGCCCGCGGCGTTCGTCACATCCTCGAACCTCTGGCCTTCGCGATTGTGCAGCAGGTAGCCGCGGCCGTCGGTGCCGATCGCGAACAGGTCGAGCCAGCCGTCGTTGTCGTAGTCGGCGAACGTCGCGGCAATGGCGCCCACCCCCGCTGGGAGGGGCAGCGGCATCTTGGCGCTGACGTCCGCCACGAAACCGCCGTGCACCGCATAGAGACGAACGTCCCGCCGTGTGGCAAGCAAGAGATTGTCCTCGCCGTCGCCGTCGTAATCACCGAGCGCCAGCGCCGTCGGTGGAGCGCCGAGCTCCGGCAAGCCGCTCTCGCCGGTGACATCGGTGAACCGGACTTGACCTGACGTGGGAGCCGACGCGATGCCCCGCATCGTGATGAGCGACTGCGGACTGAACGCCAGCACAGGCCGTCCCGCGAGCGGCCCTTCGATCCCATCCACCTCCGCGAGCGATGCCTGGTATGGCGCCGTCACCTCGATCAGCCGCAGGAATCGATTCAGCGCAGCGCGCGCGTCCGCCAGTTGACCGGTGCGCAGCGCCTGCAGCGCCGCCTCGAGATGCGGTTTGGCTTCACGGGGCGGCTCGGGGCGCAGCCGCCGGATATCCTCGAGGTAGCGAATCGTGCTGTCGCTCTTGCCGAGCTTCAGGAGTGCGTCAGCGAGCTGCAGCCGCACCGCGAGATTAGCGGGAGAGCGCTCGAGGACCTGGCGCAGCCGCTCCGGGGGGGGGGGGGATCTCGGCGAGGACCTGGTGTGCGTCGGTAGGCCGGCCCATCAAGGAATGCAGCTTCGCGGTGATGAGCGCGATGTCGGGATTGGCAGGATCGAGGCGTCGCGCCCGCTTGAGCTGTACCTCCGCATCGGCGTAGCGTCCGGCGCGCAGATAGGTCAGCCCCAGGTTGGCATACCCGAGCGGGTCGCGCGGCGCGAGCGCGATCACGTTCCGAAACTCCTGCTCGGCCTCGGCCAACCGGCCGCGTTGCAGATGTTCGAGCCCGACCTCACGAGCCGTGATCAGCGCACCTTGATCGACGGGCTTCTCTCGGCAAGCGGCGACGCCGACGAGCAGCACGGTGGCGAGCGAAACGAAAGTTTTCACGCTATACTGGCGCCCCCGTGCGAAAATATCGGCTGTTTCTACTCGCGACTCTCATGTTGAGCTGTCGTGCAACGCCGCCCGCGCCACCGCTATTCGAGGTTGTCGCGCCGGAGACGAGCGGGATCACGTTCACCAACAGACTGCCCGACGACTCCGCGGTCAACATCGTCAATTACCTGTACTACTACAACGGCGGCGGCGTGGCGGCGGGCGACATCGACGGCGATGGATTGGTCGACCTGTATTTCACGTCGAACGTGGGCTCCAACCGGTTGTACCGCAACCTGGGCAACTTCCGCTTCGAAGACATCACCGACCGCGCGGGCGTCGCCGATTCGGTCGGGTGGAAGAGCGGCGTCACGATGGCCGATGTCAACGGCGACGGGCGTCTCGATATCTACGTTTCGGGCGTGAACTATCCCGGCCTGCCGGAGGGGGGCCACAACGTGCTGTACATCAACAACGGCGACGGCACGTTCACCGACCGCGCCGAAGAATACGGACTCGCATTCTCCGGTTTCTCCACTCAGGCCGCTTTCTTCGACTATGACGGCGACGGCGATCTCGACATGTACCTGCTGAACAGCTCCACGTTTTCAGAGCGCGCCGCCAGCCCAAGCACGAGCCGCACGGTCCGCAACGCGAAGGCCGGTGACCGGCTCTATCGCAATGACCACGGCCACTTCGTGGACGTCAGCGCCGCCGCCCATATCTACGGCGGCGTGGAAGGTTTTGGACTGGGGGTCGTAGTCAGCGACGTGAATCTCGACGGTTGTCCCGACATCTACATCGCCAACGATTTTCCCGAGAACGATTTTCTCTACCTCAACAACTGCAACGGCACGTTCACCGAATCGATCGCGCAGGCAACGGGACACACGAGCCGGTTCTCCATGGGTGCCGACGCGGCGGACTTCAACAACGACGGCCGTCCCGACATCGCCGTCCTCGACATGCTGCCGGACAGCGAGAGCATTCTCAAGACCGCGGCGACCGCCGAGGGCTACAACCTGTTCAACCTGAAGCTCGCGGCGGGCTATCACTATCAGTACGCGCGCAATACGCTGCAGCTGAACCGCGGCATCACGGGAGGGAAGCTTCGCTTCAGCGACATCGGGCTGCTCGCCGGCGTCGCCGCGACCGACTGGAGCTGGGCGCCGCTCTTCGCCGACTTCGACAACGATGGTCGCAAGGACCTGTTCGTCACCACCGGCATCTACCGCCGGCCGAACGATCTCGACTATATCGCGTCGCTGGACAGCGGCCCCCCGCGGGTCGCGATGATGCCGCACGTTCCGCAGCCGAATTACGCGTTCCATAACAACGGCTGGACAGTGCCAATCACCATTTTCTCACGGTGACACTGCGCGGGTCCGGCGCCAATACCGCCGGCATCGGTGCCAAGGTCATGATCGCCGCCGGTGGCACGCACCAGCTGGTCGAAGTGATGCCAACGCGCGGCTTCGAATCATCGGTCGATCCGCGCGCTCACTTTGGACTCGGTGCGACGTCGCGTGTGGACTCGCTGACCGTCATTTGGCCCGACCGACGCTTCCAGGTCCTGACCGATGTCGCCGCAGATCGCTTCATCACGTTGTCGCAAGCTGACGCGCACAGCCAACCGCCCATCCGCCCATCCGTCCATCCGCCGCTCTTTTCGGACATCACCGCTCGGCTGCCAATCAACTACAAGCACAAGGAGAACACGTTCTTCGACTTCAGCCGCGAGCCGCTGATGCCGCATCTGCTCTCAACCGAGGGCCCAGCGCTCGCTGTCGGCGACGTCAACGGCGACGGTCGGGACGACATCTACGTCGGGGGCGCCAAGTGGCAGGCCGGCGAGCTGTTCCTGCAGGACCCGGACGGCCGTTTCCACGCCGCGGCCGAACCCGCCTTTCGCGCCGACAGTCTGGACGAAGACGTAGATGCTGCCTTCTTCGACGCCGACGGCGACGGCGACCTCGATCTCTACGTCGTGAGCGGGGGCAACGAATTCTGGGAAGGAGCGCCGCTGCGCGATCGCCTGTATCTGAACGATGGCCACGGGAATTTCCGCCGGGCCGACGATGCGCTTCCCGATTTTGTTCACAATGGTTCCTGCGTCGTGCCCGGGGATTTCGACGGTGACGGGGACATCGATTTGTTCGTCGGCAGCCGCGTGGTTGCGCGGCAATATGGAGTCGCGCCGCGAAGCTATTTGCTCGAGAACGATGGGCACGGGCACTATCGCGACGTCACCAGAGAGAAGGCTCCCGGGCTCGACTCAGTCGGGATGGTCACCGGGGCGACCTGGGTCGACTACGACGGCGACGGCAAGCTCGACCTGATCGTCGTCGGCGAATGGATGCCGGTGCGCGTGTTCCACCAGGAGAACGGCCGGTTCGTGGATCGCACCGGCGAGGCGGGTTTCACAGGCACGAATGGCTGGTGGACGAGCATTCAGGCAGCCGACCTGAATGGCGATGGCCGCCCCGATCTCGTGCTCGGCAATCTCGGCTTGAACTCCTTCATCCGCGCGTCGCACGCGGAGCCGGCTCGACTGTATATGGGCGACTTCTTCAATACGGGCAGGCTGCTGCAGATCCTCACGTCATACCGGCACGGTGTCAGCTATCCCCTGGTGGGACGTGACGAGCTGCTGCAGGTGATGCCGTCGCTGCGCAGCCGCTATCCAACGTACGCGTCGTTTGGCGCGAGCCGGATTCAGAACATCATCCCGGGTAAGGCGTTGAGAAAGGCGCGCGTGCTCGAGGCCGACACGTTCGCCAGCGTGATCGCGCTGAACCGAGGGGACGGGACCTTTGAGCTGCATGCGCTCCCCACGGAGGCGCAATTCGCTCCCATATACGCCTCGCTGGCGGGCGATTTCGATGGCGACGGGAAGATCGATCTCGTCACCGCCGGCAACTTCTACGGTGTGACACCGGTGGAGGGCCGCTACGACGCGAGCTACGGTCTCTTCCTACACGGCGATGGCCGGGGCGGATTTGCCGCGGTAGACATGGAGCGGAGCGGGCTCGCGATTGACGGCCAGGTCCGACACATGGCGCTGCTCAGGCGCGCCAACGGCGATCGGATGATTGTGGTGGCGAAGAACGGCAACCGACTGCAGCTAGAGCAGGTACCCTCGCTTCATTAGGTTCTGCGCCGACGCCGCGTAGCCCCCCGAGTCGGGAAGGTACCAGCCCAGCGCATCGGCAAGCCGGTCGTAGATATTGAACAGCGCGCAGACGTTGATCGCGTCCTCGATGGCTTCATCGGAAAGACCGGCGGCGCGCAACGGCGCGACATCGGCGGGACGCACCTCGTTCGGCCGCAGGGTGAGCTTCTCGAGGAATCCGAGCGTCGAGCGCAGCTTCGCGTCGATGGGCGCGCTGCGCCAGTCGGCCAGGACTGCCTTTACGACTTTGTCATCCTTGAAGGCCAGCGACGCGACCGCGCCGTGAGACTCCGTTCAGAAGACGCACTGATTCAGCTTCGAGGTGAACGCGGCGAACAGCTCGCGCTCACCCACGCTCCACTCGGACGGCGCGCGCATCACCGCCTGGGTCCACGCGCACTGGGGCGCGCCGAAGAACTCGGGCCGGTACATCAGGGTCTTCACGACGTCCGGGACGCGGCGGCGACTGATCAGCCGGATCAGCGCCAGCTTGAGCTTCTGCGGCAGTCGATGACGGTGCTCGATCGCGCGGACGCGCATCAGTCCGGTTCCGCGCCGCGCAAGGCGGCCATCCCCCGCTCGAGGCGGTGCAGCGCCGCCCCGACCGACGCGGCCACGGTGATCTCGAACAGGCTGTCGTCGGAATGACCGGCACTCTGCAAGGCTGCAACGTCGTCGTCCGTCACTCTGTAGGCGTGATGTGCCACTTTCTCCACGTACCTTGTCAATTCCGGTGGCACGCCATCACGCGTCCCACGGGCGTGTTCCAGAACGGCGCGGCGTAGCGCTTCGGGGGTATCCCCGGGGGCGTTCAGCACTGCATCCACGAGCCGCTTTCGGAAATCATCGTAGCGCATACCGAAATGTACGCTTTCCTCTAATCCTTGACACCCTCCGGACCGGGCTGCCTTTTGGACTTCCCGATCAAGTCTTCACCGTCACAGCCTGCGAGGTCGTATGCGGCGTATCCATTATTTGACGTGCGCGCTCCTGGCCCTGTCCTGGACCGCACCACTCGTCGCTCAGCAACCCACCGGTACTATTCGCGGACGCATCACAGACAACGGCACACAACAACCGATTGTAGGGGCCACCATCGCGGTCGGCACCCGCAGTGCGCAGACGCACGAGGATGGCCGCTACACGGTCAGCGGCGTACCGACCGGCAGCGAGCTGGTGCAGGTGCGAATGATCGGCTACGCACAAGCGAATCAGCCTGTCATGGTCGCCGGGGGCGATACGGTCGTCGTTGACCTTGCGCTCGTGCCCCAGGCGATCGGCCTCTCGGCCGTCGTCGTGACCGGGTACGGGACGCAAGCGGCCGGCAATATCACGGGCGCCACCGGCAATTTGACACCCGACAAGTTCAATCCGGGCCAATCGGTCAACGCCTCGGACTTGATGAAGGGCAAACTCTCGGGCGTGCAGGTCATCGACAATAACGAGCCCGGTGGTGGGCTCGCGATTCGGATTCGTGGCGCGACCTCGGTGAACGCCAGCAGCGATCCGTTGTACGTTGTCGACGGCGTGCCGCTGGGGACCGGAGCGGGCGGCGGACTCTCGGCGGGCCGCGACGCCCTGAACTTCCTGAATCCTGCTGATATCGAAAGCATCACCGTGCTGAAGGACGCGTCCGCCGCCGCCATCTACGGCGCCAACGCTGCGAACGGCGTGATCTTGATCAAGACGAAATCGGGACGCCACGGACCGCAGGTCGAGTACAGCGGCAGCATGTCATCGTCGGCCGTCACCCGCCTGCCGTCCATGTTGAACGCCGCGCAATTCCGCAGCGCCGTCATGACCTACGGAGACACCACCAAGCAAAATCAGTTGCGCAACGCGAACACTGATTGGTGGAGTCTGGTCGATCGTACCGCGATGGCGCAGCAGCACAACGTCGCAGTCTCGGGCACGGGCGCCGAGAACAACTACCGTCTCTCGGTCGGCTATTTGAATCAGGACGGCATCCTCCGTGGCACCACGCTCGAGCGAGTCTCTTTGGGCGCCAACTACGGGCAGCGGCTCTTCAAGGACCGCCTCGGCCTTGATGTCAGTCTGAAAGGTTCGCGTGAATTCGATCAGTTCACGCCGGGCGGCGTGCTCTCCAACGCGGCGCAGATGGGTCCGACGCAGCCTGTCTTCGACTCGACCTCCCCAAGCGGTTACTACAACTGGTCGGGCGTGCCGTCGGCCGACAATCCGCTCGAGATCCTGAATTATGCGAAGGCACAAGGCGTGACCTATCGCAGCATCGGTAATGTGCAGGCCAATTACAGCCCAACATTCGTCAGCGGCCTGCATGCCAACGTGAACCTCGGATACGATCTCACCCGGGTGACCAACCAGACGTTCAATCCCAGCGTACTACACAGCGAGCAGCGCGGCGGTAAAGGCTACGCCTTTCGCAGCGACCCCAACATGCTCAACACGGTGCTCGAGATGTATCTGAATTACGCGAAGCCGGTCAATGTCGTGCACGGCGACGTCGACCTGACCGCCGGCTACTCGTACACGCAGTCACACGCGGAGTATCCCTCGTGGACGTTGACGGGGCTCGCGACCGACGTGCTCGGTGTCAACGGCTTCCCGAAGGCGGAGAACGTGACCCCCGGGACGCCGAACATCCAGGACAGCAAGCTCATTTCGTTCTTCGGGCGCATGACCTATAACAACAGCGACCGTTATCTGGCCACGTTGAGCTTGCGGCGCGACGGCTCCTCCCGGTTCGGCCCCGCCAATGCGTGGGGTGTGTTCCCGGCGGCGTCCGTCGGCTGGCGCATTTCGCGGGAATCGTTTATGCAAGGCATCGGCGCGCTCTCTGATCTGAAACTGCGCGCCTCCTGGGGAAAGACGGGCAATCAGGCGTTCGCGAACTACCAGCAGTACGTCGCGTACGTGTTCAGCAATCAGCAGGCACAGGTGCAGTTCGGTAATCAGTTCATCTCCACGATCCGGCCGAGCGCCTTCGATCGCAACATCAAATGGGAAGCAACCACGTCCTACGACGTGGGGCTCGATTACGGATTCCTCGATCAAAAGATCACCGGGACCATCGACTGGTACGTGAAGAACACGAGCGACCTCATCTTCACGGTGCCGGCCTGCGCGGGGTGCAACTTCTCGAACTTCGTGACGACGAACATCGGGAGCATGCGGAACCGGGGAGCGGAGTTCAGCTTGAGCGCCGAGGTTCTTGCTCCTCCAACCGGCCTCCGTTGGATCGCCGATTTCACCGCCGCGCGGAACACCAACGAGCTGACGCGAATCAATCCGGCGGGGTCTGCCGCGCAGCAAGTCTTTCTGGGTGGTGTCGCCGGCGGTGTCGGCACGACGATCGAGGTGCTGCAGCCGGGACATCCGATCAATTCCTTCTTCACGTGCCCGCAGGTGTACCAGAACGGCAAGCCGGTCGAGGGCCAGTTCACAAGCCTCACCGGGACCGTGGTCACCGCGTGCGACGCGCGGGCGCTGCGCGCCCAGCATGATCCCGCGCCGAAATGGATCCTCGGACATTCGTCCTACCTGAGCTACAACAATTTCGATCTCAGCTTCACCCTCCGGGCCTGGCTCGGAAACTACGTCTACAACAACGTCGCCTCGAACCTGGGCAACTACCACGCCGTGCAGGCCAGCGGGTCGCCGTACAACTTGTCGACGTCGGTTCTCCAGAGTGGCTTCGTGCAGCCGCAGTATCTGTCGGATTATTACGTGGAGGACGGCTCATTCTTGCGAATGGACAACGTGACGGTCGGCTACTCGTTCAAGTACCGCGGCGAGGATCTACGCGCATCGGCCACGTTGCAAAACGCGTTCACGATCAGCGGCTACAGCGGCGTCGATCCGACCGCCGGACTCAACGGCATCGATAACAACATCTATCCGCGCGCACGCACCTTGACTGGCGGCCTGACCGTCCGGTTCTAAGCGCTCGGCTGAACGATGAATCCGACTACTCGAGGTGGGACCGACATATGAAGACAACACAGTGGCAGGGCCTTCTCGTTGCCGCCGCGCTCGTGGGCGTGGCCGGCTGCACCGATCTGACGGTGGAGCCGAAGAGCAGCGTCACCGAGGCGAACATCTTCACAGACCCGAACTCCTACCGGGCGTTCCTCGCCCGGTTGTACGCCGGGCTCGCGCTGAGCGGACAGGCGGGCGGCGCCGGGCTACCGGACATCTCCGGCATCGACGAAGGATTCTCGCAATACCTGCGGCTCTACTGGGAGACGGAAGAGCTGCCGACCGATGAAGCCGTGATCGGCTGGGGCGACATCGGCTTGCCGGAAATGAACACGCAGACGTGGACGTCGTCGAGTCGCATGGTCGTCGCCATGTATTACCGCGTTTTCTTCCAGGTGGTCATGGCGAACGAGTTCCTGCGCCAGACGACTGACGCGAAGCTCAGCGCGCGTGGGGTCGCCGGCCCGCTCCGGACCCAGATCGCGACTTACCGCGCCGAAGCGCGCTTCCTGCGGGCGCTGAGTTACTGGCACGGCATCGACCTGTTCGGGAACATCCCGCTCATAACCGATGCAGATCCCATGGGCGTGCCGCCGAAGCAGAGCACGCGCACGGACATCTACACCTTCATCGTGACCGAGTTGAACGACATCCGGGGGTCGCTGCCCCCCGCCGGTCCATCGTCGTACGGGCGGGCGACTCCGGCAGCCGCGGACATGCTCCTCGCCGAAGTCTATTTGAACGCCGGTGTCTACACGGGGACGGCGCACTATGCGGAGGCGTTGACTGCTGCGCAAAACGTCATCGCGGCGGGTACGTACAGCCTGGATGCCAACTATCAGCACCTGTTCCTGGCCGACAACAACACGTCACCCGAGATCATCTTTGCTGTCACCCAGGATGGGAAGAACACGCAAACCTATGGTGGTGTGACGTTCCTGGTTCACGCTGCCTGCGGCGGCAACATGGTGAGCGACAGCTCGGGTGTGGACTACTGTTGGTGGGGACTCCGGTTGAAGCCGCAGGCGGACAGCTTCTATGCCGCGGCAGACAAGCGCGCCGCGTATTTCCATAGATCAGGCCAGACTCTCGCGGTCACAAGTATTTCGAACTTCAACAATGGAATCGCCGCGCCAAAATTCAGGAATCTGACGACCGCGGGGCAGAAGGGTTCCGACAACACTTTCGTCGATACCGACTTCCCGATGTTCCGCCTGGGCGAAGCGTATTTGATCTACGCGGAAGCGCAGCTGCGGGGCGGCGGCGGCAGTCGCCCACAGGCCTTGACGTACATCAACGCTCTACGGACGCGCGCGTACGGTGACACGAGCGGCAACATCGCCGATGCGCAGCTGACGCTCGACTTCGTCCTCGCCGAGCGCGGGCGCGAGCTGCTGTGGGAAGCGCACCGTCGCACCGACCTGGTCCGGTATGGCAAGTTCACGGGCAGCAGCTATCTCTGGGCCTGGAAAGGTGGCGTGGCGGCCGGTAGTAGCACGCCGGCGACGTTGAACCTCTACCCGCTACCGGCGTCCGAGCTGATCGCCAATTCGAACCTGGTGCAGAATCCGGGTTACTAGCGAACCCCGGATCTCAGCAGTGATGTCCGGACGTAGCCTCGTCGCCGCGGCCCTCCTCGCGCTCGCGACGACGGCGGGGGCGTGTTCCAAAGAAGCGTCGGGACCAGCGCCGCAGCGGCCGGTGCTCGGGCAGACCTACCGCCCCAGCGGTCACATGGCCCTGGGCGACGTGTTCGTGCATCTCTTCGAATGGAAGTGGACCGATATCGCCGCCGAGTGCGAGAACGTCCTCGGCCCCGCGGGCTTCAAAGCCGTCCAGATCTCGCCGCCCGAAGAGCACAGCATCGTCCCGAGCCACGACTGGAGCGAGCGCTATCAGCCGGTGAGCTACAGCATCGCCCGCAGCCGCTCGGGGACCGGCGCCGAGTTCACCGACATGGTGACGCGCTGCAATGCCGTGGGCGTCGGCATCATCGTGGACGCCGTGATCAACCACATGACCAACTATCCGGACCCCGGCGTCGGCAGTAACGGTACGCATTACTCCAAGTACAGCTATCCTGGACTCTACACGACGAGCGACTTCCATACGCCGTGCCTCGTGACCAACTACCAGGACGCCGCGAACGTGCAGGACTGCGAGCTGCTCGGACTGCCGGACTTGAACACCGGCCTGCCGTCCGTGCGCCAGAAGATCGCCGACTACCTGCTCATGCTCCCGCGTCTCGGCGTGGCCGGATTCCGCATCGATGCGGCGAAACACATTCAGCAGGTCGAGCTGGATGACATCCTCAGTCGCGTGAACTCCACGCTGACGGCTGAACGCAGACCGTTGCCGTATGTCTTTCTCGAAGTCATCGGCGGGAGCGGCGAGGCGCTTTCACCCCGCGATTACTTCGGCGAGGGCTACAGCTCGGGCGGCGCCGCCGATATCACTGAGTTCACGTTCGTCGGCGTCGGCAACAAGTTCCGCGGCATTAATGGCGAGCACATCTCGCAGCTGAATCCCAACGGGCCTCCGGGCAGTCAGTTCTCGGAAGCGGCTTGGGGCATCATGCCCTCGACCAAAGCCGTCGTGTTTCTCCAGAATCACGATACGCAGCACAGCTGCGGTTTGAGCTACCGCGACGGCAGTGTCTTTCGCATGGCCAACGTGTGGATGCTGGCACAGCCGTATGGGTATCCGTCGATCTTGTCGAGCTACGCGTTCGACTGCCCCTCAGGCAACGCGATGGGCCCGCCCTCCGATGCGAACGGCTGGACGACCGCTGTGTCTTGCGCGTCGAGCCTGGAAACCGCTACGATCGGCCAATGGGTCTGCGAGCATCGCGATCTGTCGATCTCGAAGATGGTGAGCTTCCGCCACGTCGTCGCGGGCACCGACGTGAACCATTGGTGGGACAACGGCGCCAACGCGATTGCGTTCTCGCGCGGCACGAAAGGATTCGTCGCGATCAACAACGGCACGGCGATCCTCGACACTACCGTGACCACGGGCATGGCGCCGGGAACGTATCTGGACCTGCTGACTAATAGCCCTGTCGTTGTGGATGCCACCAGCGCCGTTCATTTCAACCTCTCGCCCGGGTCAGCCATTGCGATCGACACTGCGACTCGCCAGTAGCGCACTGCTCGCGATCTCCTGCATAACCGTCCCGGCTCACGCCCAACAGCGACGCGACGTGGCCCGCTGGGAGCGCCAAGCGCAGCACGTCACGATCATCCGCGACGACTGGGGCATCGCCCACGTCTACGGCAAGACCGATGCGGACGCCGTCTTCGGGATGGAGTACGCCCAGGCCGAAGACGACTTCAATCGCATCGAGACGAATTACCTGAATGCGTTGGGTCGGCTCGCCGAGGCCGAAGGGGAGTCCGCCATGTATCAGGATCTGCGGATGAAATTGTTCATCGATCCCGATTCGCTGCGCGCGCAGTACCGCGCGAGCCCCCCGTGGCTGCGGCACCTGATGGACGCATTCGCCGACGGCTTGAACTTCTTCCTCTATAAGCACCCTGAGGTGAAGCCACGGGTGATCACGCACTTCGAGCCGTGGATGGCACTGTCGTTCACCGAGGGAAGCATCGGGGGCGACATCGAGCGGATCAGCGTGCGCGATCTGGAGGCGTTCTACGGTGACACGACACGTCGCGCGCTGTACATCAGAGGCGATGGGGCCGACGAGCTGAACGTCGACCCGTCTGGGTCAAATGGAATAGCGATCGCGCCGCGCCTGGCGGCCAATCACCACGCGCTGCTGTGGATCAACCCGCACACGTCGTTCTACTTCCGCTCCGAGCTCCAGATGGTGAGCGACGAAGGCCTCAACGCGTACGGCGCGGTGACGTGGGGACAGTTCTTCATCTATCAGGGATTCAACGCAACCGCGGGCTGGATGCATACGTCGAGCGGTGTGGACAACATCGACGAGTTCATCGAGGACGCGCCCGTGCGGGACCAGATCATCACCGTCCCGTTCAAGACGGATACCGCCATGGCAAGAAAGACGTTCAGGGTCCTTTACGCAGAACACGGCCCCGTCGTCCGCCTGGAAGGCAATCGGTTGGTGAGCGTCAGCCTGATGAACAACCACGCCAGCGCGCTGATTCAGTCCTACACGCGCACCAAGGCGCGCGACATGGCGGCGTTCCGGAAGATCATGGAGCTGCACACCAACTCGTCAAACAACACCGTGTTCGCCGACGCGTCAGGGAACATCGCCTACTTCCACTCGAACTACATTCCCCGCCGCGATACCTCCTTCGACTGGACTCGTCCGGTTGACGCGAGCGACCCGCGAACCGCCTACCGCGGTGTGCTGTCGTTCGACGACACACCCAATGTCGTGAATCCGTCGAGCGGGTGGGTCTACAACTCGAACAATTGGCCGTGGTCGGCAGCCGGGAGGGGAGCAGGCGCGAGCCCGAAGCGTGAGAACTATCCGCGGTACGTCGAGACTGGTATGGAAGAGACCGCTCGCGGCTACCACGCGCTGCGCGTGCTCGAAGGCAAGACGAACTGGACGATGAGCTCCCTCACGGCCGCCGCGTTCGACAGTTACCTCCCCGCCTTCGAGCGGATGATTCCGCCACTGATCGCCGCATACAATCAGGCGGGCGCTGCCGATACGATCAAAGCGAAGCTCGCCGATCAGGTCGCGGCGCTGCGCGCGTGGGACTACCGTTGGGGGGCGGAGTCGGTGCCGACGTCGCTCGCCGTCTTTTGGGGCGAGCGAATCGGCCGTCGCGTCTCCCGCGACGCGCGCGCGGCCGGGATCTCGATCATGCAGTACATCGCAACGTCGCGCGCGGCGCCGGCCGACTTGCTCGGCTCACTCGCGGACGCCGTGGACGCACTGAACGCCGACTTTGGGACGTGGAGAACGCCGTGGGGCCAGATCAATCGCTTCCAGCGGTTGAGCGACGACATCGCGCCGCATTTCGACGACGCTGGTCCAAGCATCCCAGTGCCGTTCACCGCGAGCGTCTGGGGCTCGCTCGCGGCGTTCGGCGCCAGGGCCTACCCCAACACCAAGAAGTGGTACGGCACGAGCGGCAACAGCTTCGTGGCCGTCGTGGAGTTCGGCGACAGCGTGCGCGCGCGAGCCATCACCGCCGGCGGCGAGAGCGGCGCGCCGCAATCGCCGCATTTCAACGACGAAGCGGAGCGCTACGCCGCCAGCAACCTGCGCGATGTGTACTTCTACCGCTCACAGCTCGTCGGACACACGGAGCGCGAGTACCACCCGTGATCTTGATAACGATCCTCGCGCTCTCTCAAGGCGTCTTCCTCGACAAGCAGGGCGTCGTACGGTGGCAGGACACCGGCAAGGAGGTGACTCTTTTTGGCGCGAACTACGTGCTGACGACGGCGTCCGACTATCGCGCCGCCGGCTATCTCCACGCCGATCGCAAACGCATGATCGATGAGGACATGGCGCAGTTCGCCCGCATGGGGTGGGACGGTCTGCGACTCACATTCTGGGGCGATTGGGAATCGTCAGACAGCGCGGGCAATCTCATCACCAACGATCACCTGGATCTCCTGGACTACCTCATCGCTCGCGCTAAAGAGCGCGGCATTTTCATGCTGTTCAGTCCGATCCAGCTCTACGGCTCCAACTGGCCCGATGCGCTGGACGACACGACTGCACCAGGATTCGGCAGGCACTTCGGAAAGGTCCGCATGGGCACCGATCCAGGGGCGATCGCCGCGCAGGTGAATTACCTGCGGCAAAT
>WNFD01004596.1_pt1 | contig 15823 bp, 11 predicted proteins | sample 5400491 | NCBI WGS metagenome assembly WNFD01 (sample SAMN13153343, study PRJNA577476) | soil metagenome | isolation source: 120 cm saprolite under Douglas fir tree site 2 hole 2 replicate 2 | place: USA:California | collected 2015-04-18 | reverse complement strand
TTCAGCACGGCGGCGTCGATGCCCAGGCCGGCGAAGGGCGCCAGCTTGCCCTCGCAGTCGAGCAGGTGCACCTCGCGGGCCTGCGACACCTCGCCGGAGCGCGCGCGCAGGATGTCCTCGACCACGCCCACGCGCCGGGCGGACGAGCCGCAGAACTCCGCCACCGCGTTGCCGGTGCCGAGCTTGAGCACGCCCACGCGGGGCACGCGGAAGCGGTGCCGTGCGAGCTGCATCGCCGCTCCCCCTTGCACCACCACCTCCGGCCGGGCCGCCTCCTCGAACAGGCAGTTCACGTAGCCCACGAAGGTGCCGTCGCCGCCCCCGGTGAGGACGGTCGAGTACCCGCGCTCCAGGACCGTGCGGGCGATGGCGCGCGCGTCTTCGAACGTGCGCGAATAGAAGATGTCCTCGGGCGGGACGAAGTTCTCCAGCTCGCGCCGGAGGGCGTCGGAGACCGCGCCGGCGTTGGCGTTGAGGAGGACGGCCACGCGCTCGTGATGCCGGACTGGAAGGTGCTCGACGTTCATGTCGTTGCCGCTCCCGCGCAAACCCCCGGGAGGTCAGTAGCAAACACGAGGCCGGAAGGTGACACGCCGCGTGACGTCACGAACCTGAAACATTCCGGGCACATGCCCGCATTATCTGTAGGTGTCAAGCACACACCGGCGGCGGTTTTGCTGCGCACCGGCGGTGACGGTGCGTAGGCAACTATACAGGCGCTCCGACGGTCGTCTCACGGGTGGGCGCCGAGGGCGTCATCCACTTCGCCCTTGTTGGCGGGCGCGCGCGAGCGTAGAGAGACGCGGCCACCCCACGGAGGGGCTCGATGAAGGTGTTCGTCACCGGCGGGACCGGGTACATCGGCAGCGCCGTCTCCCTGCGCCTCAGGAAGGCGGGACACGACGTGCAGGCCCTCGTCCGCAACAAGGACAAGGCGTCGGCGCTCCAGGCCGCCGGCGTGAAGCTGGTGCAGGGCGACCTCGGCAATCCCGCCGGATACGCGGCGGCGGCGTACGGCGTGCAGGCGATCGTCCACTGCGCGAGCGATCCCGGGCCGCTGTCCGTCGAGCTGGACCGCAAGTCCATCCAGAACGCGCGCGAGCTGCTGCACGGCAGGGTGGGTGCGACGTTCATCTATACCAGCGGCATCTGGGTGCTCGGCGACACCGCGGGCGCCGTGGCGGACGAGTCGAGCCCGACGAATCCGGCGAAGATCGTCGCCTGGCGCCCGGCGCACGAGCAGCTGGCGCTGGGGCTTTCGAAGGAAGGGATCCGCGCGGTCGTCGTCCGGCCGGGCATCGTCTACGGCGGAGCGCGCGGCGGAATCCCGGCGTCGCTGTTCGGCACCGCGCTGAAGCAGGGCGCCACGCAGATCGTCGGCGAGGGAGCGAACCACTGGCCGCTCGTCCACGTCGACGACCTCGCCGAGCTGTACGTCCGGCTGGTGGAGCGCGCGCCGGCGGGCTCCGTCTTCCACGCCACCGACGTCTCCACCCGCACCGTCCGCGAGATCGCCGAGGCGGCCAGCCGCGCCGCCGGCAAGGACGGCAAGGTGACCGCGCTGCCGCTGGACAAGGCGCGGTCCACCATGGGGCCGTTCGCCGACGCCCTGGCGCTCGATCAGAAGGTGTCGAGCGAGAAGGCGCGCACCGAGCTGGACTGGCGCCCCCGCCACGAGGACTTCGTCGCCGAGGCCCCGCAGCTCTTCGCGCAGTGGCACTCCGCGCAGTAATTACGGCGACTGTTTCTCCGGCGCGGGGGCGATGGCGTCGAGCAGGGCGCGGTCGCCCTGCAGCGCCACGCGCTGCGAGTAGAGCTGCAGGCCGCGCAGGCCGCCCAGCTCCTCGCCGCCGCCCGCGTGGCCGGGGCCGCCGTGCACGAGCTGGGGGAGCACGGTTCCGGGGCCCATCGTCTGTCCGGCGACCTTCTCGCTGCCCAGGTAGATGCGCCCGTGGTAGGGCGCGACCGCGAGCACGAACGCGCGCAGGAAGTCGCGGTCGTCGCTGTACACCGAGCACACCAGGCCGCCTCCGCCTCGTTGCACCAGGCCCGCGGCGAGGCGCGCGGCGGCGGACGCGGAGTCGCCCGGGACGGCGCACAGCGTGGCCACGGGGCCGAACACCTCGTCACGGTGGACGACGGTGGCGGCCGCGGGGTCCTTCGAGAGGAGCAGCGTGGGAGCGACGAAGTAGCCCTTCGACCCCACGGCCGTCTCGCCGCCCACCAGCGTCTGCGCTTCCCGGGCGAGCTTCGCGATGCCGGCGCGCACGTCGCGGAGCTGATCCGCGGTGGACAGGGGGCCCATGCCCACCTCGGGACGCGCGGGGTCCCCGACCTTGACCGAGGAGAGGCGCTCGACCAGCGCTTCCTGCACGGCCTCGAGCTGCGGGCCGGCGAAGATGCGCCGCACCGCCGTGCACTTCTGTCCCGCCTTCTGCGTGATGTCGCGCACCACGTCGGCGACGAAGAGGTCCCAGGTCGCGCTGCCGGGCGCGACGTCCGGACCGAGCACGGCGGCGTTCAGGCTGTCGGCTTCGACGTTCAGGCGCGCCCCGCGCCTGGCGAGCTGCTCGCGCAGCTTCGCCGCCGTCTGCGAAGAGCCGGTGAACGCGACCACGTCCTGGGGCCCGAGCCGGTCGAGCAGATCGCCGGGGCTGCCGGCGACGAAGCTGAACGAGCCGGGCGGCAGCGCAGAGGTCTCGACGCCCAGCTCGGCGAGCCGGAACGCGACCAGCGCGGTGCTGGTCGCCGGCTTGGAAACGATGGGCATCCCGGCGAGCAGCGACGCCGCGGCCTTCTCCGCCGTGCCCCAGGCGGGGAAGTTGAACGCGTTGATGTGGACCGCCACGCCGTCGCGCGGGACCCACAGGTGGACGCCCGCGTAGCGCGCCGTGCGCCCGAGTTGCACCGCCTCGCCGTCGCGCAGCGCGCGCAACGACCCCAGCTGCGCGCCCAGGTCGGCATAGTGGGCGAGCGTGGCGATGGCGCCGTCGACGTCGAACTTCGCATCTCCCCGCGTGTTGCCGCCGTTGGCGATGGCCAGGCCGATCACCTCGTCGCGGTGGGCGTGCAGCGCCCTGGACCAGGCCCGCAGCACGTCGCCCCGCTGCGCGAAGGTCATCTCCCGCAGCGCGGGCGAGCCCGCGCGCGCGTGCTCCAGCGCCGCCGCGAAGTCGATCCCGCCCGTCCCGGTGCGTGCGAGAGGCTCCTCGGTGGCGGGATTGACCAGCGTGGCGAGAGCGCCCTGTCCCTCGACCCACCGTCCCTGGACGTAGCTGCGCAGGATTGCCGTCATGGCCGTCCTCCCGCCGGACGGCCCGCGGGCGCGGCGGGCCGCGGCAGCGCCTGGGGCATCTCGGCCAGCGCGTACGCGACCCAGGCCACGGCAGCGGCGGTCTGGGCGAGGTCGCCCGGGCGCACCTTGTCCAGCGTGTCCGCCGCGCTGTGGTGGTAGTCGAAGTAGCGGCTCACGTCCTGCTGCACGCCCACGAACGGGACCCGGAACGCCGCCAGCGGGCCGATGTCCGCGCCTCCGGCTTCTCCACCGAAGTCCGCTGCTCCGAGCGTCTCGAGCGGCGCGAGCCAAGGCGCGAGCAGCGCCTGCGCGCCTTCGCCCGCGCGCAGGCCGACCGACAGCGGACGGCCCGCGCCCGCATCGGACTCGAGCGCGGCCACGTGCCGGTCCACCTCGGCGGCGTGCGCCTGGGCGTACGCCTTTCCACCCGCCAGGCCGTTCTCCTCGTTCATGAACAGCACCGCGCGGACGGTGCGCCGCGGGCGCTGCGGGAGCTGCGCGATGAGCCGCGCCGCCTCCATGACCACCGCGACCCCCGCTGCGTCGTCGACGGCGCCCTGGGCGAGGTCCCACGAGTCGAGGTGCGCGCCGAGCAGCACCACCTCCTCCGGCTTCTCGCGCCCGCGGACGTCGGCGACCACGTTGGCCGAGTCGGCGTCGGGCAGGGTGCGGCAGCCGAGCCCCAGCCGGACCTGCACCGGGCCGCGCTGCAGGAGGCGGTGCAACAGCTCGGCGTCTTCCACCGCGAGCGCCGCCGCGGATACTCTTGGCGCGCCGTCCTCGAACGTCGTCGCCCCTGTGTGCGGGTCGCGCAGGGACGCGGTGGCGAGCGAGCGCACCAGCGCTCCGGCGGCGCCGAGCTTCGCCGCCTCGGCCGGGCCGCGGTTGCGCAGGGGCGACGCTTCGCCATACCCGGTCTTTCCACCCGCGGTGGACATGGAGTGGTTGAAGAAGACCATCTTGCCGCGCGCCTTCTCGCCCAGCGCCTGCAGCTCCGCGATCGAGCGCACCTCGACGACCTCGGCGGTCACGCCGCCCGCGGCGGTGCCCGGGCTGCCGCCCAGCGCGGTCACCGCGAGTTGGTGGCCCGCGCGGCCGCGGGCCGGGAGCACCTCGGCGCGCTCCTCGCCGCGGACCCAGTGCGGCACCTTGACCGGCTCGGCCCGGACCTCCAGCCCGTCGTCGCGGAACCGCTGCAGCGCCCATTTGACCGCGGCTTCCGCTCCCGGGGAGCCGGAGAGGCGGGCGCCGATTCCGTCGGTCAGCTCCGCCACCCGGGCGTACGTGACGCCGTCGGTGAGCGCGCCGCCGACCAGGCGGGCGGCGACCTCGGGCGAGTAGGGCGGCGCTGCGAGAAGGGCGATGAGCGCGAGCACGTGGCCTCCTTCGGCGGCGCACTCTCGCACAGCCCGCGACACCGCGCGCTCGAAATCCACTCGGGCCGGTTGACCGATCGCCTTCGCTGGTTCACGATGGAGCGGGACGCGGGAGGGGGGACGTGGAAGAGAACCTGTTCGGCCAGATGCAAGGGGCGGGCAAGGTCGCCTCGACGGGCTCGGCCACCATCTTCGGCGTCGAGGTCGCCCTCGTCACCAACGTGAAGGACCCGCAGAAGCTCGGCCGGGTCAAGGTGTGCTTCCCGCGGCTTTCGGGAATGCCCGAGTCGGACTGGGCGCGCGTGGTCCAGCCGGCCGGCGGTCCGGGGCGCGGGTTCTACTGGTTGCCCGAGGTGAGCGACGAGGTCCTCGTCGCCTTCGAGATGGGCCAGCCGAACCGTCCGTATGTCCTCCGCGGCCTGTGGAACGCCAAAGACAAGCCGATGAAGGACGCCTACGCCGACGACAACAGCACCCGGATGATCCAGACCAAGTCCGGGCACCAGATCGCCCTGTCGGACAAGGACGGCGAGGAGAAGATCACCATCTGCGACGGGACGGGGAAGCGCGTCCTCACCTTCGACGTCAAGGCCAAGAAGCTGCTCATCGAGGCGAAGGAAGGCTGCGTCGAGGTGCGGGCGAAGAAGAAGATCGTCATGCGCTGCGAGGACCTCGAGGTCCACGCGAGCAAGAACGCCAAGGTCGACGTGAGCAACCAGTTCGACCTGAAGGTCGGCGGCGACGCAGCGATGAAGGCGGGGGGAACGTTCACGCTCAAAGGCAGCCAGGTGCAGATCAACCCGTCGTCGCTGAGCGTCGCGGCGCTGGCCGGCGCGGTGGCGGGCGCGGTCGCCGGAGCGGTGACGGGCGGAGCGAAGGGCGCGGTGGCAGGCGCGGCCGCGGGAGCTGCGGCGGGCGCGGGGGTGGGCGGCGCCGGCGCCGGCGCGGCTGCCGGCGCAGCAGCAGGAGCCCGCGCTGGCGCGGCGGTCGTGCCGACGCACGAACCCGCAGTTGCTCCGCGCTCTGGTTCACTCGCTCCGGGCGCGACCCCTGCCGCTGGGAGCGCCCCGGCATCGGGAGCAGCGCCCGGTGCACCCGCCCCGGCATCGGGAGCAGCGCCCGGTGCGCCCGCCCCGGCATCGGGAGCCCAAGGGCCGGCATCCTCGACGACGGGAAGTTCCGCCGCCGGAGCGAGCGGCAGCCCGACTGGACAAGCAGGCGCGGCGCCCGCACAGCAGCAGGCGACTACGCCGGCAAACATGGTCCTCTTCCAGCTCCTAGATCCCAGCGGCGTCGCGCTCGCGGGCTGCCGCTACAAGCTGACGCTGCCGGACGGTACGGAACGCACGGGAAAGAGCGACGCCCAAGGCAATGTTCGCGTGGACGCCGGCAGTCAGCAAGGGTCCTGCAAGCTCGAATTGCTGGGTCCTTCCGAGCCCGGAAATCCGTCTGCTCCAACCTGACTCCCTGGATCTACCAGTTCTGCCTCTTCCGGCTGGTCAAAGGCGGTCCACTCCATGGGAAACCCCATCCTGTATTCGGACGGAGGCGTCACCATCCCGATTGGCCAGAGCGTCACGGTGCAGTTCGGGGCGCTGATCTGCAGCCTGAAAATCCGCGCGACGGATGCGACCAGCGGGGCTCCGATCGCGGGGGCACAAGTACAGATCGACGGTCCTTCAGGGGCCAGTCTGGTGACCGATTCCGCCGGGCTCGTGACGTCCGGCGACGTGCAGCTAGGCACCTACACGATCCAGGCCAGTCACGAAGCCTTGCGCACGCCCGAACCGGTCCGCGTCACGTTGAAGGCTGGCGAGAACCTTCTGGAGGTCAAGCTCGCCCCATCGGACGGGGCGTTCCCTCTAGAATTGCGGGCGGGTGCTGACGCGAATACCGCACAGCTCGTCCGGAACGCTTGGGTCTTCTGGCGGCAGGGTGGTTGCGACACGTTGCTCCGGACGGGCGGCGATGGACGGATCTTTTCGACGGATCCATCCAACGCTTGCGCGGAGCCGGGCAAACCCTGGGACTACACGACCCCCTACAAGGCTCAAAGCGGGACTGAAGCACAAGTCTTCTTCTGCATCGGCAACAAGCCACTTCCGCAGGGCATGATTACGGCGGACCTCTACAGCAGCGTGCATGTAGGCGCTGCCCAGGCCGGTCTGGCCGCGGTGACGATCGAGGCGCCGGTGGTGGAGCTGACCAAGCCTGCCGAGCTGTCGCTGTGGCCGCTGCTCTTCACGAATCTGTCCGAGGCCGCGCAAGGGAACCAGAGCTACTACACCCAGGGGTTGAACTCAGGCGCCGCGCTCTGGAACCAGGGTGGCCTCACCGTTCAAGAATGGGGTGCCGCGCCGGCGCCTGCGGAACAGGTTCGTCCGAAGCCACGGGGGCTGGCGATCGCGGGCAAGGTGGATGCAGGAGCGACGGGCGTGACGATCCAGATCCTGGATCGCGACGGGAATCCGCTGTCGATCCGCAGCGCTCCCGCGAGTGCCGACGTTCGTGAGCTCCAGGCAACGCTCGCCGCGCCGGCGGCAGGAAAGAAGCCTTTCAAGCTCAATCTCTTCTTCGCGGATCCCGCGGCCGCGCTCGGCCCCGTTCAGGTCTTCGTGCGCGCTGATGGAATGGCGCGCTCCGGGTACGCTGCGTTCGCTCTCCATCTGCTGGGCGCGCAACTCGCCCTGCGGGACGAGGCGGCTGGCGGCGCAGACGGTTCTTTTCCCGGCGAGAGCGACGAGAAGATCGTGGTCGACTTCACGCCGTCGGCAGTCCAGGTGCCGCAGGGAACGCTGGCGCAGGCGTTGGCTGCGCTCGCGCCGCACACCCGGGCTCGTCGGCTGGTCATGTACGACATCGCCGTCGGTGGCCCGCGCCACTTCGATCTGCCCGCCATCCAGTGGCCGGGAGGCGCGGCCGGCGGAGCGAATGCCCCGCAAGGGATCGATACGCGACAATCGCAAATGCCGCTGTGGATGGCGGAGCTGCATTTCGTAGGAATCGCCCGGGCCCAGCTCGAGGATCTGCTGCTTCGGCGCAAACATGCGCTCGCCGGTGCCCCGACGACGTTGAAGCTCGAGCTCGATTGGAAGCTCCAGCTGGACTGGAGGGGCCCGGATTTCGATGCGGGAAACAATCCGCACAGCTACTCGCAGGCGGTCGAGACGACGCAGGAGGTAACGTTCACTCTCGGCGATGAGGGGTCCATCCACGGCGTCGATGCGGATGGCAAGGTGTCCGGTGCACTCTCCCCCGCACCTGCACGGATCCCGTACCCCGTTCAGGACCGGCCCGTACCAAACGTGTTGGTTTCTGCAAAGCGCGTGTTCGGCCGGCAGGGAGGGGCCGGGCAAGACGCGCTCGTCGTTCAGTGGCAACCCGAGATCTCGGATGGCGGCAAGGAGATCATCCGCGGTGGAAATGGCCGGCTCACCTTGCAACGGCTCACGATCGGCGGGGATCGCGTCGACTCGGGCATCTCACCAGGAAGCGGCGAGATTGCGAGCCCACCGGATCTCGCCCTGCCACGATTCTATATCCGTGGCGTGAATCCCTCCGAGGATGAAATCGTGGACGCGATCGACGCGATCGTCGATGGTGTCTACAACGACCCTGGCCGAGGCGACTGGATCACGCTGCTCACCTTGGATTGCTGGCAGCAGACGTGCCGCGGCCCGGATCGGCGGAGTGGCGTCGTCGGAACGGAATCCGAGAGGCATCAATTTGCCTACGCCGCTACCAAACGGTCGCGCTTCCGAGGATGGGTGTACGGGCTGCAGAACTCGATGCCGTTGTTCGGACCGCCCCACGGCTATGGCGTCGGCCAACTCGACACGCCCCGTCCTACCGACGATCAGGTCTGGAGCTTCGTGCATAACATCCACCAGAGTGTCGTCCTCTTGATGGTGGAGAAAGGCCACGAAGCCTATGACCTGCTGAAGGGTCACTTTCAGACGCCCCCGAGCCAGAGAGACAAGGCCGCCTTCCAACGGGAGGTCGTTCGCCGCTACAACGGCCGCGGGCCAGAGATGCGGTGGCACAACGGCGATTGGTGGATCAAGCCGAACTTTCCTGCTGCTCCGTCGGACGTGCGTTGGGAAGATCCAGCGAATCCCGCAAAAGGCGCGAACTCGAATATCAACTACCCAAATCACGCGCTCGGCACCAACGTACAGTATTACACGGGAGCGGGCGCACAAACGCAGTTTCTCTTCGGTCCGGATGCCGCCGGACAGGAGCAGTACATCCAGTTCAACGATCCCGGTGATTACGGACCAGGGATTTGATCCCGGCGCTTTCTCCAGGAGGATCGCTGATGGCAGCGCGGCAGGGCTTCGGCGTCCTCGTCTTCTGTTTCGCGGTCGCGTCGGCTGCGGCGACCGATCCCTGGGTGCCGCGGCGACTTGCCTGGTCGGTCGGCTCGGAGACGCATTCGCTGGAGGTCCTCGTTCCACCCGATCTGGACGAGAGCTCCATCGCCGTCGGATCGCCGACCTCGGGAGTGTTCTTGCGAAGTGTCGTCGGACCGATGGTGAGCACGTATCGGCAGGAAGACACGGAGACGGAACGAGGTGGCTTCACTACGCAGATCATCGAGGTGGAGAACAAATCGAAGTACGTCTTCTCCCTGGTGAAGTACCTCGACGAGTCGTCGCAAGCAGGGCGGGTTGTCGCGGCTTGGCTGAGGAAGCCAGTCTCGGAGTATCGCCCGGGTCCCTCGTGTCCTGCTCCCGCCGACTTCACGGGGTCTACCGAGCCGTTTGGTCGGATCGTGCAGGGACTCGAAGCAGCGCGATGCATCCGTGTGGGCTCCCTCGAGCCGCCCAGCGCATTCTGGATCGACGGCTGGGACGGAGCGCAGCAAGTACAGTTGACGATCCAAGCCTGGCATCCCGTCGCGCGGCGTTCCGCGCTGAGCCTCGAGACGGTCCAGGCGCAGATTCGGGCGCCGCGGGAGTGGCTGCCGTGGCTCGCGGCGACGGACCAAGGAAACGGCGCCGTCTACTCCGGTCTGCGTACCTGGGTTGCGACCATCTCGAAGGAGGAGCTGGCAAGTGTCCGCGCAAGGCTTGCTCGGCTCGATGCTGGCGGCCGGCGGAAGCTGATCGAATCCGACGTCTACCGGCGAAGGCGGGCGCCAGCCAGTGCTGCCGAGCTCATCGGCGAATTGTTTCCCCGAGCGCAGGACGGACGTGCCGATCTCGAAACGCAATGGGCGTGGTCCGACCAACTTCTGTTTCTTTCTAAAGCGGGCCGATCGGACGCATGCCTTGCGGCAGGCGCTCGCTTTGCAGACGCGAACTGGGATCGCACACCTGCACGCGCCGCCATCCACAACCTGGTCGAATGCGCAGCTCACGCGTCGGGTACGGCCCCTGAATGGAGGGCTCAACTCGAGGCATGCAAAGCTGCGCCGGCTCCATTCAGTTGCGCGCGCCCTTTGTTGCTTCACCTGAAGAGCGCAAACAAATAGTGTACGGCTCTCCCATGCCTGACCAGCCGCCGCTTACCTATCGCGTCGTGGACGTCTTCACCGACACGCCCCTCGAAGGGAACCAGCTCGGCGTCTTCACCGACGCGCGGGCCCTCTCCAGCGAGCAGATGCAGCGCCTCGCGCGGGAGATGAACTTCGCCGAGTGCACCTTCGTCCTGCCGCCGGAGCGCGGATGCGACGCGCGCATCCGCATCTTCACTCCGGCCCACGAGTTGCCTTTCGCGGGGCACCCGGTGCTCGGCTCCGCATTCGTGGTGGGCGAGCCGCTGCCCGGCGACCTGGTCCTGCTGGAGACCGGCGTGGGCATCGTGCCCGTCGAGCTTCGCCGCGAAAGCGGTCGGGTCGTGTCCGGCCGGATGCAGCAGCCGATCCCCTCCTGGGGACCTTACGAGCGGGAGGCCGAGCTGCTCGCCGCGCTCCGGGTGCGCGGCTCGCGACTGCCCGTCGTCGCCTACAGGAATGGCCCGGTGCACGTGTATGTCGAGCTGGAGAGCGAGGCGGAGGTGGCCGCGCTCCGTCCGGATCTCGGCGCGCTCGCTGGCCTTATGGAGGTGGGCGCGAACTGCTTCGCGGGATCGGGGAAGCGGTGGAAGACGCGGATGTTCGCGCCCGCGCTCGGCGTCGCCGAGGATCCGGCCACCGGTTCCGCCGCGGGGCCGCTGGCCTTGCACCTCGCGCGGCACGGGCGCATCGCCTTCGGGGACGAGATCGAGATCCGGCAGGGCGCCGAGATCCACCGTCCGTCGTTGCTGCGGGCGCGCGTGACGGGGTCCGCCGACCGGGTGGAACGCGTCGAGGTGGCCGGCTCCGCGGTGATCGTCGCCCGCGGCGAGTTCCACCGCTACTGAGGCAGGCCGCGTTCGATCAGAGGTCCGCCTTGCGTGGGCCGGGCGGGAGCGCCGGCGGAGCGTAGCGCGCCCGGAGCCGCGCGCCGAAGCGGTTGCCCAGGTACGAGCAGACGGCGGCGACGGCGATGGGGAACCAGAAGCGCATCGCCTCGAAGGTCTCCGTGCTCACCGCCCAGCGCGGACCGTGGCCGATGCCCCAGGAGTGCAGCGTCGCGAGCAGATCAGAGTCGGTGAACGTGGCCGCCACCCACCAGCCCGCCGCGAGACCCGCCAGCGCGGGGAGGCGGGGGACGAACTGGCCGCGCAGCACGCGAAGGAAGGCGGCCCCGAGCGCGGAGATCTCCCTGCCCGCGCCGTGAATCCAGTCCGGCCAGGCCGAGCCGCCGAAGGGAGCGAGCAGGGCGGCGCGCTCGGTGACGAGCGCCGACAAGCGGGCGCGCGCGTCGCGGGCGCGCACGAGCGCGTCCGCCACGAAGGCCTCCCGGGAGACGTTGGCGGATCCGTCCAGCGCGGCCCTGCCGAGGCGTTCACGGGTCTCCTCGCGGGCGCGGCGCGCCGCGCGCAGCCGGTCGCGCAGCACCGCGCGCGCCGCCACTCCGCGGATGACCACGAACGGACGTGCGCGGGCCGAGGCGGTCGCGAAGTCCGCGCGGTCCTCCTCGAGCGAGGCGCGGATCGCGGTCCGCAGGTGGTCCTCCGCGTGTCCGCGGCTGCGCACTTCGTCGACCAGCCTGCCGACTGCGGCGGACCCGGCCAGCGCGCCGCCGAGGATCCGCAGCGCGACCCGCTCGGAGCGCCGGGCGCGGCCGATCTTCCAGTCCAGCTTCCACGACACGACCGCCGCGGAGATCCGATCGAGGAACCCGCGCCGTTCGGCGCTCACGCGCATTGCTCCAGAAGCCACGTCAGGACCGTAGGCTGCGAGGCGGTGGGACATCAACCGCCGGATGTGCGGAATCGTGCCCCTCGCGCGAACCCCGTGGCCGCCGCTACCTTGCTGGCACTCCCCCTGCAAACCCAGGCCAGTCGATGCGAGCGTCACGAGAACAGAATCCATGCCGGACCCTTGTCTCGGGGCTGCTCGCGCTCGCGGCGGCCTGCGCGTCGTCGCGTTCCGGACAGCGCGACGCGCCGGCCGCGGACGCCGTCACCATCCCTGTCGCGGAGGCGACGCTTGCGCCCGGGGTCGAGCCCGAGCGGCCTCCTGCCCGCCCGCCTGCGGACGCGCCGTCGACCCATCCCGTCCAGCGCATGCTGTCCGCCGCGAGGGCAGAGCTGGGCAAGCGCGGTGGCCGCGATGGCATCGATTGTTCCACCTTCGTGCGCGCCGCGTACTCCGCCGCGGGCGTCGATCTTTATGCGGAGGCCTCGCCGCGCGACAACGGCGTGCAGGCGATCCGCCGGTACGTCCGCCGCCACGGCCGGCTGCACCGCCGGCGTCAACCCGCGCCGGGCGATCTGGTCTTCTTCGACAACTCGTACGACCGTAACCGCAACCGGCTGCTCGACGACCGCCTCACTCACGTGGGGATCGTCGAGGAAGTCCTGCCCGACGGAACGGCGCTCGTCCTGCACTCGACCAACCACGGCGTCGTGCGCGAGCCAATGAACCTGCGGCGCCCGCACGCGTCGACGGGCGCCGGAGGGGAGCCGATCAACGCCGTGCTGCGGCGGCGGACCTCGCACGACTCGCCGCGCACGCCGCGCTTCATGTCGGAGCTGTTCGCCGGCTTCGGCACCGTGTTCGGGGCGGAGCATCCCGCCCAGCCCGCGGCGCGCCGTCCCGCGCGCGCCACGCGCCGCGGCTGAGGTTGGAGCGACCGCCGGCCGCGGTTTTCCAACCGGGCGGCGAGGTTTGATGCTGGAAGCGAATTTTCGTGCGTGGGGGAACGGACGCGCGAAACCGCGCTCCGCCCCAACGATCGGCGCATCGAACCCGGCGGACCTGGAGGTCTGCGATGAGGCGGCCCAGCATCCTCGACGTCCTGCGCGCGGTGCGCGACGTGGGTCCCACGTATCCCGAAGTGCGTGCCTGGTGGTACGCGCCCGGCCGCAGGCTCCGCCTGCAAGGGACAGTGGCTGGCGAAGAGGGCGGTGAGGCCGTGGAGGTCGTGGTCGAGACCGACGCCGGCGGCGCCGATCTGGCGGGCATCGGCGGCGACCTGGCGGATCGTTTGCGGCGTGGTCCCGTCTCGGTGCGCCCCCACCGAGGCACAGGAGAAGAACGGCAGCTCTACCGCCTGCTGAGCCGAGGCGACGTGGTGACCGTTTCGTAGCCGGCGCCTGTCGGGCGGCCGGCGGACGAGGTTGCGGATGATCGGTTCCGAGGAGCGCGCGGGCCACGACGGCTTGGAGCGACCCGGCACGCTGGCGACGCTGTTCCTCGCCGCCATGCGCAGGCACGATCGCGCGGCCGTCCTGCTGCACCACGACGGAGTGAAGTGGCGCGAGACGCCCGACTGGCGGTTCGAGCGGCAGGTCATCCGTCTCGCGCTGTTCCTCCGCGATCGCGCGCGCCTGGCCCCGGGCGACCGGGTAGCGGAGCTGGCGGCGATCACGCAGGGCGCCGCGGCCGTGGCGATCGATCCCGACCTGCCTCCCGAGGCCGTGCGCCGCGCGATCGAGGAAACGGCGCCGGCGGTTGCATTCGTGGCGAATGCTCCGGCGCCGGAGTGGACCTTCGGAGCGCGCGCGGTCGTCTGCCTCCACGGAAAAGCCGAGGGCGCCTGGGCCTGGAGCGAAGCGCTCGATCTAGGCGGTACGCTGGACACGCCGGAGCGCGCCCAGTCCTTTCGCGCGCAGGCGCGCGAGGTGGCGCCGGACTCCCGCGCCCTCGGGTACCTGGCCGGATCGGACGGCCTCTTGCAGTGCCAGTTCCTCACCCAGGCCGAGGCGGTCGCGCGGATGCGGGCCCTCCGGACGGGGTCGCCTGCGCGGAAAGGGGCCGTCGCGCACGTGTCGGCTTCCCCGACGCTGGCCGCGCGCCTCGCCCTCCTTTCGTTCGTGGTCGACGGATCGACCGCTTGCGCGGTGGGGATGCCGGGACGCGAGGTCGCCGGGCTGCAGCCGGATTGGGTCGTGGGACCTGCCGGCGCGCCTACGAGCGGGCGACCCGCGCCTCCGGCGCCTCGCCGCGCAGGGGCACGACTGTTCGATCGAATCCTGGCCCCGTTCCGGAGGGATCGTCGAGAGGTGAAGCTCGAAAGATAGGAGGTCACGATGTCCGAAGCGATCGATGCCGTGGTGAAGGACCTTGCGAATCTGGGCTGGCGTGGGCTCCAGTCAGTGAACACGAGTCTGCCGGAGACGCCGTCGCCCGCGCCTGACTGGGCCTCTGCCCGCGCTGCGTGGTGGAGACGCGCGACGCCATCCTGCGCGGCGAGCGCGACCTGGCCGATCTGCTGGATGGACGCCTGGGCGAGATCAAGGCGCGCATCGCGGAGGAGGACGGCCGGATCCTCATCCGCAAGACCTGCCCGGAGCACGGGGCGTTCGAGGACGTGCTCTCGATCGACCCGGAGTTCAGCCGGGTGATCGAATCGCGCTATCCGGGCCGCGACTTCCGCACGCTCGGAGACGAATTGATCCACCGCCACGGCACCTCGTCGATCAAGTACGGCCGGGGCGCGGTGCTGACCATCGACCTGACCAACCGCTGCAACATGATGTGCAACCCGTGCTTCATGGACGCCAACCAGGTCGGGTACGTGCACGAGCTGACGCTCGACGAGATCAAGCAGATCCTCGACGACTCGATCTCCTTCAAGCCGCGCCGGCAGATGTCGGTGCAGTTCTCCGGCGGCGAGCCCACCATGTCGCCCCATTTCCTGGAGGCGTGCAGGTACGCCAAGGAGGTCGGCTACTACGCGGTGCAGGCGGCGACCAACGGCCTGCGCTTCGCGCTGGAGCCGGAGTTCGCGTACGCCGCCAAGGAGGCCGGCTTCGACCTGGCGTACTTCCAGTTCGACGGCGTGTCGAACGACGCCAACAAGCACCGGCACATCAGCAACCTCTTCGACGTGAAGCTCAAGTCGATCGAGGTGCTGCACGACGCCGGCATCGACATCGTGCCCGTGACCACGCTGGTGAACGGCGTGAACGAGACCCAGGTGGGCCCGCTGCTCGATTTCGTGCTCGCCAACTCCGACAAGATGGGCGGGATCAGCTTCCAGCCGGTCTCCTTCACCGGTCGCGACGAGGGCATCAGCGACGAGGACCGGCGCCGGCACCGCTACACGATCTCGCACATGGCGCACGAGCTGCAGCGCTACTACGGCGGGAAGATCGATCCGTATCGCGACTGGTACCCGCTCGGCGCCATGGGCGGCTTCACCGTGCTGGCCGATCACCTCCGCGCGCTGAACGGGCCCGATCAGCCGAGTTTCGGCGGGCTGTGCTGCTCCTGCCACCCGAACTGCGGGTCGAGCGTGCTGCTGGTCGCCAACCGCAGGACCAAGGTGTGGTCGCCGATCACCCAGTTCTTCGACATGGAGCGGTTCATGAAGGACATCGCGCTCATCTGCGACACGGGCCGTGGCAAGAAGCTGACGCTCGCGCAGGTGGCGCTGTCCTTCCTGCGCAACTTCGACGGGCGGAAGGCGCCCGCCGGGATGACGCTCCGGGAGTTCCTCAAGCTCTTCAACGGCAAGATGGGCGGCAGCCTGATGAAGAAGGAGAAGGAGCAGGACTGGACCGTGCTGTGGGTCGGCGGGATGTGGTTCCAGGACTTGTGGACCTATGACTTCCGCCGCACCGAGATGTGCGTGATCCCGTACGCGACGCAGGAGGGAGAGATCTCGTTCTGCGC
>WNFD01004015.1_pt1 | contig 15824 bp, 14 predicted proteins | sample 5400491 | NCBI WGS metagenome assembly WNFD01 (sample SAMN13153343, study PRJNA577476) | soil metagenome | isolation source: 120 cm saprolite under Douglas fir tree site 2 hole 2 replicate 2 | place: USA:California | collected 2015-04-18 | reverse complement strand
GCTTGGCCGTTGCTACGACCCGCTACCGCAACGCGTTCGTGCCAATCGCCCGGCGTCTTATGGATCTGGGCGCCCTGCGTGAGGAGCTCGACCTGAACCAGGCCGTCGATGTGTTCTGGTTCTATTTCGGCTATTCCGGGCTCTTTACACTGCATGACGAGAACGGATGGAGCTACGAGCAGGCCGAACACTGGCTCTGCCGTGAGGCCAGCCGGGCTTTGCTGCGAGATTATACGCCGCCTTAAGCGGCGGCTCGATTCCAACTGTCCAAAGAAAACCCTCAACAGATTCAGAGCTCCAGGCGCTTAAAACTCGGTGACAGGTAAACCTCTAGGCTCTATTTCCGGAACCAAAGAAGTAGCGCGCCGCGTTACAACCGTAGCCTTAATCTCCAGCGCTGGAATTTTGCGGCAACATGCGCAAGGCAGGGTCTCCCGAGCTAATAGCTTTCGGGAGAGGTCAATGCAGTTCGACAAGCAATTCCATGGCGGCCGATCGCCGTTCGTCCTTACCGGGCACGGAGATGAGGCGAGCAGATGTTCGACGGAGATCAGCGCGCTCCCGGCGTCGTCCGAGGATGATGCCCCGCGGCGCTCAACCGCTGCAGTCGCATTTCCGAACTTCCTGCTCGCGGTTGTGTCCTGGACATTTGCGCAGGCTCTCGCGGGCTGCGCTGCCTATGGCGAAGCAATGTATCCGGGCCTTGTGGGCGTGGGTGAACCCGTAGATCAACGCGATCCGGTGCGCGGCACGCAATCCGAGCACGGAAATCCGAATCAGCTCCTTTGGATCGTCGACCAAGTCTCGCATGCTCCAAAACAAGATGGCTTGCGGCAAGACGACACAATGGCGGTCCCTCGACGTCGGCGCGTCGGCGGTCGTTCGGTCTCGAGTGCCTAAGGTTACGTTTGTAACTCAACAGGCCCGGTATCGTAATCGCTCCGTATTTCTCCAGCTGTAGGTTTCCGTTGGCGCTGCCGGTTTGCCGTGCCGCGGATGACAGCGGCTGATCCTTTCCAGCTTTACTCTGCTCGATATGCCCTGGGGATGTACCATGCCTGATTTGCTTGCCGTGGCAATGTTGATCATCATCGCCACACTGTTCGCTTGGTCGAGCCGCCGTGCTTGGCGGGCAAAGAACCGTTTCATAAAATGGGGCGGCACATGGCTGGCAGCTCTGTTGTCGGTCGTCGCCACCTTGGTAAGCGGGATCGTCCTCGTCGGGCTGTTCGAGATGCATGCCCGCAACGCTCCAGTTCGGGACTTGAAGGTTGCCGGCACGCCCGAACGGATCGAGCGTGGTCGGGCGATTTCCGATGGCTTCTGTAGCGCCTGCCATTCAAAAACCGGCACGCTCACGGGCGGCCTCGACCTCGCTCAGGATCTTTCAGTCCCGATCGGATCGTTTGTTTCCTCCAACCTCACTCCGATGGGACAACTAAATCACTGGTCGGACGGCGACATTTTTCGGGCGATTCGTAACAGCGTCGACCGGGACGGCCGTTGGCTGGTCTTCATGTCCTACACCAACGCAAGCAGATTGAGCGATGACGATATAATGGCGGTGATCGCCTATATCCGCAGTCTGCCAGCTTCCGGAATGCCGACCGCGAATCCGCCCGATCATCTCAATCTCTTGGGAGTCATGATGCTGGGTGCAGGCATGCTTCCGAAGGGTAAACCGGTCTCTATCGGTATCGTCACAGCACCGCCGAGCGGACCGACTTTGCAGTATGGCGAATATATCCTGACGTATCAGGATTGCCGCGCGTGCCACGGCGACAAGCTGACCGGCGGTGTGCCTGGTCAGCTCGGGCCGCTTGGGCCCGACCTCAATCTTGTGAAGGGATGGAAGTTTGAGGAATTCGTCGCCACCATGCGCACCGGCGTCGATCCCAGCGGCCATCAACTCAGCAAGCAGATGCCGTGGCGGCCGGTCGGAAGAATGAGCGACGAGGAACTGCGTGCGGTTTACGAGTATTTGACGCACTTGCCGGGTTAAACAAGGCTCCTGTGTGTACCGACAACTTAAACACGGGCGGCGCGTGAACTGATCACACCGGTTCGCTGAACCGGGCGAGAAACCGGCGCATCCTTGTTCAAGGATCGATTCGTTCTGACGCAATTGTAATAGTCGGCGTAGGAATTCAGGACCCGACGCAAATGCATCTCGTCCAGGACAATGATGTGGTCCACACATTCACGCCGGATCGATCCGATCAGCCATTTGGCAAAGCCATTCTGCCAGCGCGAGGCCGGTGCGGTAGGCCTGTCCCGGATTCCCATGGCGCGCAATGATCTCATTCATAGACGCGGTATAAGCGCCGGCAACGGATTAGAGCGGCGTCATGTTCCCGGCCTTCTTATTTCTCTCTTATGCGATACAACGCCAAACCGTCTCGTATTCCTACGGCGCCGTCAGCACATAACGTCTATTGGAATCGCAAGGAGGTCGCGATGGCAGCGATCGCATTCAACGGTGCGCGTCAGGCGGAGCAGGCCGGGGAACGGCTCAAAACCGTGCTCACGCTTCTGCGCAGAATGCTCGATGCGTTTGTCAGCTACCGGATGCGACTGGCTGCGTCGGAGGCCGAGCACGCTCGTCCGCGGCTGCTCCGGATTACGTCATCGCAACCGAAAAACGGGCAATGATCACCATGCAGCAAACATGCCCAGATCTTTCATCGCGGCAGGCACCGGGACGTTCGACCGCTGCGATCGATCAGGACGTCGAACGCTCCGGCATGCCGGCCGATAAGCCACAACCGTCAACGCGCAATTTCAGCCTCTCGATCCCGGCGTCGTCAGCGAGGCAATTCCAGCGTTCGGAGCCGGTGGGGCGGACGCGCGCCTGGCGACGGTCAGGCGATTCTGCATTTCTGCCCTTATTGTCGTGGCGGCGGGCCTTGCCCTTGTTGCCATCACGGCGCTGAAAATCATAGCCTATCTGCCGCGCTTTCACTAATTGCTGCACGCCAAGTTTTATTGATCGAATAGCGCCGGAGAAACTGCAGATGACCCTAAACCGTGGTGGCGAACCGTCGAGCGGTGAAGCGAGTGGGTCCGGTAGAAACGGATTCGAGGCGTTTAGGTCATCGGGCCAAAGAATTAGCACCGAGCGTAGCCAGCCGACATGCCTTGTTGTCGAAGATGACCACGTCATGCTGCACCTGGTAATGAACTACCTTGGGGAACACGACATCCGGGCGATCTCGGCCTCCAGACGAGATGAAGTAGGCGGCTTGCTTGTCCGCGAAGAGCCGAACCTGGTGATCCTCGATCTGCGGCTCGGCCAGGGGGACGGTCTCGATCTGCTCCGCGAGATCAGGTCAAACTCCGATGTTCCCGTGATCATCACCACCGGCCACCGTCGCGACGAGATCGACCGGGTGGTCGGACTGGAACTCGGCGCTGACGACTACATCACCAAGCCCTTCGGTCTGAGGGAACTTCTGGCTCGTATCCGGGCGGTGCTGCGCCGGCGGGAAGCCGGCCAGGTAGCAGCCCAGCGAGACTCGGAAAAAGGCCGCTGCCGATTTGGCGGCTGGCAGTTCGATCGGCGCAACCGGCGCCTCACTGATCCCAGCGGAACACCGGTTGCGCTGACCAAGGGCGAATACGCGCTTCTGATTGCGTTTCTCGATGCTCCGCAGCGACCACTATCCCGCGAGCACCTTCTGCAAGCGACCCGCATCCACGAAGATGTCTTCGATCGCAGTATCGACGTTCAGGTGCTGCGCCTGCGGCGCAAACTGGAGACCGATCCAAACGCGCCGCGCGTCATCCTGACCGAACGCGGTGTTGGCTACGTGTTTGCGCTGCCCGTCGAAGCACTCTGATGACGGCCTGTCTAACACACCGGCAAGTGAATGCCGGGCGGGTTCCGCGATGCCCACGATTGTCCATTTCCGGAACCAAAGAACCGGCGCGCCGCGTTACAACCGTAGCCTTAATCTTCAGCGCTGGCATTTTGCGGCAACATACGCAAGGCAGGGTCTCCCGAGCTAATAGCTTTCGGGAGAGGTCAATGCAGTTCGACAAGCAATTCCATGGCGGCCGATCGCCGTTCGTCCGTACCGGGCACGGAGATGAGGCGAGCAGATATTCGACGGAGATCAGCGCGCTCCCGGCCCAGTCCGAGGATGATGCCCCGCGGCGCTCGACCGTCGCGGCAGCGTCGCGGCTGATAGTCAAGGCTGCCGCGGGCTTTGCCGCGTGCGCTGAAATGGTCGCGTCCTGGACGTTCGCGCAGGCTCTCGCGGGCTACGCTGCCTATGGCGAAGCGATGTATCCGGGCCTTGTGGGCGAAGGTGAACCCGTAGATCAACGCGATCCGGTGCGCGGCACGCCATCCGAGCACGGAAATCCGAATCAGCATCAGAGCCGGACCTCCGGTCTGAGTGAAATATCCCCGATTGCAAACGACGGGATCAGAGGACGCCGGCCGTTTTTTGTATCACGTCAGACTCAGTCCAGCGCAACTGCTCTTGTTAAGACCGAATACACTGAGCGATCGGAGGGGACGCGCGCCGCTTCCGCAGGGTCAAGTACGTCTAACGCGTCGTTTATCGCAAGATTTCGATCGAGAATCCGCCGCGGGCGAGACAGCCGCCTGGCGATTGCCGAACTGCGGGCTTTCGACGATCGGGGGCTAAGAGATATCGGAATTTCCCGCTGCGACATCGAACACCCTGCAAGCCGCGGAGACCGTTGCGCATGACACAATTGTGGTCGCCGGCCTCGTGTCGGCGGCGTCATTTGGAAATTACGTCTGCGCGCGGGCTGGTGGCGCCGGCCGTTTCGCGCGCGCGCCGGTGGCGGCTATGGATCTGCCTGGCACTGCTACTAGTGCTGGCGAGCGGAGCGGCTGCGCAAGCTCCCGATTCCGAGTCTTCGGGCGCGAAGCTGTTGGCCGATGAGGAACCGATAACCCCGATTCCGCCGCCGCCCGCGGCCGAGCCGCAGAAGCTGGCACTTGGAGAGCGTCTGTTCGGTGACCATCGCCTGTCCGCCGACGGGAAGCTCGCGTGCTCGTCCTGTCATGACTTGCGAACCAATGGTGCCAGCGGCGGCCAAACCGTGGCCCATGACGGGTCGAAACCTCCTTTCGATACTCTCACTGTCTTCAACGCCGCACTCAGTTTTCGAATGAATTGGGAGGGCAACTTTCGGGACCTCGGGGCACATGTCGAGTCGTCATTGGAAAATCCGGTGAACATGAGGACGAGCGTTGATGAAGTCCTTCGCAAGCTGAACGCCGATCCGCAAATGGTGCAACAATTCCGCGCGGCCTATGGGCGGGCGCCGGATCGCACCAGCTTCCTGGACGCCCTGGCGACCTTTGAGAGATCGTTGCTTACGCCGGGAAGCCGGTTCGACCGCTGGCTCGGCGGCGATGCGTCGGCGCTTTCGCCTCAGGAATTGGCCGGCTATCAATTGTTCAAATCGCTCGGCTGCAGCTCGTGCCATCAGGGCGTGAATGTCGGAGGCAATCTGTTCGAACGGCAGGGGGTCTTCCGTCCGCTCGTGCCGGGGAAACCCGAGATAGTGCGAGTACCGAGCCTGCGCAACGTGGCGACGACGCCGCCCTATTTTCATGACGGCAGCGCGCCGACCCTCGAGGAGGCCGTGCGCAAGATGGCGGCGGCGCAGCTTGATCGAACGCTGACGGATCAACAAGTCGATTCGCTTGTTGCGTTCTTGAAGACGCTGACGGGGACTTATCGCGGCGTAGCCGTCGTTGGAGTGTCGCAATGAGGGTTACACCGGCGGTGGTGATCGTACCCTTTCTCGTTTTGCTGCTGACCTGGCTGTCGCTGCGCGCCATCGATCCAGGAGCGGAACTGTTCGATGTCGCGCTCGGGGAGCTTGATCGTTTCGCGACGCTCGAGAACGCGCTGTATCGTGATGTCTTCACCGCCCGCGCCGGTACATTGCGCAATTACGATCCACTGGTGCGGGGGATCAACGCACTGCACGATTCTCTCGCTCGATTGCGCGAGACTGCCGCAACCGATAGCGAGACGACGGCGGTCCTCGATCAGCTTGTGACGTCCGTCGACCGGCAAGAAGAGTTGGTCGAGCAATTCAAGAGTGAGAATGCCCTGTTGCATAATTCCCTCTCTTTCTTCGGACGGTTCAGCGTCCGTCCGGCCTCATCCGACCTCGGTCCGGCGATCAGCGCTGCGGCCGCCGCGATGCTTCACCTGACGCTCGATACCTCATCGGCGGCTGCGCGCGAAGTCCAGGACGGGTTGGATGAACTGGGAAACTGGGCTCGCTCATCAGGCAATACTGAATCCGTGGAAGCATTGTTGGCGCACGGACGCTTGCTTCATGACCTTCTGCCCGCAGTCGATAACACGTTGAGGGCGATGCGCGCTTTGCCGCGAACGCGGGACCAGGACACTCTCCGCGCGATGGTCTTGATGCGGCAGGGCACATCGAGGGCGGCGGCACGACAGTACCGCGGCCTGCTCTATGGCACATCGCTGCTTCTGGTCGGGTTCCTGGTTTATCTTGGCCTGAGGCTGCGGGCGCGGACGAACGCACTTCAGCGCCGCGCTGCGTTCGAGCACGTGCTCGCGGGCATCTCAATGCGCTTCATCAACGCGCCGTCGCAGAATATCGATGCCGAGATCGTAAGAGCGCTCGCCGATATGGTGAAATGCATCGATGCCGACCGAGGCTATTTTGTGTTGTCTGGCCCGGCGCCGCGCCTGCACGTCTGGTGTAGGGCGGGGATGAGCTGTTCGCCGGACTGGCCGGAACGTGCGCTCGCTCTGGCGGCCCGGTTCGGCCCCGCCGCCGATGGAATTGTCCACGTTCCACGCGTCAGTCGGATGCCGCCGGGAGAAAACAAAGACGCGTGTTTGGCCCTTGGCATTGGCGGATGGGCGTCCGCGACGAATGTCGATAAGGACGGTACCTGTACTATGCTCGGTTTCAATACGATGGGCCGGCCTTGCCTTATTACCGACCTTGACGAATTCAGTCTCATGCGCATGGCTCTCGATACCATCGTCTATGCTGTCGAACGGCACACCATGGAAAAAGAACGTGCACGGCTGGTGACGCGCTTGCAGCAGGCCCAGCGCATGGAAACGGTAGGTACGCTCACCAGCGGCATCGCCCATAACTTCAACAATATCCTGGGTGGGATTCTCGGCCATTCGGAAGTGATTGAAGAGCATCTCGGTCCGGACGCCCGGCCGCTTCGCAATCTCGATGCGATCCGCCGCGGAGCAGAGCGGGCGCGCGACCTCGTCGATCAGATTCTTAACTTCGGACGCCACCGCGACCCGCGCCGCAGGCCTTTGAGTGCTCGGGCTGTGATTGCAGAGGCGGCGTCGCTGCTGAATGTGTCCCTGCCGCCCGGGATCGATCTCGTGATCGAAGAACCGCCGGTGACGGCCGTCGTGTCTGGCGAGCCGGCGCAATTGCAGCAGGTGATCCTCAATCTCTGCAACAATGCAGCGCAGGCGATGGAAAACTCCGGACGCATCGAGGTCGAGACGGAGGTGCGCGAGGTCGCCGGCGGGCACTTGCTTACCCACGGTGAGCTTCAACCGGGCCGTTATGTGCGCATCGCGGTGAGGGATACCGGCTGTGGCATGGACAAGCCGACTCTGGCTCGGATCTTCGAGCCTTTCTTCACAACACGTCCGACCGGGAACGGCCTCGGACTGGCAACGGTACATGAAATCGTGCGTGGCCATACTGGAGCGATGAACGTAGAGAGCACGGGCGAGGGCAGTCGTTTCGAGGTTTGGTTGCCCTGCCTGGCGACGGCTACGCCTGCGCTAGAAGTAGATGAGCCGGCGCGTCCACTGGGATGTGGCGAAACGGTACTGATAGTTGCCCATGATGACGCGCGATTGATGAGGGATGAGGAGATTTTGGCGGCGCTCGGCTATGAGCCGGTCGGATTTACAGCTGCCGACGCGGCGTTGGCCGCGTGCCGCGCCGCCCCAGAGCGGTTCGATGTGCTGATCGTTGGCCATCTCGGGTTGACCAAATCGTCGCTCGAATTGGCGGCGGCGCTGCACGAGGCCGCGCCCTATCTGCCGATCGTGCTGGCGACGAAATCGACGGAAGAAATCGATGCTGATCGTCTGATGTTTGCCGGCATCGCTGACGTCGTGCATTGGCCCATAGTTACCGCAGAAATCGCGGCGGCACTCAATCGCTGTTCGCAGCTAAGGAGGCCAGGAGCGAATCCACCGCCGAGCTCCTCGCGCGGAGCGTATTGGTTGGCGCATTAAACCGATCGCGGCGGAGGAGGGCGGTTACAACCGTAACGACGCAGACATCATTGTGTAGTGCGCTTGGTGTTCGGTAACGTGGAACGTAGTCGGTTGAGCCCATGAGCATCACGACGGAGCAGGATAGCTAATGAACATACCGTTTGCTCTCTGCGCTCAAACAGGAAGGGGAGTCTCCCGTTGGACGAGCTTGATCCGCAGGTGAAGGTCCTCCTGGAGCAGTTAAGCGCAGGCGCATCGCAGCAACCCGCACCCGCTCTTTCCATGACGGAGAAGATCGCCGCAATACGGCAAAGGACGAGGGCTCTTGCTGCATTCGGGTTTCCGTCCGAACCGGTATCAAAAGTCTCGGATCTGGACATACCGGGTCCCTATGGGCAGATCCCAGTCCGTCTATACGTTCCAAATACGGGCCAGGCTATTACGGCACCGGTGGCAGTCCTCATCTACTATCATGGGGGAGGTTTTGTTGCGGGTGAGTTAGAAAGTCACGACACACTTCTTCGCGCGCTGGCAAATCGCGGGCGCTGTCTCGTCGTTTCCGTGGCGTATCGCCTCGCTCCGGAGAGTCCATATCCCGCCGCGAACGAGGATGCTTGGGCTGCTCTCCGATGGGTTGCAGATCATGCTTCCGAAATCGGAGCCGACCCGCGGCGGCTCGCCATTGGCGGGGATAGCGCAGGTGGATTGTTGGCCGCTTGGGTCGCGCAGAAGGCGAACAGGAATGGCCTGGCCTTGCGTCTTCAGGTGCTGCTCTATCCAAACCTCGACGCCACCACCTCAAGGCCATCATGGATTGAACTGGGCACCGGCGCTTACGTCGTAAGGCATGAACAGATGCGCGAATGGTACGACGCCTATCTGCCGCCGGGGATAAATCGTGAAGATCCGAACGTGTCGCCACTTTTCGCAACTGACGTCGCCGGCGTGGCGCCGGCCTTTATCGTCACCGCGGATCACGATCCCCTGCATGATGAGGGCGATGAGTACGCGGCTAAGTTGAGATCGAAAAATGTTGCAGTAGATCATACTTGCTGGCCAGGCATGATTCACGGCTTTGCGTCGCTGGCCGGCATACTCGGTGCCGGAAAACGTCTCATCGATCAGGTGGGAACGGCACTTCGCGATGCACTCGCATAGATTGGCAAGAGGGGGATGTCTAGCCGCTTGCGTGGGTTGGCTTTTGCATTGAGGCTTCAACAAATAATTCAGCCGATCCGCCGCAGTTACCGTTGCAACCAACCCGCCCACTGCGCCTGACGACGGTTGCTCCTTCATCTCGCGCTTCTACCTCACAATGCCTTGAGTTGACACTAAACATGATACGCATCACGTTCTATTTTAAATGACGATTATCATTGAAAAACGAGCACCGTCGGCGCCAGGCATCCTCGCTTCCTCGGGGGACTCGGTCTGCCGCTTCTGCTCAACGGGGAAATAATCGTTTGAGCTTGCAATCATTGTTTTGATTTCTATCTTTGCCGGTGACCGGCGTTGTGCTCACGAAAAAAGCCCGCTCGTGAGCGGGTGCGGGTAGGGTGATTATAAATCAGCCGCCTCACAAGGGCGGCTTTTTTGTTGACCATCTTTTATTATCTAGTTGCTCCTGTTCTTGCGCCAGCGTGCGCCATGGCTCGTCCATGCGCTTTAGTGCACCCTTGACCTCACCATCTTCGGCGCGTTCGGCGAGAAAGGCACAGTCCTCGGCGTTATCACGATAAACATCAGACAAATTCATACGGGCTAGATGGCCCGGGAAGGGTCTGTTTCAACGAACTATTGCGTGAAATGTAAGTAAGCTTGAATTTTTCAATAATCTCGCAGTTACGGCAACGGCGCATTGGCTTGAATCAAAACAATGTGTGCAGCCTGTCACAACGCCGACTCACTCGACCGATAGACGACATCCGCCAACAGGAGATTCCCAGTGCGGAAGTCACAATCGCCGAAATTGTCACCATCTCAGTTTGAGCCAGAACTGGTGTGGACGATGCGGTCCGTTCTCGACTCGGCCGTCGATCAGATTGATGCCGCTAACCGGACACCCGCGACAAAAGCGAAGATGGCGGAGCGAATTCTGCGAGCCGCATCAGATGGAATCACGGACCCGATGACGTTAACTGCTATCGCGGTTGAGGACGGTATGCAGCCAGCGGACTAGGCGAATTCTCGGCCTTATTTCGGCTCGTGAAGCACCGAAAAATCTAGGCTGACAGTGGTCGATAAAAACAGAGGCCGCCAACTGAAACAGGCCACCCTTCACGCAGAATTTTAATGGGATCGGCGGACGGCGAACCTACATCAGAATCGTGCCGGTCCCCCCACCGGCACTTTTAAGCTTCGGCCCCAGCTTCTACGCCGATGCTGGGCCGTCTCTTTGCTGCCGACGAGGGCAGTCCAACCAAGGTAATCGTCCCGAACCGTTCAAGTTCGTGCGGATCAATCGTTGTATTTCGGTCCGCCATGATAACGGTGCGCATTGGGCTCCGTCGTCTGTGTCGCCATCGGCGGATCGATAGCATTGAAAGCGCGTACCGCCTGATGGTCTGAGCGGCCGGTCGCTGCGCGCCAATATTGCGCTTTCGGTGCGGCCGTGCCCGCAAGCGCCTGTCCTGAGATCGTAGCCAGCATCATGATCGATGCGGCTAAAGCGAGATTTTTCGTCGTCATGGCTCTATTTCCGGTTGTGTCATACCCCCCCCCGCGCTCGTGTTGGGGGGGAGATGGCGCACGGGGGATAGGAATTCGAGCCTGACTTCGGCGCCTCTTTAGTATAGAAATAATATATTCCCGGGGATCGACGTTGTGGTCGGTCGGATTGTTCAGCGCCGTGCCCCGCAAGAAAGAGATATCGCTGCCTCGCCGGCACGGTCGAAGCATCTCAACGGCAACTCGGAAGGCAGGCGCCCACGCGCCGGGATTGTTCGTCCAATTATAGATTGGAGCGACAGTTTTAGAATGTTTTCCGAAGACTCAATTCGCTGAATGGGCGGTTACGGGATGACCGCAATTGGCGGATACTGTTGAAAAAGTCGAAAATCGAAGGCTTCGAAAATCTCGCGAAGGTCGGTTTTTAGTTGTCTCCGCCGCTGAAAGCCTCTGTAAGACGGTGACGAAGGTCCATGGTCGCTTTTGGATGAATCGACGTGGTCCCTCACGTCCCCGCTCGTGGGACGCACAAGCGGTCCGGAAAAAATTTCATTCGTCGACCGCAAAAGACTCTTTCAACAGTATCGGCGCAAAGCGGACGTTCAACAAAAAGCCGATGGCCTGTAAGTAGACGCGTTACCTTCGCGGGTGTTTTGAAGCTCAAATTGCGCCCTACTATCGATGATGCAAGCGACGTGGTGCCGCGCCGCCCTCGGCATTCCAGTTACCCAGCTAGAGTTTGATAGTCGCTGACCGAGCATGATTGTCTTTAAGTCAGTCGCCGTGTTCTGAAAACGAAAACAATGAAAATGCGATGCCGCGCGACTACAGCCGTAACCGTATTGTCCACACCGGTAATAATCCCGTAGCTGGCGATCATCAGAGTCTCCGTACCAGTTGACGAGAATCTGATGTTGCCGAAACGCCAATCCGCTAACGGAACGCGAGCGACAACGCAAAGCCATGCCGCCGCTATCGCGGTCGCAAGCGGCAAGCGCTCATTCCGATCGCGCAGGTGGCGGTCACGAAAATCCGGCGGCATCAGAATTGGCAACAGAACCGGCTGCTGATGCGCCGGTTCGGCGCGAAGTGGAAAATGGATAGGAGCTGATATGAAAGACGTTTTGAGTCTCACCACGTTCGCCATCGGAGCGCTGTGCTTCGTGGTGTTCGTAACGACCGTAAAGCCGGATGCTATCAGTGCAGTCCCGGCGTCGAGCAAGCCCGAGTATTGCAAAATGCAGGCTCTGGTGTGTTAATCGGCGTGGGGTCCCGACGCCGATCGGCGAGCCAAGCTATTGATCTACCAAGCGATGGTGGGGGCAATCTTGGACGCTTATTTACAGACGGCTTCGTGCTCCCAACGTGAGATCCGTCGTTCTTTGCCTGTCGTGCACTGGCCCTTCAGCGCGCAGCCTTGGCACGCGTTGGTCCAATAGCGCCGCAGTGTCTTGCCATCCTCTTCGTTGGTGTAGTGATAGATTAGCTGCTCACCAGCGGGACAAAGATAAACGTCGCCCGCCGCGACGTAGACGAAGTCCTGCTTGCCGAAGCGTCCTTTGACGTTGAGGCCCGAGGTTATCGGCTTCGGCAGATAGACAGTGACGCCGGCTTGCTCACAGGCAACAATTTCCTCGCCGCTATAGTACCCGCGATCGGCTACAGCCTCGATCGCCTCGGAACCAATCGCTGTGCGTGCCTGCTCGGACATGCTGGACAGCTGGCTCCGGTCAGACCCAACGTTGGTCACCTCATGGGTAACAATGAGATGATGCCATTATCCTTCCGGAAATCGGCTATTGTCTTGAAGTCCGGCATCAGGCGGCCGGTCAGCCAAACCAACTCGATATTGCGCTGGCACTCCCGCTCCAGGCGCCGGCTCGACTGTACCCGATTGAGGTATCCGTAGACGTAAATCTTCAGCAGCGTCCTCGGATGATAGGCCGGCCTCCCTGTCGCCTCCGGCTCAACGCCGCCAAAGCCCAGCTTGGCCAGATCAAGCTCATCGACAAAGACATCGATTGCCCGAACCGGATTATCCTCGGACAAATAGTCTTCCAGCCGCTCGGGAAACAAAGTGCTCTGACTGCGGTCATCGCCAACGACAAAGCGCGTCATCGAATCCTCCGGCCGAATCACTGGAGAATCATATCATTGAGGGTGTTTTCACACAGTCTGGACCCCTTTCGGACATTCCCTTGTCTTCTCGCTTTTCGTCCAGGCTTGCCGAAATTGCATACCGCGAGACCTAAATCAGCAATAGGCTTTTTGTCCGGGCACATTCTAGCCATGCGAGGTTGTCGGCGGCGCGTTCGAGGTCGAAATCGTGTCATTGCTCGACGCCGTGCAGCACACGCCGGACTATCTGCGCAAGAACCCGAACCACTGGGAAAAGCTCGATGGAGGCGCGTAATTACGTCGGGACACAATGGCCTTCGTCCTAGGAAATGCTTTGGATGCTTATTCTCGGCGCCCGCATCGTGCCGCGCTGAGCGTCGCCTATGGCGCGGGTAGATCGGCAATGTCGACGGCGAGCGGATGCTCATTCGTGTCGAACGCGGCAAGGGTGGCAGGTATCGCAACGCCATGCTGTCGAGCGATCTACTGACCCTGCTCAGAACATGATGGCTCGAAGGCCAGCCGCCAGGGCGCGATGTTCCCGGGCGGCTGGTCGTTTCCGGACCAGAATCCGGTCAACCCGATCAGCACGCGCCAACTCGCCCGCGCGGATGGGTCAGTCGGCCAGCCGCGGACGATCGATCAGGGCCATGGTGGCGGCGCCGGCCACCGCGGTGATGGGCAGCAGGGCCAGGAGGACGCCCGACGCGCCCGCGCCAGCGCCCAGCAGCGCCGCCGCAAGCAGCGGGCCGAAGATCGCGCCGAGTCGGCCGACGGCCACGGAGACTCCCACGCCGGCGCCCCGCATCGACACCCCGTAGTAGCAGGGCGCCATCCCGTAGAGCGGCAGGGGCGCGGCGGCGACGAAGAGGCCGACGGCGAAGCCCGCGAGGGCGGTGGCCAGGAAGCCTGAATTCACGACGGCCAGAGCGACGAGCGATGCGATCAGGCCAAGGTACCACAGGCCGATCATCCGCCGCCGCCCGCGCCGGTCGAGCAGATCGGCCAAGATCAGAATCCCGACGGCCCCGCCGATGCCGAACAGCATCGAGACGAGACTGGCGTGAGGCTTGGAAAGGCCTCTGTCGCCGAGCAGCGTGGGCAGCCAGTTGAGCAGCACATAGAGCGCCAGCAAGGAGGCGAACGACGCGGTCCATAGCAGCAGGGTGGCGCTCGCCCGCCCGTCGCCGAACAGGATCCAGCGGAAATCACCGCGCGCCGCCGCCGTCGGCAGCGCCGACTGGCGCGCCTCGAGAAAGGCCCGTGACTCGAAGAGGGCGAAGGCGGCGATCGGGGCGAGCGCCAGGGGCGCCAGCCCGCCGACATAGAAGGTGGCCTGCCAGTCCAGATTGGCCGCCACGATCCCGCATATGGCGCCGCCGAACGGAATACCGCAGGTGATGCGGGTCACCAGGCCGGGTCCATTTCCGGCCGAACCGGTCGGCGAAGCGGCCGAAGATCACCGCGCCGACAAGCAGCCCGACGATGCTGGCGCTGAACAGCGGTCCCAGCTGGTCGCGCGTCAGCCCGAGCGCGGGCGCCATCCTCGGCGCGGCCAAGCCCATCGACACGATGTCGATGCCCTCGCAGAGAATGGCCAGGAAGCAGAGCGCCAGGGTCAAGCGCTTGCGCCAGCCGCTATCCGTGGCCCGGGGCCCGGTCATGGATTGTCCCCCACCCGCGGGCGTTCTGTCGAGGTCGAGGGTCGAAAGACCAGTGTGGTTGAATCCTCTACGAGGCATGGCTTCAGTCCTTGCAGTCGTCGGCCAGCAGAGCGACCATCGCCCCGCTTTCGATCATGTGCATGGAGGCGCCGTCCTCCATTGTTATCTCCAGGGTCGGGACACAGCGGTTCAGGTTCTTGCGCACATCGGCCGGCGTGTACTGCACGGCGTCGAGCAATGGCACGATTTCGACCTCGAACGCGTCGCCGACAAGCTCGTGCAGCGGCCGGCCGGCGCGGCCCGTCGAGCGCCGGTGCCTCACTCATAGGCGGCGTCCAGCAATCCCTTGATCTCGTTGACCGTGACCGGCCGCTCCACGATCTTCTCGTGCGCCACCTCGTCTGCGACCGCCTCGGCGATGTCGTGGATTTCGGCGCGTTCGACGCCGGCGGCCTTGAGCGAATGCGGCACGTCGAAGCCGGCAATGAAGGCAGCCACCTTGTCGGCTGAGGCGAGCGCCGCCGCCCTGGGATCGTCGAACGGCACGTCCAGTGCCTCGGCGATGCGCCGGAAGCGCTGCGGCGCCACGTCGGCCATGAAGCGCATGACGTGCGGCAAGGTGATGCAGGAGGTGACGCCGTGCGGCACGTCCCAGTGCGGTCCGATCTTGTGGCCAAGCGCGTGCGACACGCCCATCCGCGTACTGAACCCACCGAAGAAGGAGTGCCAGGCGGCGATCTGGCACCAGCCGCGCTCGGCGAGACGGTCGGATCCCCCGCCGACCGAACCGGGCAGATGCGCCATCATCAGCCGGATCGCCTCGGCGCCGAGCGTGTCGGTGAAGGGCTGGGCGCGTGTCGAATAGATGCCCTCGATCGCGTGGTCGAGGGCCCGCATCCCAGTCGCAACCCAAAGCCAGTCCGGCGTGTTGAGGCAGAGCTCCGGATCGTAGATGACGATGCGATGCTGGAGGCGCGCATCGGCCACGATGCGCTTGACGCGGGTTGCCTCGTCGGTGACCCCGCCGCCGGGCGTGAACTCGCCGGCAGAGAGCGTGGTAGGCAGGGCGACGAGCCGGATCTCCCGGCCCGCGCCGCCGGACCGGCTTGCGCCGTCGAAATCAGTCTCA
>WNFD01003478.1_pt1 | contig 15824 bp, 13 predicted proteins | sample 5400491 | NCBI WGS metagenome assembly WNFD01 (sample SAMN13153343, study PRJNA577476) | soil metagenome | isolation source: 120 cm saprolite under Douglas fir tree site 2 hole 2 replicate 2 | place: USA:California | collected 2015-04-18 | reverse complement strand
GCCTTGTCGTAGACGTCGGGGCGCTCGACGAAATAGTTGAAATAGCCGGCGGGGGTTTCCGGCTCGATCTCGACGAGCTCGACCTTCCTGAACTTCTCGCTTGTGATGACGCCGACGTCGATCAAATCGTTGATGCGCTTCAAGGCATCGACCTCGGCCTTGTAGCCGACCGAGAACCACATCTCGCACTGCCAGTCCTGCACCTCGAACCAGTTGGCGGGCGCCTTGCCGTACCAGCCGTTGGCCAGGGGCCGCGCGACGAAGATGCGGTCGAAATCGTGCAGCTCGGAGACGATGCAGGAGCGGTGATAGGCGCCGTCCATCTGCCCGCCGGGAATGCTGGCAAAACCATAGAGCGACAGCCATAGCGCCGACTTCACCGCGTCCGCCGTGATCGGGTGGATGTCGCGCTCGGCCGAGACGTGGGCGGCATAGCGCAGGTCGCGCTGGCCGGGCGCGCGCGCCAGGATCGCGGCGTGCATGTTCGGGATCTTCTTTTCCACCGGCAGCGCGGCTCTCGCGGCATCGTTGCCGTAGAGAAAGCCCGTTCCGCTCCTGGGATCGTAGCTGTTGAAGACCACGCCGATCGAACTCGCGTTGAGCGTATCGGCCGCGGCCTGAAAGCTCGCCTCCGAGCGGGCCGGCACATATTGCTGCGCCGGCAGCACGCGGTCGGCGAAAATGTTGAGCAGGCCCTCCCTGAAATCCGGGAACGCGGCAAGCCGCGCCATGGCCTCGTGATAGGCCGGGCGGAACACGCCGGGCAGGCCGAACATGGCCGTCTGAAGCTGCGCCATCGGATTGCCGGCGCGCTCCGAAACCAGGCTTGCGCGCAGATCCTTCTCGCCGCGCAGCCAATCGGCGAGCACGAGAATCTGTCCGCTGGTCGCGGTCACAAGATCCGGCTTGAGGCCCCATCTGGCGGCGGCCGCCAGAAATCCGGCGCCGTGGGCGTTGAAGCCGCCGAGGCCAGCCAAGGCGAATGCGAGGCGCAAGGCGAACCTCCGTCCTGCCGATGCCGATGGCGCGACTTTACGTTGCGTCGGAGGGGCAAATCAAGGAGGGCCTTCTGCTGCGGCGACGCAAGCTCCGGCCCCTCATGGTGAGGAGGCGCGCCGCAGGCAAGTTTACGCAGCCTGCGTAGACTTGGCTGCGCTGCCGTCTCGAACCATCAGGCCCACGCGCAAGCCACGGGCCTCATCCTTCGAGACGCGGCCTTCGGCCGCTCCTCAGGACGAGGGGTGACAGGCGCGCTGACATCGCACGTTCGGAGAAAACAATCTCACAACCGATCACCTTGATGTCAGCGGCACCGAAGCTTCGTGAAATCGTCGCGGCGGCGTTTTATGATCGCGCTCATGACACGCCGATTCTTTTCTCTGCTGACGATTGCCGCACTCGTGATTGCGCTTCGCGCCGCGCAGCCCGCCTTCGCCGACCCCGCGCCGGTCGAGGTCCGGATTCTCGCGATCAACGATTTTCACGGCAATCTGCAACCGCCGACAGGCGGCATCAGGATCGCCGATCCGAACGACAAGACCAGGAAGATCGCGGTGCCGGCCGGCGGGTCGGAGACCATGGCAAGCGTGGTGAAAAGCCTGCGCGAGGGCCACAAGAACACGATCTTCGTCGCGGCGGGCGACCTGATCGGCGCGAGTCCGTTCCTGTCGGCGATGTTTCACGACGAGCCGACCATCGAGTCCCTGTCGATGATGGGGCTCGATCTCGCCGCCGTCGGCAACCATGAATTCGACGAAGGCAAGGACGAGCTTTTGCGCATCCAGAACGGCGGCTGCCATCCGGTCGACAAGTGCCAGGGGCCGCATCCCTTCACCGGCGCCAAGTTTCATTATCTCGCCGCCTCCACTTTTCTAAAGGACAGCGCCAAGACGCTGTTTCCGCCTTACGAGATCAAGACCTTCGAGGGCATTCCGGTGGCCTTCATCGGTTTGACCTTGAAGGGCACGCCCGGAATCATTTCGCCCGCCAGCGCAGCCGGCCTCGAATTTCGCGACGAGGCCGAGACGGTGAATGCACTCATGCCCGAACTGAAGGCGAAGGGCGTCGAGGCCATCGTGGTGCTGATCCATGAGGGCGGCTTTCCGGCCGGCGATTACAACGAGTGCCCGGGCATCTCGGGCCCGATCGTCGACATCGTGAAAAAGTTCGACCGCGCGGTCGACGTCGTCGTCTCTGGCCACACCCATCATGCCTATGTCTGCGAGATCGACGGCCGGCTCGTCACCTCCGGCGACAAGTTCGGCACGCTGGTCACCGCGATCGATCTGAAGCTCGATCCCGCGACGCGCGACGTGATCGGCGCCAAGGCCGACAACACCATCGTGCGCATCGGCGCCTATCCCAAGGACGCCGAGCAGACCGCGCTGCTCGCGGCCTACGACAAGGTCGCCGCTCCCATCGCCGACCGCCGCGCCGGCACGGTCACGGCGACGCTGTCGCGGGTGCCGAACATGACGACCGGCGAGAGCGTGCTCGGCGATATCGTCGCCGACGCGCAGCTCGCCGCGACGCGAGCAGAGGCCAATGGCGGCGCGGCGATCGCCCTCACCAATCCCGGCGGCATCCGCGCCGACATCACCAAGAAGGACGACGGCGCGGTGAGCTATGCCGACGTGTTCGCAAGCCAGCCGTTCCGCAATCAACTGGTGACGCTGACCTTGACCGGCGCGCAGATCAAGGCCGCGCTCGAACAGCAATGGCTCGATCCGAGCCGGCCGCGCATCCTGCAGGTCTCAGGCGGATTTTCCTACAGCTGGGACGCCGCCAAGCCTTATGGCGAGCACGTCGTGGCCGCGTCGATGACGCTGAACGGCGCGCGGATCGAACCCGCGGCTTTCTACCGCGTCACGATCAACAATTATCTCGCGCTCGGCGGCGACGGTTTCACCGCGCTGAAGGACGGAACCGCGGCACAGTTCGGCGTCTACGACGTCGACGCCCTGTTCGCCTATTTCGTGGGCCACAGCCCGATCGCGCCGGCCCCGCCCGGCCGCATCGCGCGGACGGACTGAAACGGACGGACTTAAATCGTCAAGGGATTGAGCCGGCGCGGCCCTTTTCGCGCGGCCGGCAAGTGCCTAGATTAGCCGCTTGCGCGGCAGCGGTGGTGCGCTCCCTCTCCTCCCAACTCGGGTTTACTCGAGTTGGGCATGTAAGAGGGTCGAAGTCGGATATATCCGACTTCGATGGGAGAGGGTTGGGGTGAGGGGTTACGGTCCCTCGTTCGTCCTGCGCCCCCTCACCCGATTTGCTGCGCAAATCGACCTCTCCCCGCTGGGGAGAGGTGAACTGGACTCGCGGGCAGATCGATTTCAATCAAAGTCGCCTTGCAATAGGTACCTCATGACCACGCTGCTTCTCACGCATTCGGCATGTCTCGATCATGTCACCCCGCCCGGACATCCCGAATGCGCCGACCGGCTGCGCGCGGTCGGCGAGGTGCTGTCGCAGCCGCGCTTCGACGGGCTTTCGCGCGACGAGGCGCCGGAAGGCAATCTCGATTCCGTCACGCTCTGCCACAACGAGCATTACGTCACCGAGCTGCGCCACATCGCGCCGACCAGCGGCACGGTCTATGTCGACGGCGACACCTCGATGTCGCCGGGCACCTGGGAAGCAGTGATGCGCGGCGTCGGCGGCGCGGTCGCCGCAGCCGACGCCGTCATGTCGGGAAAGCACCCCAACGCCTTCGTCGCGGTGCGCCCGCCCGGCCATCACGCCGAGATCAACAGGCCGATGGGCTTCTGCTTCTTCGACAATGTCGCGATCGCCGCACGTCACGCGCAGCGCAAATACGGCATCGGCCGCGCCGCGATCGTCGATTTCGACGTGCATCACGGCAACGGCACGCAGGATATTTTCTGGGCCGATCCGACCGTGATGTACTGCTCGACCCATCAGATGCCGCTGTTTCCCGGCACCGGCGCGCCCAGTGAGCGCGGCGATCACGACACCATCGTCAACGCGCCCTTGGCGTCGGAGGACGGCAGCGCGCAGTTCCGCGCCGCGTTCGAGAACGTGATCCTGCCGCAACTGGCGAAATTTTCCCCCGAGCTGATCGTGATCTCGGCGGGGTTCGACGCCCATTACCGCGACCCGCTCGCCTCCCTCAATCTGCGGGCCGAGGATTTCGGCTGGGTGACCCGCAAGCTGATGGATCTGGCCGACAGCACCGCCGGGGGGCGAATTGTTTCGGTGCTCGAGGGCGGCTATGATCTGCAGGGTTTGAAGGAATCGGTCGCGGCCCATGTCACCGCGCTGAGCGGCGCCTGATTTTTTGAGAGCTTTTTAAGAGCGCCCCGCCACCATCCGCCCGCGATGATGTCCATAACTGGCATCAAGCGGGGCGTGCGCACGCAGGAAGAGAGTATGGCCGAAAACACCGTGGTCGACGTCAAGAAGCTGAGCTTCGAACGCGCGATCGAAGAGCTGGAAGTGATCGTCAAGCGGCTTGAGGACGGCAAGGTTCCGCTGGAGGAATCGGTCGCCATCTACGAGCGCGGCGAGGCGTTGAAGCGGCGCTGCGAGGAACTGTTGCGGCAGGCCGAGGCCAGGGTCGACAAGATCACGACCGACGCCGGTGGCCAACCGAGCGGGGTCGAGCCCCTGGACGTTCAATAGGCGCCTCATCTCCCGCGCGGGGCGCGCGGGCCTGAGATATTGAGAACATTGGCAAAATTTCATGTGCCGCGTCCTTTCGACCCCCCGTGGGGGCGCGAAATAGCTCTTGAAATAGCTCTTGGCGGACCAAGCCGCCTGCTATAGTCCCGGCGCTGCAGAAACGTCGAAATCGGGAGCGGGCGCGGCTTCGATCTGACATTTGCGGCCTCGGTCGAGCGCGAATGTCAAATCTGCCGCAACCGGTCCGGGGGATCACCGCTCAGTGCGCGTTCGAAACCGCCACATCATCTATGTGCAGGGGTACGACCCGCGCGGTCTTGCGCAATATTATCGCATGTTCCGCACCGAGCTGCGCAAATTCGGCCGGCTCTATCATCTGACGGCCACGATCAGCCGCCCGCAGAGCATCTCCGACAGCGAAATCGCCTCCTGGACCATCGAGACCAAGGCCGAGGACTGGCAGACCCGCACCAATTACGACTTCCTGCGCTTCGAGGATTTCATCCAGCGCGACCTCGCCGCGCCGATCTGGCAGACGGTGTTTCAGGCGGTGTGGATCTACTGGCGGCTGGTGTTCCGCGGCACCATCGCGCGCTTTGCCAAGGCCAATTGGCGCTTTGCGACCTTCATCACCTACCCGCATCTGCTGCTGCTCTGCGAGGCCATCGCCACCGGGACCATCGCGTTTCTCTTGAAACTGGGGCTCGATGCGATCGGCATTCCCCCTCTCTTTGGCATCCTCGTCGCGGTTGCGCTGTTCGTGGCGCTGCTCGGCAGCTTCCTGAAATACAGCGAGGACCGCACCTATCTGCTCTATCTGTTGTGCGACACGATCTGGACCTGGCAGTTCTCCCACCGGCAGAGGCCGGAATGGGATCAGCGCATCGACCGCTTCGCCGACTATCTCTGCAAGGTCGTCCGCGACAGCGACGCCGAGGAGATCGTGCTTGTCGGCCACAGTTCGGGATCGTTTCTGGGCACCGAGATTCTGGCGCGCGCGCTCAAGCGCGATCCCGCGCTCGGCCGGCATGGCCCCCGGGTCGTCCTGCTGACGCTCGGCGGCAACTATCCGATCGTCGGATTCCACAAGGCGGCGCAGGATTTCCGCGATCATCTGCGCCAGCTCGCGGTCGAGCCGTCGATCGACTGGATCGACTGCCAGGCCCGCAAGGACGTGATGAATTTCTTCCAGCTCGATCCGATCGCCAGTCACGGCATCGACGCAGGCCCCGCGCGCTGCAACCCGACCATCGTGCCGGTCAGGTTCCGCGAGATCATCGATCCCAGGCATTACAACCTGTTCCGCTGGCAGTTCTTCCGGGTGCATTTCCAGTTCGTGAAGGCCAACGAGCGGCCGCACGCCTACGACTTCTTCATGATCGTCTGCGGCCCCATACCGCTGCGCGAGCGCATGGCGCGGCCCGACGCGGCGCTGGCGATTGCGACGGGAGACGTCGCCGCGCGCGAATGGGCCTGGAAACGGCTCGAATCCGCCCCCGCCGGCGGCGCGGATGTCGCCGAATTGAGCGCCGTGGAACCATCCGCGCGGCGTAGCGGTTAGGACACGCCCGCCAACTTTCGCCGCTCTCAGGGTGCAATGAAGGCATCTGCGGTTGGCTTTAGCGGTCGCTCTAGTATAAGGATTTAGGAACTATTGGCTTTTGAAAGCGCTTTGCCCCGGCTCGTTGACGGCGCTAAGCGATTGAAAAAGCTTCAGAAAGCGACTTTGACGGGACAAAGAACCGAAGGTGACGTGTGTCACATTGAACCATTCGGAGTGCGTCTAGACTTTGAAATGGGACTTTCGCCCGCGCAGGTGACACTCAAATCGTCCGGGGTCGCGTTGCGCTGCTATTATGCAACCCATTCACGTCGGGTCCTGGCGCCGACATAAAAATTGGAACATCGCTGTGACCGCATACAGTAAAACACCCCTTCTCGACACCATTCGCACGCCGGAGGATCTGCGCCGGCTCAAGGTGGAACAAGTGCGGCAAGTTGCCGACGAGCTCCGCCAGGAAACCATCGACGCTGTCTCGGTCACCGGCGGCCATTTTGGCGCCGGCCTTGGCGTGGTCGAGCTGACCACCGCGATCCACTACATCTTCGATACGCCGCGCGACCGGCTGATCTGGGACGTCGGCCATCAGGCCTACCCGCACAAGATCCTGACCGGGCGCCGCGACCGCATCCGCACGCTTCGCACCGGCGGCGGCCTGTCCGGCTTCACCAAGCGCACCGAGAGCGACTACGATCCGTTCGGCGCCGCGCACTCCTCGACCTCGATTTCCGCCGGCCTCGGCATGGCGGTGGCGCGCGACCTCTCCGGCGGCACCAACAACGTCATCGCCGTGATCGGCGACGGCGCGATGTCGGCGGGCATGGCCTATGAGGCCATGAACAATGCCGGCGCGATGAACTCCCGCCTGATCGTGATCCTGAACGACAATGACATGTCGATCGCGCCTCCGGTCGGCGCGATGTCGGCCTATCTGTCCAGGCTCTACTCCGGCAAGACCTACCGCTCGCTGCGCGAGGCGGCCAAGCAGCTCGGCAAGCATCTGCCGAAAGCGATCGCCAACCGCGCCAACCGCGCCGAGGAATATTCCCGCGGCTTCATGATGGACGGCGGCACGCTGTTCGAGGAGCTCGGCTTCTCCTATGTCGGCCCGATCGACGGCCATAACCTCGACCATCTGCTGCCCGTCCTGAAGAACGTGCGCGACATGGAGGAAGGCCCGATCCTGGTCCACGTCGTGACGCAGAAGGGCAAGGGTTACGGCCCCGCCGAAGCCTCCGCCGACAAGTACCACGCCGTGGTCAAGTTCGACGTCGCCACCGGCGCCCAGGCCAAGTCCAAGCCGAACGCTCCGGCCTATCAGAACGTGTTCGGCCAGAGCCTGGTCAAGGAAGCCGAAAAGGACGACAAGATCGTCGCCATCACGGCGGCGATGCCGTCGGGCACCGGCGTCGACATCTTCAACAAGGCGTTCCCGAAGCGCACTTTCGACGTCGGCATCGCCGAGCAGCACGCGGTGACGTTCGCCGCCGGCCTTGCGACCGAAGGCTACAAGCCGTTCTGCGCGATCTACTCGACCTTCCTGCAGCGCGGCTATGACCAGGTCGTCCACGACGTGGCGATCCAGAGCCTGCCGGTCCGCTTCGCGATCGACCGCGCCGGCCTGGTCGGCGCCGACGGCGCGACCCATGCCGGCTCGTTCGACAACGCCTATCTCGGCTGCCTGCCCAACTTCGTGATCATGGCGGCCGCGGACGAAGCCGATCTCGTGCACATGGTCGCAACGCAAGTCGCGATCAACGATCGTCCGAGCGCGGTGCGCTACCCGCGCGGCGAAGGCCGCGGCATCGAGATGCCCGAAGTCGGCATTCCGCTGGAGGTCGGCAAGGGCCGCATCATCCGCCAGGGCAAGCAGGTTGCACTGCTGTCGCTCGGCACCCGCCTCGGCGAGTGCGAGAAGGCCGCCGACGAACTCGCAGCCCACGGCCTCTCCGCGACCATCGCCGATGCGCGCTTCATGAAGCCGCTCGACGAGGAGCTGATCCTGAAACTGGCGCGCGACCACGAGATCCTCCTCACCATCGAGGAAGGCTCGGTCGGCGGCTTCGGCTCCCACGTCATGCAGCTTCTGGCCAACCACGGCATGCTGGACGGCGGCTTGCGGATGCGCGCGATGGTGCTGCCCGACGTGTTCATGGATCACGACACCCCGGCCGCGATGTACGGCCGCGCCGGCCTCGATGCCAAGGGCATCGTCGCCAAGGTATTCGAGACCTTGGGCAAGGACGTCAAGACGGAAACCGCGAAGCTCGCCTGATGAGGCGGGCCAGCGAGCGATGAAAATCTATCTGGCAGGTCCCGATGTGTTCCTGCCGGATGCCGTCGAGATCGGAAGGCGCAAATCGGAGATTTGCGCCTTCCACGGCATGCTCGGACTTTATCCGCTCGACAACGTCATCGACATCGAGGCCGCTGACGCCTCGCTGAAGATCTTCAAAGGCAATGAAGCGATGATGAATGCGGCCGACGCGATCATCGCCAACCTCACGCCGTTCCGCGGACCGGGCGCGGACACCGGAACCGTCTACGAACTCGGCTACATGGCGGGGCGCGGAAAACTCTGCCTCGGCTATTCCAACGATCCCTCGCCTTACGCCGACCGCGCGCGCCGATACACCCGTGTCGTGTCCCGCGACGGACGTCTGGTCGACGCCGAGAGCCTGGCGGTCGAGGATTTCGGCCTGAGCGACAATCTGATGATGATCCATGCGCTCGATCTCCATGGTTGCACATTGCTGACGCCCCACGAGAGACCCGGCGATATCTGGCACGACCTCACCGCGTTCGAGGCCTGCGTTCGCACCGCGGCCGAACGGCTCGCCTCGGCGCCCGCGACGGGCTGAGCGCGGCAATGTCCCCTCGCCCTCCCAACAAGCGCGTCGACCTGCTCCTGGTCGAGCGCGGCCTGTTCGAGAGCCGGGCGCGGGCCCGCGCCGCGATCGAAGCCGGCCTCGTCATCGCCAACGACAAGACCGTCGAGAAGCCATCGGAAACCTTTCCCGCCGATGCCGTGCTGCAGGCGCAGCCCGCGCATCCCTACGTCTCCAGGGGCGGCGTCAAGCTCGCCGGTGCGCTGGAGCGATATCCCTTCGACATCGAGGGCCACGTCTGCCTCGATGTCGGCGCCTCGACCGGCGGCTTCACGGAAGTCCTGCTCGCCAATAGCGCATCCATCGTGTTCGCGGTCGACGTCGGACGTGGACAGTTGCACCCCTCGCTGCACGGCCATCCGAAGATCGTGTCGATGGAAGCAACCGACATCCGCACATTCGAGGGCAAGCGCCTGCCGGCGCGGCCCGATATCGTGGTCATCGATGTCAGCTTCATCTCGCTGAAAGCCGTCCTGCCGGTGGCGCTGTCGCTCGCGGCGGCGCCGATGCACCTGTTGGCGCTGATCAAGCCGCAATTCGAGGCGCAGGGAAAACATTCCAAGGGCGGCATCATCCGCGACGCCGCCGTCCATCAGCAGGTCTGCGACGAGATCGCGGCGTTCGCCGCTTCGCTCGGCTGCGAGGACATCGAGGTGTTCCCCTCGCCGATCACGGGTGGCGACGGCAATGCCGAATTCTTCCTCGGCGCGCGCCGTGGTTGAACGGCTGGTCATCGATCATGTCGGCCATCGCGGCGACGGCGTAGCGCTCGCCGGCGGCACGGCCCTCTATGTCCCCTATACGCTCCGCGGCGAGACGGTCGAGGTGGCGCGGGCCTCCGGTCATCCCGACCGCCGGCGGCTGCTGGCCGTCGAAACCGCAAGCCCGGAGCGCATCGCGCCGTTCTGCCCGCATTTTACCGTCTGCGGCGGCTGCGCGATCCAGCACTGGCAGCCGGATCTCTATCGCGCATGGAAACGGAATATCGTTGTCGAGACGCTGCGGCAGGCCAGGCTCGACTGCGACGTGGCGCCGCTGATCGACGCCCATGGCCTCGGCCGCCGCCGCATGACCCTGCACGCCCGGATGGGAACGCATGACGTGCTCAAGGTCGGCTTCGCCGCCGCCTCGTCGCACGACATCGTTCCGGTCGATCGCTGCCCGATCCTCGATCCGGGCCTTGCCGATGCACTCGACGCCGCCTGGGCGCTGGCCGAGCCCTTGATCAGCATTGGAAAGCCGCTCGATATCCAGATCACGGCCACCCAGGGCGGCATCGATGTCGACGTGCGCGGTTCCGGCCCCCTGCCCGCGAAGCTGATCGCCGAGCTGTCGCGCCTCGCCGAGCAGCATCGCCTGGCGCGGCTGACGCGGCATGGCGAACTGGTGCTGATGCGGGCGCCGCCGGTGATCCCGATCGGCGCCGCGCAGGTCACGTTACCGCCGGGCTCGTTCCTGCAGGCCACCGTCGCGGGCGAGGAAGCGCTGGCCGCGCTGGTCTTCGATGCTTGCGGACGGGCGAAACGGATCGCCGACCTGTTCTGCGGAGTGGGACCGTTCGCACTGCGGCTCGCCACCAAGGCACGGGTCGCGGCCTTTGACAGCGACGCCGGCGCGGTCGGCGCGCTGCAGAAGGCAGCGACCGCGACATCGGGACTGAAGCCCGTCAAGGCCGAGGCGCGCGACCTGTTTCGCCGGCCGCTGGTGCCGCAGGAATTGCGCGACTTCGATGCGGTCGTGTTCGACCCGCCGCGGCAGGGCGCGCAGGCCCAGGCCATTCAGCTCGCCGCGAGCAAGATCGGCACGGTCGTCGCGGTATCCTGCAACGTCGCGACCTTTGCCCGTGACGCGAGGCTTTTGGTCGATGGCGGCTACCGTCTCGAAGGCGTCACCCCGGTCGACCAATTCCGCCATACGCCGCACGTCGAGCTAGTGGGGCGGTTCGTGCGCTAGACTAGCGCTGTACCCGGCATCACCGGCTGCCCCCCACAGACAAAGCTACTAGGCCCCGCCAGAAACATGTTCGCGGCGACGTTCGGGTGTCGCCATGGCCTGCGGAGGCAGCGCACCCGCTACGACAAACTCGCCGCCAACTTCCTCTCAGGCGTCGCCCTTGCCACCGCTATAGCGTTCTGGCTCTAAACAAGTCTGGGCCCTAGGCAGCATCCTGGATGTCGAAGCGAGCCACCTTGCCCTCTCGAAGACGGAAAACGTGTCCGACCGTCTTGTCTTTAAGCCCGTGCGTCTGCCCCTGGAGCGGTTTGCCTTCGAGATCGCGGACGGACTGGCGGACTTCTGCGATGATCGCGCCCTCCGCAGTTCGATGAAAGCCCACAGGCTCGACGTGCGGACTGACCATGGTCCACTGGCGCGTCCAGTACTCGCGTACGGCCTCGCGGCCATGGACGTAGCCACCATCCATCCCGTTGGCCCAGGCGACATCATCGGTGAGCACGGTCAGCACGCCGTCTATGTCCCGCGCGTTAAAGCGATCGTAGATGCGTTCAAGGACTTTGACGTCATCGTCCATTGGGTCTCTCCTTGCATAGTGCGGGTGTTGCGTTAGAATACATATGCACGTATACATCTGAGCCTCGGTAGGTGCAAGGGGTGAGGTGCGATGGATCTAGATGTGCTCTCGACGCCTGGGCACCTGATCAGTCTCGCGGCGCGCGGGTTCGCCCGCCTCAGCGAAGCGCGGCTCAAGCCGCTTGGCTTCGGCGTTGGACATCTGCCAGTGCTGGTCGCGCTTCAGGATGGCCGGGCAAGCACGCAACGTGATCTCGCCCGCTTCGCCAAGATCGAGCAGCCGCCGATGGCACAGATGCTCGCCCGCATGGAGCGGGACGGGCTGATTCAGCGCGCGCCTGACCCAGCCGATGGGCGTAGCAGCCGCATCACACTGACGGAGGTCGCAGAAGCGCGCCTGCCAGACGCGGTTGCTGCCTTACTCCGGGGTAATCATGAGGTACTGCGCGACTTCACGGACGAGGAGGCCGGGATGCTCGTTGCCCTGCTAACGCGCCTGATCGCAAACCTCGATCGGGTCGCGAGCGTCGAAGCGTCGCCCGGCACGCCAATTTCTGAGAAGGGGGACTGACCGGACCGTCCGTTGGAGGCTGATTGAGTCCGAACCCTAGGGTATGTGTTCAAAAGGGATATGTCTGCTGTTCGCCCTCAACGAACGCTGCCTCACACCGATAAGGCGCGCTCGAGGAACTGCGAAGTTTCCGCTCACGGTGCCGCGTCTGATGACCGTGTTGCCGACGTCTGGGTTCTTCGGCGGTCTTCAATTCGGACCCGCGCTCAAACTGTTGCCGTAGATCGAGCAGGAGTGGAAGGCTCTGATCGACGCGCAGGCCGATCACCGGTGACGCGAGGCTTTTGGTCGATGGCGGCTGCCGTCTCGAAGGCGTCACCCCGGTCGACCAATTCCGCCATACGCCGCACGTCGAGCTAGTGGGGCGGTTCGTGCGCTGAACAGCGACCACCGCGATGCTGCGAGCAATGGATCGAGACCTGAAGCTTGCTGACAAGCCTGGACTGGGACATCTCTAACGCGCGCGTGTGAACTGGTTCACACATGACGGTCGTGAAAGTTCTGTTGCCGCCCTGAATTCATTGCTAACGTACAGGCTGATATTTTTGTGCCAGACAACCCAAACGTATTTCGATAGAGCGCGCTTATTCGGACTTATACCTACACCGATCGGAGTCGGAGATATCCGACTTCGACCATTCACATGTCCCATTCGGGTACACCCGAGTTGGATGACCGGGAGCGCACTTTCGTTGCCTCCGCGTTCGATCTAGGTGATGCTCGCGTATGTCTTGAGCGAGATCGCGGGAGGGGATGACCGTGCAGCACGATCAGCTTTTGGCGCGCATCGTCCCCGCGCTGGCCGACGTTCCCGGCGTTTCGGCGATAGCGCTCGGCGGATCGCGTGCGCGTGGAACGGCCCACGACGCCTCGGATCATGATATCGGCCTGTATTTTTCCGCGGGCCAGCCGCTGGATATCGATCGCCTTCTTCTGGTCGCGAAAACCCTGGTCGACGTTCCCGAGGCGGCAGCGGTGACGCCGGTCGGCGAATGGGGACCCTGGATCGTCGGCGGCGGGTGGCTTTCCATCGCGGGGCGAAAGGTCGATCTGCTTTACCGGTGCGTCGAAGACGTCGCACGGGTGATCGAAGCCTGCAGGATCGGCCGCATCAGCGTGGACTACCAGCCGGGCCATCCGCACGGATTTTGTTCGGCGATATGGATGGGAGAGATCGCCCTCTGCCGGCCGCTTCACGATCCGCAGGCGAGCATCGCTGGATTGAAGGCACTCACCTCGCCCTACCCGAAGCAGCTTGGCGAGGCGCTGATCCGCAGGTTTCAATGGGAAATCCTGTTCAGCATCGACAATGCCGAAATTGCGGTCTCGCGCGAGGAACAGACGCATATCGCAGGCTGCGCCTATCGCGCGCTGGCCTGCATCGCCCAAGTGCTGTTCGCGCTCAATGAGCGCTATCTGATCAACGAAAAGGGCGCGCTGTGGGAAGCGGCCGGATTTCCGCTGACGATTCCGGACCTGGCGCTGAGGAGCACCGATGTCTGGGAGCTCATCGGAAACAACGAGCCCGAACCGGCGCTCGTGATATTGCACGCGATCGATCGGGAACTGAAGGCGCTGATGAAGGACATCCCCGATCGTCCTTGAGGCCCGGTCGGATCGCGTCGATCGTCAACGCGGCAAGGTCACCGGCCCCAGCGGTCCTGCCAGATCTTTTCGCCGACCAGGCAGGACACCCGCGGCTCCTTCTCGGCGGTTCGCATGATCGGACGTTCGGGCGTCCGGTTCGCCACTTCGAGCAGCAGCTTGGTGCGGATCGCCTCCTTGAATTTCTCGCGATCCTTGATCGGCACCACGAACGAGCCCGGTCCGCCGATCACGCAGTCCTCGTAATAATAGTCGAGGTTGTCGATATCCATGGTCGAATAGGATGGCTCTTTCACCATGATCGGCAGGCCGTTGATGACGATGCCCTTCGACAGCGCCTCGTCGCGGGCGCCTGTGACCGGCGCGCCGTTGTTGTTGGGCCCGTCGCCGGAAATATCGATCACGCGCCGCAGGCCCTTGTACGGGCTCTCGTCGAACAGCGGCATCGCGAAATAGATCGCCCCCGAAATCGAGGTGCGCGAGGCGCGGCGGATCGGCGTTCGCAGGATCTCGGCGGCGACCGCATCCGCGCTCTCGGGGCCGTCGATCACGCGCCAGGGAATGATGATCTTCTGGTCGCTGGACGCCGCCCATTCGAAATAGGTCACCGCCACCTTGCCGTTCGGGCCGGTTTTCAACGCTTGCAGAAATTCCTTCGAGACGATCGCCTGGGCGTAGCCCTCGCGCTGGATCGCCAGTTCATCCATGTCCATGGAGTAGGAGACGTCGACCGCAAGGATCAGCTCGACATCGACCGCCGCACCGCCCTCCTTGTCCGACAGGCGCTGGTCCGGCTGCGGCTTCGGTCCTGGTGCTGCGACGCTCGCGACATCGCCGCCGGCCAACGCGCCCGCGATCAGTACAGCCCCGATCGAGACAAACCAGCGCATAAGCTGTCCTCCACAATCGCATGAAGGTATGGTGACATGCAAATCGAGCGGCGCAAAGCAGGAACATGGCCTGCTCTTCACATCTAAGTTAGCCGCGGCACGTCTCCGGCCCCGCCATATTTGATGCGGATACCGCTCTGCGGTCATATTCGGCCGCGCGGTGCGCGAGCGTTCAGCGCACACGAGCACCGCAGATCGCGCTCCCGCCGGATGCAATGAAGCCATCGCAAACACGCGGTTTCCGGATCGGACGGGAGATTGTATTCTCGCCCGCGCCAACGATCGAAACGAGGTGCCGCCGGATGATCGACGCCGTCACCAAACCCAAGACCAAGGTTCGCACCCAGACCGAGCGGCCGCGCCTGCACAAGGTCATCCTGCTCAACGACGACTACACGCCGCGCGAATTCGTCGTCTTCGTGCTGAAGGCGGAATTCCGGATGACCGAGGACCAGGCCCACAAGGTCATGATCACAGCGCATCGGCTCGGCGCCTGCGTGGTCGCAGTGTTCACCAAGGACGTCGCCGAGACCAAGGCGACCCGGGCGACCGACGCCGCCCGTGCCAAAGGCTATCCGCTGCTGTTCACGACGGAGCCCGAGGAATAGTCGGAAACCTAACTTGTGGCTTCATCCTGAAGGCCGAACACGCGCTGCGCGCTGGAAAAGCCGGCGATCGGAAATTCGCCGAGATCGGCCCAGTCGCAGGCGCACACTTCGGCAAACGCCGCCGACGCCACTACCGTCCGATGCAGGCGGCCGGCGATCTTCTCAAGCCTCGCCGCGAGATTGACCGCGGGCCCGATGCAGGTGAAGTCGAGACGGCTCGAGCCGCCCATGTTGCCGAACAGGCTGCTACCGCCGATGTTGCCGAACAGCACGCCGCCGATATGCAGCGCGACGCCGAAGCGGAAGCGTTCGACGGCGTCGGCGCTCTCATAGTGCATGGCATCGACGCCGGCGCGGGCTTCACGCGCGGCCTCGAGCACGCGGGCGCAGACCTCTCGGGTGTTGCCGTCGTCTCCCGCGATCGGGAAGACCGCGAGCAGCCCGTCGCCCATGAATTTCAGGATCTCGCCGCCATGCTTGCGGATCGCGGGCACCTGGCAATCGAAATACTGGTTGAGAATCTCGACGATG
>WNFD01003477.1_pt1 | contig 15828 bp, 24 predicted proteins | sample 5400491 | NCBI WGS metagenome assembly WNFD01 (sample SAMN13153343, study PRJNA577476) | soil metagenome | isolation source: 120 cm saprolite under Douglas fir tree site 2 hole 2 replicate 2 | place: USA:California | collected 2015-04-18 | reverse complement strand
CAACCCGAAATTATCGAATTTTGTTCCTTCGCAACCAACCTCGAAACTGGCGAGCGGCTACAAGAGCTGGAGATGTTGATTCAGCCGAAAAATCCGATAAGTGCAAAGATCACCGAAATCACCGGCATCGATAATGAAGGGCTTAAATATGCCCCGCCATTCAAGGACTTTGCCGAAGCTATCAAGATCAATCTCGAAACTGCGCTAGCTATAATCGCACACAACATGAGCTTCGATGCCGAGATGTTAGACATTGAATTTGAACGGTTAGGGACTAAGATTGTCTGGCCACGGCGCGTCTGCACGGTTGAGAACACATTATATCTGAAAGGATATCGCCTCAAGCAATCCGAGCTTTACTCGCTTATTTTTCCTGGCGAGAGCTATAAGGCACATCGCGGACGATCGGATGTTGAGGCACTAGAACGGATTTGTTTAGAGCTTTTCAAGCGAGGCGAGCTGTGAAACCGATGAAGATTGGCCGGCGTGGTGTAGACCTTTGCCGCTCTTGCGCCGACGAAGATGATCCGCGAAAGGGCTTGAGCCAAGTGGAGAATGTCCATAAGGATGCCGGTTATATCAGGCGCGTCCGTGCCTGTAAGGATTGTGGCACCACCTGGAGCACGGCGGAAATCAATACGTTCGACTTGAAGAAGCTCCGGAGACTTGAGCAAGGACTTAAGGAGTTGATGCATTTATGATCCGCACCGGTTATAGCTTTCGCCGCGCCTTCGGTCATCTCGGCGATGTCCACAAGCGCCTCATTGAGATCGGCTATACTGCCGCGCCAATCGCTGACTTATGCAACACATTCGCTTGGGTCAAATGGGCAAAGCTCTGCGACAAGGCAAATATCAAGCCAATCTTTGGCGTGGAAATTCCGATTACCGCGGATATCAGCGATAAAAAACCGATCTTCGACTACTGGACGTTCCTCGCGATTGATTCAGTGCGACCGATCAACGAGCTAATCCAGAAAGCGACAATGGCATCAACGAAGGAGCCATCGTTGACTTACAATGAGGCAACGGAGCGAGATGATGTTATTAAAATTACGGGTCACGCGGCTCGATTTGAATTTTTCAATCCTTCCGAAAGATTGTACGTCGGATTGTCTCCAGCAGCTTCAAAAGGATTTCTTCGCGCTGCTAGATCGAGTGGACATAGCTTCATTGCGCGCAGTGAGAATTTCTATCCGACAAAATCCGAACAGGAGCTGTATCGTGTTGCGCTGGGGTTTCGGGCAGGAACCCAGACATATCCACGACATATTCTCGGAGAGCGTGAATATATTGACAGCATTGCGCACATCACTACTGCATCGGACAGAGACGAAGCCTTGCGAAATCAGGCTGCAATTTTTAAAGATTGTTCAGCCAAATTGAAAAAGGCTGAGCTGCTAAAGCCATTTCGAAATGCGACGCTCCACGAGATGTGCGTCATTGGAGCTACGAAGCTAGGGTGTGATCTAAACAACGTTGTCTATGGTGAACGCCTCGATAAGGAATTGCATCTCATTGCGGAAAAGCAATTCGAGGATTACTTTTATATTCTCGCTGATATGATCAATTGGGCAAAAGAAAGGATGATAGTTGGGCCGGCGCGCGGATCATCGTGCGGATCTTTAGTTTGTTATCTTCTCGGAATCACCGCCATCGATCCGATCCACTACGGACTTATCTTTGAGCGCTTCATCGACATCAATCGAAAAGACTTGCCTGACATCGATGTTGATTTCTCCGATGTTCGGCGCGATATGGTGTTCAAGTATGCCGAGGAGAAATATGGATCAGATCACGTCGCGCGTCTCGGAACGGTCGGACTATTCCGTCCGGCTTCCGCCCTTAATCAGGTCGGAGCTTCTCTCCAGATACCAAAATGGATGATAGAACGAACGCTAGAGAGTGTCACCGAAAGATCATCGGGCGATAGCCGCGCGATGCTGGCATTGGAGGATGCAATGAATGCATCCGAAGCCGGGCGACTTCTCGTCAAGGAATATCCAGAAGCGAAGCTAGCCGCGAGGATGGAAGGCCATCCCAATAATTCATCGCAGCATGCTGCTGGCATTGTAATTACTGAGCAACCGCTCATTGAATACATCGGCGTGGATAGCCGAGTGAATGCGGCGCAATGTGATAAGAAGGATGCCGAGGAATTAAACCTCCTCAAGATCGATGCGCTGGGCTTAACTCAATTGTCGATCTTTGAGCGGACACTTCAATTGATCGGAAAGCCTGATATCACCGGATATCTCGAAACGTTACCGCTGGACGATCCCAAAGCATTCGAAGTCTTAAACAATGGGAAATTCAGCGGCATTTTTCAATTCACTGGCCAAGCCTTGAAAAGCTTAGTTAAACAAATCAAAGTGGAAAAGTTAGATGATATGGTGGCGATTACGGCGCTTGCGCGTCCTGGTCCTCTCGCGACCGGTGGTGCGGCATCATGGGTGCGGCGTCGAGTTGGAACTGAAGAGATCAAAACAAAGCATCCGGCCATAACTGAATTAACAAAAAATACACTCGGTATTTTCATCTATCAAGAGCAGATCATGGAGATTGTCAGGCAAATCGGCAGCTTCTCGTGGGAAGAAACTAGTGCAGTTAGAAAAGCTATGTCAGGTAGATTGGGCGATGAGTATTTTGAAAAATTCAAGTTGAAATTCATAGAAGGCGCGATGCAAAATGGCATTGAAGAAAAAATAGCAGCAGATATCTGGTCAGATATTAATAAATATGGCTCGTGGTGCTTGAGTGGTGATACAAAGCTCATCAATCCGCACTCAAATCAATTTGATGCAAGAAAATCAATAAAACTTAAATATCTTTATAAAAAGCGAAATAAAAAACAATCATTGCTTTGCTTGCAAGAAAAAACAATCAAGCCTGCAAAAATTGTCGATGTTACTTACGGAGGCAAAAGAGAGACTTGGGAGATTGAAGTCGATACCGGAGAAAAATTGCGTGCCACGATGGAACATCGTTTTCTTTGTAGCGATGGACAATATCGTATGCTTAGGCAATTAAAATCCGGTTCATCAGTTATGTTGTTGGGCAAAACTGAATCAACAGAAAGAAAACGTAAAAAAGGAACTGGAAGCGGAGGGCACAATTGGTGGCATAAATTAAAGTCCGGAAGTCCTTTGCTGAAAAGACAAATCGCAAAATTGCACAAAATCTATAAGAGGTGCCAAAAATGCAAAATGGCTCCTTATCAAGAAACACATCACATTGATGGAAATCATTCTAATAATGAATGGGATAATTTACTTCCTGTTTGTCATTCTTGTCATCGAAGGCTTCACGGCCCTGCCATTCCGTATTCAAAAGGAAAAATGCCTCGCACTGCGATTGTCGTTTCGATATCCAAGCCAAAAATAGAAGATGTCTATGATGTTGCTATGCCATCTCCTCACAACAATTTTGTAGCGCATGATTTCATTGTGCACAATTCATTCAACAAAAGTCACGCCGTCGCCTATGGAATTGTTAGCTATTGGACCTGCTGGCTCAAGGCATATCACCCTTACGAATTTGCTGCCGCGACGCTGGACGCGGAAAACAATCCTCTAAACCAGATCGCAATGCTTCGCGAACTGGCCGCCGAAGATGTGAACTATGTTCCGGTTGATCCAAGCCATTCAATCGATCGCTGGTCATTTAAGGAGGAAGAAGGAAGGCGCGTTCTTGTCGGTCCTCTAACTAACATTAAGGGCATTGGACCTAAGACCTGCGCTGAAATCCTCTCTTGCCGCGAAGAAGGTCTAATTGTCCGAGCGGCGCTCCAAAAGCGACTGGATAATGCTATAACGCCGATTGATTCACTTTATCCAATCTCCGACACAGTGCATCGAATGTATCCGGATATAAAAGAATCACTCAACATCCATACTAAGCCAACGCAGGTGAAGAACATCGTTGAAGGGAAATCCGGAAGTGTAATGATCATCGGCGTAATCAAGAAGATTGCGCCTCGTGATGAGAATGACGCGCAAAAAGTCACCGACCGGGTGCAACGCGCTCGCGAGCGCGGGATGAAAACCACCGGGCTCCTCTCCGGGCCAACACAGGCTCTTAATCTATTCGTGGCTGATGATACGGATGAAATCTTCTGCAAGGTGGACCGCTACAATTTTGAGAAGTGGGGTAAAGCGATCATCGAGCGTGGAAAGCCAGGTAAGGCTATCTATGCAATCAAAGGAACAATCCCGGAAGATTTCCGGATGATTAAGATCAGCGCTGTTCGATACATTGGCGACATCGGCGGCACAGCGACTTCTGAGGAAAAGAAATGACCTGGTTCACTGCGAATAATGCCAATGCGAAGCACACCGAATATCTTCGTGATAAGCTCGGCAATTTCATCGGCTTTATCACCCGGTTCGGCGAGGAAGGAATAGTTTCAACTTTCGCATGGAGCGAAAAAGCGAAGATTGGCGAATACAAGACGGACAATGAAGCCAAAAAGGCCGTCGAAAAGAAAGTGAGGAAAAGATGAACAACAATCCGGAGAGAGTACCGAACAGGGAGACGCGCGGCGAGTGGATGTGTTATGCGCTAATATTGTGCGGAACTTTGACATTGACATTTCTCATTATTTGGTGGGCATTTCACCTCATAACGGAGTAGTTCGATGAACGACAATGAACCATGGACGATCTGTCCGGATTGCGGCATTGGACCAGGTGAAGAACATACGCAGGAATGCCCGCGCAATCCCTATAAAGGCAGCAAGTATCGCGCGAAACACATCCAGGATCCGCGCTTCAAGGACGGCAAATATATCGGAGATGATAAATGATAAAACTGACAGGTTCACTATTCGCCACTTTGCTCCTCGCCACGAGTGCGCAGGCCGTGGAGCTTATCAAAGAGGTTCCACCCGGTGGAGGACGCTTTCAATACTATGTCGGCGAAACATTGGTGCAATCGGTCGATATCTCACCAGGCATCTACAAGATCATAATCACACGGGTCGCTGAAGGCGGTTCCGGAAAACGACATAAACCGGGATTTGCAAAGTGACAATTAAGATTGAAATCTGGGACCAGGAGAAAGCAACGGCCTTCGGCCCGTTCCCTTTTCCATTCGTAAAGATCATCAATATCCTTGCTGGACGGAAGTATTGGAAAGAGCTGGCTCATGTCAAGTTTGAAGCCACACCGAACAATCTTCGTATCCTCCATGACTGTGGTCATGAAATCGAATGGATCGACAAGACCGGACAGCTCACTGAGCAACAGGTCATCGATACGATGCCGACGCAACACGCGAAGCCGGAAAGGCTTCCTATCAATTATGTGCCGCAATTAGCATGGTACGATCACCAAGATCGTTGTATCGGGCTTTCATGGTTCCGGGAATGGTATGCTGTGTTCTTTGACATGGGGCTCGGCAAGACAGCGATCTTAATCGCCACCGCCGGCATTCTCTATATGATGAAGAAACTTACAGGTGTTCTCATCATTGCGCCGAAAGGCGTCTATGAACAATGGATTAGAGATGAAATTCCGAAGCATCTCGACAAGCGTATTTTTTGGAATGGCGTGTTGTGGAAAAAGAAACACATTCGTGATTTTCATATTCGCGAGAAACAATCCCTAACCTTCTTCGCGATGAACACCGATGCCATCCGGACGCATGACGGGCTAGCTACTGCAGAAGCCTTTCTAAAAGCTCATAGCGGCAAGTCACTCGTGATCGTGGACGAAAGCGATGACTTCAAGCCTGGCAGCACCCGGACCTACAACCTAATGAAGCTGAAAGAGCTAGCGACATTTCGCCGTATCTCAACCGGGACGCCTCTCACGTCAAACGCAACTGATTTGTGGCAGCAAATGAACTTCCTCGATGAGCGAGTGCTCGGCTTCAAGTATCTCACCGCCTTCAAGCAGAAGTTTTGCATCACCAGACCTGGAGACGCTACCAAAATTGTCGCACACAAGAACATCGAGGAGCTTTATGGATTGCTCGCGCCGCATTCCTTTCGAATGATGCAGGAAGAGGCAATAGACTTGCCGGAAAAGATATATGTAAATGTTGAGTATGATATGTCGGATGAAACGACGCGCTATTACAAACAGCTCAAGGAAGAGCTGTTGGCTGAGATGGATGACGGCAAGTATGTCGATGCTGTAAATCCAGCCGTGCTTCTTCTTCGGCTTCATCAATGCGTCTGCGGCTTCCTTACGCGAAAGCCAGACGATGAGGAAGGAGCTGACATCATGTATCGCTTTGGCGGAGAGCGCGTCAAGGAGCTTCAAACCATCGTAGAGAAATCGAGCGGTCCAATCGTGATCTGGGCTCGCTTCATCGAGGATCGCAACACGATCGTTAAAGCTCTAAAGGAAATTGATGAAACATATTGCGTCTATGCCGGTACTGATTCCGAACGCGCAAACGCAAAGGAAACGTTCATGCGAAAGAAGAAACGTATCTTCTTATCAAACCAGGCGACTGGCGGTGTAGGTCTCGATGGGTTACAAGGAGATTGCGCGACCGTCATTCACTGGTCCTCTTCCTTTCGCGCACGCCATCGATGGCAAAGTGAGGCACGTACCACCAGAATCGGAACAAAAGGGACTGTCAAGCATTTCGACCTGATCGCTCGCCGAAGTGTGGACCGGAAGATACTCGCTAACCTAAAGGCCAAAAAAGATTTGGCATCTTTGACCCTAGACGATATCCGGAGGGCAATTTTGGTGGAAAATTGATCGTTTTTGTTGGAAAATGGAGGAAAGCCAATCATTAATAATTGAACAATTGTAATTTTATCCTTTCTTTCTTTCATTTATTCAGGCATAAAGGTGTCTCAAGCGGCTTCTCGGTGCGGCTCTTCGGAGCTTCCTTTACGACCGGGATGGATGACGAAGCGGAGATTGAGCGATGATTCTCTCCCATCCTTCGTTAAATCCGGGGACCAGTAGAATGGCCAGCCAGAAACGAGAGAGCAAAATTAAAGCACTCTCGTTTATCGAGGAGCAAGCTTCGACGGCACGCCATAACGATCGTCAGGAAAAATCTTCGACCACCTCACCGTAGAGACGGATTTCTAGACGACACGCCATAACGATCGTCCGATTATTCGGAAGCGGAAGAGGAAAGACAAATCAGATTTCATCGACGGAGCGCCGGACGAAGAAGACCGGCGCTCAACGATGCAATGCTGCATCCGATCAAAGGGGAAAGATCAAATGACACTCACGAAAGCCGAACAGCGGATCAAAACTGCTCTCGCGGTCTTCATCGATATGAAACATCCGGTCGCTCTCGCGGTCGAACCGCTCCGCGTAGAAGCGATTGCGCGAGCCGAAAAGAACGCCAAGAAGATCGTGGCGGACGTCAAAAAGGAATTAAAGAAAGCCGGCGGCGATCTAGAGAAATGCGCGCCGTACCCGCGCAAAGGCTTTTCGATGCCTGAGCATGAATGGCGCGCCGCTCATGCCAAGTATAATCTCTTCTCGACGCTTTGCCGGCCTGATGGCGCGCACACTTGTCGCCCAGGTGATCCGAGGCCAGGGAAGATCGATCCGCCTTCAGTCACGAAGTACATCGACTGGCACAAAGAAGGAGCGGCCAACGACTACGATGCCTTTGTCGTCAAGCTTTGTCAAAAGATCGGCGACTGTTCAACAGCGACGATCACTGGTGATCATGTCTGGGGCAGAAGCTATCTTACTGTGGAAGGCGTCGGCATCCAGGCGGAAGTTTGGATGACGCAGCAAATTATCAACATCTCCAAGCTGGGCCGCTACTTCAATCAGTGGCCCTCGCGGAAGCTCAAGACCTGAGAAAATTAATCCTATCGGAGCGGACCATTCCGCTCCGGCATTTTAAAAAAGGAGCACTACGATGAAGAAATCTAAGCCAACCGCCGCGACCAAAGCTCTTGCCGCATTCGACTTGTTCGCTATGGATCGAAAAGCGGCGAAGCGCCGTTCCAATAAGACGAAGAAAACCGCGAAACGCAAAAAGGCTTGATGAGCCTTTTACTTCCGGAGCGGGAACGGACCGCTCCGGTTTCAATTTATCAAATGGGAAAAAGCCAAGTGACTAAATTCATCCGCATCAGCAGGCGGTTGTTGCTCAGCAGAGCGGTCAGCATCGCCGTCGCCTATCTTCTCCAATCAGCAGCCTATTAGGGGACAACAATGCACGCATTTCCGGACCTTCCTAAATTTCTTCGTGTCAAGGGGCCTTCGAAATTTAAGAAGGTCGAATTGAAGCCCTCCCCAAAGGGCGACATCATTGATGAGCGCTTCGCGTGCGTCGCGCCAGAGACTGTAGCGATGATTCAAAAAGAAATGCGCAGCGGTCGTTTTCGTGCACATTGGCTGGATGACCCAACCACGCTACTCATTTTTGAGCGTGACCATCTCGTCCGCCGCGAACGCGCAGAGAAGCGTGCCGAAGACGCAAAGGTGGAACGCAAGATAGGCAAGGTGGCGAAGCCAGAGTGGGGAGCCGATCAGAAAATCGTCGTTCTCATTCGCGAGCCGCGACGTCAGGCCGGAGCCGCGCGCATCCCGCGTTTTGCTTCGCTGCTCGAATATCTCGACAAGAACCCGTCCGCTTCGGTGATCGAGGTTTTCGCCAATACGACCTACATCAAAGCGGACCTTGTCCGCGATATCCGATTGAAGATCGTCAAGACTGACATTATTTCCAAGCCAAAGGAAGAGCCGAAAGGCATTATCGATCTTCGCGACTTGAAGAAGGAAGCGCCGAAGGCCGCGGAGCCGGAGAAAGTTCCAGAACAACGATTGAAAGATGGCAAGGCACAGTTGCGCAAGGCCAAGGCTGCGAAGAAAAAGGGAAAGAAGTAACTGCAACGCTGATGAGGCCCAGCTATTGGCCGGTGAAAAGGAAAACAAACGAAATGACGACGCAATTCCCTCCGACGATCCAGCAGCTCAATTTCCTGAGCGCATTGCTCAATACATCATCCAATCTCGCGCTTCGCGCTCGCGCTGGCTGCGGCAAAACGACGACAATTCTGCTAGGCGTAAATGCCTATGCGAAAGCGAAGCCAAACGCGGAAATCATCGTCTGCGCCTATAACAAGGCGATTGCCGATGAGATCAAAGAGAAACTCATTGAAGCCGGCCATAACGACTGGCGCAAGGTTTCAGCGACGACCATTCATTCACTCGGCTTCGGCTTAATCCGCTTCGTCTTTAAATCGAAGATCGATGACAATAAGGTCCGAGACCTTATTGAGAATAAGGCAATGGCGAATGACGCCAGCGTCGATGCGCAACTCTATACCCAATATGGCGCGCAGATCGCAATGCTGGTCCGCTACGGCAAACAAGCCGGTGTCGGCTTTTTCAATGACGCACCCATCGGGGACGTCGGGACCTGGCATCAACTCGACGATCATTTCGACGTGAACGGCCTAGAAGAGACTGATCAGATGGACGCAATCGTTGAAGCCGCCATAATGATCTATCGCGAAAGCCTCGCTCAGACTGGAATTGTCGATTTCGATGACATGATCCTTTTTCCTCTCATTAAAAATCTTAGGGTCAAATTCGGAAAGGATTTAATCTTTCTCGATGAAGCCCAGGATTTAAGCAGGGCTCGACAGGCACTCGCCAAGAAGTTCATCAAGCCAGGTGGTCGTATGGTCATCGTTGGCGACGACCGTCAGGCGATCTACGGTTTTTCCGGCGCGGACGCGGAAGCCCTCGACAACTTGACGTCTTCCCTCGATGCTGAAGTGATGCCGCTCTCGATCACTTGGCGTTGCCCTAAGACAGTGGTGGCGCTAGCCCAGCGTTACGTCGGCGATATCGAGGCGCCGGAAGAAGCGCCGGAAGGCGTCGTCAACTATATCGATGAGTTTCCGGACGATCTCAGGCCCGGAGATGCTATCCTTTGCCGCAACACCGGGCCGCTCATCTCCGCCGCCTATAAGCTGATCCGGAAAGGAACGGCGTGCAAGGTAGAGGGACGTGCCATCGGCGAAGGGTTATTGAAGCTCGTCAAACGCTGGAAGATCAAGACGATTGATGCCTTGATCAATCGCGTAAAGGATTACAAGGAGCGCGAGATTCAAAAGGCCATCGCGAAGGGTAGCGAGGCGAAGGTGGAAGAAGTCACCGATAAGTGCGATACCATCCTCGAAATCTGCACTGCTTGCGTGCTGGCCGATAAGAAGAGTGTTAGCGATGTTGAAGTCTTCATCAATAACCTCTTTGCGGATGGCGCGACGAATTGTGTTGTTCTCGCGACCTATCACCGCTCCAAGGGCCGTGAATGGCGGCGAGTGTTTCTTTTCGAACACTATAAGCGTTGCCCATCAAAGGCAGCGAAGAAATCCTGGCAACTCCGCCAGGAAGATAACCTGGCATACGTCGCCATCACCCGCTCTAAATTTGAACTCAACTTCGTAGGGTAGAGATGTTCAAGGAAGTCCTTAGCGGCGCGCGCGACCTTGTCGTGCTCGCCGCCTTCATCGCAATGATCCTCGTCTGGATCGCCATCATTCTCTAAAGGAGAAAGAAAATGAAATCGAATAATAAACAAACGAAGCAAGAAGAGCCTCTGAAGCCGTTGGATGAGATGATTGCGCTCTGGGCAGGCATCGCCCGGCTTCATTACAAGTCTGGCAATTCAAATAACTTGACAACAAAAGCGCTAAATATTGTCAGAACACTTAATCTCTATAAGAATGCATTGGAGAATGACCGATGAACGAATGGCGCATCGTCTATATTCACAACGGTCAACGCACGGACTATGTGATGGCCGATACATTAGAGCGCGCCTTAACGCTTTGGCGCAGAGAGCATCCTAGCGTTCCCGGCATCGCCTTGGAATCAGTCATCTGTATCAAGTAAGTTTTATCGACGATAGCATCATTGCAATCGTCATTTTTGAAGGGGAAGAAAAATGACTGACCAAGAAATCGAAGCGAAGAAGCTAGAGACGATTGTTGAGCGTGTTCGTAAACTTCTCAATCTCGCGGCGAAAAATCCGAACGCTGAAGAAGCGGCGAGCGCAGCGGCGAAAGCGCAAGCGCTTCTTGAATCATATAACCTGACAATGGCGACCATTGAACAGGGCGGCGGCGAAGGAAAACGCGAGGAAGCCCGCCGGCTAGGAGGCATGTACATCTACGAACGCGAGCTTTGGCGCGCTATCGCCGATCTTAATTTCTGTATGTACTTCACTACCCGAACGAAGGGGCGTGAAGGCACCAAGCGGAAGATTTCATTTCAGCACCGCATCATCGGCCGCGTCGTCAATACAACCGGAACGCGCATCATGGCGGATTATCTCCAGGGCGCTATCGAGCGTCTTTGCCGCGAGCGCTTCCCGATCAACTCGCAATTCTTCTGTCGCGAGGCTGTAGCGTTTCGTGAAGGCATGAGTGACAACCTGACAGCGCGGCTCTACAAGCGTCGTTGTAAGATTGATGAAGAGCAAGCTGATAAGAAGGCGAGAGCAACTAATGCGGCTGGTCACAATACGGCCTTCGCATTGACCATAGCCGACGTCAAGGATGCAGAGGAAGCCGGGAATTACGATTTCATTCACGGTGAAGGAGCCTGGGCGCGAAAAGAGGCGAGACAGGCGCAGGCGGAAGAAAATTGGAATAAACGTCGCGCTGAACAAGCTAAAGCAGAAGCGGAAGCGGAAGCGGAGTATGCGGCCTGGGCAGAAGCCAATCCTGAGGAAGCCGCCAAGGAAGCCGAGAAGGAACGCAAACGTCAACGCACCAAAGACAATCGCTATTCGCGGCGTTCGTATCGTGAACGTGCCCCATCCGCTCGCGAAAAGCGACAAAGCACAAACTACTACGATGATGGCCATTCTACGGCCGACAAGATCAGCTTGGATCGGCAAATGGGCGATCATTCAAACCAGAAGAGGATTACGGCGAAATGACCTTCCGCGCCTATATCGAAAAGCGCTTCGGGGCGGAAGCCCTGGAGCGCATCAAGATGGCCAACGCCATCATCGAAGAATATCAAGCGAAGGGATATTCACTCACCCTTCGCCAGCTCTACTATCAGCACGTCGCTCGCGGATTGATTGAGAATAATCTTAAGAGCTATTCTCGCCTTGGCGGACTGATCAACGATGGACGCCTCGCTGGCCTTATTTCGTGGTCGGCTATCGAGGACCGCACTCGCAACCTGATGGGCCTTCCGAGCTATACATCTTCCGCCGCAATGCTTCGTGGCGTGCAGAGTCAGTTTCGGTTAGACCTTTGGGAAGATCAACCTTGGCGACCGGAAGTCTGGGTAGAGAAAGAAGCGCTGGCCGACGTTGTCGGTCAGATTTGCGCAAAGCTCCGCGTGGACTTCTTTCCTTGCCGGGGATACGTCTCGCAATCCGAGCAGTGGCGGGCGGGGCGAAGGCTCCGCAACTACGTGCTAAAGGGCCAGCGTCCAATCATCTTTCATCTCGGCGATCACGATCCGAGTGGCATCGATATGACACGCGACAATCGCGACCGGCTTTCGCTTTTCGCGGGGGTCGATATCACAGTCGTCCGACTCGCGCTTAATATGGAGCAGATCGAACGCTATAGGCCGCCGCCCAATCCAGCAAAGGTTACTGATTCGCGCTTCGAAGCGTATCAGCAAAAATACGGCGATGAGAGCTGGGAGCTAGATGCTCTTAATCCAGAAGTGATCCATAATCTCATCGAAAACAATGTGCGGCGTATCAGGGATGAAAAGCTCTGGGACGCCGCTCTCGCGCGCGAAGTCGCCGACAAACAAGACCTGGAAGATATGATTTCCGAAATGGATAGCGATGGAGACGATGATGAAACAGAAGTCTAAGGATCATTGGTTCTATGCCGGTCCTTATGTTCCGAGCGGCGTTGTCTATGATCCTGCTCGGAACATGGATGATCCTCCTAGTCCGAGCTATTCTATCTGGCTGGTGCCTGGATACGAACGGGCTTTCGAGGCGTTCGGCGTCATCGATCTTTACAACCCTCCATCTTGGTTCTTTCGGCCCGAAGGAGGCTACCGGTGAGACGATCGCTGATCGACATAATCACCGAGAAGGCAATTGCTTCCTTTGGTAAATCAATTACCGAAACGACTTGTAGCGAATGGCCGTCGCATTGGGTTGCGACGGCCGAGAAGTGGCGTGAAGAGCTTCTGGCGGAGGGATTAAATGCGTACCGCCGAAGCTATAGAAAAACAGATCAACATAGTGAACAGAAAGAGGAATTGAAAATGATTACGATAGGTGGAAAGACGAAAAAGCCGCATGCGCCGATGAAGCCACAAGTGGTGATTCAGATCGCGGACAACATCAATCAGTTCGCGCTTCTCAGTGCGGATGATAAAGGTCATCCGACAATCGATTGGATCGGTGATCCGAACGCCGCCACGAAGTTTGATTCAAAATATTCCGCGAAGTTTCGCACGATGAGCATCGCGGATATTCCCGAAACCCGCGTCTTCCGCATATTGGAAATAAAGAAATGAAACTCACTCAGGAAGAGCAAGAGCTTTACGACATTTTTCGTAATCTCTTCTTCACTCACGACAATGCCATCTACTCAATGCGGAAGCTGATCGACTGTAAGAACCGCATTGACAGAAAATACATTGAAAGATAGGAAAATACTTCCTTTCTTTCTTTGTCGAATCAGTTTTAACTGCCATCTCATCGAGGAGAGCTATCAATGTCTAACATCGATCTTTCTGGTAAGACGAGCCAGGACCTTCTGACGCTGTTCAACGAAAAGGCAGCATTGCTCGGACTTCCCCAGGTCAAGCGCTTCAGTGATCGAAAAGCAGCAGAACGCCGCGTCAGCGAAATCATCGCCAAGATCGGCAGCGTTCCGCAGCCGCAAGACGAGACACGCGATTTTCCAACACAAACTATCAGCACCGAGACACCCACGACGACAACTGCCGACACGGCGAAGGAGAGCGATGACATGGCGACGAAGAACAAGGGAAAGACCAATTCGGTGAAGAAGGGCCGTGGCCGGTCAAAGCGAGCCGAAGACGCATTGGTCGGCGAAGGGAGCTACCGCGATCGGCTCCTCAAGACGTTCCTTAACAGCCGTGGCGAACCATCGCGGAAGCAAATTCCGATGGGCGATCTGGTCAAGGCCGTTTACGGCAACAACTACAAGGAATATCGCGCGCCGCTGATGATGGTGATGAAGGGCTTGCGCCAGGTCCTCGCTGCCAATAAGACTGGCCGGGAAATCCGCAAGACGCGTGAGAACAAGGAGAATCACTTTGGACTGTACAACCGTACCGATCCGAAGTCTGCGTGAGACTATCAGTCTTTCACCGCGCGAGCGGCGATTAGCGGAGACGCTAGTTGCCGCTCGCGCATGGACAAATACTGATTCTCTTTGCATTCGTGAATTTGGCCTCCAGCGCGAGAGCTGGCCTATTAACGCGCGCAACATCGTGTCCGGATCACTTCGGTCAATCCGGAGAAAACTGGAACGAGAAACCTCTCGCATCATCCTAATGCGGCGCGGCCGCGGTGGCCGCGCCGGAATTGAATATCGTTTCGAATGGAGAAAGAAGAAATGAGGAAAGCTCTAATCTTGATCGCGATGATTGTCGCATTTCAAACTAGCGGTGCGAAAGCCGAGGATGCGTCGGCCGATCCAGTGACGATGAAGCTTCCGAGAGCGATGCTTCAGGTGATCGGAAACGCGCTCCAGAATGCACCCTATAAGGATGCAGCGCCAGTCCTAGTGGAATTGCAGCGCCAGTTGAATGAAGCGGACAAGCCGGCGATTGGAGCCGGCGGACCGGCCACGCCTAACCCAAAGCCAAATGGGGCGAGCGCCGGAACCAGCGCGCCAGCTCCCAAGTAAAATTCTTCACCACGCGAAAAGAAAGCCGCCTTCCCGGATCACTCCGGGGAGGCGGCTTAGTCTTGGGAGGAAGCTCTTGAAGGCCAGTTATAGTCCCGAAAGCGAGTATCCCCAATTTTCCACGTTCACTTGGCTAGCTGGCCAAAATTAGCCAAATAACGCCGCCAATAAGATCGCTAGAATAGCCGCCCGGACAGGAATCCTGGCCACCCGTTGGCCCCTAACCGGCGGAACGCGATAGCGCCGGCTAGGCTCCGCACGCGCGTCCGCACCCTTCCCCCATCGTTTCCGGAATGGACCAGCCAATGGCCTTCGTTGTCGCGACCTTCGATCCGTCCGACGTGATGACGCCAGACGACAATGACGCCTTCTCCAGGGCCGCCCGCATCATAACCTTCACGCGCCCAATTCCGCGCTTGCGCTAAATCCGGCTTATTGTCGCCTGTCAAGTGCATCATATAAAAGCCACACCAAGGAAGCCGGCCATGATGACGATGCCCTCGCGCCTGTGCATCGCTCAAACTGAGCGAGAGAAGTAGTAGAGAGAATAAAGCAACGCGAAACATATAGTCACTCCTGTTGTAGTCAACCAAGGACGGTTGCCATATTTTTGCCAGGAAAGAATTGCCGTTAGCCAAAGCAATCCAGCAACACTGACAAGACTTCCGAATGATATCCAAAGATTTTCAATAAACAAAAAGCCGGCAATGCGCACCCAATTTCCGAGATGCTCAATAAACATCGCCACCACGATGGAAACCGAAGGAAGATTTAAAATCGCATCGCGCCAAGTCAGCTTTCGTTGCTTGAACTCGCTTCGGAGATGCAAGGTACACCAGACAACGAACGAAGTCGTTACAATGATGACACAACCATTAATGAGCTCTAACAAAAAATTGTATCTAGACATCTCGATGACGTTCCTGCCGTTGTCTTCGAATATCTTCTATCAAATCTTCCAAAGGATTTTTTGGATCATCAATAGATCGAATTTTTTTCGAC